>ERZ1023974.1-NODE-1-length-321331-cov-33.450298_pt1 | contig 321331 bp, 233 predicted proteins | sample MGYA00380432_ERZ1023974 | MGnify/ENA primary metagenome ERZ1023974 (study PRJEB33179, sample SAMN07449058) | human gut metagenome | biome: Human-gut; feature: Human associated habitat; material: Faeces | host: Homo sapiens | place: India:Kasaragod | collected...
TATTGTTTGTCAATCAGTTATAAAATACGTGTTTTTTGAGTGACGAAGTCAGGAATATGCTCCCAAGGCAGAAATAAGGTTCATGATAAAGTTGCTTACAGATCTGTGGCGTGAGTGTACAATCTGTGCCGTATTCTTCAGCATGTCGTTAATGGTTTCGATAATGTATCTCTTGCGCAGCATCATTCTGTCATAGAACGGCATCAGCTTGTTTTTCATGTTTACGCGCAACCCTGTCACCAGCTGTATTCCATCCTCAAAGAGGAAGTCAAACAGCTTCTGCGAAATGTAGCCTTTGTCAGCGAACAGCTTGCCATACAAACGTTTAGCAAGAACCTTGGACACATTCGGGTCCTTGTCGCTGACATTTGCACCAGTAAGTACAAACGCTATTATCTCGCCTTTGTCATTGCACGCAAGGTGGAGCTTAAAGCCATGGCACCAACCCATTGTTCCTTTTCCGTCAGTGGCAATTCCCTTGAAAACCTTATTGGCATATCTCCTGAGATTATAGCATACGGGTATCATCGTGGAATCAACGAATGTTATGCCAGTACATCTTCCGAAAGCTCCCAGATTAAGAAAGAACATGAGCTGGAAGAACACGCGGCTTTCCAACTCCACAAAGCGGTTGTATGACACAGCTTTCGGAAAATAAGACTTCATCGTACCCTTAATGAAGAACAGGTAGTAGTGCTTGAAATTGCGGAATGTACCGAAATGGAAATACAACAGAATCGTCATTATTTCACTGTCTGACAACGATGCTGCACGCCGTCTACGCTTCACTCCGCTATTGTCTTGCAACAAATTTCCTGCATTTTCTGCTTCAAAATGTTTGCAAAACTCGTCTATAATACAAAATAATTCTGTAACTTTGCAATCGGTAGTCATATCAAATGTATTTGTAACTTGTTGTAATTCACCTGTAAAGGTACAAAATATTTGTGAGACTACCAACTTTTTTATGAACTATTTCTTATCCCGAACTGGGGTAATCTATTTCTTTTTTGGCCTCATATGTGAACGGAACGAGATAGAGGCGACGTTTGGAACATCCAAGAGGGTTTACCGGGCGAACGACATCCGAGCGAAACTTGACAATACGGCTAACACGTGGATAGGGGCTTGCTCCTTCGCTAAAAACGTAATGAAGTTCCTAAGGGGTCTTCTTTGTCTCGTTTTCACAAAAACAGGCTTGGAGACCCTCAAAAAGAGAGTTCTCAGCACCATTGACGACCTCGTGGGAGTTTTACCCTCGCCACAAGTCAGCTGGGGCAAGATAAATTAGCAGACCCTACTTATTGTTGTATACAAAGATAGTGCTTTAGCCTTTAAGCCGCTATTGCACAAACCCTTTCTTTGAAAAGAACGTACAATCAATAGTACTATTGTGATGATTCACGGTCTGTACCCGCGCAAACACCTCTTTGAAGTGGTCGGTATTGGCGATATACTTCATCACTGGCATAGTCCTTCTTTCAGTATGTTCAGCATCCGCTTGCCCCTATTGTGGATGATGCGAGTTGACTCGTCTATATATCTGTTGGCTTCGGCAAAGTATCGCTGCTTGTTGACATAGCCACCGCGCCACCATGTATATCCTTTGGTCTTGATCACGGGAAGATAGTCGGCGTCAACATAGTCATTCAGTAGATTGCCGTCTATGAAACTGCGCCAGCCCTCTTCACCATAGAACGGAGCAAAGTCTTCGTCATTACATCGCACCAATTCCAATAAATCTTCATCGAGGTCCGGCTTATCTGTCAGCACTTTGTACAAAGCGGAAAGAAACCGATTTTCATAGTCGTGCCAATCATCATGGCAGCCACGATGTTTGTTGATGCTCCAGTCACCAATGCGCTTATCCGGCAGCACAGTCATGTTGCCAATGGTGTGGAATGTGTGCTGAAAAGTCTTTATCTTATCAGTCAGCTTCACCGGAGGGTTCCATTTTTTGGTAAACTCGTCCTTCCATGGATAAGAGAAGAAAGTGGCGCTGGAGTTGAGGGTGTCGCCACGCAATTTTCCTTCGCCAGAGTTTCCCCAAGAGAGATTGGGACCACACATCGCCAAAGACAATGCAATAGATGGCGCGCATCAGATTCGTGTCATCAGGATCAAACATACGCCCCGGGCAACCATATTGCTTGTCAGAACGCAATCGTCCCAAATCGTAATCTATGATACAGTCAACATTGCCTCCCAACCGCTCTATCACAAACGTCCGAACTGTATTGGTGGCTATATTACCCTTCATCTCCATTATTTTCAATATAATGATTAATGCCCTGCATTATGCGTCCAAGGACGCTTTTGACATCTTTTCTTGAATAAAGAAGCTTACTACGTAGCCGCCCATCAGCCTTGCGCTCAAGCACGTCAACCATTTCTGGGATCAGTTGTCCAAACAACTCTTTATTGACCTGGTAATCTTCTTCCGCAAAAGCCAACTTCTCTTCTTCTGAAAGAGCACCTGGATGGTTTGATCGGGCGAACAGATCAAAAGCATAGTTGTCCTCACATGTCCGTCGTGCTTGGTGGTCGAGGAAATAGACGTCAATGGCTATTTTCATCTCCTTTTGTTCAAAAGATAATTTGCGCTCGAAGTACATACACGATTTACCTTTGGGCCAAATACCGACCTCCCATTCAGTACAGTCGCGTTTGAAATCATTATTATGAAGATAGTCAAGACACAAAGCATACGTCCTTAGATCCATACGGTCGCTATTGTTTCCATTGCTCGTTTTGAGCTCTATGTCATAATTATTATCAGACCACATACATCGCTTGGTTCTCATATAATCCCAAACACCTGGATGGTGTATAAAATGATAGCGGAAGGAATTGTCATCAGCAGCCAAGAGATTTTGCTCATATTCGCTTGAGATGACTTCCACATAATCAGAAAGCGCCTGTCTCAAACATTGCTTCTGCTTTTGTGCCGGCACCAGCACTTTCTTCAAGAGCCCATAAAGCGCATTATGACATTCATCTTTGGTGTTCACATATTCGCGCCATTCGTCCAATCCGTCGCAGAAACACCAATAACGACTCTTCTCCATACCGAAATAATATGGACAGACTGTCATCAGTGCTCTTCGCAACAAGTGATTCGCGTCGTCAAACCCAGCCGCACATCCGCCGTCCCTACCATCAAACAAGGTAAGCAAAACCCTTGTATAGGACTCTACATTTTCTCTATTCAAAAGGTCCAGGCAACCTACGGGGGTAAGACTAAGCACCTTGAATAGTACTCCAATGCGACCACTGAAGAAGCGACCATTTTCCATCTCAATCATTGGCTCATAATAATCCAACTGGCTGGCTTTCAAAATTTCCTCGTCAAGTTGCCGTGAATTAAAGCCTTTCAGAATATTCTTCGTCTCTGAAATCTGGAGAAGTGAGTATATATTTTCTTTGCTACACTGTACTCCAAACTCATCCATCGCAGTCATCAAAGAAGACAAGTCTTCTCTAGTAATGGACGTATTTAGAATAAGATTTCTCATCACACGCATCCAGTCGTAAAGAGTTGTTTCTCCTTGTTTATAAGACAACAGAGCATAGAAAAGGGGCAAGGTTCTGCCAATGGACCCTTCACACATACACACACGATAAGTTCGTGTGGTTTTGTCAACCTTTTCTTCGCCAAGGTATAAGGCTGACGAATTGAATGCTTTGGAGATTTCCGTTGTTGCACGAGTGCTATTGAATGCAAAATCAAAGAAGGCATCAGGCATGAGCTCCAGTCGGTCTATCCACAACAAGGGGAGATTGCCAGCTTTCTGCAATTCATCTACAATCTTATCTGTTATAGCTTGGTCATCAGCTTCTGGGTCTATCCCAAAAAAATCCTGCATTTCCTCAAACAGATAGGGTTTCTCCTCTCTCATTTTTGAGATGGTGCGTAGTAGCTCTCTGGTTTTGATGTGATAGAGAATAAGTAGGTTATAGAAAAAGAACAATTGCTCGTCATCGATTTCCTCTGGATGCTCCTGTTCCTGGTTTCGATTTTGCCAGAACATATCAGTCCAAGCGTTGTCCATTTCGGTTCTCCATTCTTCGACATACGGACGAGTGGAAACCTTTTCGTCCATCCATGATTTCAGATTTTCAAAGACAGACAACTTTCTTCCACGCCCATTCATCTTGATATAGATGTCGTCATCAAGACCATTGCTCTCATCCATTTGCAGGAAGGCAAAGGTGACACTTGGAGTGGCGCTATCAACGAGTCGCATCCACAAATCATCAATATTGTGCTCATTTACCTTGCGATGAATCAGTTTCAAGGTGCCAAGCATATTGCTAACGGTGGCATTCTTTTCCCAGGACCGGATAAACCAATTCTGATCTTTAATCGCTTTATCCAAGGACTCATACGACGAGGAATTTGACAACACCTCCTCAATTTTGTCCTCCATACGCTCGCAAAAATCATTTGCATATTCCCTTGATGCAAATTTCATGTGTACTCTATAGTTCCTTGTCTGCTTTTTGCAAGCATAAAGATATAGATAAAGCAACCACAGGGTCGTCAATCGCTGTTGGCCATCTATCGGAACGAAACATCCGTTTTCTCTATAACCATAGATATAGTTTAGGTCACAACCTTTCCCCAACAAAGCATCAAGGAAAGGGCTGATAACAGCAGAATCCTTACTGCCCTGAACATAGTCGCGCTGCAGAAGAGGAATGAGAATAGTCTTATTGCTAAAAGATTCGATAAAATTCATAACGTTCATTCGTTAGCATAGTAAAAACTCAATTTCTGTTTCATGTCCATAACATATGCATCGGCATCGCTTTGCGTCCAAGCATTCAAAGACAAATTCGCTCCCTTGTTATATGCTTTCGTGAAAACAGCAAATGTACAAGGAGGTACATATAGTTTGGAAATTTTCTTTTCGTCCGTATCGTTTATATCCGTGAGACCATTAGCTACTATAATGTATCTGCGCTTTCTAGGAAACAAGGCGTTGTGGTAACTCCTGTTAGTATGACTGTCCAACAAAGTGATATTGCCAACCTGCATTTTGTCTTTTCCATCCTCTGCGTCATCTTTTATGCCGTCTGGAATATCTTGATCACACTTACACATAATAGTCTTATACAAAACATTAAAGTCCTCTTTCTTCTTTGTCCTAAGATAGCGGGCTTCCAAGTCTTGAACCTGTATGGAAGAATATTTTTTTTCCAAATCGGCTTTAATGCTCTCCAACCACGAGTCTCTGTCTTTTGGGGTTTTAAAATCAGCATCAGTGTTTGATGCGATATGCTCAATGTCCCACTTTTGTCTATGGAGAAGTTCAAAGGGAAAACGTTCAAAACTTGTCCGCAGTTTCAATTGGTCATTATCATGCAAAGAAGCGTATTTCTGCAGGATAGTTTCCACGTTGTGCATCACGAACAACAATCGCAAATCTTTCTTTTTTGACTGGTCGTAAGTATAGTCCTCGATTTTGTCATGGCGTTTCGTTAGAATAGACTTGATATCCTGTCGCAACTCATCTACAAACTCTGAGTGAGTAGCTTCCCGGCTAAGAAGGTCGCTAGTGCTATTCAATGTGTTGTCATTGGAATTGTAGGTAAGAAAACCGATGTAATGATAACAATATATGTCGTCGTACATGTCCTTTAAGCGGAGGAAAGTATGCCTTACTTGTTTCCATTTTTCAGACAGAGTTCCCTTTTCTGGCTTTGAGAAATAGTTTCTGAACGACCATCTTGCATCTATTTCATAATCACTCTTCTTGCAATTTGCCACAAGGTTGAACAAAAAGTCCATCCGTGTTTGACCATTATGCACCTCATCGGCGTTAAACATATACCAGAAATGATCATTCTGCATCTGTTGCTCTATCTGTTCGAATATAGCTGCGGCTTCTTCTCGTTCTTGATCCGGCAAGCCAGAAACACGATTGAGAAGCAAAGCCTTTATAAGTTCTGTGTTGGTAAGGTGTATTTTTCCACTATTAAGGTTGCTGAATACCTCATGTTGCTTTTTATTGTCTCCAACCACCTTATACCATATCACTTGAAGCGACTTTTCCTCCTTGGCACCTTCAAGTAAGATCTTGAACATTTTGACATATCTGTCAAGTTCTTCGTTGACAGTATTTGTTTCACTGTCAATACTTGATTGCGTCGCCCAATTCATAAACACCTCTCCTATGTGCTTATAGGCATTATGAATGTAGTAGAAATCTATTTTACTTGATGCTTGGTCGTCACTAATCGTTTCTATGTTTGCCATAAACGATGACCTTGTCATGAAGTTTTCATGATCCACGTCCCTTTCATAGTCGAAAACATAAGGGGACTGACCATAAAGATACTTATACAAAAGATATAACGTAGTAAGCCGCTGTTGTCCATCCAACACGACATATCTATTGACACCCACAGGAACAACGGCCAACGGCTGAAGACAATAAATACGCTTTTTGGAATTGGTTTCCTCGATAAACTCCCTTAGATCGCATAAGAGCTCTTCAACATTGGACGAGGTCCATTTATAGCCACGTTGCTGATAAGGAATAATATAAGTTTTCCCCTTGAGTTCAGCAAATGGCATCAATGGTAGTTCTTTTTGATTACATGTTTTAGCGTCCATATCTTAATCACAAAATAAGTTTACAGTATCTTCAACGCAATGACGGCGCAAGCCTCAGCATCTGCCAGAGCGTGGTGGTGGTGGGTCAAATCATAGCCGCAGCGTGCGGCGATCACGTCGAGGTTGTGACGACCTTGGGGCCAGACTCGGCGCGAGGCAATGCAGGTGCAGTAGAACGGATAGTCGGGATAGTCCATCTGATAGACGCGGAAGACGGCTTTCAGACAGCTCTCGTCAAAAGCCTTGTTGTGGGCCACGAGGGGGAGGCCCGCTATCATGGGTTCTATCTGCCTCCAAACGTCCGGGAAGACGGGGGCATTCTCCGTATCGGCGGCGCACAGGCCGTGCACCATGCTGCAACGGAAGGTATAATACTCCGGCTCGGGCTTGATGAGCGAGTAGAACTTATCCACTATCTCACCGCCACGCACTATGACTACGCCCACAGAGCAGACCGACGACCGCTCGTAGTTGGCTGTTTCAAAATCTATTGCTGCAAAGTCCTGCATATCAGATGTGTTTATTGATCCGTATGATGCGTTTTTACTTATTAAACGTTTGAACTGCAAAGTTATTGCTTCGACGTGCCCTTTGCGTTCATACCTGTATCATATTTAGGAATTTCTTGTCTTTCGCAGGAGACACCCTCGCCAAAGAGTCTTTACAAAATCGTCCCAATAGAATATAAACGCCTGGCGAAGGGGCGTGAATGGCAATGAACGGATTGTGAATGGACTATGAACGGATACGGGGCATTATGAAGGGATAGTGAACAGATTGTAACGGTTATGAATAGATTTGCTTTTGACACCGCCATGTCGTATCTTCACACAAGTTCATACAAGATAGAAACTTTCAAAAATCAATACAATGAAACAAGTATTACAGCCTCATCACCGATGCAAAAAAATGGCAGCAAGCGATTGCTGCCACGTATCGGTTTCGTATCAATCCCGTATTATCCTTCGTTCATCCTTCGTTGCTCCTTTTTTCGTCGTTCTATCGTTCTCGCTTCCAGAAGCGGAAACAATACGGCAACAATACGGAACGATACGTAAGCATTGCGGGTTTGATACGAGGACGATAGGAGGAGCAAGGGAGGATCATGGGAGAAGCGATGGGCTACCCGACAAAGAACATCACGATGACCTGAGCTATGATGACGCGGATGAACATGCCGAGGGGATAGACCGTGGCGTAGCTGATGGCGGCGGTATCGCCCCGCAGCGTGTCGTTGGCATAGCCGAGGGCCATGGGATTGGCCATGCTTCCGCAGAGGATGCCACAGATGGTGCCAAAATCAAACTTCTTGGTGCGCAGGGCTATCAGGCCGACGATGACGATGGGGACGAGGGTGAGGACAAAGCCCACTCCCACCCAAAGCAGTCCCTCGGGCCGCATGACGGTGTCGAGAAATCCCTTGCCAGCATCAAGGCCGAGGCAGGCGAGGTAAAGGCTCAGACCCAGTTTGCGGAGCATGAGCGAAGCCGAGCGCGTCGTGTAGCTGACGACGTGGAAGCGCGGCGCGAGGGCTCCCACAAGGATGCCCATCACGATAGGGCCGCCCGCAGTGCCAAGGCGGATAGGGGCGTCCATGCCGGGAAGGCTGATGGGCAGCACGCCGATGGCGAGGCCAAGGAGCATGCCGATAAAGATACTACTAAGGTTGGGTTCGTTGAGCGTCTTGACCGAATTGCCAAAGAAATCCTCGGCATGCTTCAGCGCGTCGGGACGGCCAACGACGGTGATATGGTCGCCATACTGCAGTCGCAGGTTGTCGGTAGCCAGGAGCTTGATATCACCACGGGTGATGCGACTCACGTTGACGCCATAGGCGTCGCGCAGATGAAACTGCCCAAGTTTGCGGCCGTTGAGGGCCGTGCGCGTGAGGACAAGAGTGCGGCTCTCGACGTTGGCGTCGATGTGGTTCCAGTCGATCTTCGACTTGTTCCAGTCCTTCTGCACCTCCTGGCCGAAGAGCATCTCCATAGCCGTCTCCGCCTCTTTGCTGGTCACGACCAAGACATTGTCGCCCGTATAGAGCTTTGTACTTGCCAAAGGCACCATGGTCTGTCCCTGGCGCCAAATGCGCGAGACGATAAACTTGGCTTGTGTGGCGCGGGCTATCTGGGCCAGCGTCCTCCCCTCCAGGGCTGGATTGACCACCACATACTGCCCCACGAAGGTATGGTCCTCGTCGCCCTCATGACGAAGCTTGAGATCGTCGGGCTTGACGAAAAACTTTCTGATGAACATCATCGCCAGAATGACACCGAGGACACCCAGCGGATAGGTCACGGCCGTGGCCAAGGCAGCACGTCCGCCTCCCACGCCTGCATGCTCCAAAGCCTGCTGCGCCGCACCAAGGGCCGGCGTATTGGTCGTCGCGCCACAGAGCACACCGATCATATCGCTCATCGGGATGGGCGTGAGGTAGGACAGGACGACGGCCAGTAGCGTCCCGAGGAAGATGACTCCGAGAGACCAGAGGTTGAGCGCGGTTCCCTCGGCACGCAGCGAGCCGAAGAAGTTGGGACCGACATGCAGTCCAAGGGCATAGACAAACAGCACAAGGCCGAAAGTCTCGCAGTAGTCAAGCATCTCGTGGTCTATCTCCAGATGCAGACTACCCACGAATATGCCAAAGAAGAACACAAAGGCAATACCCAGGGATATGCCACCAAGTCTGATCTTACCAAGCCACAGACCGATGCCACAGATGAGGGCTACGATGATGATGGCTTGAATACTCGACTGGATGTTGAGAAGGGAGCTGAGCCAATCCATATTTTCATTCACTATTTGAGTTTGCAAAATTACGGCTTTCCTACCAACTGACAAAATCACCCGCCGTTTATTTGCACGCCAAAGGTGTTTAGTTGACCTAAAACTATCACGTCATATTCAAAATAAATACGATGTGGTTTGCCATTGTCAATTTCTTTTAGTACATTTGCACCGCCATGGAAGAAAAGAAGATACTCGACATCAACACGGTCAACGACTACGTGGACTTCATCGGTGCGCCGAGGCAGCATCCACACATCAACGTCGTGGACCTCTCGGGGCTGCAATCCATCCCCAGAAGCCGCGACCACTACCACATCTACGGCCTGTTGATGCTCGACAATGCCGACAGGACGCTGACCCACGACATCAACCGATCGTCGGAGGGAGGCGGCACGCTGATGTTTAGTGCGCCAGGATGCCTCACCGGTATCGACAACGGCAGCAACGTGAAGCTCAACGGATGGCTTCTCCTCTTCGACCCGACGCTCATCCTCGACACTCCGTTGGGGCGACGCATCGGCGACTTCCACTATCTGGGCTACGAGCACCAGGACGCCCTGCGCCTGACGCCCAGTGAAAGCAGCGCACTGCTGAGCTGCTTCAACCTGCTGCGGCGCGAACTGCAGCGCCCCGTGATGCCGGACACAAACAGCGAGCAGGTGATTCTCGACTTTCTCCAGCTCATCCTCGACTACTGCCAAGGCTTCTACAACCGGCAGTTTAAGCAGGACAACACGTCCCACAGTGTCCACCGCCGTCTGCGCCAGGTGCTCGACAACTACTATGAGCACGGACTGCAATTTAAGCAGGGTGTGCCCAACGTGCGCTATTGCGCTGGAGAGCTCTGCCTCTCGGCCAACTACCTCGGCGATCTGATGAAGCAGACGCGGGGCAAGAATGCCGTGACGGCCATCCACGAGTATGTGATGGAGCGCGCCAAGGTGCTGCTGGCCACGGACAAGAGCGTGAGCCACGTGGCCTACGACCTCGGTTTCGACTACCCACAGCACTTCATCCGCCTCTTCAAGAAGTCGTTCCAACTCACCCCCGCGGCCTATCGCCGCAGCCTCTCCTCCCCGCAGATCACAGACGAGGGGACAGAGAGCGACACAGAAAACATTGATTACCAACCATAAAAGTAACAAGACAATGAAAGCAATTCATTCAGACATGGCTCCCGCAGCCATCGGCCCGTACAGCCAGGCCATTCGTACCGGCAACGTAGTGTTCATCAGTGGTCAGCTCCCCATCGACCCCGCCACGGGCAACTTCGCTGAGGGCGGCATCAAGGAGCTCACCCGCCAGAGCCTCAACAACGCCAAGGCTATCCTTGCCGCCGAGGGCCTGACGATGGCCGACGTGGTCAAGACGACGGTTCTCATGGCCGACATGGCCGACTTTGCCGAGATGAACGAGGTGTATGCTGAGTTCTTCCAGGCTCCCTTCCCCGCCCGCTCCGCCTTCGCCGTGAAGACGCTGCCGAAGAACGCGCGCGTGGAGATCGAGTTGATCGCCGAGGCTAAGTAATAACCTCTGCGGACAACCATTCTTACCTGACGAAAGCCGCACCGCCTCTCCTGCTTGACAACATGGAGAGGCCGTGCGGCTTTCTCTTTTTCCAACGGGCCCCTATCGCGGCGCTCTCCTGACAGAGGAATGGCCTTCTACGACAAGACCGCTATCATACTCCGCGCTCTGCCCAGTCACTGCGGTCGAGGTTGCGGTAGCTGATGGCTTCGGCAAGATGGCTCGGCTGGAGCTGTTCGCTGCCTTCGATGTCGGCGATGGTGCGAGCCACCTTCAAGATGCGATTGTAGGCACGGGCGGAGAGGTTGAGGCGCTCCATCGCCATGCGCAGTAGGCTGATGCCAGCCTCGTCGGGTTCGGCATATTGGTGGATCATGCGCTCGGTCATCTGTGCGTTGCAATGGACGCCGGGAATGTCCTTGTAGCGCAACTCCTGACGCTGGCGAGCCTTGATGACGCGCTCACGGATAGCGGAACTTGGCTCTCCTGGCTGCGCCTTGGAGATATCTTTGAAAGGAACAGGCGTGATCTCGCACTGAATGTCGATGCGGTCGAGCAGCGGTCCTGAGATTTTGTTCATATACCGCTGGATCTGTCCCGGCGAGCACACACAGACATGGGTCGGGTCGCCATAGTAGCCACAGGGGCAGGGATTCATCGAGGCGACGAACATGAAGGAGGCTGGGTAGGTGATGGTGTATTTGGCGCGCGCGATCGTGATCAGACGATCTTCGAGCGGCTGACGCAACACTTCGAGGGTATGCTTGTTGAACTCGGGCAACTCGTCGGCGAAGAGCACGCCGTTGTGGGCCAGAGAGATCTCGCCAGGCATGGGGTCCACACCGCCTCCGACCAGTGCCACCTGGGAGATGGTGTGATGCGGACTGCGAAACGGGCGCTGCGAGATCAGTCCCTTACCGGCAGACAACTTGCCCGCAATGGAGTGGATCTGCGTTGTCTCCAGGCTCTCCGAGAGCGTCAGAGGAGGCAGTATCGACGGCAAGCGCTTGGCCATCATACTCTTGCCCGATCCTGGCGGACCTATCATCACGAGGTTGTGACCACCCGCGGCAGCCACCTCCAAGGCGCGCTTCACGCTCTCCTGTCCACGGACATCGGCGAAATCGAGATCGAAATCGTACTGCTGTTCGTAGAATTCCTTCCTCGTATCAACCACGCAGGGGCTGAAATCGGCATCGTCGCCCTTGAGGAAGCGAATGACCTCGGTGATACTGCTCATACCATAGACGTCGAGCTGGTTGACCACTGCGGCCTCGTGCTCATTAGCTTTGGGGACAATCAGTCCCTTCATCTGGTCTTTGCGCGCCCGGATGGCAATGGGGAGCACGCCCTTGACGGGCTGCAGCGAACCGTCAAGACTCAGCTCGCCGACGAGCATATAGCTGCCCAGACGGTCGGAGGGAATATCGCCATTGGCCGCAAGGATGGCTACAGCAAGCGGGAGGTCAAATCCACTGCCCACCTTTCGGAGACTCGCAGGAGAGAGGTTGGCCGTGATGTCGGCGACGGGAAACTTCAAACCCGTATTGAGCAGAGCTGCCGCAATGCGGTCGCGGCTCTCCCGCACGGCCTCGTCGCCCAGTCCCGTGAGCCGGTAACTGACGCCTCGCGTCAAACTCACCTCGACGGTGATCGTCGTCACCTCCAGTCCATTTACTGCCGCGCTATAAGCCTTGACAAGCATCGTAATTCTTATTTAGTATGAATGATTCGTTTCCAAAAACCGTTTCCGCAACTCCTCATCGCTCAGCGAGCGCTGCTTCACGCGTCCGTTCTCCACCAAGATATTGTCGGGGAGGTCATGGAGCGACAGGTTGGCCAGCAACGGACTGTCGAGCATACGACCGTCGCAGACCGTGGGCAGCGTGACGTCAAACTGGCGTAGCAACTTCTCGCAGTCCTTGCGCGTCGCATCGAGACAGATGGTCAGTACCTGCAGGTCGGGATGCTGGCGCTTGGCCTCTTGGACCGCGCGCAGACAACCCAGACTCTTGTAGCTCCACGAAGCCCAAACGATCACTACGCCCTCGCCACTGCGGAAGTCTTGCTGCGTGAACGTCCGGCCGCTGAGGGTGAGGGCCTTGAAGCGGGGCAACGGCTGCCCTATCCTTACCGTTTCGTAGGGAGCCAGCTGCTTTGCGAGCAGGATGAGGTGTCCATTGCGTGGCTGCTCCTTGCGCATGAGGTTGATGAGGCGGCGCGCCTCGGCATAGTCTGGGCGGTCGTTGCGGACGAGGTAGGTGCTGACGAGATAGACTCCCACACGCGAACCGGGATGCTCCTTCACAAAGTCGGCCGTGAGCTTCGGGGCGTCCAAGGGGGAGTTTTTGGCCAGCAACTGCCGAAAATCGGTCATCAGCTCGTTGTCGTCCGTGCCCTCCACCTCCATTTCGCGCAGGTGGGAAGCGTCGGCCTTGACCATCACCTTGCCGCCAGGCTCGGCGAAGATCGGCTGCTCGGAATAGTTGGGGAAGACGAGGACAAGCGTCGAAGGGTCTCGCATCTCCGTCTCATAGACGAAGCGTCCTCCCTGAATGTTGATGGTGTCGAGGCCGTCGATGCCCCCGTCAGGACTATAGACCAGCACCTGACCTTGATTTAAATGAAGGAAGCGACCCTCCATCTTAAACCGACCACTCTTGCCCGAGCAGCTGCCGAACAACAACAATAAAAAGGCGGGAACGGCAAGCCATGTCATCGAGCAAGCCATTCTGATGATACTACGGATGAAAAAAGGATGATGTGTCATCATATTGCTCCATGCTTGTAATGCTATCTTCGGATGGATGGAAGCTGTCCGAAGGAAAGATAAGGAGATGTGCCGCGAGCGGGACTCGAACCCGCACAGCCGTTACTGGCCAAGGGATTTTAAGTCCCTCGTGTCTACCATTCCACCATCACGGCAAACCGTCTGCAAAGTTAACCACAATAATTGAAACTCGCAAACGATTTCTATTGTTTTTTAGTCTGTGGCCCCTCAGGACCCCCGATTTGTCAGCCTTGCGTCAATAAACTTTCAGTACACCGTAGGGTGTGGGGGCATTGCAGCGGTAGCTTGTCAGCAGCGGCACGCCACTTCCCCTCACGAGGTTGCCCCCCGTATTGAGGTTGTAAGCCGCCTTACAGCGCCCACAAGAGGCCACCCCGTCGCCCGTCACGGTCAGCGGATAACTGCGCATGGGCAGGGCGTTGAGGTCGAAGCAGTTGGGACACTCCGCATCATAGGCGTAGAAGATGGGGGGATCGTCCATGCTGCCATAGCCGACGATCAACCCGTGGTTCATGCCGATGCGGTTCTGATTTTCCAGTCGGAGGTCGATGGCATTGAAGATGCTCACCGACGACATGCCCTGGTTGTTCTCAAACGTATAATGGGAAGCACCACCACGCAGGAGATAGCTGATCTTGCAGAAGACTCCCTTGGCCAGCGGGTTCATGGCGGTGGCCAGCGTGGCATCCTGGTGCGTGCCGTTATCGAGGGTCAGGTTGCAGTGGTAGTTGCTATACCGATAGCCCGCATCCTCGCCACACGCCGTCAGAACAGCCAGCAAGCCAACCAGGCAAACGGCGCGCCACAGTTTTCTACTCATAGGGTATCATGCTCAGCGCGTCGGCCACCTTCTCTATGCCCTCCTGGAGCGGACCCGCCACCATGCCTTTGGCAAAAAACGGGATGTCGGCATCGATGGTGAGGCGCATCTTCGACGTGGTGTCGCTCGTCGGGAGCACCTGGATCCAAAACTGGAACTTCACGGGCGACTTCTCGCTCTGAAGTTTGATCATCTTCGGTTCCTCGCGCTCTACGATGCGCATCGATACCGCACCGATAGGCGCGATACTGATGCTGATGCTGTCTTGGTCGAAGCTCAGGTCCTTGAGCTTATCCTCGGGGATGCGGTCGCGGACGCGCTCGATGTTGGTGAAGTCGCTGAGCATCCGATAGACGTTCTCCTGCGGATAGGCGATGGCCTTGACACTACTTTCAAACTTACTCATATCCCTCTGGCTTTACTTCTTCCAGTTGGCCGGATCCTTGCGCCACTCGTGGAGCATCGGCACATCCTCCTCCTTGATATAGCCTGTCTCCAGGGCCTTCTCGACGACGTGCGGATAGTCCGTCAGCGTCACGAGCTTGACGCCAGCCTCCTTGAAGGCCTCCTCGGCGATGGGGAATCCATAGGTGAAACTGGCTACCATGCCGACCACCTCAAATCCTGCCTCGCGAAGAGCGGCAACAGCCTTGAGCGAAGAACCACCCGTAGAGATCAGGTCCTCGACGACCACGACCTTCGCACCTTCGGGAAGACGACCCTCGATCTGATTCTTCATGCCGTGATCCTTCGGTTTCGGACGAACGTAGGCGTAGGGCAGTGCCAGCTCGTCGGCCACCAATACTCCCTGGGCAATAGCACCCGTAGCCACACCGGCCACGGCATCGGCCTCGGGGAAGTGCTCCAGCACGGCGTGGGTCAGCCCCAACTTGACGAAGGAGCGCACGTCGTGGTAGGAGAGCGTCTGACGATTGTCGCAGTAGAACGGCGACTTCCAGCCCGAAGCCCAGGTGAACGGGTCATTGGGCTGCAACTTCACGGCCTTGATGGCAAGCAACTTGCCAGCGAATACTTTCTTCAAATCTTCCATATTTCTTCTATACTATATTTTTATCCTTTTATTTTAAAGATAATGCCAACGAGCGCAGAACGTCAAGCTTGCTTGTTCGTTATGCCGAGTGCAGCTTATCTTATATTATAAAGATAATGCAAAGATAGCGCAAAAAACTGTAACGGCAAGGAGTTCTTGTATAGTTTTTGCGTCCGTTATCATTTCTTTTATTTTCCCCTCTTGCCCAGATGCTTCATGACGTGGGAGCAATACTGGTCGAGCACACGGAGCATGTCGTCGGGCAGATAGTCCAGCGCACGGTCGATGATGCCAGAGGGAATGTCGTAGTAAGCCTCAGCGATAGCTCCCGCAATGTCGGCCTTGGTATCGGTGTCGCCGTCGCAGAGTACGGCCAGGCGGATAGTCTCCTCGAAGTTGTTGGCGTCCAGAAAGCAGCGCAGCGCCATCGGGACGGTCTCCTGGCAGGTGCCGTCGAAATGGCCTTCCGCCCCAATCTTCATCACGTCCTTGAGCGAGGGAATCTCATAGCCGAAAAACTTGCGCACCTTCAGTTCCAAATCTGCCTTCGGAAAGCGCATGTTGCGAAGCCAGAAGATCGCCTCCGCCACACACTGGGCGCCCTTGATACCTTCGGGATGGTCATGGCTGACCTCGGCACTCTTGCGTGCCTCTTTCTTGACGGTCTGCCAGTCATCAAAGAGCCATCCCACGGCACTCACACGCATGGCCGACCCGTTGCCACAGGAGTCCATCGGATGGGCTCCGCCACTGCACACCCACTTCCAGAAGCGGTTGCCATAGCCACCCATCGGATGGGGATAGCGGGCGCACCAGTCGAGCAAAGCCTCGTCATAGGGACGCTCGTTGAGCACGGCATCAGCTACGGCGATAGTGCAAACCGTATCGTCGGTGAAACCACACTTGTCTGTAAACAACTTGAAGTTTTCTTCCGGAGCTGGTCCAAACTCAAATCTTGAACCAACAATATCACCAATAATTGCTCCTAACATAATCGTCTGAGAAAAAGGTTGTGCTTAGATGGTACTCCGGCTGGGAATCGAACCCAGATCAAAGGTTTAGGAAACCTACGTTCTATCCATTGAACTACCAGAGCTTCGGTTTTGGATGGTGCAAAGATAAGCATAAAAAGCCATTCCACCAAGAATCGTCTATACTTTTCCGCTCATTTCTTGCTTTTCCACCCCGTCTCAATCCTCGTCTCAGTCGGCCACAAGATGATAGGACCCACCTGCGTAGGCGCGCACCACCCCTTTCATCTCCAACGAGAAAAGCAGGGCAGTAAGCGGTCCCACACCGACACTCAGACGGACGCAGAGATCGTTGATCTGCAAGTCGTTGCACTTGCGGAGTTCATCGACCACACGCTGCTCCTCGGGCGAGAGGTCGGGAAAGAGCTGACGCTCGATACCTTTCCGCTTTGCCTCTGTCAGCTTTTGGTCGGTCTGCCAGCCCATAGCCTCCACGAGTTCGTCAGCACAAGTGATCAGTCCTGCTCCGTTGTCGCGAATCAGATGGTTGCAACCCTCACTGTAGGGGGCGCCGACAGCGCCGGGAAAAGCAAAAACATCGCGGGCGTAGTCGCGCGCAATGCCACAGGTGATCAGTCCCCCACCCTTGTCAGCACTCTCCACGAGGACGACGGCATCGCTCATGCCCGCCACGATACGGTTGCGGCGCACGAAGTTGATCTTGTCAGCAGTGGTGTGCGTCATAAACTCCGTCAGCAGCGCACCTCCTTCCGCCACCATCCTATTTGCCGTCTCGCGGTGGGCGCGTGGATAAAGGTCGTCGAGACCATGGGCCAGCACGCCCACAGTGGGCGTCTCGTTGGCCAGACACTCGCGGTGCGCCCAAATATCCACTCCATAGGCCAACCCGCTCACCACCAGCACCTCAGGACATAGTTCCTTCAAACGGTGGACGAAACTGTGGATGAGATCCTGCCCGTAGCGGGTGCAACGGCGTGTGCCCACCACGCTGACCACCCGTCGTGCGTTGAGGCAGGCTTCGCCCCGGGCATAGAGCACCAAGGGCGCATCAACACATTCCCACAGACGCCGCGGGTAGCCACTATCGCAAGGGGTAAGGACCCTCACACCCTCCGCCTCCACATACGCCAGTTCGTCGGCAACTCGCTGACGGTGGTCCGAGAGGTGAGACAGCAGTTGCACCAAGCGCGGAGAGGCGTCGGGCAAGACTTGTCGGATGTCGTCGGAGGCGGCGACGACCGCTTGTGCGGAACCCACCATAGTGTAGAGCGTCCGTATCTCCTGCAAGTGATAGTAGCCCACACGGCTGAGCAGCATCGCGGCAAAGCGTTCGTCTTCTGCAATCACGTCCATCGTCACACTATTCTTTTCTTTATTATTCTTTATTATTCTTTGGAAAGATAAGGAGCGAAGGCTCGGTCATAATCCTCGCTCACGGCGAGCCGCCCATGGACGAGCGTGACCAGTTCCACGCGTCCACGGAAGCATAGCTTTCCGTCGGCCTCCCGGAAGAGGTCGTGGACGAAGATGTAGCGGATGCCCTGCTTTTCGAGTCGCAGGCGTGAAACGATGATATCATCGCAGCGCAGCGGAGCCTTGTATTCCAGATTCATCCGTGCCACCACAGCATCCGTGCCCTGCTCGTGCATCTCAGCGAAACTCAGTCCGCAGGCTTTCAGAAACCGGTGACGCGTGTGCTCCGTGTAGTGGAGATAGTTGGCGTTGTTGACAATGCCCTCGATGTCGCACTCATAGTCGCGCACCTCCAGACGGGTCTCAAAGATATAATCGTTGTTCATAGGATGGGTTATCTATTCTTACCATGATCGGTTTTCTTCAGATATTCATAGCCGAAGCGGCAGCGCAGGCACTCCTTTCGGTCGCAGTAGGCACGCTTCAGTTGTATCAGTGCCTGGGAGTCGCCCGCCGTCTGCGCCTTCAGTCCCACCTTTTTCCACGTCTCTACGATATGATTCTTCTCCGCACTCAGTGCTTCGAGCAGATCGAAGGCGCGGTCGCAGAGTTTCTCGTCGCCCTTGTGACGCCCGTAGGCGAAGAGCATGGGCACAGCGGTATTGATGGTGAGCAGGGCAATCGAGGAGGCCGAGAGTCGCTTCTCGCTCCGCCGGCTCTCCAGACCAAAGAGGTAGTGGGTCTCCCAGTAGGGTGTCACACTGGTGGCAAGCAGTTCGGCGACCTGATGCAGGGAGGCGCAGTCCACCAGACGCGACAGTCCGGCGCGCCCCTCGTGATAGAGGCGTGCGAGCTGGACGATGCGGATAGTGGGAAAATTCTGCGGACGCAGGCGCAGGAAACGCCATAGGTGGCCATCGATGGGACGGAGCGAAAACTTACGGGCGAGATACGCATACTCGCTCCGTAGCCGCTGGAAGTAGGTATCCTCGTCCGCAGCCTCACGACACCGCGGGGGCAGGACTGCGGAATCGAGCAGTCCGGCCTGTCCGAGGAAGAAAGCTTCCACCTGGAAGAGGTCGTCGCGGTGGTGTCCCACGCTGCCCAGGGGGACGGATCGCGCCCACAGTTCGAAAATGTCGCCATTGACGCCAAACCCGAAGTTGCGCGCCAGCGTCACGAAGTAGGCGGCCTCCCACGATCCCTCGCAGGCCTTGACGCGATCGCTGATGGCCTCCGTCTTTTGCTCCAACCGCTCCGTCTGCAGCGCACTAAGCCAGGAGCAGACCGTCAGTCGCGGGAGCGAGGAGATGACGGCATGGCAGGGCGGATAGTCCTCTGCAGCAAGCAATTCCTGATAGTGGTCTCTGACGCGGTCGGGCACGTGGAACACCATCTGCGGGGGCGTGGCGCCCTGGCTGGTGCGGACCACGACATCAGCAATGTCCACGACATGGAGCACGACGTTGTCGTAGCGTGCGTCGCGGTCATGGCCGTGGACGAACCAGTCAGAAGCCTTGTCATGGATCTCCACATTGCCGACCCAGAGCGTTCCGTCGATCCTCACCTTCGCATTGAAGAAGTCGGGACCGGCATGGCGGTTGTGCAGTCCCACATCGACCACCTCCACAGACTTCCCGTCCGTGGTGGTCAGTGGGGCAAGCGGAAACAGCTTGTGCTTCCAGACATAGTGGAGAAGTTCTTCCATGAGGCCTTTTCAGTTTGTTTGTATAGGGGAGCACCAATGGCTGGCGCCAGCCCTTCGTCATCATCAATATCTATCGCAGCACCTTGCGCACCGTGCCGTCACTCATGCGGACGACATAGACCTGGCCCTCGCGCGGCGCACTGACCTTGCGACCACAGAGATCGTAAGTGGCAACGGGGCGCACCGTGGCGGACGAGGCGGCTTCCTCAATGTCAGTGGCACCAGCGGAAATGACGTCATCCACATTGCCAAAGATAAAATCGCCCTTGAAATCGGTGCCGTAGAACGAGGCTTCGGCCTTCACCTTGAAATAGAGCTGACCAGCAGCCACCTTGCCCTCCAGCTCGATAGGCACGGCACCAAGACGCGGACCCACCCAGACGGGAAAGCCCGAGATCGTGCCCGAGCTGATGCGGATGCTCTTCGCTACGCCCAGATCGGTCACACCGGGTTGATCGGGATTGCCCACGGCGTCGATGCTGTCAATGACAACATTGCCAATTCCCATGCCAGCAGCCTCATAGGTGAGGTTGTCCACCGACAATGTGTACTGCCCGTTGTCCAGACGGGTCAGCGTGGCTACTTTCTCCTGATCCTGGATGGTCTCTCCGCCGCGCACCAGAACGAGGTGTCCGGTGTAGTCGTCGGCCATTGCGCCCATGCCACAAAGCAGGGCGAGCGCGAGTGTAAATAGTTTCTTCATTTTCTTCATTTGTTTGTTATTATATGTTGCATGTGCAATCCTTCTACTCCCCTCAATCCTGAAATTCTCTTTCGTATTGATAAACAATACTTTTTAGGACTGGTTAGAGATGCAAAGTTACGGCGTTTTTTTGTGTTATCCGAAAAAACTTCGTAATTTTGCACAATTATCATTCATAAGCAACAACTATACAGTCACAGACAAGATGAAGATAGCACTCATTGGGTATGGGAAAATGGGCCACATGATCGAGCAGATTGCCATCAGTCGCGGCCACAGTATCGTTTGCAAGATAGACATCGACAACCCGGACGACTTCGACTCGCCCGCCTTCGCCTCGGCCGACGTGGCGATAGAGTTTACCAACCCCACAGCGGCGTATGGCAACTTCCTGCGCGCGTTCCGCCACAACGTGAAGGTCGTGAGCGGATCGACGGGCTGGATGCACCATCACAAGCAGGACGTGGAGCGTTTGTGCCGCGAAGAGGGACAGACACTCTTCTGGGCCAGCAACTTCTCCGTCGGCGTGGCCATCTTCTCGGCCGTCAACCGCTACCTGGCCAAACTGATGAACCAGTTTCCACAGTATGACGTGGCCATGACCGAGACCCACCACGTCCATAAGCTCGACGCACCGTCGGGCACCGCCATCACCCTGGCAGAGGAGATCTGTCAAAATCTGGACCGCAAGACGGAATGGAAGAAGGGCACCACCACCTGGGACGACGGGCGCATCGAAGGAAAGTCGGCCCACAGAGACGACCAGCTGCTCATCGACAGCGTCCGCCACGACGAGGTGCCGGGCATCCATAGTGTCCGCTATGACAGCGAGGCTGACGAGATCACCATCACCCACTCTGCCCACTCGCGCAAGGGCTTTGCCCTCGGAGCGGTGCTGGCTGCGGAATATACGCTCACCCACAACGGACTGCTCACGACGAGCGACCTCTTCCAATTCTAACCTCCAGGTCGCTCCTGATTCATACGAAAAACTAACAATCTCATGATAGACAAAGAAAAACAAAAACTCGACCCGAAGAAGCAATGGGCGAAGTTTATCATCGTAGGAGGCCTCTACCTGCTCTTCCTCCTTTGGGTACAAAGCTGGTTGGGACTGGTCGTCCTGCCGTTCATTTTCGACAACTACATTACCAAGAAGATACGCTGGACGTGGTGGAAGGACTCCGAGGGCCCCGTGCGTATGGTAATGTCGTGGGTTGACGCACTGATCTTTGCCCTCGTGGCTGTCTATTTCATCAACCTCTTCCTGTTCCAAAACTACGTCATTCCCTCCTCTTCCTTAGAGAAGAGCCTCCTCACGGGCGACTACCTCGCCGTCTCCAAGGTGAGCTACGGACCGCGCATCCCGCAGACACCGCTCACCATGCCGCTTACCCAGCATACCATGCCGGTCTTCAACTGCAAGAGCTACATCGAGTGGCCTCACTGGGACTACCGCCGTGTGAAGGGTCTGGGACACGTAGAACTCAACGACATCGTCGTCTTCAACTATCCTGCTGGCGACTCCCTGCTGAGCAACGAGGCCTATCAGGCTCAGGACTACTACCAGATGGTCTATAACACGGGCGAAAGCCTCCTCATGCAGCAGCAACCGGACATCAACCTCGCCACGATGAGCCTCCTGCAACAGCGCGACTTTTTCAGCAAGGCCTACGCCTTGGGACGCAACTATCTCGTGCAGAACCAGGCCGTCTATGGCGTGATTGACTCGCGCCCCACTGACCGCCGCGAAAACTATGTGAAGCGCTGCGTCGGAATGCCTGGACAGATGCTGCAGATCAAGAACAAGATCGTCTATCTCGACGGCAAGCCCAACAAGGAGCCGGAGAACGTGCAGTACACCTACCTCATTAAGTGGCGCGGCGTGACAGCAAGCGAACTTCTGGGACAGCGCTATGACGACCTGCGCAAGGAACTCAACATCAGCGAGGAGGACGTACAGAGCCTCAGCTATCTCCACGGCGCGGACGTGGAGCGCGGCACCATCCTCAACGACGCCATACTGAAAGAGTATGACGGCTACATGCCGCTCACGAAGCGTGCCGCACAGGCCCTCAAGCAGAAAGGGCTCGTCGCTGCCATGCGTCCCGTCACAGACCGCGACATCTTCTCGGGCATGGTCTATCCGCTCGACGGCTACACACAGTGGACGCGCGACAACTATGGTCCGGTATGGATTCCGAAGAAGGGAGAGAGCATCAAGCTGACCCTCGCCAACCTGCCTATTTATGAGCGCTGCATCCATGTCTATGAGGGCAACGACCTGGAGGTGAAAAACGGCAAAATTTTCATCAACGGCAAGCAAGCCTCATCCTACACCTTCAAGATGGACTACTACTGGATGATGGGCGACAACCGCCACAACTCTGCCGACTCACGCTACTGGGGCTTCGTGCCTGAGGACCACATCGTCGGCAAACCGCTCTTCGTCTGGTGGTCGAGCGATCCCGACCGACATGGTTTCAGCGGCATACGCTGGTCGCGTCTCTTCACATGGGTCGGAAACATCAAGTAAGGATGCTGACTCCAATCCATCACCACAACCACATGCCCCACCCCCTTGCGGGTGGGGCTTTGCTCTGTTCGGCCTACTTCGCCCCTATCCAGTGGTGGCAGAAGGTGTACCGTCACCAGAGCGTGTACATAGAGGGCTGCGACCACTTCGTCAAGCAGACCTACCGCAACCGCTGTCTCATCGCCACAGCCAATGGCACACAGTCGCTATCCGTCCCCGTAGAGAAGCCCGCTGACGGACGACTCGACAAGACACGAATGCGAGAGGTGCGCATCAGCGACCATGGGAACTGGCGCCGAATCCACTGGAGTGCGCTCTGTGCGGCCTACGGCGAGAGCCCATTCTTCGAGTATTATGCTGATGACCTCCACCCCTTCTTCGAGCGGCCTTGGCACTACCTCCTCGACTTCAACACCGCCATCACCCACACACTCTGCGCGCTGATCGGCTTCAAGCCAGATATACACGAGACTACCCAGTATCTTTCCACACCCCTCGACGATCGCCTCGGCCTGACGGACTACCGCGAGGCTATCCGCCCGAAGCACGCCTTGCCTGACCCAGACTTCTCACCGCGCCCCTACTATCAGGTCTATGCACAACGGTTCGGCTTTCAGCCCAACCTCAGCATCCTCGACCTGCTCTTCAATATGGGCAACGAGGCCGTGCTCTATCTATAAGGGCGTTACTATAAAAGGAGTAGAACGGTCTCCCATGACCGTACCACTCCTTTTGCTATTAGCAAACATCAACATGCGACGAAACTCTTCCTTACTAACAACAGGAAGCATCACATTACCCGTCATTGCCTATTTCCCTTCTCACTTTCTGTCATTTGCTACTCTGTCAAAAACTGACAAAGCGGAAAAAACACCATTTCAACGGATTTTCACGGTTAAAAACGCCTAACTTTGCAACGAGAGTATAAAAAAAAACATTAAAAACATCGCTTATGATAAAGAAAGCACTAACACTCAGCATCAGCGCCCTATTGGCAGCTACAGGCCAAGCGCAAAACGCCTATTTGGAAACAGGATTTGACGAGGGGATGCCCACAACATTCATCCTTCACGACGAGGACGGGCGAACGCCATCGACCGACATGGCCTCTCTCGGATTCGAGATTGGAAAAGCATGGATCGTCGCCAAAGGGGTAGATCCCGTCGATCCCAACAACAACGTAGCCATCTCCACTTCGTGGTACAAGAATGCAGGGGCGGCAAACGATTGGATGGTTACACCTGGCATCACCATTGACGACACAAAGGCCATACTACGGTGGCGTTCTATGGCTCGCGACAAGGATTTCCGAGACGGGCTCAAAGTATATGTGTCCGAAAAGGGAACGTCCGTAGGGGACTTTACCGCCCCTCCCATCTTCTCACTTCCTAAAGAAGCAAACAACTGGACGGAACACGAGGTGAGCCTTGCCGACTACGTGGGGAAAACTATCCACATCGCATTCGTCAACGACAGCAAAGACAAGGCAGCCCTCTATCTCGACGATCTCTTCGTTGGCATTCCTTCACACATCACGATGTCTCTCGACCTGGGACGTGTTTTCGACGGCTGTGACACGATACCTCTGAGGGGAACCGTACAAGCCACCAACGAGGACGTCAACGGCTTTACCATCGGTTTTCAGTCGGGAGATCAGTACTTCGAACAGTCATTCCATGATATCGTCGAAGCTGGCAAAAGCATAGACTTCAGTATGGACGAGCCATTCCTCCTGGAGCGTAACGCTTCTGCCCAGTGGAAGGCATGGGTCAAAAGTGGCACCGACAGCGTCAGCTATAGCGGGAACACCTCAGCCTACCTGTGGAAACTCGTGGCAGAAGAAATCACGGGAACATGGTGTGGGTATTGTGTACGCGGCATCGGCGCACTTAACTACATGAAGAAGAATTACCCCAAAGGATTTATCGGCATTGCAATCCACAACAACGGCAGCACACAGGTCCCTGATTCCATGGCGATTCCAGGCGAAGCCTATCTCAACAATCTGCTCTCACACTTAGGGGCTGCAGGTTATCCTCACGCTGGCATTAATAGGAACGTAATGTACTGGGGAGATCCTGTCGACATCCCTGCCATGTACACGGCTATCAAGAGCAGCAATAGCAATACAGTAGGCTTGCGCCTGACAGCCAACTATGATGAGCAGACCAATCAAATAGCAGCAAATGTAGATGCTTTTTTTGCCACAGACTTCGACAAAGCGCATTACAACCTTGCTTTTGTAGTGGTGGAGAATAACGTACATCGCACCCATGCCGAAACGGGCATCCTCAACAACTATTGCGGTTATGACCAAATGAACTATTACGCAGGGGGAGGATCAGGTAGCATGTACGGCTTCGAGAACCAGCCAAACATTATCAACGCCGACGACATCTGGTTTCAAGACGTCGCGCGCGGTATTTTCCCCAGCTACGAAGGTGTCAAGAACGCTTTTGGCGTGGAGAGCGTGAAGGAGGGAGACCACCTAACATACAACTACTCACTCGACATGCCAGAGACGGTACTGAAGAAGGAAAATACCGAACTGGTAGTTCTGCTGCTCAATGAAGATGGCATGATCATCAATGCCGATAAGTGCGCTATAGAGGGTACGATTCTCAACAGGACCGACTCCATCACTCGGTCCGTGACTACCGACCCATACTACTATACCCTCGGGGGTGTTCGAGTAGAAAAGCCTAGCAAGGGTGTATATATCCACAAAGGGCACAAGGTCGTGTTCTGATTTGCTAGAAGCATATCGTTCATTATGACTATTTGCTTTTGAAGGATGATTTTGTGTTATCTCATGGGTAATAGTTCGCTATTACCCATGAGATTTGCTTTACTGTGCCCTACAAGCTTTTGGAGATTTTGATTTTGACACTTCTTTGATTTTCTTGACTGAGGAGTTTGTTCCAAGACGAAATCCCTGTGTACTACAAATCAAAAGCAAAGAATGCGTTTGTAGAAAACCGACATACTAGCAACATAAGGGCCCTAAAGAAGGATGAAAAAACGGGAGCCAAACTTGAGTTAGAGCGCCCTCATGAATTCTTTCATTGCCGAACACATCTAGAGAAAGGCGGGAATGGGACATTACGTCCATTCCCGCCCTTCTTAATTAGAAGCGCGACCTACTAACACATAACGTCAATCTTTGCTAATTACCTGACAAGGAGTTTCATCACTTGCGTTCCTTCGCGTCGAATATAAACGCCAGCTTTCGTTGGCTTGTCGATACGAACACCATCTAAGCTGTAGTATGCGGTGCCTTTTTGCGTATGGCAATCCGTGCGGTCAACTTTTGTCGCCTCACTGGCGAGAACGGTCTGAGGCACACTCCATTGACTGGTTTTGCTGCCATCTGCATTGGTAGCACGCACCTCGAAACTATAGTAGTTGTCTTTTTGCAAACCATTAATCACCACCGACTCGCCATTAATACCCCTCATCTCTGTAGTATCCAGCTCGACAAACTGTTCCTCCACCTCAGGGTTTTCATCAGAAATGGCCTCACCTGTTACATTCACCTTGAGGGCACCCTCTACATAGCCAGCGCCATTGCCTCGGACAATGAGAATACTGTCGATGATAGCGACATCTCCCTTCACCTGAAAAGTAACATCCGTCACCGTCAGTCCGTTGTCAAACTGGTAATAATAGGATTTGTCGCTGGAAGTGAGACGATAGGCACCAGTCTTACCATTAGACGATACTGTGAAGACAGGAGTTTTCCCTGACAGACTGTGAGTCCGAACTAAGACCGTGAACTGCTCACCCATATTATATAGGTTTAGTTTCGGCGTGGTCAGTGTTCCATCAGCACCGACAGCACCCAATTTGACAGCCCCACCGGCTTGATAGACACGTTTACCTGTCCATCCACTCCTCTCCATATAATTATCCAGCGAAACAGAAATATCTTTGCTATCAGGTGAAGAAGGCGTTCCGTCGTTCATAAAGACAAAGCCCTCGGCAAGGGCGACTGGCAGATCGGACTCTCTTGCAAGAGAATGCCAACGCAAGTCGTACAGAGCCTCAGAAGCGCTGCCTTCCCAATAGGCACGGAAACTTTCATCCCGAACCTCCGTGAAGCCCAAACCGCTAGGTGTTCGGAAATGGTTGGGCCTGAAGCGAAATGACACCACCCCGTCATGGTGGCGTATGTCTGTCACCCAACGATCAAGCCCCACCCCCTGGTAGGTCTGTGAGGCGGGGGTCGTTTCATCGGTAAATGCATCATTTCCGCCGAAGGGGAAAAGATCACCAGCCTCCGATTCATGACCTAAAGTCTCGTCATAACCGGACTCATTATCGGCGCAAACTAAATAGTAACGACGATGTGCGGTAGTATTGTTGAGCGTATTTTTGTCCCATGCATTTTGCAGAAAATCGACATGGGTGATCATCAAGCCGCTTGCCTTGATGCCCACATCCCATCCCGTCTGCTGACGGTTTTCCAAAAGATAGAACTCATCATGCCTGGCTGTCGGAAGGAGATAAGCCTGACGGCTATCGGCAATATTCTCCAGCGTGAGCACATCAGAAGGCTCATTGATGATGGTTGGTTCCATCCACCCGAGCGAGATTCGCTCAAAGGCGGTGTAGGAGGGAGGGATGTTCGTATTCTCGTTGTATGTGCCATAATCCATATTGTCGTAGCGCCCCAACTCGTATTCCGTCGTTGCTGTGTTATAGTGATCTGCCAGTCCTAACACATGGCCAAACTCGTGAGTGAGCGGTCCGATTCCACAAGGTGTAGTGCCACTATTGCCAAACAGTTCTGCAGAGCAGGCGTAGGTGTCAAGGCAGACGTCATCAAGACACACGTTATAACCCGCCGAGGACAGCTCGTACTTGTGTGGCCATATAGTATTGGCATCAGCACCAAAATTTTCGCCATAGCCAGCATAGATGACATATACCATCTCTACCTTGCCATCACCATCGAGATCATACTGCTTAAAGTCCACTAAGGGGTCAGCCAACTGGCAGGCCTCAGCTATAGCCTTCGTCGGTTCTTCGTCGCCAGTCATGTTGCCCCAAATGTCAGTAGCGTCTTTTCCGTAGTACGACATCTCCTTCGATAGTGTAACAGGACCCACTACATCAAAATGAGGGTTGAAACGTCCGTTACTCTGAAAGTAGAAGTAATCATGTGCCGAACCGATAGCACCATTGTCATGAAAGCCCTCCTCGTTGAGCATCCGTTCAAAATAGGAAGCATCATAGGTAAATTTCTGGTCTTGAAACTGTGCTAGGATGACTACGCCTTTGAAATCACCCGTTGTCGGGAAAGACCCCACACGCATCTTTTCATAGGGAGTAACCGTGTCTATAGGCTTCGCTTGCATCGGCAATATTGTTTCGGTAGAAGATGTAAAGTTTTCCGCTTTCTTTATCAACTTCAGAAACGCCTTGTCTGCTGCCGAACGTAGTGGAATGTCACGCACTATAGGAGCACCCTCGGTGCTTAAATAGCCTTCTTGGGTTTGATAGGCATAACGGTAATAACCATCGGACGACTGCATGATGGCGTAGCCATCGGCTGTGAGTCGTTGATGACGATGTTCGTCACCACGGAGATAGACGGTAATAACAGAACCATCAGGCTGCTTCAATTGGACAGCTCCCCGATAAGCAGGTGCTGCTGAGGCGGCAAGCGCTCCAACAAGCAAAAGGACGGATAGCAAGTTCTTACTTTTTTTCATAAATCTAAAGCATTTGGTTTACACTTGCAAAGGTACGAAGAAGCAAGAAAACTCCCACATTCATATTATAGATAGACTATGATTGGGATATAGACAAAAACTGACAGAACGATAAAATCGGCATTTTCCTTAGGTTTATCGTCGCATTCTTAATACTTTTGCAGCATAATTGGCAGTCCTCCACAATTCTGCCACACAGTAATAAATAGTATTCATTTAGTTCAACATTTAAAAAATCAGCTTATGAAGTACAAGTCACATTGGATCTCGCTCGCAGCGCTTGCAGCTCTCATAGGATGGTCTTCGCCATCTTGGGGACAGGAAGCAAAAACTGCATACGGCATCATTGAAAACGACGCAGGCATGGGCTCCGGAGTCTATACCTTTGACGTCAGTTGCGACGCTCGACAACGTGCAAATTGTTGCTCCATTGAGCGTAGACCACATCATGGGTGCTACGATGGTGGACAACGTCTACTACTACATCGACTATGAACAGAACATAAAAGGACATAAGTCTCATGGATTCTATAGTTTTGACCTGGAAACAAAAAATGTAAAGAAAGTTGGTGATTACCATGACCTACAGCAAGGACCTGCAGCCAGCCATTTTGCTTGGAACGCACAGACACAGACCATGTATGCGCTGAACAGCGTACAATCTGGCAACGGGTTGGTGAAGATTGACCTCACTAACGGCGACCTCATCCCTGTCTGTACATTTTCTTACGACCGTCTAACGGAAAAAGACCAACAGTGGGACAAGAGTTTACACACCTTGATCTCGATTGCCATCAACTATGATGGCGACATGTACGGTGTGAGCTATAGTGGTGCACTATACAAAGTAAACCCCGTCACAGGACTTTGCTCCTTTATCGGCGAGCTCGACTATAATCCTGACCAAGCTTACATGTACAACAACAACTGTCTGTTCTTCGACAACGAGACAGGAAAACTATATTTCCGCTTCTTCACTTTCTATGGAAAGAAATATGAGTTGTCCGAAATCGATTTGAAGACAGCCCATGTAACCCACATTGCCACCCTGCCTTACGAGGTGGACGCAAGCGGCACGATAAGCAAGTCCTTCGGATTCGATGGCATCGTAATGCCGTACGTGCCTGCCGAAGCAAGTGCACCACAAAAAGTGCAAAACTTGAAGCTAACACGTGGAGAGCAAGGTGAGCTGACAGCGAAACTGGAATGGGACAACCCATCGAAGACCTATGGACGCGGTGGCACCTTAGAAGACCTTGACAGTATCATTATCTATCGCGACGGAGTGGAAGTGCACCGCATCGCCAATCCTGTCATCGGTGGCCACGAGACTTGGACCGACAACTTACCCGAGCGGGGTTATTACACCTACAAGTTTGTACCTGTAAATGACCTGGGGTATGGCGACCGCAGTTCCATCTCGGCATATATTGGCGTGGGAGACCCTATGAACGTGGGAGACCTCAAGGCTGAGGCAGAGGCCAACTGCGCCAACATCACGTGGACAGCACCCACAGAGGGTAAATTTAATTCATGGATCAACACCACTGACCTCACCTATGATGTATGGCGTATGCCTGGCAATGTGAAACTGGTTGAGAAGAGCAAGGAAACCTCCTTCACAGACACCACACTTCCAGTGATGGGCAAATACCACTATAACGTCATAGCGTATGCAGGCGGATACCAAAGCGACTCCATCAGTACGGAAGAAATCATCGCTGGGCCAGCATACCAAGCACCCGATACGCTACTGACCGACTACGCAAACTTTATGTTATGGAACAACATCGACGCCGATGGAAGTACCACGACATGGACATGGCAGCCAGCAGGACTTTACGGACAATTCGGTGGGGCCACCGATAATTATACCTATGAGGATTATGCCCCACAAAATTGGCTCATCTCCCCGCGCATCCGTATGGAGAAGGACAAGCATTACAAGATTACATTCGAGACCAAGACTGGTAGCGACAAGGTACAGGAGCTACTTGCCATCGGCTTTGGTCAAGGCGCAGAGATTAGCAATCAGGACAGCATCTATCAGTTTGCCTTAACGGAGAAAGAGGCTTTGACATTGCGCGTCAACCTGCCTGTTGTTGAAAACACAGGTGACTACAATTTTAGCTTTGTTCACCGCACGCTGTACAAAAACTATAATATCGCCATCAAGAACGTCATCTTTGCAGAAGACCACGAAGGCTATATCTCGGGACGGGTAACCTGCGACGGAAAGGGCGTGAGCAATGCACTAGTTCGCACGGAGAACGGACAGTTCACTAGCAGAACCAACAACGATGGTCAATATACTCTCAACTACCTGCCCGAAGGCAGTTATAACATTATCGTAGAAGCATTGGGTTATCGCGATGGCTCGGCTACTTCTACCGTCTCAGAGTTGGAAACAACCACAGAGAACATCGCTATTGAGGCCCTTCCCACTTATTCCCTCCACGGCAGAATTAGCGACACTGTGGGCGATCCTGTAGTAGGTGCAACTGTCATACTCTCTGGGTACAACAACTACGAGACAACGACGGCTGCAGACGGTTCTTACAGTATTAGCGGCATCTATGAGCACACGGGCTATACCGTTAGCGTAAGCAAGAACAAACTGTTGGGTGTCAGCGAGACCATTGACGTAAACGCAAACAAGACGTTGAACCTCACCCTGAAGGACAACATCAAGCCAGCCAAGGCAGTGAATGTGGCCGAGTCACCCAACGGCGACCAAACGGAAGTGACGTGGCAGGCACCAGCCAACGACCCGCGTGTGGACCGTATTGACGACGGTGTCATCACCACTGGCACTGGATACCAAAACGGCGCAACGAACAAATCGACCTTCGGTGTAATTCGTCGAGAAGCCGCCACTGTTTATGGCGCACAGTTCTACCTTACCAACGCACCAGGCGTAAGCCATTACAGTATCGCTCTGCGTATACTAGGACTGAAGGAGAACGGCGATCCCGACGAGGCGAATGTGCTTTTTGAAGAAACCTATGTACCTGTAAAGGATGACCAATGGAATGAGTACACCCTACCCACGCCTGTCGAGGCACCGAACGGGTACTACCTCTGCGTGGCAACAGCCAGTTGGCTTGGGATTGGCATAGACGGTGGCGGTGACACTGCAAAATATCCGTTCCAAGCAATGACCAACTGCTTCAGTGGCGATTTCACATCAGGCACCTATTATTATCTGGACAACCAGCAGAGCGAGAACATGCATCGCAACTTTATGATCCGCCCCGTAAGCGCTCCGTACAGTGTGTCCGAGGACCACATCACAAAGACGGGACGTTTCATGCCTTGCTACATGGAGAAGAACGAAAATGAACAACCCACGCTCTACAATTATAAGGACAACTACAAGGTGCAGGGAGCAGAGCCAACAACTCCACTGAAAACCGTACAGAATCGCGTACGCTACAACGTCTATCGCCTTACCCCTGCCAACACAGCCAATGAAGAGGCATGGACGAAACTGGCCACCAACCTTCAAGAGCGTAGTTACACTGACAGCAACTGGAAGACGCTTCCACAAGGCACTTATTATTATGCCGTGAAGGCCATCTATACAGGAGACAAAGAGTCCGTGGCAACTCTCTCCGACAGTATTGGCAACAAGATGCTCACTAACGTCGTTTTCAACCTCACCACCAACACAACGGACAATGAGGCTTATGGCGCAAGCATCGTCATGGTAAACGGAGGCGGCACACATACCTATCAGATGACAGCCGACAACGCTGGTGTGGCTACGAGCGGTAGCGTATGGAAAGCAACCTACGAGGTACACATCTCGCTCGACGGATTCTATCCGATCGATACAACCATCACTGTAGACAAAGAGAACAGCTACACATTCAGCTACGAGCTCATAGAGCACAAGGTGCAACCACACGGCTTGATCATTGAGAACGGATCGTATGGCGCACAGAAACTTTTCATTTGGAATTATCCCGAGTATTTCGAAGATAGTTTTGAAGAGCACGAAGACTTTGTGCTTAATTCTCCAGGCAGCATCGGCTGGCAGTATTTCGACGGCGACGAGGGCGAGACAGGTGCCTTCACTTTCTCTCAGGACGGTAGTAAGCCCTGGCCTAATGCCTTCGAAGCAATGGCCTACATCATTATGAATGCAGGAAAGGTTTCCGACGGGAAGGAAGGCACGCTCGCTAGCGACTATATCACATTGGCTCCTCGCTCTGGAGAGAAAAGCCTGCAGAGCTGGCCAGCGGCAGGTAAGAAAGAGGACGACTGGCTCATCACGCCGCACCTCCACTTCCAAGAGCCCATCAGCTTCCGATTCTACGCACTCAACTTCTCTAATAATGCTCCAGAAGAGATCGAGGTGCTTTATACGACTAGTGAGATCCCCGATGTCGAAGAGTTTATACGCATAGATAGCTGCACCATCAACAGCGCATACGGCTCTTGGGTGCTGAAACAGTATGACAGTATCCCTGCCGAGGCCAACTACATCGCCTTGCGCCGTGTGACACCTGCAGACGAGACTGGGTACACGCCAAAGATCCTAAATATCGACGACGTGGCCTTCGGTACAAAACTGCCAAACGCAGCCCGTTATTTGCCCAAGAATAACGTGAGACGCATGCCGTCGCTCGACGGTGCCTACGAGGTGTATCTCGACGGAGAATTGGTGGCCAGCACCGATGACACGCAATACTACTTTGACGGACTGACGGTGGGCAAGCATACGGCAGGTGTGATTGCCAGCTACACCTCGGGTAAAACTACTATGAGCACTATCGACTTCGAAGTGGATGCTACGGGAGTCAGTTCCATCACGGGCAGACAGGACGAGAGCAAGGCCGAGTTCTACAACATCAAAGGACAACGCATCAGCAATCATGACCTCCCGCGTGGCGTATATATCGTCAAGAAAGGTGGACACATCTATAAGAGCATTAAGAAATAAGTAGTTCGCCTTATATAATCATCAATTGTGACAGGGGTGGAGTAATTTGGACTTCCACCCCTGTTTTTTGTGACGTCCATTCCACATGTATCCCATAAGCTCGGACATGGGTGTTTAGTTTGCAAAGGCACCAAAGGTTTATTTTTGCAGCTCTTTAGAAAGCGACATTGTGAATCCGCAAAAAGTTGTTTTTAGATCAACCATTCGCTTATTTGCCAAAAAACAACTATATTTGCAACCGAATTCAACATTTGGGAAAAGGTTATGATAAAAATGCTTCGTCACAACGCTTGCCGGCCATGGGTGCTGGCCTTCATGCTTGCTGCAGTATGGAGCGCACAAGCTTCCAACTACAAGTACCACTTCAAGAAGATAGACCGACGCTTCGATGCAATTGCAGAGAGGCTCAATCAACTTGACTTTGAGAATCGAAGAGCCGAGGCCAATCCTAAAGACCTGCAACAGTTGGCACAACTTGCGGGAAAGCATCCTCAGCTGCAAGCACGATCCATCTATTGGCAGGTGCGTATGACACAGTTCAACGCACGCCCAACTGAATGCATCCAGCAACTCAAAAAAGCGGAACGGCTCTGCCAGCCTGGCTACGACTACGACTTGGCACTCATTCGCTATCAGCTTGCTGGCAACTACGACCGCATAAGCGAATATATGCAGTGCTATCGCAACGTCTCAATGGCCATAGCTGTTTTTAGAAAGGCAAAAGACTATTATTTCATGGGAAATGCGCAACTGCTACTGGTACAACTTTTCCATGAGATCAACGATGACGAACACGCCAGCGAACAACTCCTACTGGCAAAAAAAAGCTACGAGACAGCAGGATACCCCCTCAACCGCATCTACTTCTACCAAGCGATGCTGACAAAAGACGATGCTGAGAAATCCGCACTTTTGGCCAAAAGCGTCGCCGTTGGTGGACGAGACTGGGCGATGACCATGCAGGCCTACCTCAATCTGAGCGAGCTCGCACTGGATAAGGAACAAACGCAAAAAGCGGCGGCCTACTACAACATGGGCAAGGCCGAGATAGAAAAATTCGCCCCTGATAACGTATTCTTCGGGGCGCTACTTTCCCTGTCCCATGTAAAGATTCTCTATGCACAAGAATTATACGCCGAGGCTCTCTCCGTCATCGAAAGCCTGAAGACTATCGGACCCAAAATTAAAGAAGAACTGTTCATGCAGGAGGTCTATCGCTACTCATGGCTTTGCCACGCTCACCTCGGCCAAAAGGAAAAGGCCTATGCCATGCTCCGCTTATTTCAAAGCGAATACGAACGCAACACCGACTCCATACGGGCCCACGACATACCCAAGGCACGAGCACGGGAAGAGATTCTGCGACAGAACGACCGTATACGAATTCTGGAGAAAGACGCACGCATCAAGACCACCTATCTCTATTTGGCCCTTTTGAGCATTGCGCTGATTGTCTTTGTGGGTCTAACAATTATCTATTACCTTCGTCAACGTTATCGCATCCGTGACATTGAAAACAAGCAGTTGCGTGAAAACTTGCGACAAGAAGCCCTCATCTACAGTATGAATCGCAAGAACTTTGAGGATGATCTGCAACAGAAAGCATGCGAGATAAGCAGCAATACACTGCTATTGGCCAATAAAAATGAGGTGCTTCAACAAATCAGCGATCTAACTCGACGCTTCTCCGACGAGGGGAGTATTCCCCGAGAATATGTCAAACACGTCAACGCTATAATTGCTGGAAGCCTAGACAATGACGATGAGTGGTCGCGCTTCAAACTCCACTTTGATAGTGTCCACCCACATTTCTTTGTACGACTAAAGGAGCTCTGCCCTGACCTGACGGAGAACGACCTCCGCCTATGCGCTTATATCAGCATTGGCATGCGCGCCAAACAGATTGCTGAGATGCTCAATGTGAGTCCTGACAGCATCAATAGCAACCGCTACAGGCTGCGCAAGAAATTTGGACTGCTAAGAGGACAGTCTCTCGACGACTATATCAGGAAAGTCTGATCGCGTCCGTCAAGGATAGGCTTTTGAAAAGTCTATCCTTGACGGACACACTTGCAATCAACAGATAAATCCATTGTCATAGAGAAAACATTGTGGGACTTTTGAACTATTTACTCCATTATATCATGTATGATTTATCGGCGGCCTACGCCTCAATGGCATTCATCGTCTCGACATCCACGCACAGAGCGAAACTCTTGATACCTGTTTGCTTTTTGGCCATTTAGATTAATGGTTTAGCGTGCCCGTGTTGACAACAGGCTGTGCCGAGTCGTCACCACAGAGCACAACGAGCAAGTTGCTCACCATGGCAGCCTTCTTGTCGTCGTCGAGTTCCACAATATCTTCACTGCTTAGTTTGTCGAGCGCCATTTTCACCATCGAGACGGCTCCCTCGACAATCTTCTCGCGCGCAGAGATGATCGCGTCAGCCTGCTGGCGGCGAAGCATCACGGCGGCAATCTCCGGAGCGTAGGCCAGATAGTTGATGCGCGCCTCCACCACCTCGATGCCCGCCATACTTAGGCGTTCGTCGAGTTTCTCCTCCAGTTGTTTGTTGATCTCATCTGCACCGTCGCGAAGAGTCAGTTCCTTACTGGCCGAATCGTTATTGTCGTAGGCATAGAGTCCTGCCACCTGACGAAGGGCTGCGTCGCTCTGAGTCTTGACGAAATTCTCAAAGGCAAGCATCACGTTCGACACGCTTGTACCAACCTGCTGTGCGCCCCCGCTCTGTGCCATGGTCTGTGAGTCGATTTCAAACATGGCCTTGTAGGTATCCTTTAGCTTCCACACGAGTACCAGGCCTATCATCACCGGGTTGCCCGTCTTGTCGTTCACCTTGATAGGCTGGGCGTCAAGGTTGCGAGCACGAAGCGACAGTTTCTTGGTGTTAATAAAGGGGTTAACCCATGAGTAGCCCACGTTGGTGTAGGTGCCTTTATATTTCCCGAAAAACATCATCACTCGCGCCTCGCCTGGTTCGACCATCACGAAGCCTCCCCAAACGAAGAGTGTGACTGCCAACAAAGCAAAACCCACGCCGATAAGAAGTCCTGCCAACAACTCGTGCTGGCACCAAACAAAGCCCGCAACCACCATGACAGCACTCAACACTGTCAACAGTATATTGAGGAAAAGCATGGCGAAACCACTGAGGGTCAAACCTTTGAACTGAAATTCCTTTGTCTCCATAATCATATTTTTAAAGGGTTACACATGATTGCTTGATGATATCATTATGACATTGCAAATATATGAATAATATATGGGATAACAAAGAAAATACTACGTTTTTTAAGTTTTATCTATACTTTTTTAGAACACTTTTCTGCAAATATGTAAACGAATCGTATCCAATAAAGAATAAGTATCCATAAATGCTTCTAAAGATTGCCGATTGCACGCCCTTTTACCTTCAACAGCATCCACAAAGCTCTTTATAGCAGTATAATATCCCTGCGTAAATACTTGGTTGTTTTGCATCAACGGTTGGAAATTATTTCTACCAAACAGTTCGGCCGTCACATTCACATGCATCAAAACCTTTTCCAAGGGAAGTCCACAAAAACGATGTGGCTTCCGCTGGAAAGTGAGCGTTTCCATCTGTTCCAATGAGTAAATACCCTTGTTGGTGTTGATGGTCATACTCTCCTTTGCATCAGACCATGTATAGTCGGTGGAAAGCTCAAGAACTCCTATAGCATCAGCATGTTTGAGTACTAACATCACGGTATGTTCGTCAATGGGTTCCACACACCTTACCTCTGCCTTTCCAAACAAATAGACGACACAATCTATCGGATGAATGAATAGGTCGAGCAGAGCGTCTCCCTCGGGGTAAGCGCCGGTTAGAAATTTTAGATTATAAGTCTTTGTTCCCTTGCTCCCCTGCAACTTCTTCTTCAAGATTTGCATGGCAGGTGCGAAACGCTTTTGCAAATCGACCATCGCCAAAACTTGAGTTTGCTTCTGCAATTCTATTAAGCGTCTCAATTCTTCGGCATTCAAACACGGAGGTTTCTCTATGAACAAAGCCTTTTTATGCGCTAACACCCTAGATGCGATAGAGAAATGCGCCTTTGAAGAAACAGATACAAATACACCCTTTATATCTTCATCCGTTAAGACTTCGTCCAATGACGTAGTTGCACGGACGTGAGGAAAGACTCCTTCTATCAAGTGCAGCTTACCAGGAGTTTTACAACAGATGTATTTTAACGGTACATGTAGATAGTTGAGCACAGGATAAAGGTTGTTTGTACTATGATTTCCTATACCCACAAAGGCGTACTTTCCTTGGTAGGCTTGCTGCAACATTTTCATGTTCCGCACATGCTTATAGCGTTCTATGACATTTTTGATGTGTTCCATTAAAAACCAATCTTTTTGATATATTTTCTGTAAGTCTCTGCTCTATTGCCTGTCCATTGGTATTTACCATAGAAAACTTCGATGATGCTCTTAGGAAAAACCTTTTCAAGATTACGCAGCAGGATAATGTCATACTTGCGATGGAAGTTGATCCAGCAACCATTGCATTCTCTTGAATACTGGCACTGCACCTTGGTAGCTTCTCTCGAATTGAAAATTTCGTCCAATGAATGCTCATAGACGTTACCTAACATTACGCCCAGATTCTGGCACAACGGCACATCACCGTTGGAATGAATGACCAATTCGCTAAATATGCTTTGGCAACGTAAACGCAGACGACCATTTCTCCATTCCTTATACAATGCCACAAAGTCAAAATTTTCTTCTGTGCCATGAATGCTCTTGGGGATATTCTGAATGTAATGGGCCATATCGGCAGAAAGCAAGTCGGCAGTGGTGTCAAAAAAATCCATTGTGCCATAGATGCCTATGCGCACATCCACATCGTATCTCTTGGCGAGATCTATCACATAGTCCATGTCCTCAAAAGTATTCCATGGCGAGAGGCAAAACATCAGAGAGACTGGAACCTCGTCCTTTAGAGTCTCTATCACTTCCAACACCTTGTCATGGCCATTACAACCCCTCATGGCTTTGTATGTTTCCTTGTTGCCATCGAGCGAGACGTACAGATGGCTCGGATGATACAGTCTCACTGCCTCTATTACCTTTTGAGGTGCGAGACAATTCGACAATAGCGTATAGTTGGGATGGTTGTCCTTGAACCACTCCATGATGGCATTAGCCTCAGGATGAAGCAAGAATTCTCCACCCTCCAAACCTACAACAGTATTCTTTGTGACACACTGGCTCGCCATGATCATCTTTATCATTCTCAAGGACAGATGCTCTTCTGGCTTCTGCCATATTGAGCAATGCTTGCAACGCGACTGACACTTGGTGGTAGAGTAAATCATCAAAGTGCTCAGTCGCTTGTGATGCGGGCGAATGATGTTGTTGAGGTATAGCACCCCATTGCGTAAATAGTCGCTTGTTTTGTACATGATTGTCTTCCAAAGTTTTTGTTCATCTATTAGGTAAGAGACAACAAAAAACAGAAAGACTGCATGAGGACACCATTACCAAGTGAATCTTAGGCCGAAGGGAACAGTGAATGTGAACGGATGTTCTGTCCATATAGTATGGACGGAACTACCATTCGGCACATACCAGTGGAGCGAAGGTTCTATGTAAACGCTCCACTTGGTAGCAAGCTTGTATTGTACTCCTATGCCAGTACTCACACTCCATTGCAGCGAAGGTATGAAATGCCAGTGATTTGTACAGGACGTGATAGGTCCGACAACATACTTTTCGTCTGTTTTACCATAGACCGGTATTTGCAGACTTCCGCCCAACGAAGAATATATAGTCCAATTCTTGACATCAAGCCACTTATACGACACATGCAAAGGCATTCCCAAATAATGCACATGTTGGGTTCGCTTGATATAATAAGCATCCTCTCCTAACGTGAAGTTGGACTTCAAGAGCGAAAACTGCAGGCCAGACATCAAACTCCATTTTTTCCCCAATGTCTTTGTTACCGAAATACCAAAACTAATCGGTTTGTCATGATGCTCATGCTCCACGATTTTCCCATCGTTCTTGATGTTATTGTTGATATTGTTTTTATTGTTGAAGGCTATTTCCATGAGTGCTTTCTCCTCCTCCGACAAGCCTTCGTGCTCTTTGATCTGCAAATAACGATAGTACTCGTCCCAAGTGGAGAACTTGTCGGGAGCCACAGGACCATCAGGCCCGTCAACGTCTGGCAGACCACCTCCCGAATTGCCAGTAAGCATTCTGTAAGCGTTTTGCGCTAAAGCAGACCCCAAAGAACCAGCAGCAAGCAACTGCCAATGTTGCTTTTTAGGAAGTACCGTTTCCTCTGTTATCAACGGTTTGTCGTACTCGTGCCAGCGTATTCTCATCGTATCACTAAAGATGCTGTCGTCTATTATTCCCGCAATACGAATGTTGTCCAAAGTACTTGGAGACTGAAGCGTATCAGTTGCAGGTATTGTGTCAACTATTGCTTGGACTACACGAGGATAGATGTTGCTTATTACCACATCCACTTCCTTATCCTTTTGGCTTTGATCCTTTGTGATCTGATCCTTTGTGGCCTGCTTTTCCTCCACTTGCCTGTTACCCAGACTTGTTTGTCCTTTATCTTCGTTCTTAACCTGTGCCGTATGATTATTTTTCTCCTTCGCCTTGTCCTTTCTCCATAAAACACGACAGATCGGTATGCTAATGAAGATGATTGTAACGACTGCCAGCATACGTTTGCTGATCATTTTCCTCAGCATTGCTTTGGCTCTTGCCAGTTGCGACGATGAACTGTGGGGTTCGATCCCCATCCTTTCTGCTATTTCCTTATGGGAATATCCTTCGATCACGGCCATCTGAAAGACCTTGCTATAACCTGTAGGTAATTGGCGGACAATGTCCATGATTTCCTTTTCTCCCAAGTAATTCTCAGGCGTAATACTCCCTTCTACATCCAATTCTTCGTCCGAGAAAGACGAAAATGGAACGACACTTCTTTTCTGCTTGCACTTCCGAAATTTCAAGGCCTCATTTTTTGCTATAGCAGAGACCCATTCGCCAAACTTTGAAGCATCTCTAAGTTGATGAAGAGAATAATAAGCACGGATAAACGCCACTTGGACAAGATCATTCAATGTGTCCTCGTCCTCATGGGTGATGTTAAAGCACACCTTTCTCAACATAGGAGAATAGGCTTCGATAAGTTTTTTCAGAGCAGTTGTATCACCAGTCTTTACTCGCTTGATAGTCTCTTCTATATCCATATTTGGGATCAAAGCACTTTTGCTTTCTTCATAATAGGATAACCAAAAGCAAGAAATGACTGCGCCGACATTTATTAACAACCCTTAAACAAGCCTCGGGATTGTTAATGGAAATTTTCTCTGTTTGATCGATTTGGGTTGGTTGTCATAAAGAAAGAACTGTCAAGAGACCGTACCAACGATGTTGACACGGCCTCTTGACCCTCTATAGCAGTGCGGGCAACTCGAAGAGACGGATACCGTTGCTGCCTTTGATGAGAATGGTGCGTCCCGAGGGTTGCTCCTCGGCGATAGTACGCCGCACGGCCTCAACATCAGGGAAGGTGCGGTAAGCAGTGTTGGTGGCAGCAAACTCGGGACCCACGAGCCACACGTCGTGGAAGCCGTCGCGCGCCAGGAGGTTCACAATGCGCTGGTGCTCTTCGGCAGAGGCCTCGCCAAGTTCGCGCATATCACCGAGAATAGCCATTTTGTGGTCGGCCTCGGTGAGACGGAAATTCTCTATTGCCGCAGCCATACTCGACGGATTGGCATTGTAAGCATCCACTATGAGGCGGTTGCGGTCGGTCACGGTCAGCTGTGACCGGTTGTTGCTCGGCTGATAGTCCTCCAGGGCCTGGGCTGCGTCCTGTGGCGACACGCCGAAATGGAGACCAATGGCAATGGCGGCGAGCATATTGCTCATGTTGTAAGATCCGATGAGCTGAGAGCGCACCTCCAATGGCTGCGGTGTGAGGGCCGCGGCGGCCTGGAAAGAGAAATGGAGGAAGGGGGCACAGGAGATCAGTGTGCCACGGACGTCAGCGGTAGAATCCGTGCCGTAGGTGACGACGCGGTCAAACTGGCGCTCGGCAGCCATCTCCATCAGATCGGCATCGCTCTCGTTGAGAAAGAGGAGGGCGCCATGGGCCCGCATGAAATCATAGAGTTCACCTTTCGTCCGTTTTACACCCTCGAAAGATCCGAAGCCCTCCAAGTGGGCACGCCCTACATTGGTGATCATGCCACAGGTCGGCTCAACATAATCCACAAGCTGCTGTATGTCGCCCGGATGGGAGGCTCCCATCTCCACAACCGCTATCTCATGTTCCGGCGTGATTTGAAGCAGCGTACGCGGCACGCCTACATCGTTGTTGTAGTTGGCCTCGGTGTGGAGCACACGGTATTTTTTGGCCAAGACCGCGGAAACCAGTTCCTTGGTTGTGGTCTTACCATTCGTACCCGTGATGCCGATGACAGGAATGTCAAACTGGCGGCGATGCTCACGGGCCAGTTCCTTATAGGTGGTCAGCGCATCAGTCACGACGATATAGCGTGCGTCGCCAGCCACGGCATATTGCGGTTCATCAACCACGGCATAGCTACAGCCCTTTTCCAAAGCCTGGGCGGCAAAACGGTTGCCGTCGAAGGATGCACCCTTGAGCGCGATGAAGAGACTGTTCTCTGGGCAATGGCGGCTATCGGTCGTCACGCAGGAGCAGCGACGATATAGTGCGTAAAGTTCTTTGATGTCCATAATCTTGCAGATGATAAAAACGATACGGGGCGCGGTGGCACAGGCAATAGCTGCGCCCGACGGGTTCACCATCCTCCTGTATCCTGCCCCACTGCAAAAGTAATGCTAAAAGCTCAAACCCGCAAATTATCACCGATTATTTTGCAAATTCAAATTAATTATCTACTTTTGTCCGCTGTTGCAAAAAAGTACTGACACATGGAATATACAATACAAGTGAAGGGGCGGCTCGTCAGCCTTCGTGAACCGCAGGTCATGGGAATCCTCAACTGCACGCCCGACTCGGTTTTCGCCGGGTCGCGCGTACAGACCGAGGAGAGCATCGCCCGCCGTGCCAACCAAATCATCGAGGAGGGCGGCACCATGATCGACGTGGGTGGCTTCTCCACCCGCCCAGGCGGCGTGGAGGTACCGGAGGAGGAGGAGATGCGCCGCTTGCGCTTCGCCCTGCCCATCGTGCGCCGCGAGCAGCCCGAGGCCATTCTCTCGGTCGATACCTACCGTCCCAACGTGGCACGAATGGTAGTAGAGGAGATGGGAGCCGACATCATCAACGACGTGAGCGAGGGTGGCATCACGGGCGTGGTCGATACGCCGCTGGAGCAGACGACCGACGAATATCCTGCCATTTTCCGCACGGTGGCAGACTTGGGCGTACCCTACATCCTCATGTCGGTGAAGCCCACCATCCACGACATGCTCTTGGCTATGGCACGCGAGGTGCAGCAGCTCCGCGATCTAGGACAAAAGGATATCATCCTCGATCCTGGGTTCGGTTTCGGTTTCGGCAAGACGCAGGAGCAAAACTACGACGTGCTCCGCGAGATGAACCGTCTGAGTACTCTCGGCCTCCCCATCCTCGCTGGCATGAGTCGCAAGCGGATGATATACCAGCCGCTGGGCACCAATCCCGACGGCAGCCTCAACGGCACGACCGTTGTCAATACGCTGGCCCTGATGAACGGCGCCTCCATCCTCCGCGTCCACGACGTCAAGGCGGCAGCGGAGGCGGTACGCCTCTTCGGCTGCTACCAGGCTGGATCGAAGAAATAGTACCGAGGCTGCAATAGAGAGAATTCTCGCCAATCCCCCACCAACAACCCAGACACAGTCATGTTTTTTGAATTTGGAATCAAAGACGTAATTGACATTCTCCTTGTCGCCCTGATGCTCTACTATCTCTACCGGGTGATGAAGGAATCGCGATCGCTCAATGTGTTCATCGGCATCATGGTCTTTGTCCTCGTCTGGCTCTTCGTGAGCCAGGTGCTGGAGATGCGTCTTCTGGGCAGCATCATGGACAAGCTCGTCTCCGTCGGTGTCATCGGCATCATCGTCCTCTTCCAAGAGGAAATACGCCACTTCCTCTACAATCTCGGCGCACGCCGCCAGGTGCAGAGCGTGCTGCGCATCTTTTTCAGTAACAAGGATGAAGAAAAGGCGGACAAGGAGGCCATCATGCCCATCGTGATGGCCTGTATGAGCATGAGCCGTGGCAAGGTGGGCGCGCTGATCGTCATCGAGCGGGGCATCTCGCTCAGCGACATCTGCGATACAGGCGACTATATCGACGCGCGCATCAACCAGCGCCTCATCGAGAACATCTTCTTTAAGAACTCACCCCTCCACGACGGTGCGATGGTGATTACGAAGAAGCGCATCCGGGCCGCTGGTTGCATTCTTCCCGTGAGTCACAACCAGGACATTCCCAAGGAACTGGGACTGCGCCACCGTGCCGCCATGGGTATCTCGCAGGACTCCGACGCCATCGCCATCGTCGTCTCCGAGGAGACGGGACGTATCAGCGTGGCTATCAAGGGAGAATTCCAGCTGCGCCTCTCGGCAGAGCAGCTAGAGAGCGTGCTCACCAAGGAGATGATGCCCGCCACCTAATCTTGGATCCGCTGACGGATATCCTGGCTGATCGTAGCGGGATCGACAGGACGAAGGCCGTCGGGAGAAAGAAGAAGAAGGAGGTCAGCCATCTCGGCAGCCAACTGGAGGTCGTGGGTGGAAAGGAGGATAGTCTTGCCCATGGTGTGGGCCAAGCGCGAGAGCAGCCGGAGCGTGTCGATGCGACTGTGGAAGTCGAGGAAGGCCGTCGGCTCGTCGAGAAGAATGATGGGGGTCTCCTGAGCCAAGGCGCGAGCAATCATCACCTTCTGACACTCACCGTCGCTCAGCGAGTCGATCTTACGGTCACGAAGCGGCCAAGCCCCCGTCTCGACAAGACTTTGGCGCACGGCCAGCTCGTCGCGGGCAGCAAGGTTGCCCCAAAAGCCCGTATAAGGACTGCGCCCCATGCCGACGAGGTCGTGGACGGTGAGTCCACCCATTTCGGGCCGCTGGGTGAGAACGATGGAAATAATCCGTGATCGCTCGCGCTGCGAGAGACTATCAGCCTCGCGGCTACCCAGCCAAATCTCTCCGCCCACCTTCGGCTGAAAGCCCGACAGGGTGCGCAGGAGTGTCGATTTGCCAATGCCATTGTCGCCGATGAGACAAGTCAGGCGACCTCCGAGGATAGTAATGTTAATATCACGGGCCACGACGGGACCACGGCGATAGCCGATGGAGAGATGGTGCAAGCGGATATCCATGGCGCAAAAGTACGCATTTTATTTGGTTCTCTCACCATTTTTCACGATATTTGCAAACCGAAAAATCATATACTCACAGGATAAGAGTGAACTAACGACCAAGGATAAGAGTGAACGAGCAATGACAATCAACGAGAACGCCCAACAAGCCCTCCAGCGGCAAAAACTGCTGCTGCAGATGGAATATTACGCTGAGAAAGAGGCTTTCCGCAAACAGACGGAAGTCGTGGGAATGCAGCGCAAGGTGAAGCGCGGCGACGCATGGTTTCCCCTGCGTGTGGGCAAAAACTACTATAATAGCCTCAACCAGCGCGTGGTGGAGGTGTACAGAGAGCAAGACTTGGACATAGAGCACAATTTTGAGTTTGGCAAACCCGTAGTCTTCTTCCGCCAAACCACCGAGGGCAAACTCCATTTCTTTTCCTTCACGGGCACCGTCTCCTACGCCGATGGCGAGCGGATGGTAGTGGTCGTCCCCGATAGCGCTCCGCTACTCGATCTTCAGTCCGACGGCGGACAGAAGATCGGTTGCCAACTCTCGTTTGACGAGACGAGCTATCGCGAGATGCTCGACGCCCTCGACCGCGTGATCTCGGCAAAAGGCAATCGCCTGGCCTACCTGCGCGACCTCTTCTACGGTCCCCAGCCAGCACAGACCTATGGTTTCGGTCCAGTGCGCCTGCCGTGGCTCAACGGCGCCCAGGAGCAAGCCGTCAGCGAGGTGGTACGCGCCAAGGACGTGATTGTTGTCCACGGCCCTCCAGGCACAGGAAAGACGACGACGCTCGTCGAGGCCATCAACGAGACACTGATGCGCGAGAGTCAGGTGCTGGTGTGCGCACAGAGCAACATGGCGGTGGACTGGATCTCGGAGAAACTGGTCGATAGGGGCATTCCCGTACTGCGCATTGGCAATCCCTCGCGCGTCAACGACAAGATGCTGGGTTTCACCTACGAGCGACGCTTCGAGGCCCACCCCGACTATCCCCAGCTTTGGGCCATACGCAAGGCTATACGCGAACTGCGGGCACAGCGTCGGCGAGGCGGTTCGGAAAACTATCATCAGAAACTCGAAAGACTGAAGAGCCGCGCCACAGAACTGGAGCTACGCATCAATAGCGAGCTCTTCAACGAGGCACGTGTCATCGCCTCGACCCTGGTGGGGTCCAACAACCGGCTGATGCAAGGCCAAAAGTTCAACACGCTCTTCATCGACGAGGCAGCACAAGCCTTGGAGGCCGCATGCTGGATTGCCATCCGACGAGCCTCGCGGGTGATACTGGCTGGTGACCACTGCCAGTTGCCACCCACCGTGAAAAGTATGGCCGCACTCAAGGGCGGACTAGGCAAGACTCTCATGGAGCGCATCGTAGAGCGGAAGCCCGCAGTGGTGACGCTGCTGAAGGTGCAGTACCGGATGAACGAGGAGATCATGCGCTTCTCCTCCGACTGGTTCTACCACGGCGAAGTGGTGGGCGCACCACAAGTGAGCCACCGTGGCATTCTCGACTATGACATCCCAATAGACTGGATAGCCGTAGAGGGCGAGGCGGGAGAAGGTGGCGAGGAGTTTGTCGGCAACAGTTTCGGGCGGGTGAACAAGCGCGAGGCAGAACTCACCCTCGACGTGCTGCGCCGCTATTTTGTGAAGATCGGCAAGCGACGCGTGCTCGACGAGCAGATCGACGTGGGCGTCATCTCTCCTTATCGTGCACAGGTACAGTACCTCCGCGCGCTGATCAAGAAGGACGCCTTCTTCAAACCCTTCCGCCACCTCCTCTCAGTCAATACTGTGGACGGTTTTCAGGGCCAGGAGCGCGACGTGATCCTCATCTCCTTGGTGCGTAGCAATGCCGAAGGCCAGATCGGCTTCCTCCGCGACCTGCGCCGAATGAACGTCGCCATCACCCGTGCGCGGATGAAACTCATGATTCTGGGCGACCCTGCCACGCTCTGCCGCCACCCATTCTACAAGCGACTCTACGACTACGTACGATCTTTGGGCGGAACGGAGGCAGCAGATCCCGAAGCTACTCCGTGATGATGATGCAATAGGGCATGGGCTTTTCCAGCTGCATGAAGGTGATGGTCGGCGCATCGTCCTTCATGTAGAAGAGCGTGCTGCTCTTGCCGTCGGCCTTGTCGGCCTTATACCCCATCTGCACGGCCTGCTGCTGAAACTGCTTGTAGCAAGCAGCGTTGAAGATGCAGAGATACAAGGACTTGCCGTTGGCGTCGAGGAGGATGAGGGAGGAGTTGCCTTTGGAAAACTTCGTGGGCAAGCCGTCCTTGGTCAGGTCCATATTCTTCACCCAGGTGTATTCCTTGCCAAAGGCCGTCGAGACGCCCTTGTACTGGTAGCCCTGCTTCGTGAGCAAGTCGTTGGCAGACTGTTGCCTGGGATTCTGAAAGATACGCACGGCCTGTGCCAGACTCACCACGTCGCTTTGCGCATGGACCGTCAGCGTTGCCGCCATCAGGAGGAACAGAAAAGAAAAGATCTTTGTTTTCATGAATGTCGTCTTTGGTGAGAGATGGTCGTAGGACTATTTCACTACGGTGGCACGGACTACACGGATATCCTTCAGCGGGCGGTCGTGATCATCGGTGGCAGCCTTCTCGATACGTTCCACGACCTCCAGTCCCTCCACGACCTCGCCAAAGACCGTATAAGAGCCGTCGAGGTGGGGTGTGCCGCCAAGCGTCTTATAGACCTCGCGGATCTCCGGCGTGAGTTTCACTGTCCCCTGCGTCATCTGGTCTATGCGCTGCTGCAGTTTGTCGAGCGACGCATCGTCCCACTGGCGTCCCCAGACAATATAAAACTGTGTGGCCGAAGAGCGGCGCTCCGGATTGACATCGTCGCCCTCGCGGGCTGCTGCCACGGCCCCGCGCTTATGAAACAGTTGCGGGAATCGGATCTCGGCCGGAACGGAGTATTTCTCCGGCGTGTCACCGAGGAGCTTGCCCTGCGGCGCACCGATGCTGCCGAGGTCGCCCGTCTGCACCATGAAATTGCTGATGACACGATGGAAAAGCACGCCGTCGTAAGCATGAGCCTCCACCAGTCTGAGGATATTGTCACGGTGCTGCGGCGTCTCGTTGTAGAGCGCGATGCGCACATTGCCGCTGTCGGTCTCCAGGAGAATCTCGTGGCGCGGCTCGGAAGTCTGGGCCGACACGCCCAGGGCGATCGTCAGCAACAGGCTAAGCAGGAAGGTTGTCTTTCTTCTCATCTTATTATTTGTTATTGATTTTTTACTTTTGTGGAACATGATCTTGAGGAACACAGAACAGCTGCAAGGCCATCTGCTTAGCAGCTGACCATGCCGTTGTCCTCTCGCAGTTTCTCGTTGGCGATCATCAGTTGGATGCACTCCTCCAAATACTTGTCCACCTTCTGTCCCACGCGGGGGAAACCAAACTGGTGGGCCACCACGCGTTTCAGTTCGCTGCTTGGGATGGTACCCTGCTGTTGGACAAGATAGGCGATACAATTGCCGATCTCGCAGGGTGGTATCTCTTCTATCTCGCGCCCGCTGGCCTTGCGGTATTTATTCCATCCTCTCAGCCGGTCCTCAGAGGTCCAGACCGTGGGATTGGTCTCAGAGTCTCCCTTATCGAAATAGCATCCCAAGGCCGCATGCCGCACCCAGTCGGTGAGACGGATCGTGACACGTGGTATTTTCCACTCCTTTGCGATGCGCTTGGCGAGGTAGCTGAGACGGATGGGCTGCTCCACCCTCACGATCTCCTTCACGCCCATAGTGGCGCGTCGGCCATTGAGAAGCAAGACCTCGAGGCCACCCACGCCGACGAGATGGTTTATCTCCGCCACCTCGTAAGTCTCCAGCAGCGATTCGTCCTCGGGGTAGATGATCTCCTCCGCCGAGATGTTAAACGTGGCGGAATGCCTTTGCTCTTGCGGCTGCTCCTTGGTCTCATAGGGCGAGAACAGGTCGCCGTCGTCGTCAGCCTCCTTCAACAACGCTTCCAGGGCCTGACACAGACGTTCGAAGGTCGCCTCGGGGTTGAGGAACCAGTCCACGCTCCAAAGGCGAAGCAGCTTCCAGCCCAGATGGCGGAGCACCTCGGGACGACAGATTTCGCGGTCGCGCACGGTCTTCGTGACATAATATTTCGGGTTGTCGCAGAGAATGCCACAGAGGTAGCTTCCCTCGTCGTGCGGATTGCGCACGGCGATATCGACCTTGAAGGCCGAGCGTCCCACATACAGATCGACCTGGTAGCCCCGATCCTGCAGCATCCGGGCCACTTTCTGGGTGACGGCGTCATTGGCCGTCTCCTCATTGCCCGTCTCCAGCGCTTCGGCCTGTAGGGCCAGGCGTCCCGTCTTCGCATACTCCAGGAAGCGTTTTAGTCCCACCACGCCCGCGGCCTGCGTTCTCCGCAGGTCGATCATCTCGGGCTGCAACGTCGAGAAGACAATCATCTCGTAGCGCGCGCGGCTCACGGCCACATTGAGGCGTCGCTCACCTCCTTGGTTGTTGAGCGGTCCGAAGTTCATCGACACCTTCCCCCGCTTGTCTGGACCGTAGCCCACGCTGAAGAGAATGATGTCGCGTTCGTCACCCTGCACGTTCTCCAAGTTCTTGATGAAGATCGGTTCCTCGGCGTCATAGGCCAACTGCTCCATCTCTGGATTTTTCGCCAGCATCTCGGTGAGAATATCCTCTATGAGGCCCTGCTGCACCTTAGAGAAGGCGACGATACCGATGGAGCGTCGTGGATGGGAGGGATGTTTTATATAGTCCTGGAGGATGCTCACCACCTTGCGACTGATGGCCTCTGCCTCGGCGCGATTGCTGCGCGTGCGTCCGTAGTCATAGACGCCATCCACGGGGATGAAGCTCACCTTCGACGTGCGGTTGTCCACCGAAGGGAAGGTGTAGAGTTTGCCGTCGTAGTATTGGTTGTTGCTGAAGGCGATGAGCGACTCGTGACGGCTTCGGTAGTGCCAGCTGAGGTAGCGCGAGGCCATGGAAAGCGTGATACAATCGTCGAGGATCGACTCCATGTCGTCGTTCTCAGCTTGGCTCTCGTCCGTCTGCTGCATCTGGAAGAAACTCGTCGGCGGCATCTGCTTCGGGTCTCCCACTACCACGAGCGACTTTCCGCGCGCTATCGCTCCCACAGCCTCGGAGGTCGGCATCTGCGAGGCCTCGTCGAAGATCACGAGATCGAAGGGCGGCTGGTCGAGGTCGAGAAACTGTGCCACGCTCATCGGGCTCATGAGCATACAGGGGCAGAGGCGCGGCAGCAGCGTGGGTATTTGGTCGATGATCTTGCGGATGCTCGCCCCGCGTCCTCCACTGGCTATATAGCGCTTGAGAATGCCCAGCTCCGAGGATTTCGACGCCTCGACCTGAGCCGACGGGATAGTGGAAGCCAGCTTGTAGTAGAGTTCCTTCTGCGTGAGCACTTCGTAGCGAGACGCTATCTCGCGGTATTTTCGTATCTCTTCCTCGAAAAGTCGTCCGTCGAAGAGGTTCAACGGCTTCTTCTCGTCGATGATATTCATGGCCACCCGCTGATAGACTCCCTTGGCGAAGGCGTCGGCTATCTCTGCCATCGGCATAGTGGGATTGTCCCAAATCTCCTCGACGAGGTTGCCGAGATGATGGTCGCGGAGCATCTGCTTGCGCTGGCACCAGATGGTCCAGTTGCGCACACTGTCGAGATGGTCCGCCCACTGGTCGATATGCATTCCCAGGAAGGATAGCGTGTTGTTGTCGGGGGTACACCCCATCTTCTCCATCTCCTTCAGCTGCGTCGCCACAAGGCGCATGGCCTCGACCTCCTCGTCAGTGAAAGGCAGGGCGGTGGCGGTAGTGTGCTCACTTAGCAGTCCGTGATATTTGCTGAGCGCGTCAAACAAAGGCTCGACGTCCTCCTCCCTCATCCCGGCTCGGTAGGCGCGGAGCTGGCTGAGCACCCTCCGTTTGCCCATCATGCGAGGCAGCCACCATTTCGCGCACGCCTTTCTCCATTCGTTGCGCACTTGGTGGTAGTCGAGGTCGAAGATCTCCCTCGTATAGTCTTTTTCTATCTTTTCCTGCGCCTCTGCGGCTATCAGAATCCAGTCCATACCCCGCGTCGATTCCTCCACGGGACGATCCGTCGCATCGTTGAAGCGTCCTACGGCCTCGCTCACGACGCCTATCTTCTCCCGTATCACCTCCATCGGTCCGCGTAGCTGCTTCTCCAGTTCCATCGACGCAGAGGTGATGGTCAGTGCGCGCAGCGGATGGGTGGCAGGATGGCCGCTGACGGCGAAGACGGTGTCGAGCGTGCGTATTTCCTCCAGGTCCTGCATAAACTGATCTATGGAGAAGTGCTTTATGTAGAAGTCGCCCGGCGCAATAGGTTCGCTTTCCACTGCCGTGATGCGGGTGATACACTCATAGAGCGACACCCCCCACCTCTGCGGACGGTGATACAGTCGCTCCACGTAAAGGGCGAGGCGACGGCGCTGGCGGAAAAGCTGTCGGCTCTCCTCCATATACTCCTCTGGCTCCTTGATGCGGGTCACGTCCAGGGCCTCCTGAAGCTGGCGTAGCAAGTGGCTCTTGGTCATCTTGTTGGAGTGCATCTCGAGGCAGAACGGGTGGAGCTGCATCTTGCGCAGGCGATTCTCCACTACCTGCAGAGCCGCCATCTTCTCTGCCACGAAGAGCACGCGCTTGCCTTTGTAGAGGGCATTGGCGATCATGTTGGTGATGGTCTGGCTCTTGCCCGTTCCCGGCGGACCATAGAGGATGAAGCTGCGGTCCACGCCCGACATGAGGATGGCCTCGAGCTGCGACGAGTCGGCGGGCAGCGGTACGGCGGAATAGTTGGGCGGATCCTTCTGGTCGCTGAGGCGCACGTTGACAAGGTGGCGCTTAGGCTGATGGAGTTTGAGGCGCTTGGCGATGAGCGACTGGATGATGGGGTTGCGCTCCATCTTATCGCAGTTGTTGTGAATGTCGTTCCACATCACAAACTTCGAGAACGAGAAGAGGCCGAGCATACATTCCTCCACCACGTCCCAGCGCTTCTGCGTCTTGATGGCTCCGCGCACCATGGCGAGGACACGTCTCACGTCAATGCCGTGGTCGTCCGTGGGTAGCGGGTCGAAGTCGGGCATGTTTACCTCAAACTGCTGGCGCAGCATCTCCGTCAGCGTGGTGTTGAAGATGGGGTCTTCCTCACGCGTCCGGATCACATAGCGGTTGGCCCCCTTGCGAACCAACTTCACCGGCAGGAGCAACAGCGGGGCGTAACGGGGCCGCTCGCTCCGGTCCGTCTCGTACCATTTGAGCAGTCCGAGGACGAGAAAGAGCGTGTTGGCACCATTCTCCTCCAGCGCCGTGCGCGACTCACGGAACAAGCGTCGCTGCGAGAGTTCCAACGCCTCATCGTCAAGATAGGAGACCAGTCGTTTGCGACGCAGGCTGGCATCGGCCAGTTCGCCCAGATCCTTCTTGTAGCTGATGCTGTCGTAGATGCCCCAGCCGTTGGGCTGCGTGCTGACCCCTGCTGGCTTGCCGACGAGTTCGATGTCGGCACCATCCTGCAGCTGGTTTTCGAGCGTGTCGATATGATAAGAGACAAAGGGAATCACCTTTTGTCCGATGCGCATGTTGAGGAGGTTGTTGCGGAGGGAGAAGTCAAGGAGCTTACGCTCCCAGATCTGCGTGCGCGTGAGCACTTTGGGCTGCGCCGGCACTTCCTCCTCGATGGTCTGCTGCTGGCGCACCCATGATGTGGTGTCGCCATGACCCACGCCCTTCGTTTCCGCCGTCTCGCCCTCCGTGGGGAGCGGCAGGATGTGGTTGACGCGGCAGCAATAGACATCGACGAAGCAGACGATGCTATCGTCCTCAGCAGTGACATAGCGTTCGGCATTGGCCACGGCGTCCTCGAAACTCACGTCGGCCGAACTCGTCAGGTCGATGCTTTCGAGGAGCACCATTTCGTTGACGCCGTCGCTCATCGCCTTGGAGAGGAAGGCGGCGTCGTCGGACGTGGTCTGCTGATAATAGTTGTCGATGAGCCAGCAGCCCACGAAGGCGTGGCCCTTCTTGATAACCACAAGCGGGTGAAGGCCGGCAGCCTCCAAGGCCGAGGCGAGCAGTACGGTGAGGTCCAGACAGGTGCCCAACTTCTCTTTCAGCACCTGCTGGGCAAGACGCACGCGCTGCCCCTTCTCCTCAAAACTGGCGGGTGGAGCTGCATAGACGATGCCCAAGTCGCGGATAGCCTGGAAGATGGCGGCACACTGGGCGCGAACGCGGTTGGGCTTCTGCTGCTGATACTCGTCGAGGGCAGCATCGCCCGTGAGCTCCTCCAGCTTGCGGGCGGCACTGACCAGCACGGGCTGGAGTTCCGGCGCATTGGGCGTGACGAAGGCGGCGATCAGTTCTGGCGAGATACCCACACCCGGCCACTCATTGGCCGTGAGGATGCGGAGGACGTGGTCCTGGACCTCCATTTCCTCGCCATCGACCGTCAGCGTCAGGGTGAAAGTAGTCTCCACGCTCTCCGAGAGATGGCGCAGCGACTCCAACTGGGGCTGCAGGTCGAGGTCGGTGATCTCTACCGATTGTCCCGCAGGCAGCACGTCAAACGTGCGCTCGCAGCCCGCCACATGGTCTCCCGCCAGTGTGAGGACCACTTTCTGCCAATCCTCCTCGCTGTCGTTGACCACTTCCACGCGCTGAATGCATTTCTTGCCATTGCGGGCCAGCACATAACTGATGGCCGGAATGTACTCAATATTTACAATTCTTTCTCCTGTCATACAAAAGCTCATCGTCTGTAATGGCTACAAAAGTAGGCATTTCCTTTGACACAGGCAAATCCGCCATATGCCAGTTTGTTTAGAATTCTCCTTTCAGCACATATTTCTAGAAATGCCACAAATTACTAAAATGCGAAAAATGGAAAGAAAATGACTAAAACACGGAAAGGAAATTAAGCGGATTAAACTCTCGAAAGAATGAAGAGTGGAGAAACAAGGGGAAAAGGGGTAAAAAAGAGTTTTCTTGTTCAAATTCTTGAATTTGGAACACTTTGATCCGCTTCGGCTTTTATCTGTCGCCATAAGCAACTCATTGGGCGAAAAATCTGCCGCAACGTGCTATGAGCCCTATGGTGAAGCCACACCTGCATAAAGAGCAAGGCTGGCAAGGCACACCCTCATTTAAACAAGGGTGAGAAAGAAACAATGGCTGTTCAGGAGCAAGGGATGGCCGGGGCTACCTGAAGGATCAGTAGTCCTCTAGATAGCCCTTGGTGAAAAGGTCGTAGGCCACGGCCTCCAGTTCCTTGAGCGTCATTTTCTCCACTGCCCGCTCAATAATGCGGACAAAATGGTCACGACGGTAGTCGTCAGTATCTGACAATCTGTCTTCCATCTTCATTGGATGTTGCATTCCTTAGTATAAAACAAGATTATTGGCCGTTGCGTTCGTAGAATTGAATCGTGCGTCCGTCGTACTCCTCCTGGCGCACCAGGCGCACCCCTCCAGGCAACTGGGGCGCACGCACGCCCTCTCCGAGACAGAAAGGCGCGGTCTCGACGCGTAGTTCGTCCCACAGACCAGCGTCGAGGAAGGACTGCAGCGTCCTTGTTCCACCCTCCACTAGCAGCGACTGCTTCTTCTCCTCATAGAGATGGCGTAGCACGGCGTCGATACTGTCAAACGGAAGGTAGCCCTCAGGGAGCGTACCCTCCAATCCGTGGCCCAGGACGATACGTTCGGGGTCGGATCCAGCCCACTCACGCACCGTCAAGCTCGGCGCATCCACCGCCCAGGTCGTATGACCGACGAGGATGGCATCGCTTTCGCTGCGCAACTGGTGTACCAGCATCAGGGTGAAAGGCGAGGAGATCGGTGTCCGCCGTCCCTCTGCCCCCAAGAGCCCATCGGCGGTTTGGGCCCATTTCAACGTGATATAGGGCCGCTGAAGCGTGTTGTAGGTGAAGAAACGCTTGTTGATCTCCCTGCACGCGCGCTCCATCACGCCCACCACCACCTCGATGCCAGCCGCTCGCATCCGCTCGATGCCGCGACCCTGCACCTTGGCAAAAGGATCGACGCAGCCGCAGACCACACGCCTCACGCCCTTGCTGACAATCAGGTCGGCACAGGGTGGTGTCTTGCCATAGTGGCTGCACGGCTCCAGCGAGACGTAGATCGTACTCTCTCTCAGCAGCGTTTCGTCCTCGGCCCTCACCGAGGCAAAGGCGTTGACCTCGGCGTGGCCCTCGCCACAGCGCTTATGGTAGCCCTCGCCAATGATGCGCCCGCCGGGAGCTACGATCACTGCGCCGACCATGGGGTTGGGCTTGGCGCCCGCTTGTCCGCAGCGCGCCAGTTGCAGGCAGCGCCGCATATACAGTTCGTCCGTTTCTCTTTGCATAGTTTTTTGCTTCTTAGAGGATAGTAGTCAAGGCCTGCTTGATCCCTGTTGGGATGATTGTCAAACCCATTGTTCCTCCATCATATATATAGTTGCGAAGCTCTGCGCCTATCGCTCCACAGCCTCCACGACGTACCCCTGCTGGCGCAGCATGGTCAGCACGCTGTCGTCGCCCGCGAGGTGGCCCGCACCGACCACGAAGAGCGAAGGCTGGGCGGACATGATCGTCGGCATCTTCTCCACCCAACGCCGGTTGCGGTCCACGACAAGCTGCTGGCGGTCCTGGGGACCATCGGAGCAGCCCTCCAAAAACTGCTGATCCATCACCTCGCCCAGCCGCTTCAGGTCCTGGTTTTTATAGGCCGCGATCATATCCTCCAAGTCCTGTTGCGCCCGGTCGAAATGTTCACAGAGGCAGACCAGATCGCGCACCTGCTTCTCCAACGGCTGTCCGTAGAGCAGTCTCATCTGCTCGTCGCCCGTCTCCAGTCCATCCGTGGCTTTGTTGTTCTCCTGCGCTACCTTTTGAAAGTAGAGGTCGATGAGGTCGCTGGAGTCGAAACTATCCGCATGGCGCTTCATACAGGTCATCACGGTCAGCACGTTGGACAAAGCCGCTGGTGCCATCCGCCCCATCTGCGCCATAATCACGGGGTTGTCGAAGTCGGCCCCCATCACGCTCAGGAGCGCCTTGTTGAGCGACTTCATCTCGTCAGAAGTCAGCAGGTCCTTGATGGTCTTGCCCTCAGGTAGCATCATCGCCTCGGAGACGCGGGTGAGAAAATCCTGAGACAAAGCCTCCTTGAAGTCGATCTCACCCACCACGCAGTCGGTCGTGTTGACCGCCTCGTCAATGCCCACAATCTGTGGGACAAACGACGAGGAGACGACATGCATCGTACCAACGATATAAGACGGGCGCGTCAGGTCTTTGCCACTGATCTTGTAGAGGAGTTGCGCCTGGGCGGCAAGGCCGACCATCGTCAGCGCACAGAGAGTGGAGAGGATGCGCACGGTAAGGGTCGGCAGCTTCATGCTTGCAAAAGGCTTCATACATACCGACTTTAGCATGCGACTATGCTTTTTCATACGTTCTATCTTCTTCATGTGTCCTAAGGATGAGGGGGTGAGTGAAAAAAAATCCTACTATTACTTTTTCAAGTCGAAGCCGACACGCACGCCGTCATAGTTTTTGGAGATGTCTCCCACGACCTGCGCCGTACTGTTGCCACTCACGGCTGCCATCGTCTGGAAGAGCGTGAGCACCTTCTTCGACTCGAAGAGCACGCTAATGCCCGAGAGGCCGTTGCGGACGACATAGCCATTGAGATTGATGAGGAGACCCTTCAGTTGCAGCGAAGCGTCGGTCGGGTTATAGGTATAGGTGCCATTCCAGACCCTGCCGTTGATCTTGGCCGAGAACGTGCCGTCCTTGGCGAACGTCAACTGAGTGTTGGAAGACGTGAAGCCCAGTTTGCGATACTCCTCGCCGAGTTTCTCCTCCACCTTCGCCGCTGCCAGTTCGCCACCAGCACGCGCCAGGAGGTTCTCCGAGGTGAAGGCACATCCCGGACCGTCGTAGCGCCAGGTGCCGTAGAGATTCTCCTTCGAGAGTTTGCCACCACCGATGATCGACGAGATAATGTTGCCGACTGACTCGCCGACACCACTGCCCAACATACTGCCGTTGCCCTGGTTGCCCTGCGTCGACGTACCGCCACCTATTCCGCCGCACGAGGCGAGCATCAGCGAGGCGGAAAACATTCCTAAAATCAATCCTTTCTTCATGACTCTATATTCTTATTAGTTAATTCCAATTTGGGTCTATTTTTTTGATTATACACACTATGTTTTTATCGATTCGATCGGCTATTCCTTTCTATCAGCCATCTTATCGGGTCTATCGAGCGCATAGCCGATTCTATCATTTAATTTTCCCTTGCTGTCGGAGTTCCCTGACCAGCTGCGCACCCCGTTGGGCAAGATGCGCCTCGGACACATCGGGTCTCATCGCCTCCTCCTGTGGGAAATCCTCGGGATGGATACTGCCCACGCTTGCGAATCCTGCATCGAGCAGCCGCTGCGCATCCTGGACGCGCCCCGACCACAGCACGACATCGACGCCTTTGCGCCTTCCGTGGGCCATCACCACGAAGGGCAACTTCCCCATCAGCGTCTGAGCGTCGCTACTCCCCTCTCCCGTCACAATAACGGCGGTTTCATCGATCATCTCGTCGAAGTGGCAGGCTCCGAGCAGAAGTTCCGCTCCTGAGCACATCGTGGCCTGGAAATACTCCATGAAGGCGTAGCCCAGTCCGCCTGCCGCCCCTGCGCCATGGGCGTTGCGAAGGTCGTAGCCGAAGTGGCGCGCGCTCACGTCGGCGAAGCGTGCCGCCCGGCGATCGATGACCTCAACCATAGCCTCCGTGGCCCCTTTCTGCGGGGCAAAGACGCGGGCAGCTCCCAGCGGGCCACAGAGCGGATTCTGGACGTCGGAGGCGAGGACGATACGCAGATCCTGAAAGTACTGATCCCGTACCGCGTCAAAGCGGTCGTGGGCGCTGCGCCCCAAGTGCTCTATCAGGGCCCGGATCATACCAATACCACAGTCGCTGGTAGCGGTGCCTCCGAGGCCGATGACACACTCCTTTGCGCCACGCATCACGGCGTCGGCCAGCAGTTCACCCACACCGTAGCTCGTGGTCACGAGGGGGTTGCGGTTCTCCGGTTCGACGCGCGACAATCCGCAGGCCTGGGCCACTTCGATGATGGCACGCTGGCCACAGAGACCGTAGGAGGCCTCTATACGGCGCATCAGGGCATCGTGGCAGGCGATAGTGATGCGATCTCCACCCAAGGTCGCGAGAAAGGCATCGAGCATTCCGTCGCCACCGTCGCTCATCGTCAGCACACGACAGGTGGCACCCTCGGATCGCACGCCGCGGGCGAAGGCCTCTCCTGCTGCCTGGCTGGAGAGACACCCTTTGAAGGAGTCGAAAGCTATGAGTATCTCCATGTTGTCGTCTTTCTATGGGCAAAATTAGTCATTTCCATGGTTTCCGCCAAGCTATCGGGCCGAATAATTTGCATCATCGGCGAAGAAAGCGTAATTTTGCGGCATGAATCAAGCATCCGACCACAGCAGGTCCACCATCATCGTCCAGGCATTGCATAGCGCCCTCGGCCTTTTCAAGGTGAGACGCGAGGAGCGCAGACTGGCATGGGGCGCCCTCCTCTATGCCCTCGTACTCAACACGATGGTCGTCTGTCGCTACTGGGAGTGGTTCTCCCAAGTCACGGACGGCTATCGCAAACTCGTCTTGCGCCACTTCCATATCTCGGGCTTCGACCCCATCACCTACCTGGTACTCAACGACTGGTCGGCGGCCTACAACATCTACCGCCACCCGCTGCTGGCCTTCTTCATGTGGATCCCCGCCCAAGTCAACCGCTTGATCATCCTCGCCACGGGGGTCAACTTCGCGCAGGTCCTCACGGCCCTGTTGCTCGCCGCCGCCACCTTCTACGCCGTCCTCTTCCTTTTTCGCATCCTGCGCGAGATCGTCGGACTGGCCACGGCCGACGCCCTGCTGCTCACCCTTCTCTTTCTCTCCTTCGCCTACACGATGGTGTCGCTCAGCGTTCCCGACCACTTCGGCCTCTCTACGACGGCCCTGATCCTCACCCTCTACGTCGCGGGCCGTAGTCTGCTTCGCGGCAGGCCGCTGACGAAGGCACAGACCGTACTGTTCTTCCTGCTCACGGCGGGCATCTCGCTCAACAATGGCATCAAGGTCTTCCTGGCCAGTTGGGGCACGAGTGGCAAACGCTTCTTCCGCCCTGCCCACCTGCTGCTGGCCGTTATCGTCCCGTCGGCGCTGATATGGGGATTTGCGCGCTGGGAGTGGCAGACGTTCGAGAAACCGAAATACCTCGCTCGCCAAGAGGCGACGGCCGCACGGGAAAAGAAAGAGCGCGGCGCCATCATGCAAAACCTCATCAAGCAGTCGGCCACGACCGACACTACGGGCCTTTCCCATACTGCCGACAGCATCTTCCGCGCAAGGGCCAAGGAGAAGGAGCGTCGCCGGATGAAGAAAGCGGTCTATGCCCACCAGGGCAAGCCAATGGGACAAGGGGAATTCTCGTCGTGGACCGACGCCACGACCCCGCGCCTGGAGAGCATCGTCGAAAACTTGTTTGGCGAGCCCATACAGCTCCACACCGACCATGTGCTGGGCGACGTGCTCATCAATCGCCCCGTCATCGTCCCCTACCGCTATGCGGCGAGCTATGCCGTCGAGGTCTTCGTCGTCCTCTTCTTCCTCGCCGGCATCTGGATGGGGCGCCGCAGTCGCTTTCTGTGGATCGCCCTGTCATGGATGGGTTTCGACATGATCATCCATGTGGTGCTCGGCTTCGGCCTCAACGAGGTCTATATCATGTCACCCCACTGGCTCTTCGTCCTCCCCATCGCCATGGCCTTCGCCCTGTTGCGCCTCCGTGGCCGCTGGCTGCTGGCTGCCCGTGTGGCTCTGATGGGACTATCCGTCTTCCTGCTGGCCTACAACGCCTCGCTCTACGTGCAGTACTTGTTCTTCTAAGACCAAGTCAATCAGCAAGAAGGCTCAGAATAAAGTATTAACGAGTCGATTATCGTACGATCAGCGGGGATTCATGAAAAATCAGAAGGTGCTGAGGGCGTCTCGCGCCCCCAGCATCCTACTGCTTAGTCACCCAAGTTACCGTCGCCACCATCGGGGTTCGTCTCCGAAGACTCTCCGCCCGAGGTCGTCTTGGTGAAGTAAGCCGTCAGCGACATGTCACCATTCACCGTCACGGTACGCGACGCCGACGTGTCACCATCACTCCAGCGGCTGAAGGTATAGTCGCCCGAGGCCACGGCATGGATGCTCACGCGGCTCCCCTTGTCAAAGGAACCACCCCCTGAGACCGTACCACTATTGGCCGGACTCGCCGACAGACGCAGCGTCTTCTTCCCTTCCACAGAGGGAGCCACCGGCACGGAGTTCTCCACAGGGTTCAGCACACCGTTCGGACGCAGATAGACATCACTCACGCCACCGTAGCTGTCAGTGGCACGCTGGTAAGCTGCCTGCCCCTGATACTCCTTCATCAAGTTGTTCTCGCAGATGAGGTGCTGCGTCGAGACCAGCGTCTTTGCCGCCTGCTTGCGGGAGTGGATCCACACCAGACCATGATCGCCGAAATCATGAGCAGCCTGCGCCGCCAGATGTCCCTCCTGCACCGAGAAGCCACGCGCATCCACGACCGTGAGGAGCTTCGACTCAGAAGCCTTGTCCAGCACGACGCAGCAGGCCTCCACTACCGCCATGGGAAGCATGGTCACGTCGTTCACCTCCTGTCTGACCAGGAAGAACGTGATCTGGTCGCCATACTCATAAAGACCGTTGTTCTGCACCACGGCGTTCGAAAACTCCTTCACCATCGTCTCGTCAGTGATAGCCAAGTCGCCCAGATTGATGTCCGTCACGGCCTGGTTGCCCTTCCCGCTGACCGAGATCGACTTGATGAGACCGTGCGACACCTCGTAGGGCGCCACGAGGCAGGCCCCCGCCTGCGCCTCCTGCTTGGTGAGATAAACTGGTGCCTTGCCGAGATTCACCGACACGAACTTGTTGTAGTCGCTGCGGCCATTGCGGGCCCCACCGAAGGCGAGCTTCAGATAAGGCGTCAGCACCTGATACAGACGAATAACGTTCGTCCACTTCATGCGCTGTTTCTGCTGACCATTGGTCTTCGCATTGGTCGTCTGAGTGATCTTCTCAGACACTACGGTCTGACCACCGTTCTGCTTGAAGGTAAAGCTACCTACTGAACCTTGGAGTTTGGTTAAGATACCATTGAGTCTTGCCATAATTGTAAAGTTTTAAAGATTTGAAAATGTTTTGAGTTAAGAACTTTCTCCCTTGTTCCTCCCTTGCTTATCCTGTGGTTTCCGTATCGTTTCCGTATTGTTTCCGCTTCCGGAAGCGAGAATGATAGGAGAACGATAGGAGGACGATACGAGAACGATACGGGATTGATACGAGATCGATACGGAAACGATACGAGACCGATACGTAACCGATTTGTTTAGCCGCCGTTCTGCGGACTTGGTGGGACTGCGATTTTGTTTCATTGCTTTGAAAGTTTTTGAAGTTGATACTGCTTCACCTTGTCAGTTGCTGACGGTGATAATGTCTGTTGAAGACGGTGCAAAATTACGATATAGAACAACCGAATGCAAATCCATTCATAAGCGTTTACAATCCATTCATAAACCATTCATAATCCGTTCATAACCGTTCACAAAACTAACGAATAACGCAGAGCGATACTGCAACGGGGAACAAAATGTTTCGAACTTTTTTAAATCTAACACACGAAGTATATAGCTTAACTGTATAAATCTCCATAGATGACACTAATTTTCTTTACATGCTCTCTTTTTAGAAAATTCTGAGGAGAAGTGGAAAAGTGAAAACGTCATTTCGTCATTAGGTGGGTGTCTCTTGCATGAACCTGGAGGTATCATGTTGTTTACCTCTCGGCAGGATTGCTCAAGGCGAAATGTCGTGATACGTTGTACTTGTTGTTCGTGTTGTTTTCCCCACTTAGCAGGCTGCATCGAAACAACGCAAACAACCCTATCACTCCATTTTCCGGATGAACCAACAAATTGGCCAGTCATCATGAAGGACTTTGGAACCCTCTCCCCTATCTCGACTCATCCATTGGCGGAAGCGGGCAGCTGGGATTGAGCGACGTCGTAATGACGAAATGACGTTTTCGATTTCTGATCACAGAGACAAGAAGGAAGAAGGGAAGGAAAGCGCACATCCGTGGATGATGCGGCAGAAGTAAAGAAAAGATCCGCCAGCGAGCCTCCAAAAGGGAAGCAGACTGGCGGACCTTGTTATAGGATAGGAACGGCGAGAGGGGTTCGAAAGTCTATCTGAGACTTATCTTACCACTACCTTCTTGCCTCCCACGACATAGACGCCCTTGGGGAAACGGTGGAGGTCGGAACGAACGCCAACACGCTGTCCTTGAAGGTTATAGACCGGTTGGCAATCGGCAGCAACAGGGCTGGACTGAACCGTCGTGATGCCCGTGAAGATGAGTTCGCTACTCGTGGCCAGGGCCGACTCGCCGCCAGCGAAGACCGCCGTGACAGCATACTGATGGCGACCCCACGGCATCTGAGCCTCGCTGAAAGACGTGGCGTCGGCGGGCAGACTCTCGATCAACTCACGATCGCGATAGACATTGAAGCCCTCCAAGAGGCCGTAGCCTGCAAGATAGCTGATGTCGTCGATGAGGAGGCCGTCAAAGGGCGCACCCTCAGTGGTGTTGCGGATGGCAAAATACTGTGCACCCGCAGGCACATCGAAGGCATATTCGCCCCAGTGGCTGTCCTCCTGCTTGAAACTATTGACCCGCGTGAAATCCTCGGGCTTGAGTCCGGTGGTGGAGTAGAGCACCTCGAAGGTGGCGTAGTAGCGAAGATTGCTGGGATCGGGCTCGGTGTCGTTGGCATAGAACTTAATGGTCTGCGCCTCGCCCGAGAGCATCGGCGAGAAGAGCCAGTCGTCGCTGTCGATGAGCGAATAGTCCTTGGCGCGGCTGTAGCGAGCCATGAGACAGCGATCGCCGCTATGGGGCTTCAGCGAGTAGTTGTAGCCCGTGATGCCATCCTGGATGGAGTCGGGGACGAAGACGATATAGACGTAGGGCTCGCCCTCGTGCTCAAACGGCATACCCATGGCACCCCAAAGCCATCCAGTCTCGCCCTTGTTGGAGGAGTAGGTGGTCCAGGGACCGATCTTGTCGATGGTCCATGCGGGATAGCTATCGAAGGTCTCCTTGGTCGGGATGCTGGCGGCAGCAGGCGCAACCCAAGAGATCGTGACAGCGTCGCCCTGCTGGCTGCCCGAAACCTGATTGGGAGCGGGGACGGGCGACTCGCCGACCGTCATTTGCTGCAAGGCGGTGTTGTTGGCGCGGTCCTCATCGGCCTCATAGGAGACCGTAGCCGTCAGGGTCAGTTCACTGCCCTCCATGGAGACCGGGAGGACGACACGAGCGGGAATGGTATGGGTGGCAAGCGAGGCAAGCGGTGTGTCGAAAGTCTCGCTATAGAGCACTTCATCGGCCACAGCGAGACGGACGGCATAGTGGGAAGCCTCCTTCGTACCGTGGTTTTCGACGGCCAGCGTCACCTCGACGGGAAGACCCTTCTCCACCTGCTGCGGAGCGGTCATGGCGACAGAAAGGTCATTGGCCAGGACTCCACGCACACAGACGTCGTCGAGACGGATGGCGTGGTAGATGGGGGCCGTGGCACGGAAACCAATGATGACATAGGGAGCGGAGGCATACTTGGCCGGGATGGAGAAGGCCGTGCGCTGCCATCCGCTGGCGCTGATGTTCTGGTAATCGACGACACCGATGGTCTCCTCGGCAGAACCCGGCTGGCGCACCGTGACTTCGACGCGGTCGGTGCTATTGGCCGTTGCGTTGTGGCTGAAGACCACCTCGGCGTCCTGCGTGCCTGCAAGGGCGATCTTGCCGGAATAGAGTTCGGCTGCCACGTCGGGATTGTAGGACGTGAACATCATGCAGTGGGCGTCACCATCGGAAGCCTGTTGGCCGTTGCGCACAAACTGGTTGTTGCCAGCATCGACGGGAATCCACCACAGACTCTTGTCGCTGGCGGGAGCAAAGCCCGCACGATAGGGAATCGTGTAGGGTGCGCCAGCGATGACGGCCGGAGCAAAGGCGCGGTTGCCCTCCCCTGCCCCATTAAGGGCCGAGACAGCAAAATGGCGAAGCGTCTGCGGACCGCTCTTGTTCAGGCTGACCTCGTAGGAAGCGTCCGTGAGTCCCTCCTCGACCGACTGCCAAGGCTCCAGGATCTCGTCGGCGTCATACTCATAGACATTGTAGGTGAGACCCTCGGAGAGAACGACACCCTCGTGGGCTCCCTTGGCGGAAGGCGCAGTCCAGGCGATGCGGGCACCCTGTTGCGTGTCGGTGGTGGTCAGGTTGCGAGGCTCGGCAGGCTGATCGAGACCTACCCATACCGAGACCGTGGCCTTGCGGCCCGCACCCTGTTGCGTGTAGCCCGTGACGGTGTAGCGATTCAAGCCCTGCTGCGGCGTGGTATCGTCCCAGGAGAGAGTCTGACCAGGCGTGCAAGAGGTGAAGGTATGGACGGCCGTACCATCACGCTCTACGACTATCTTGGTGATAGCACCAAGCGATCCGCCCTGGACGGTCTTCGTCGGGACAGTGAAGGAAAGCGTGGACTGAAGGCGGGCCTGGGCGTCGGGGACAACACGAAGACTGCGCACGGAGTCGGGACCCTGCACATGACCCTCGTCGGCAATGGTGATATCATCGATGAGTACCTTGGCCGTGCCCGCGGGACTGAGAGCGTGGATGCCGAGATAGATGGTCTGATCCTTAGCCGAAGTGATCTCCTTGCCATAAGGCTGGAAGACGGCGCCCGAGAGCGTTGTCTGGCCGATGACCTCGTTGGTAAGGGCCGAGACATTGTCCTGGTTGCCCCACTTGGCCTCGATCACCTCATTGTAATAGACGAGGGAGTTGCGGGCCTTGAAGGAGAGCGTATAGACATGGTTGGCCTGGAGGTGGATGGGGGGCGAGACGAGCCAGTCGTCGGCAGCGCGGCCGAGATTGGCCTCATACTGCGCGCACTGGAGCACCTCATGCCACTTCCAAGTGTAGTTGTCGTTGTTGGCATTGATGACCTTATAGAGATTGAAGGCATCCTGGGTGTCGAAGGTCTCGGTGTAGGTGGGTTCAATGCTGCTGCCATAGCGCACAGCATTGGTGTTGGCAGGTTGACTGCGCTTCGTGCCGTTGATGGCAGTGATGGCATAGATATAGTTGCCAAGCTGGTCGGGGAGCTGTTCGCTCAGGCTACGGTTCTCCGTAGAGGAGGCCACGGTGACGGTGCCAGGATAGCGCACCACATCGTAGGTGAGCGGGCCCACATAGCCGTCGTTGACACCACGCTGGGGCGCACCCCAGGTGACGGTGGCCTGACCACTGGCAGAGATGGTGAGGCGGGCGGAGGTGGGCGGCAGCGGCTCGTCGAAGCCGACATACTGCGTCTTGCGTACCACGGGGGCGGAGCCCGCCTCGTTGGCGATCTGGAGACGGAAATAGGTCGTACCCTCGCGGACGCTCACGGGTGCGCTGACCTGCTGGCCGGGCGTGGCTGTGCCCGAGGCGATGGTACGCTGGTTGGCCTTGACGGTGTAGCTGACCGACCCCGAGAGCGAAGCGCCACCATAGGTCTTGGTCGGAGCCGTGAAACTGACCGTTCCGGAGGTGGAACCACCGTCGAAGGCGATACGGAAGTCAGCGACGGCTGCAGGAGCGGCAGCTGGAGGCGTGGCATCGGGGATGCCCATGCCGAGGATCTGCTCGTTGTGGGGCATGTCTGCAATGAGGGTGGCAGCACCCGAAGCAAGATCGACGGTGTAGAGAGCTGCATGCTTGTCCTTGTCGATGCAGGCCCAGTAGAAGACGTCGTCGTCCTGGTCGATCTCACCGCTTTGGCCGTAGCTCTGGCGCGAACTTTCGGCCACACTGACGCCCGTCGGACCGACGAGACGCTCCTCACCCGTCTCGGTATCGATGCGGTAGAGGTTGCCGTCGGTGGCCACGCCATAGACCGCCTCGTAGGAGGTGACACCGAGAGCCACATACTTGTGCTGCGACTCGGCGATGGTGGTGCGCTCCATGGCGTCGTAGTCGATGACGCCAAACTCAAAGCCGCTGAGCGCGTTGTTGTAGAACTGACCATATACCTTGCCCGTAGCGCGGCTGGAGGCCGTCTCTGTGGCGATGAGCGTAGGGTCGGAGACCAGGGTAGGCACAATGGTGGAGTGCCATTTGCCATCAGTACTAAACTGGTAGTGAGTGACCTTCAGCATATTTTCCTCCTTGACGTAGTGGACCGCGTCGTAGAATCCGTCGTGGAGCGCGCCGCCACCATTGGGCGACATCGTATGGACCGCATCGACGAGCAGGTCGGCGAAGGTGGGGTTGCTGCCTGCCGTGAAGGCCATGAAGCCATAGTCGGCGCTGCTGGTAGGCCAGTCGGTGCAGGAGCCCATATAGCCCCAGAGGGTTCGCTGAGCCGCCGTGCCGGCTGCCTGGAGGGGGAAATGCCACGTGGGGGCATGGGTGTCCTGGGCTAAGGCTGGCGGAGCGACAAGAAACAGCGACAGGGCAGAAAGGAATAATTGTCGGATCGGTTTCATTCGTGTTGTCTTTTGATAGGTGAATATATCGGAAGCCGCAGTAGGCAAAGATACAGGCAGAGGCAGGAGGAAAGCACCACGGCCTTCCATCCTGCCTCTATGAGAGATTTTCTTCGTCCTCCTCGCCAAGAGGGCGCGAGGACGAGGAAATACTTAGCGGACCACCACCTTCTGGACGAAGCTCTGGTTGCCGTCGGTGGCGCGCAGGATGTAAAGGCCAGCCTTGAGATGGTCGGCGGAGACCTGCTTGCCGCTGGCGTCATAGACGCTGACGGTGCCGCGGTAGCCGTTGAGGTTCAACTGTCCGTTGCTGACGGTGAAGACGGGCACGAGCTGCTGACGTGTCTCGCGGATGGCGCTGACGGGCGCCTCAGCATCGATCTCACACTTGGCAGCATTGACGATATGGCCTGAGATGCCGTCGATGAGGAGGCAGACCAACTCGACATTGTCCTTGTTCTGGACCGTCGTGGGCATTTCAAGATCTCTGAAGCTCTCCACATCCTCTTCTTCCTCCACGCTCTTGGGCACACTGTTGGCGAAACCGTCGAAAGAGTAGTTCATGCGGGCCACATGGTTCATCTCCGTGTCCTTGTAGTAGCCCTGCTGGTAGGCGATCATGCCACTCTCGAGGAGCACATAAGAAAGACGGTAGTTGAGGCCGGTCTTGGCGGTGAAGAAGTTGAGGTTGGTGCGGACGGTGAACGTCGTCTTGCTGGCGTCGGTGTAGCCTGCGACGACACCCACGGAGGCCACGGGCTGCTGGGCGGCTATCACCTTATAGACGCCCTCGAGGTTGGCCGAAGAGGGGTTGATGGACTGAGAACAGTCGCGCATGGCGTAGGAAGAAGGATAGCCCGAGAAGGTGAGCTTGTCGTAGGAGCTGGTGGCAAACTGGTCGTCCTTGTGGACAGCAATGCCGATGAAGGTATCGGGATACTTCTCCGTCATGTAGTTGAAGCCCTCGATGCCACGGATGCAATAAGGGCACCAGGTGCCCGTGCCTTCTTCGAAGACGACACGCTGCACGGGGAGAGTATTCATCACACGGATGGTGGAGTTGGCCACGTTGTTGCCCTCATAGGCGTCGGCCTCGCCATTGACGCTGACAAGGCGGATCTGGACGCTGTGCTTGCCCAGCGAGGCGTAACCCGGATGGGCGATACTGAAGTCCTTCTCGATATCCTGGCCGAGCGTCTGCTTGATTTCCTCGGTCACCTCCTCGCCACCATCGATGCTATAGGCCACCTGGAAGCGGCGTCCGATGGCGGTGCCCATGTTGCGGATGGAGAAGTTGATGTTGAAAGGCTTGCCAGCCTCAGCAAGGATGTCGTTGGAGCAGAAGAGCCAGTAGTCCTTCGGCAGGTCGTCGCCGCTGATTTTGGCCTGGATGGAGAGTGCGAGAGCGTGGTCCTCGACCGCATAGTTCTTCCAACCGTCGCCGAGGTCGGCCCAGCAGCCGTTCTCGTTGTACATCGTGGAGGATCCCAGGGCGTAGTCGTCCGACTCAAACTCATAGCCGATATAGAAGCCCTCGCCGTCGATGGTCCAGGGCTCAGCAAACTTGATCTCGTTGAAACCACTCAGCTGGTCGCGCTGGGTGCGGGTGGTGATATACTCGCCATTGAGGTCCTTGGTGACGAAGACCTTGACGGTCTTGGCCTTGGCGGCCAGTCCGACGCGGACGTAGGAGAGTTGCTTGCCCTCGTACATCTTCGAGATCTCGGCCGGGATATAGATGGCTCCCTTGCCCTTGTTGACAGATCCAAACTGGTCGTTGACAACACTATTGCAATAGCCCCAGTTGCAGGTGACGGCCTGCAGCTGCTGGGTGATGGCAAAGAGGAGTAATGGAAGAATCAGTAAAATTTTCTTTCTCATCAGTTTATTAATAAATAAATATGAATGGGGAAAAATGGGCCAGGCTGGCCTGGAAGGAATTCCTTGGACGACCGCTGGCCCATTTGCTCCAAATTGGATTATGGTATGAATACTTTCTGCGTGGCGGTGACGGAACCATTGGTCACCTTGACGATATAGACACCCTTGGAGAGCTGCGTGGCAGAGACCTCGCGTCCGCTCATGTCATAGACACCGACGATACGGGCACCGTTGGTCGTGGCGAGCGTGGATCCCAGCACCTCCACCCGCGGCTGCAACGGCTCGTTGGCGAGGTCGTCGATGGCGGTGAGGTCGAGCACGGGGGCCTGGTTGGTGTTATAGACAGAACGGTTGCGGACGTTGTTCTCGTCCCAGTTGCTGACGAAGGACACCACGCGCAGGTGCTTGCGATTCCACGACGGGTCGAGGTCGGCGGTATAGCTGCGCTCGAAGTCGTAGTTGGTGATGTCGATGGGGTCGCCCCAGATGCCCTCCTCGCTCAGAACGGCACGGATGACGCCATTCTGGATGAACTGCGGTTCGGGGCAGCCCTTCTGCGTGGTTGTGGGAATGCTGTCCTCCACGAGCCATGTCGTCATGCGGAGACTGTTCTGCAGCGGCATCTCGTTGACGCCAGCATGGCCCTTGATGCGCACTTCGAGCTTGCCCGTGGCGGCTTGGACGGTGGGCTGGATGTCGAGGTCGATGAAGGTGAGCGTCTCGCCGAGCTGGGCGAGGATGGCGGTGGTCTCCTCACGATAGGGTGAGAAGTAGGCCGGACCCGGCTCCTCGAAGCCCGTGATGCGGCGACGGTCGAAGCAAACGGCGGGGACAAACGTAGGATAGCCTCCGTAGAGGGCCTCGTAGTCGGCCTCGTTGCCAAACTTAAACTGATCGACATTCTTCTGGTAGTCGTCGTGGTGCTTCACCCAGATAACGTCGCCCAACTCGGCCAGTGCATTGCGGTAGAGTGTGTCGGCGATGTAGGAACCCTCGTAGCCCTCGGAGGTGAACTCCTCGAAGAGCGGGCGATGGGTTTCAGCCTTGGCACCCTCCTTGATACTATAATAGTTGTAGAGTGTGATGACGTTGTCCTTCATGTCAGGATCCAAGTCGCCATTCACCTCGGCTACCGTGAATGTTCCGTTGTAGTTGCCCTCGAAGGGGAGGGAGATGTCGCGCAACCTGACCTGCGTAGGCTTGTTGTTGGGGACAGAGAGGCCGTCGGTGAGGAATTCGGCCGTGCGCAGACCCTTGGCCTCCACGATGATGGAGAGCGACTCGATGGGGTCAGTGCCGTTGTTCTGGATATAGGCTATATAGTCCTTGGGGATGTTCTGAGTGGAGTAGCCACTAGCGTCGGCGGGCACAAGACTCATCAGAGAAATATCGTTCTGGGGCTTGGTGTCGCCCGTGATGACGGCACGCACGCAGAGGTTGCGGTTGATACCCACGGTGTTGTTGAACCACGTGCCGTTGTCGCCATACCAGTTTTTCTTGCCCACGGCGTAGGTGCTCTGGTCGAAGAGCAGGAAGTCGTAGGGACCCTGGTTGCCCTGGATGTTATAGCCGACGTAGAGGGTCATTCCCTCCTTGATGGTCACGGGCTTGCTGAGTTTCACATGGTTCCAGCCGCTATGGTACTGACCCGAGCTGAGGGTGACGCTGGAGAGAATGGATCCGCCGCCTAACGATCCCTGCATCTGCTTGAGGTCTGTGCAGACGAAGACCTGGCAGGAGAAGCCGCGCGCGGGGTCGATGGCAAACTCCACGGCCTCGATCTGGTCGCCGACATACTTGTCGAGCAGGTTCGCATCGAGCTCGATGGCTGCTCCCACGGCGTGGGGCAGACCGTCATCCTGCAACATCAATCCCGGGAGACGGGGCTCATCGACGCAGTAGCCGAGGCGCATCGTATCGGTGGAGGCAGAGGCGCGGAAGGCGGCCTTCGGCGCCACACCCTCTTGGGCTGCGGGGAAAACGAAACCTCCGTCCACGGGAGTCTGCGCACAGAGGTCGCAACCCGCAGCGGAGATCAGTGCTACCGCGATCAGGGAAATTGATTTCTTAAAAACGCTCATTACCTTTTACCTTAAAAGTAAATATTTGTATCGCTACAGAAATATAAAAAAGACTGTATTGGTTGTGATAGGAAAAGAAGAGTGGGCAGGAGATCGTAAGCGTCGGCCTCCAACCCACTCTTGTCGTATTCAATCAGATTACTTCACGTTGATCTTCTTGACCATCACCTGTCCGTCGGCTGCCGTGGCGCGAACCACATACATGCCCTTGGCAAGGTTGAGGCGGGCACTGCTGCCCTTGAAAGAGCTGACGAGCTTGCCACCCACGGTATAGACCTCGGCGTTGACCACCTGGTCGAAGGCGAGCAGACCGTTGGCATAGGCCACGTCGGCACCGACAAGCTGCACGCGCTCCACGCCCGTGGGATCATAGATACCCAGGAAGAGGATAGGCAGCTCGGGGCGAGACCAATAGCCACCAGAGTTCATGAGCGTACGCTCCACATATCCTGTGCTCCAGTCGTTGTTGTAGATGTGCCAAAGGGCGCACATGTTGTAGCCCGTCGTGCCCGACTTCTCGCAGATCACGGCGAGGTTCTGCTCGTTGTTGTACTCGAACGGCGTGTCGAGAGCGAAGGAGATGAGGTGATCCTTGCCCGGCTCGAAGACCATCTGGCCCTCGACTACCAACTCGCGGTCGCTGGGCAGCACGAGGTCGCCCTCGCCGGCGAAGGACTTCTTGTCCGTGTGAGCAAGGTAGATCTTCACGTCCACGGGGTTGCTGCGGTCGGTGAGGTTGTCAGCACCGTCGTACATCCAGCCGATACGCTTGATGACACCACCCTTGATGGTCTTGATCTCCTCGGGATAATAGACGCTCTGAGAGTACTCGCTCTCGGAGTCATTCCAGAACAGACCGAAGGAAGAGAGGTCCTCCTTATGGCCAGTGGTGACGATATTGGTCCAGCCCTGTGAGCCAGCCTCGAGCACCTTGAGGGTCTTGACGGCCGTGGTGTCGTTGGCACGCACCTCGTCGCCATTGGCCACTACGACGCCATAGAAGTCCCAGACGCCGTCGTACGGCGGGTTGAAGGAAACCTTCACGTCGGCAGTCTCGCCGGTCTTGAGGAGCTCGGTGCCCGTACCGGAACCAACCTCAACCATCTTGCCCTCATTGTCCATGAGCAGCTTGACGGTGTAGTTCTCCTGGTCCTTGGAACCGAGGTTGCGCACCTTGACCGTGCACTCGTTGGCCTGCTGGGCCACAGCCTCCAAGACGCCGTCGATAGACGTGGCGGCCATATCGCTCTCGGCGACATAATCGACCTTGAGACCGAAGAGTTTGAAGATGTTGTACTTGTCAACCGTCTTCACTCTGAGCGTGTAGTAGTAGGTGCCAGAAGCGGGAGCTACGAAGTAGTCCTCGTACTTCTCGCGGTGGTACTGCTCTGCATACTGCTCACCCTCGCGGGAAGCGATGATAGTAGCGCCATCCTGCGACTCGCTGTTGGTGCCTACGCCCACATAGAGATCGAAGTAAGCATCATCGAAGTAATCGGCCTGGAAGTCGGTCGTAAAGCGGTAGGTCTTGCCCTCCTCCAGGTAGAGAGGCGGAGAGATCAGCGTGCCCTCTACCGTGCCAGTAGAGGTACCGTAGCCGATCATGCACTTGTAGTCGTCGCTCCATCCACCAGCATAGTAGAAGTAGATGCTGTTGTTCATCTTGTTCGTGCTCCAGCGGTCAGCATCCGCCTGCGTGTCGAAGGCGAGAGAGACCGGAGTCTTCAGGGCCGCGCCAGCCATGATAGGATTGGAGGTGGCGATGGCACCAGCACCCTTGGCGTTGACGGCCTGGACGGTATAAGAATAGCTCTGCTGCTCGCCGAGCGTGTTGTCGGTATATTTTGTGTCGGTCACGTTCTCGGCCACGACCACGCTGTCCGGCAGACGGGTGATCTTGTAGCTGAGACCCTCAGTTCCGATGTAGCCATTGTTGGCACCCTTCTCAGGAGCGTCCCAAGAGATGTTGACACCCGTGCCGTTCTTCTCCAGCATGATGTTGCCCACGGCGCCCGGAACGTCGATGCCCATGTAGCAACGGATACTGTCGATCACACCATTGCCCTTGTCGTTGGCGGCGAGGACATAGTAGGTGTTGATGCCGTCGGTCGGATTCTCATCCACCCACGACATGGCCGTCTCCTTCTCCGTGGCGGGAACAGTAGCCAGCAACTGTGAGTTGGCGATGAGGTCAGCCGTCTTGGTCAGCTCGGTGGTGGCGTAGCCAGCGTTCTTGCGATAGATCTTGACCGACTGGAGGTTGGCGAGATCGTCGCCAGCCCAAGTCTTGGACGGCGTCACCCACTTGATGGTGTCCTTCATCGCACCATTGAGGTCGGCCTGAGCGTCGAGACCCGACACGCGGGCAGGAGCGGCACCATTATCAGCCGTCAGGTACGGGATGTAGAGACCCGTGAAGTGGTTGCCCTGGTTGAACCAAGCAACGCTCTGGCTAATACCCGTGGTGGGATTGACCTTGTAGAGAGACGTTGAACCATAGTCGCTGCAGGGGAGGTAGTAGAGGTCGCCCGTGCTGTTGTCGAAGTACATCGTGGAGAAGTAGATGGAGTTGATGTCCTCACCCCACTCCGACTGCATCTTCACCTCGCTGATGCGGTTGAAGTCGCCGTCCATCTTGACGAGGTTGGTACCCTTGACAATGCCGTCAGAACCACCATACTTCTGTGCGAACCAGGCGTTGCCCTGTGTGTCGAAGCAGAAGTCCCAATAGAGACCGTCCATGTCCTTCACCTTCGAGAAGAGGTCGTTGAGGGTGGTAGCGTTGAGGTTGACCTCGTAGAGAACCGTATAGCCCAAGTTGGGATCACCGTTCTCGTAGTCAGCACCCAAGGCGTACATCACCTCGTTGACGGGGTCGTAGGCCATGGCATACTTGTAGCGTCCGTTGTACCAAGCAGTCTGCTCCACATCGGGCTCGGCGAGGTCGGCAAACTGGAAGACGTTGGTGGTGTCGCCCGTGAGCATATCGACCTTGGCCAGTGCCATCGGCATGTCGCCATAGGTGTAGTGCATGTTGAAGAAGGCGTAGTAGGTATCGTTGGACGTGTCGTAGGCACCCATGTAGATACCGCGCTGCTGATCCTCGTTGTACTTATCGTGGTGGATGTACTCGTAGATCTTCGTGAAGTTGAAGCTGTCGCCAGTCTGCCACTTCACCCATGAGCGGTGCTTACTCTGGTCCAGACGCTGGCCAGCATACATCGTAATGCCCTTTTTCTTGTCGTCGATGGCGGACGGCAAGTGGAACTGCGGGGCCTTCATACCTGCATTGGCCACAGGCGCCAAGGGCTTCGGGAAGGCGTTGACCGTAGTCTTCTGTCCCAAGGCCGGCGCTGCAGTAAGTCCTGCAAGCAAGAGGCTAAGATAAACTTGTTTCATAAACGAATAAATTTGAATGATGAATAAATCTTGTTTCCTAATATTCTTCGTATTCGCCCATCCCGGCGACTTGCGCCGACTGAGGAGGGGAAGGCCGCTGCCCTGGCGGAAGGAGTGCTCCCGCCACGGCAGGCTGCCTTTATCGAATGACTACTTTCTGTGTCAATACCTGGCCCTGGACCGTGGCCCGGAGGAGGTAGAGGCCGGCAGGGAGACCCGCCACGCCCAACTGGCGGGTGTTCTGTCCCTTGGCGACGAGGGCACCCGTCTGACTGTAGAGGGCGACGTGGTCGCAGGTGGCGGGCAAGAGGAGGCGACCGCCTTCCAAGGCCACAGCCATCTGGCCTGCGTGGCCCAGCTGGATCGTTCCCACGCCCGTGGCGCTCTTGTAGGCCACAGCCACATAGGGCAGGGAGGCCTCGGCCCACACATCCTCGCTCCACTCGTCGGCGCCGTCCATGCGGGCTGCGCGCGGCTGCTCCGTGGCGATACTGTAGGACCAGACGGGATGGGTGTTGAGGGCGTCGGGGAGCGTATTGCTGCCGCAGAGCGACTCAAACTTCATGAGCAGGTTGCCGCCCGTGTAGCGGTAGGGCTGGTCGAAGGGAATCTCCAGGAGCGTGTTCTCCTGGTTGCCGACGATGGCTACCTGGCCGTCGAAGACCTGCGTGAAGTCCTCGGTATCGAACTCGCCCCGATACTGGTTGTCCTCTTGGCAGAGCTTCGTGCGGTCGCTGCGCTTCATGGAGATGCGGGCGGGGAAGACAAACTTGCCGTCCATGTGGCCGTCGTAGAAGAAGCGGATGCCCGTGAGGTCGATATCCTTCATGCTCATATCGCTCTCCAGAAAGAGGGCCTGGACCTGAGAGTAGGGAGAGCCGACATAGAACGGCATGTTCCAGCCATAGGTCTCCTCATCCTCCACGTCGAGCGTGAGCCAGCGCTCCGCCGTCTCCGCAGCTACCGTCACCTCGGCGGTCTGCGGGGCCACGTTGTCGGCAGGATAAGTATCGCCATCGAGCACCACGCGGCCTACGATATGGATCTTGCCCTCATGGGTCGGCGTCCAGCCCACGGCCACGCTGACCGTGGTGTCCTTCTCCATGCGGAGACCCTTCTGCGTGCCGAGCACCTCGCCCGTATTGGCATCGACAATCTCCACCTGGTAGTTGTCCACGGCAGCCGATCCCTCGTTGCCCACGATGACGGAGCTATACTGCTTCACGTTGCAGTTGGCCGTGGCCGAGGCCTTGAGTTTGCGGGCGCTCAGGTCGGTGGCCGAATACTCGCGCAGGGAGACGTCATTGATATAAATCTGCGATTTCATCGCTTCCGAGATGGCATGGAAGGCGATGAAGCCCTCGCCCGACTTGTCCACCTTGAAGTTCTTCTTGCCCGAGAGGGTGAAGCCCGAAGAGGTGTGGAACTCCTCCGGATCGTCAATGATGGTGGTCAGCGCGTCGGCAGAAGCCTGGTGGCCGAAGGCTACCTGCATCTTCTCCATCAGCGCATCCATCGACTGCGTGACCCAGTTGGCCGTGGCGTAGGTGTAGCGGATCTGATAAGTCTTCGAAGCATCGAAGGTGAGGGGCGGCGAGACCAACCAGTCGTCAGCCTTGAGGTCGGTGGAACGATCGTACATGGCGCAGGAGCGGGTGTAGCTGGCCTGTGCCTGCTCCGTGGGACGGAAAGTCCAGGTCTGGGCGTCGCCATTGGCATTGATGACGGTCCAGCGGTCGAAGTCTATCTGGCTGTCAAGGGACGAGGCGAAGGGAATGGCCTCCTGTCCTCCGAAGGCAATGGTCTGGGAGGTGGCCGAGAGACCCACGCCCTTGTTGTTCTTGGCCGTGACCACGTAGCTGTAGCCAGCATGGGCGGGCACCTTGTCCTCCACCTTGCGGTCGGTCGTGCCCGTGGCTACGACCACGTTGTCGGGCAGACGGGTGACGTCGTAGCTGAGTGTGGCGGCATTGTAGTAGCCCGCATGGGCGCCCGTCTCGGGAGCGTCCCAGGTGATGGTGGCCAACGGGCCGCTGGTGGTGACACGGATATTGAGAGGTGCGCCCGGCGTGTCCTCGCCCACATAGACGCGTGCTTCCTTATATACGCCCTCGCCAGCCTGGTTGTAGGCGGCGATGCGATAGACGTGCTCACCCTCGGCTACCTGCCTATCGGTCCACTGCTTGATGTCGTCGGTGGCCGAATAGGTATGGGTCCCGACGAGCTGGCCGTCGCGGTAGATATGGGCGCCATCAATGCTCTGAAGGTCGCCCAGGCGGTAGTTCCTCATAGGATAGTCCCACTCCATCTGCACCTGGAGCGCGCCCTTGGGGTCGGCCTTGACCTTGAAGCCGTGGACATAGGAGGGAGCCTCATCGGCCACATACTGATAGGGAATGGCAACGGCAAGGAGCTGCGGATCGTTCTGGATCGGCGTGGCGCTCAGTTTGAGACCCGTGGCGGGATCGATCTCGACGAGGCTCGCCCCACCGTCGCTGGTTTGGGCGACCCACCAGAGGCGATGGGTGGTCTTGTCAAACTCCATCGACTGGGTGTAGTCGCCGATGCGGACGCCCGTGCCCGTGCTGGGACTGACGGTCTCCACCGTGCAGGTGCGGGAGGCGGGATCGATGCTGCTCTGGTCGATGCGCACGAGCTGCGTCTTCTTCATCAGTTTGTCGGGAGTGATACCATATATATAGCCGTTGTCGGCCGACATCGTGTAGAGCGGCATGTCGATCGTCGCCACCTTGGTCAGCGCATAGGTCACGGTGCTGATCTCGTAGATATCGGTCTTCCAGTAGGTCGGGACGGCCGTCTCGCGCTGGTCGTTGGCGTTGTAGTGCATACCAAAGAGGCGCTTCGTCTTTGGATCGTAGGTCATCTCGTTGAGGATGAGATACTCGTCGGTGGAGGGTATCTCGCGCTTCGTGGTGAGCTCGCCCGTGAGCGGATTGATGGCGCTGAAGGCGCGCGGCATGATGGCGTTTTGGTAGATCGTAGCCTCATAGACGATGTACTCGTCGCCGACGAAGGTGCCGGCCTGGAGCGAGGGCGTCTGGCCTACGACGTTGCCGTAGTCTTTCGTCAGGGAGTAGGCGCCAGGATTCTGACTTTGGAGGTTGACGAAACCGAAGGTACGGTATTTCGTATCGTAGGCAAGATAGCCAAAGAGGTTGGCCTCGCCGTCGGGCACGTCATAGATCAGCGACCGGGTGGGGAGGTTGTCGGCGGATGCCGAACCGCTTACCAGCATCGCAGCCATCGTGAGAACTGACAGGCGTAATGATTTCTTCATGTCTTTAAATATCGGTTTTATTTTTATTGCTGCAAATTTAAAAACAGATCTGTACTTATCGCCGAATTTAGCAAAAGGTTCTCTTACTGTATTGCGCAAAATTGTAAACACTCGCGCTTTTTTCGGGGAAAAACACGACAATAGCGTCATCTTACTCCCCCTTTTTCGGTTTTCTAATAACAGAGGCAACCTTACAGCAACTGCATAAACATAAGAAAGATATAAAACCCGGGCTTCCACAGGCCAGAAAGGCTCACTTCCCTACCCGACGGCGCTTTCCTCAAAAACCATCGGTTTCATGGGGAAAGGAAGAAAAAGAAAAATGGAAAATGGAAAAGAAAAATGGAAAAGAAAAATGGAAAGGGCAAGCGACGAGAGCTATGTCGCTTGCCCTTCTCGATGAAGAAAATGAACGCCCTCGCGGCGTATTTACCAAACAAATATAGTGATGTTAAACAGACGAAGTGTATTATGCGTTGAATTTGCTAAACTTGAATGTGGTCTCGTTGATCTTCACATGATAGACACCACCCGAGAAGGCCGTGAGGTCGATGGGCTGTCCTTTCCAGTCGGCGTCGCTCTTGACCTTGCGGCCCGAGGCGCTGAAGATGCCCATGCAGTACTTGCGCGAGGGGTCGTAGCCCTTGACGTGGATGATGTTCTCACCCGGGCGAGCGTTGAGCGTAAGGCGACCACCGTCGGCCTTCAGTCCATAGACGCCCGTGGCAAGACTGAAGATGACCTCGTCGATGTCGGAGAGACGATAGCTGTCGGTGCCGTCCTGCTTGTTCACCTGCATGGTATTGCCAGAGAACGTGATGGCCTTGACCTCGCCCGGCGCATACGCATGGGAGTCATGCTGGTTGGTCGTGACGGTGATGTAATCTCTTGCGGTAGCACCCGTCGTGATGGCGAGGGCGGCTATCAGAAACAGCTTTTTTCTTCTCATACTATTGGTCATTAATAAGGTTTTGCCCCCGACGGGAGCTCGATTGACATGGCGAAATTACGACGAGAAAACGAACCGTGCAAATTTTTGGGCAGATTTCTCACTTTGCCATGTGGCACATTCGTTTCAGTTTCAAAAAGCTATCTATCAAGCCCTTACAAAGACCCTCGCGACAGAAAAACGGGGGCAGAAAGGAGCGAAATGCCACGAGAAAAGTCCGAAATCCAACTTTTGCAACAAGAAGAAGGAGGAAAGCAATTCAGCTTTTTGCGGTTCGCAAACTTGGTCGGTGCGGAATAATTTCGTAACTTTGCAGTTGGATGCGGCCAAAGGCTCGAGACGAAGCAAGCCCCCGCCCACGACTTAGAAACAATTGACATGAAACCAAGACTTCTACCTTTCTTATATAGCCTCCTGCTGCTGGCGGGCCTCCTGACGGCCTGCAACCCGAGCGGCAAGGACAACCAGCAGCTGGCCTCCGTGGAGCAGTTGCTCGACAGCGGACGCGTCGATACGGCCTGCGCGGTGCTCGACGGCGTCCGCCTGAACCGCCTCACCACCCCTGCCGACTCGGCCTACTACTACCTGCTCAAGACGCAGGCCGACTACCGCACCAACCATCCGCTCGTCTCGCTCGACGACATCGAGTATAGCATCCGCTACTACGAGGGCAAGGGGAGCGAGAAACTGCGGCTCAGCGCGTCGCTCTTCTACAAGAGCGCGATCCTCTACACCCATGGCAGCTTCAAGGAGGGCGTGCTCTGTCTGGAGCGGGCCCGCACCATCGCCGACCAGACGCAGGACGCCGTCCTCCGCCACAAGGTCTATGAGCAACTGACGCTCGTCAACGAGGAGGCAGGCGACTTCCGGACCGCGCTCCGCTTCAGCCAGAAGTCGATCGCGGAGTCGAAGCAGGCGAAGCGTCTCGACTGGCTCGCCCATACCTATAATAATATGGCTTTCATCTACAGCCAGCTCGGACTGCAGGACAGCACGGCCTGGTGTCTGCGGCAGAGCATGGAACTGCTGCCGAACATCGCGGAGAAGAACCGCCCGTTTATCATGAACAACCTCGGATCCTTCCTCATGGAGACCGACACGGCCATGGCGCGCAAATATCTGGAGGAGTCGCTCGAGATCACGCCCACCAGTCCGGCCTACGCCTGCCTCGGCACGCTCGCTGCCATGCGCGGCGACACGGCGCGGGCCACGAAGATGTGGCACGAGGCCCTCATCATAGCGCCCGACACGCCCTCGGAGGAACTGGTGCTCAAGGCCATCATGGAGTTTCGGTCGGAGCAGGGAGAATGGCGCGAGGCGACCATGACGGCCAAACGCCTGCTGCAGCTCTCCGACAGCGTGAGCCGCGCACGGCCAGAGAACAACGTCAGGGCCGTGCAGTCGGAGTTTGAGCAGATGAGGATCAGCCACAACTACGAGCGCATGGTGACAATAGCCATCATCGTGATCGTCGTCCTGGTGCTGCTCACCATCATCGCCACGCTCTACTCCTGGTACAGAAACTACAAGGGACGGGCGGCGCGCGCCGTCGATCAGCTCCTCATCAAGAGCTACGAGACGCAGCTCAACGAACTGAAGCGCATGGCGGGCGACAAGACCAAGGAGATAGAACAGCTCACGCGCAAGCGCGACCTGCTGATGGAGAAGCACCGCAACTCGCTGAAGCTCGGACTGCAACGCTACAACGAGGCCATGGCGGGACAGACCACCGTGCTCTGGAAGAAGCACGACTTCGAGAGTTTCGCCTCCTACTATAGCCTCGTGGACGTGGAGTATGTCGCCTCGCTCGACGCCGAATACGACGGCCTCTCGCCGAAGCAGAAGTTCTTCCTCATCATGGAGCACATGGACAAGAGCGAGACCGAGATACAAAACGCGCTGGGCGTGGCCGAGGTGACGATGCGGTCCATCCGGTCGCGCATCGGCAAGAAGCACAAGGCGTGACAGTTTCCGCGGTTTCATCGACAGATTTATCATCATCAACCATCATAACACAAGACATGAAAGCGACCAGATTCCTCCTCGGCGCCCTGCTGCTCCTGCTCTGCGGCACGGTGCTCCAGGCTCAACCCAGCCTCGTGCCCAAACCCGCACAGGCGACCTGGGGAAAGGGTAAGTTTACCATCCAGCCTCAGACGACCATCGCATACGGCGACAAGGCGCTCCAGCCAGCCGCCGACTACCTCGCCTCCAGCCTCCAGCGCCTCACGGGAGTGCGTCCCAAGACCCAGCGTGGCGGCAAAGGCGACATCCTGCTGCAGATCGACCGCAAGGGCGTGAAGGGCGAAGGAGCCTACCGCCTCAACGTGGAGAAGGCGCGCATCACGGTCAAGGGCCACGACTACGGCGCCATCACGTCGGCCATCGCCACCCTCCGACAGATCACGGAGGGAAAGGAGGTGGCGACCTGCCAGATCAGCGACGCTCCGCGCTTCGGCTGGCGCGGCTTCCATCTCGACTGCTCGCGCCACTTCTTCAGCGTGGCCGAGGTGGAGGAGGCCATCGACCTCATGGCACTCTACAAGCTCAACCGCTTCCACTGGCACCTGACGGACGACCAGGGCTGGCGTATCGAGATCAAGAAATATCCGCTCTTGACGGAGCGCGGAGCCTGGCGCAAACCCAACGGCCAGGACGCCTCCTGCCTCTACCAGGCGAAGAAGGAGGACAACCCCGACCTGCTGCTGCCGGCCGACCGCTGGCGCACCACGGCCGAGGGCGACTCGCTCTATGGCGGCTTCTACACCCAGGACCAGATCCGCGAGGTGGTGAGCTATGCTGCCGCCCGTGGCATCAGTATCGTGCCCGAGATCGACATGCCGGGCCACTGCCTGAGCGCCATCGCCAACTACGAGGGCCTCAGCTGCTTCGACCAAGTGGGCTGGGGCAAGGTCTTCACCTCGCCGCTCTGCCCGGGCAAGGACGCGGCCCTGGAGTTCTGCCGCAACGTCTGGAGCGAGGTGATCGCCCTCTTCCCCTATAAGTATGTCCACATCGGCGGCGACGAGGTGGAGAAGGACAACTGGCGCAAGTGTGCCGACTGCCAGCGCCGCATCGCCCAGCAGGGACTCAAGGGCGTGGAGGAACTGCAGTCGTGGTTCATCCACGAGATGGAGCGATTCTTCAATGCCAAGGGCCGCCGCATGATCGGATGGGACGAGATCATCGAGGGCGGACTCTCCAAGACTTCCACCGTGATGTGGTGGAGAAACTGGGCGCCGCAGTCGGTGCCCGAGGCCACGGCTCATGGCAACGATGTCATCTACACGCCGGCCACACCGTTCTATTTCTCACAAAACGAGGAGAAGAGTTCCATGCGCCAGGTCTATGACTACGATCTTGCCCCGGCCAGTCTCTCGGCAGCACAACGGGCGCATATCATCGGCGTGCAGGCCAACCTCTGGGCCGAAGGCATCCCGTCACGATCCCGAATGCTCTACATGTACTTCCCGCGCATCCTGGCGCTCGCCGAACTGGCCTGGACGCAGCCCGCGCAGAAGGACTACGACGACTTCTACGGTCGCCTGCGCCAGCAGCTCTCGATGCTCAACCGCCTGGGCGTGCCCTACCGCATTCCCTCGCTCGACGGTTTCCACAACGTCAACGCCTTCACGGACAAGGGCACGCTGACCGTGGAATGCCAGGACCCGCAGGCCGTCATCCGCTACACCACCGACGGCACCTTCCCCAACGCCGAGTCGCCGCGCTACGTCGGCCCGCTCACGGTCGATCAGACCACGCCCTTCACGCTCCGCACCTTCACGCCCGAGGGCCGCGCCGACGAGATGGTGCAGGCCGACTTCGTGAAGCAGGGGCTCCTGCCAGCGCTGCAGAGTGTGCCCGCCCTGAGTCCAGGCGTGAAGACCGACTGGTACGACTTTCCGGGCGTCACCTGCCGCCTCATCACCACAGCGCCCTTCAACGGATCCTACACCACGCCCGACGTGGTCATCCCGGAGGCCTGCAAGGGCAATATCGGCCTCATTACCAAGGGCTACATCCTCATACCCGAGGACGGGGTCTATACCTTCGTCCTGCTCAGCGACGATGGCAGCTGGCTCAAGATAGACGGCAACATGGTGGTCGATAACGACCGCGAGCAGTCGCCCCACGAGATGGTCTGCCAGCAGGCACTCGCCAAGGGCTACCACTACCTGGAGGTGCGCTACTTCGACCACAACGGCGGCGTGCTCCGCCTCAACGTCCTCGACCCGCAGAGCAAGCGCCTCGACCCGCAGACGATCTTCTTCCACGCTGCGGAGAACTAATATCCTCATAGGGTTCGCACACCACAGATAAAGAGATTCCTGCGCAGGCGCCTCGGAAAGAGGTGGCCTGCGCAGGATTTTCGTTCTTACATTGTCACGTTAAAACCATTCTCTCTTAGTCCAAGACAACAGCCATTTTCGAAAACGTTAAACGTTATAATGTAAGAACGGGCGTCCTCAACAGGGCGCCTCCGCAAACCTTAGCCGAATCGAAATCAAAAACGTGACAACGTGACAACGTGACAATGTAACAACGCACTATTTAGGCAGACGCAAGCGTAGGTTACGACCAAACGCAGTCGCAAATTTATCTACAGAGACGGACGTAAGCAACCCTCGGCAAGGTCGCCGGCTGAGACCACAAAAACGAAAACAAGGAGAGGATGGGAATTTTTTGGTTCATCCGGAAAATCGAGTGATAGGGTTTGTGCTGTTGGCAATACGTCCTGCTGAGTAAGGGAAAACAACAAATACAACTTTTACAACAAGTAACAACCTACACGCTTCGCGCGTATTGCAATCCTGCTGCCAGGTAAACAACAAAATACAAGGCTTCGCCAGGATATTACGCCAGGAGAAATCAGCAGGAAATGTGTCCAAGGCGAAGCGTTGTTCATAGTTGTTTCCCTTGCAGCAACCCTTGGTCAGCATGGGCCTCGAAGAGGCGATGTCCCCGCGAAGCGTTGTTACTTGTTGTAAAAGTTGTTCAAGTTGTTTTCCATGTGTCCACGTCGAATCACTCCATTTTCGAGAAGAACCCTTTTTGATTATCCCATATAGACAAGAATGATTGTCGTGTTTGAAGAGATCTGGCCCAATATTAGGATTGTTACATTGTTACATTGTTACATTGTTACGTTTTTGATTTCTGATAACGCTTTAACGTTATAACGTTTAACGTTTTTGTTTTCGAAGGAAGCAAGCGAAGAAGCAAGGCTGGACGAGAAAGGATGGAAAGACAAGAAGAGAAAGGACGGGGAAAAAAGAGGGGAAGGACAAAGCTGTAAGAAGGGAAAGGACAAAGCAGAAAAACCCATTAATACAAATTACAAACAACCTCTTCTTAAGACATTATGATAAATATAATATTTATATATTATAATATTATATATACTATATAGTATTATTCGTATTATATATAATTTATCCTGTACTAAGGAAACTGTTTTTCTCATGCCTCAAACTAAATGTCATTTTCGAAAACGTTAAACGTTAAACGTTATCATGTAAGAACCGACCTCTACTACAGGCGTCTCCGCAAACCATGGCTGACTGAAAATCAAAAACGTAACAATGTAACAATGTAACAATGTAACAACGCAACTTTGAGCTGAGGCAAGCGTAAGTTACGACCAAACGCAGTCGTAAGTTATCTACAAGCACGGACGTAAGCAACCCTCGGCAAGGTCCCTGGCCAAGACCACCAAAAACGGAAGCAAAAAGAAGGAAAAAGAGACTGATTGTTTAGGCAAAATCCACCAGTCCAATACGTTAGACCCGACGACTCAAAAAATGATTTCGCTACAAGCCTCTCGTCCTCCTCCAAAAGGTGGTTGAATTATCCCATCATGGCAAGCTAAAGACCCTCAAAAGGGGATGAAAACCAAGAAAAAACGCTTCGTTAAGATTATTTAACGGAAGCCCCCCCCCATTTTTGCAATGTTTAGTAAATTTGCACCCGAGAAGCAACCATTCTCCTCGCTTTGCGCACCTTTTGCCCCACCTGAAGGCGACCACAAGGGACACGCATCTGAGCAAGAAGACACTAAGAAAAAAAATAGTGATCAATAAACATAGTAAATAACACCAAAGAGAGAACATTAAAACGATGAGAACAACTACATCACAACAAGGCAAGCGCTGCACTTGGTGGCGCTGCCTGAGTAGTAGTTTCGCCACGGCGCTCCTTGCAGCAGCTCCCCTAGTAGCATCTGCTCAAACGGGCAAAGCGACGCGAAACGACGGAATGGTCGGAGCAGCCACCCTCAAGGGTCAGACTGCAGAACAGATTCTTGCGGCCAAAGTAAATGACAAATTGGTCGGATCGCTGGACGATCCGAACAAGGTCTTTTTCTTTTACAACGTAAAAACGGGCAAGTTCCTCAGCATGGGAGGCTATTGGGGTGTGCATGCTTCGCTAAAGGACACCCCCAGTGCCTTTTGGGCTCAGGATGGCGGCACTCTATTTACAGATGCCATCAACTTTGCCCAAGACCTAAAAACCAAGCAGGGCAGTCAGATGAAATGGGTGCGCTCCTCCTCTAATTCTGATACCGACGCTGGCGTATTCTTTGACCGAGGCGACAATAATAATCTCAATGTCGGATACAACGGCTGGTTCCTCGAAAAGGTTGATGATGCGGGATTCAACACCTATAGGCTCTACACCTATAAATGGAAAACAGGAACCAGCCAAGTCTATCTTTCGGCGCTTGGAAACATTGCATCAGAAAAGAACTGTGGTGCGGACTCAAAAAGCGACCTTAACAAGAAGGGCCTATGGAACGAGCACACCCTGTGGCGTATCATTTCCTTGAAGGAGCTTCAGGATTTGATGGCTGTAGCGTCCGAGAACCTGACCGACCCGCTTGACCTTACCTTCAAGTTGGCCTGCCCCGGATTCGATCGTGGCCGAATGGACATCGATGCTTGGGAATCGGTCGGCACGAATGTCGCCGAAGGTGGCTACGCAAGAATCGGACTGGAGCAATGCTACAACAAGTTCGTACCCACCAAAGGTATGGTAAAGCCCTTGGAGCGCAGTAGCGACGACACGTACGAAGGTAAGTTCGACAAAAACTACGAGTTCCCGTACAAGGGAGACCAACTCCAAACCTTCGCTGACCGTGAGGACTACAAGCGCCACATGGCCAAATATTTCTGTATGGACGTACGCGGCGTACACGGCTACATCTACCAAAAGCAGAATGTGACGAAAGCCGGCACCTATGTCATCGAGTGCAAGGGCTACTCCAACACGCCGAAAGCCCTTCTCTTTGCCGGTATTGGACAAAATAATGGCGACGGCTTGGTCGAGGGCACCAAGCGCACGACCAAGCTGAACCAGGTCAGCAACATGCCGGCGGACGAGCAAGCACGCCTCCACGTGGACGAGCTGAACATGGACTATGCGGGCAAGGAGTTCTACGAGTCAAGCAAATATACCAATAGCGTGATCGTACAGGTGACGGAGCAAATGATCAAGGATGCTAAAATCGCTGGTCAAAAGGGTGTCAGCATCGCCTTCGGTCTCAACATTGGCGATGGCAGGCAAACTCCCAACCTCAACGACTGGACTGTATTCGACGACTTCCGTCTGATCTACGTAAGCAACACGAAGAATGAGGACCTCGTTCTCGACGAACTTCGTGGCGACTTGGAGTATCTGAAGAATGGCATTACCTACAAGAACCGTGTGCTCCGCCTTGCCAAGACGTTCAAGCAGAACAGCTGGAACTCCTTCGTGCTGCCCGTAGATCTTACGGTCAAGCAGCTTCGCGATGCCTTTGGTGGCACCGTGCGCCTTGCCAAGCTCAATGCCCTCACGGCCACCGAGCTGCAGTTCGAGACCGTAACCCTCGACGGAAAAGCCGACAAGGATATCGCTCTCGAGGCTTACCAGCCGTACATCATCTTCCCGGCCAAGACGATGGAGGACAACAATAATAGTCCCTACACCGCCACCATCGCTAAGAATGGAAGCACGGAGAATCCCTATAAAGTAACGATCCAGGCTCAGCGCTTCGAGATTCCCGGCGTCACGTTCAAGACGAACGCAAGCAATGAGAACGACCTCAGCAACATGGACGACTACTGGACGACGAAGCTGACCCATAACGTGGGAACGATCACGGCCTACGGCACCTTCGTCCGTACCTTCGACACGAATGCTACACAGGACGAGACCACGGGCAAATGGAGCTTCTCCAGCAGCAGGGGCACAATCCGCGAGGGCTACGACAACCTGGTGGGAAGCTACTTCTTCGACAATGGCGACGTATATTATACCGAGAACCCGGATAAGGTGCGCGGCCTGCGCGGCTTCTCTTGCTGGTTCAAGCCCAACACGAACAACGGCACGAAGCCCGCAGTCTATCTCGACGGCGTGAAGCAGGAGACAGAGTTGACGTCTATCGGCGAGCTGATCGTAGGCCCCGAGGCTGCCAACCGCTTCGGCAAGAACGATGGCGTGTACAACCTCCAGGGACAGCGTGTCGGCAATACGACCGAGGGTCTGCCCAGCGGCATCTACATCGTCAACGGACGCAAGCATGTGGTAAGATAATCCTATCAGACAAACTTCAAAAAAGGACTTAAGAAAAATGAAACGTAAATATATCAAGCCCACCACATCCGTGGTGAGGATGGAGGCGCAGAACAACTACTGCCAAGCTACTTCCTGGAGCGTACGCGACGCCAGCGGAGCAATACAGTCCGACGCCGACAGGGGTTATGTCCTTACGGACGAGGACGAAAGTGCTAGCCCTTACGATCCTTGGAACAGCGACAACTGGTAGTCCGTGCGGCATAAGGCCGTCGGAAACAACTACCTACGAGACTTGAGGAACCATGGACGGAACCAGCAATGGCATACGTCCATGGTTTTTGGGCTTCTATCCAGACTTAGTCGCCGTTTCGTATCGGGAAGCTTTTCCGCATCGTCCTTTTGCCCAAGAAGGCTACTTTTTTCATCCAAGAAGGCTGTTTTTTCAATCATTAGCATCATCACAGTTATCACCTTATATGAGAAAGAAATATACCCCACCCCAGTCCCAGACTATCCCGCTCGACGTGTCAGGAAACATGATGGACGTCATTGCCTTCAGCAAGCCTGGGGGCAAAGGCAATCCGGGCACGATACGCATCCAAAAGCGTCCCGACACCTTCTCACCCTTCACGCAGGAGGAGGAAGAAGAAAACGAGGATAGGACCGACGCAACCCTTTGGGAGTTTTAGCATGGGACAAAGCCAGTCTATGGTCGCCCCAAATAATCAATAACCGAAAACAAACTAACATGAACATCCTACTATCTCTGTTGGTGTCGTCAGTCTATATTTTCAACGCGCAGGGACAATACCTCTGCATCGGCGAAGACGGCACTCCCATGCTCTCCGACGCACCCGTGAGCCTCGACGTCACACGGGTGGACGAGGTCGCCAACGCCGGGCGCATCCATCTCGACGACACGGGCATGAAATGGATTCTCAAGCCCTCCGCGGAGCACACCTACACCCTCGGCTACCAGGTGGGAGAAGCCAATGCCACCACCTTTGTCTATGTGCGCTTGGGCGCCATGGCCACCACGTTTGAAGAGCCCGACGCCACCTTCCTCGATGGCCAGTGGGCAGTATCTACGGGCGAGGAGAGCCAGCCCGTCTTCCTCGACGAGACGGCTGACTATGTCTGTCCTCAATTCTACAAGCAGCATGTCGATGTCACGCTCCAGCGCAGCCTGGTCGCGCAGGAGTGGAACACGCTCTGCCTGCCGTTCCCGCTGCACGCGGATCAGGTCAGCGCACTTTGGGGTGAGGGCACGCGCGTGGCTGAATACACAGGCGACACGGGCGCCAAACTCCTTTTCAGCACCTGCGAGCACATCGAGGCGGGCGTGCCCTACGTCCTGAATCCCGAGCGGGTCAGCGAAGTCAACACCTATCGGGTAGAGGGTATTGACATCACCTCTTGGGACCGCGGCAACCGGTCGCGCGAGACCGTTGCCGACGGCACCCGCTTCATCGGCTTCTATAGCCCCACGATGGTTCCGGCCAATGCCTACGTCTTCGGCGACGGCGACCGGATGTATTGTCTCGAAACCGACATGAAGGCCAATGGCTTCCGTGGTTATTTCCAAAGCAACGATCCGCAGGCTGCCGATCGCAACCTCGGCTGGACAGTAGAGGATCAGGAGGTCACCTCCGTCCCGCAAACCGCACCCGTGGTCTCACGCCCTGCCGATGGCGCCGCCTTCAACACGGGTGGCCAACTGGTGCGCCGCAAGGGTTCTGCCGAACCACTTGCCCCCGGCCTGTATATCGTCAATGGTATTAAAATCATCGTCAAATAAGTCTCACACAATGAAAACTACACAACACATCCTACTGTGCCTTCTGCTGTGGGCCTTCTCCGCTGCCCATACCCTGGCAGCACACACCGATGCCGAAACGAAGTTTATCAAAGCGGGGAGCGACTTCTCCGAGCTGGACGTCTCCAAGATTCCGAGCGCCCAACCGTGGATGCTCTCCACCAACGGAACTGCTTCTGGCAAAAACTTCACCATCGATTTCTCAAAGAAAAGCCTGGAGATAGTCCTCGACGTCTCCGCTTGTACCTCTGCCCTGGAGAACATCATCTCCTTCGGAAAGAAGATACAGGACTGGCGGGGCAATAACCTCCATTTCTATTATATCCCACCCAAATTCTCGCTGCCTTACACTTCCAGCAGGAGACAAACATTCAACGAGCGACTCCGCGGAAGCTGGGTCAACACGTGGCAGAATACGCAGACCCCATTAGACGTGGAGCTTGATGACGACACGAAGCTCCTCACCATCCATCTGACCAAGGATGGTTTCTATGTCAACGGCATACGGCAGCAGACTTCCGGCTCGGCCATCTCTGCCTTGTTCTCCTCCGGGTCTTCCACTATCCAGATAGGTAGCGCCGAGGGGGAGACCCGCAGCCATGCCGTCTGCAAGCGCGTGCGCCTGATAGACTATGTCGATATGAAGACAGACCGCATCGCCGCCTGGACCAGCAACCCACAGAAGTTTGAGGACCGCAAGGAGGCTGCCCATACCACCTTCCTGCCCTATCCCTCCACAGCGCAGCTTCGTGCCGACGCTACCCACTACGACGCTCCGTGGCTTCCCACGGACGAGACGCGCTCGCTGGTGAGAAGCCTCAACAGCAGCGAGAACGGCGAGGAGTGGAGCTTCTGCTATGTCAAGGGCACAACAAGCGGACCCGCGACCAGCGAGTTCTACGCCAAGGACTTCGAACAGTCGCCCTACTATGTCGCCAGCCAATGGAAGCCCATCCGCGTGCCGCTCTCCTGGGAGATGGCGGGCTACGGACGCCCAGTCTATACCAACATCGGCTATCCCTTCGAGTACAATCCGCCAAAGGCCGTGGCCAGCCAGCGCGAGACCAACGAGAAGGACAACAATGCCACGGGCTTCTACCGCCGCCAGTTCACGCTCGACGAGTCGTGGCGCGACAAGCGCGTCTTCCTCCATTTCGACGGCGTCTATAGTGCCGCTGCCGTTTGGGTGGACGGCAACTACGTCGGCTACTCACAGGGATCCAATACCGACGCGGAGTTTGATATCACCGCAGCCCTGGAGAAGCATGCCGACGGCAGCATCCGGACGGGCAGCTCGGCAGACAACGTCCACCAGCTCTCCGTGCGCGTCTATCGCTGGTGCGACGGATCCTATCTCGAGGGACAGGACATGTGGCACCTTTCGGGCATCCACCGCGACGTCTATCTCGTCGCCACACCCAAGGTCTTTGTAGCCGACCACGTCATCACCACCGACAACATGGCCGCAGATGCTACCAGCGGCACGATGCAGGTAGCGCTCACCATCGACAACCGCGACCGCGTGGCAGGTGCCAACAAGACCATTGCCGTCACGCTCAGCGACAAGGAGGGCAACGTGGTAGCTACTGGCACGGCTGCATACCAAAGCAAACAAGACAACAACGGAAGACAGACCCTGACCGTGAGCCTTCCGGGACTCAAGGGCCTGCATCCTTGGAGTGCGGAGTCTCCTTATTTATATAATGTGACGGTGAGCCAGCGTGCTGCCGACGGCACGGAAGAGATGGCGTTCAACACGAAGTATGGTTTCCGCACCATCACGCTGACGAAAGATCCGCACGTCGTCTATGTCAACGGCCAGCGTGTCTTCTTCAAGGGTGTCAACACCCAGGACACGCATCCCGAATACGGACGGGCCATCGACGTGGAGACGATGATGAAGGACCTGACGATGATGAAGCAGGCCAACGTCAACACGGTACGCACGTCCCACTATCCGCGCCAGCCGAAGATGTACGCCATGATGGACGCCCTGGGCTTCTATGTGATGGACGAGGCCGACGTGGAGTGCCACTATGCTTGGACGTTTAGATTCAACGCTCTCACCACAAACGGAAACTGGACCGCTCAGTATGTGGACCGCAACGTGCGCATGGTGGCGCGCGACCGCAACCACCCCTGCGTCACGTTCTGGTCTTTGGGCAACGAGTCGGGAAGCGGCCTCAACTTCGAGAAGGCCTATGCGGCAGTGAAGGCCCTCGACGGCCGACCCATCCACTATGAGGGTACGACCAACTGGGGCAATGCAAGCACTTCGGACCTCTATTCCAGCATGTATCCCACGGTGGACTATGTTGCAAGCAATAAGAATGGAGTCGAGGATCGTCCCTACTTCATCTGCGAATACGCCCATGCCATGGGACAAGCCGTAGGCAACCTGAAGGACTACTGGGATGTCATAGAGAGCAGCACCGGCATCATTGGCGGCTGCATTTGGGACTGGGTGGACCAGGCCATCTACCGCGTGGAAAGTGGATTTGGCATCGTGGCCGACAAGACCAAGAATGGTTTTCACAATTGGACCTCGGGCTACGACTACAATGACATCGCGCTGTTTGGAGTTGGCTTCCAGGGCAACTTCCTCAACAACGGCCTCATCACGCCCGACCGCGCCTGGACTTCCAAGCTCACCGAGGTGAAGAAGGTCTATCAGTATGTGGCGTTCTCCGACTTCGACGCGGCCTCACGCTCAGTCTCCCTCACCAACAAGTATGTCTTCACCACCATTTCTCCCGACCGCTACGACCTCGCCTTCCGCGTGTTCAAGGATGGACGGCTGGTGGAGGAGGCTACTATCGGCCACTTCGACGCGATCGCGCCGGGAGCCACGGCACGCATCACCCTGCCGCTGAAGACCGTGACCGACGAGGCGAGCGAGTATCTCGTCAATGTCGAACTGCGCATCAAGGAGGACTGCGCATGGGCGGAGGCTGGCTACAATATCGCCGATGAGCAGTTTGCCCTGACCGCGCGCCCAGCCTGGACTGCTCACACGTCCGATGGAGGTTCCCTGACCATCAGCGGCAACTCCGTCTCGGGCACCGACTCCGAGGGCAACGACTATCGAATGGCTTTCGACAACAGCGGCAAGATGACGGCGTGGACCTATGCGGGCAAGCAGATTCTGCACACCAATGCCAATGGCACGATTGCTTCGGGAGCTGCGCCCGACTTCAATAGTTGCCGAAACATCGACAACGACAAAGAGAGTACCGGTACCGCAAATGTAGGATGTGTCAATTCGTCCTCGACAAAAATCATCAAGGCTTTGACCCGAGACGAGGCTACGGGCTGCGCCACCATGACGGTGCAGGGCAATGCCAAAAACTGCCAGTACACCATCCGCTACACGTTCTATCCAGATGCCACGGTTGACATGAAGACGACATTCTCTCCTTCGGGGGCTACACGCCGTCTGGGTCTCGGCCTGCAACTGGCTTCGGGCTTTGAGAATGTGGAGTTCTATGCGCGTGGCCCGCGCTCCAACTATTCCGACCGCAAGACGGGTTCCTACCTCGGACGTTTCACCACCACGGTCGATGATATGGTGGAGGAGCAAATCCACCCACAGACCTACGGCGACCATGAGGATCTGCGCGAACTGCTGCTCAGCAACAAGGAGGAAGGACTCACGCTCACAGTCCAGGTCGATGGCAAAGCCTCATTCTCGCTCTCTCACTTCGATGAGTCGAAGTGGATAGAAGAAGGCAGCAACCTGTGGAAAATACCCACCCATTGGTACGACCTCGTGCGTAAGCCCCAGGTGTTTGCCCATATCGACTATTGGCAGCGCGGACTGGGCAACAACAGTTGCCAAGGCGACGTGGTCCTGCCGAAATATGAGTGTCCCACCTCAGGCGACCATACTTACACTCTGCGGTTGAGACCCAATCTGTAGTTGCAACTTGCGTTGATCTGATTCAACGATCGCCTTATTCAACATTTGCAGTCCACGGGAAAAAACAGACACTTGCCTGTTTCCCCGTGGGCTGCTTTGTCATCATAACGGTCATGAGAAAAGCCGAATGGCAATTCTCATTGTTACATTGTTACATTGTTACATTGTTACATTGTCACGTTTTTGATTTTTGATAACGCATTAACGTTATAACGTTTAACGTTTTTGTTTTCGGAAGGCAGCACAACACAAACCATGCTTCGCCAGGACAAAACCTGCAGCAAAAGACACCCGCTAAAAGGCGGCTGTGCGTTGACACAATGGTAAATATCTGCCACACAGGGGGTTGAAAGTAAACTAAAAACAAATCTTTAATTTTATTTAACACTCTACCCCCCCTAATTTTACAATGCTTAGTAATTTTGTACCCAAATAGATTGTGCATTCCTGTCAAAATCAACCTGTCGCCCTACCTGACGGCGAACAAACTGGGTTAGAACTGAGCATGGAGGCACTAAAAACAACTGTGATCATTACTAATTATCTAAAGAGAACATTAAAACGATGAAAACAACTACTTCACAACACGGCGAACGCTGCTTATGGCGGCGCAGCTGGAGTGTTGGAATCGCCACGGCACTCCTCGCCGCAGCACCCTTTGTGGCATCAGCACAAAGTAACGGCACAACGGGCGACGGAAATTCAAGCAGTTCTTACGAGGGCGTAGGCGACCTGCCGGGCGAAACCTTTGAGAAGCTCCAGGCGGGAATCACCGCGGACTGCTCCTACGGCGACCCGAGCAAAGTGTATTTCCTCTACAACGTGGGGTCAGGCAAGTTTCTCAACATGGGAGGCTACTGGGGTACAAGTGCCTCTTTGAAAGACTACCCGATGCCGCTCTGGACACGCAATGGAACGTCTACGAAAATTGATGGAAGCGAAACGCCCTCTCTCAACTTCGCACAAAACATCGCCACCACGGAGGGCAGCCTGATGAAATGGGTGAATTCGGGACGCAACAACACGACCGACGTTGGCGTATTCTGCGACCGTGGTCCAACGACCAATTTCAACGGTTACGACGGTTGGTTCTTTACAAAAACAACAGATTCGAACGGTAAGGACGCCTACCTTATCTACACTTTCAAGACTACTACGTCAAGTTCTGGGTTCAGCGCACAAGATGGGATATACCTTACGGCCTTTGACGAAGGACAAGCTACAGCAGACAGGAACTGTGGAGCAGATACATACACGAATATCTGCACCAACGGTACACCTAACGATTATAGCAAATGGCGCGTCCTCACGCTACAGGACATCGACAACTTGCAGTTAGGGAACAGCGTGGAACTGAAAGATCCACTTGACTTTTCCTTTATGTTGAAGTGTCCTGGCTTCGATCGTGGAAGAACGGACATCAACGGATGGCAGGTATTTACCTCTTCCGTAGCATCGGGAGCGTACACCCGTATCGGTTTGCAGGAGTACAACTACAAAACGGACACGAAGGTATCGACTGCGGCCACTCCCCTGTCACGCGGCAATGGCAATGAGTATAACAACGGTAGGTTTACAAAGTCATCCTCTGATCCATACAAATTCTACTTCTCGGACACCAAATACCAATCCTTCACCAAGTGGGACGACTACCTACGCTACATGGGTAAGTTCTTCTGCATGGACGTACACGGCACGCATGGCTACATCTATCAGAAGATGTTTGTGAAGCAGCCGGGCATCTACGTCGTAGAGTGCAAGGCATACTCCAACACGGACAAAGCCCACCTCTTCGCAGGCGTCGCAGGCAACGACTTGTTCGAGGACTCAAAACGCACGACCATACTTAGCCAGGTCGACCACATGTCTGCGGAAGAGAAGTCTCGCCTCCGTGTAGCTGATCAGAACATGGACTATGCGGGCAAGGAGTTCTACGAGTCAAACAAATATACCAATAGCGTGAGCGTACATGTGACGAAGGAGATGATTGAGCAAGCTGGTGCCGCTGGTGGCGTCAGCATCGCCTTCGGCCTCTACATCGGTAACCTCAACGACGCCACCGAGAAGCCCGACGCCAACGAGTGGACGGTGTTCGATGACTTCCGCGTGCTCTACGCCAGCAACACGAAGAGCCCAGACCTCATACTCGACGAGCTGCGCGGCGACCTGGACTATCTGAGGAATGGCACCACCACCTACACGAACCGCATGCTCCACCTTGCCAAGACGTTCACCAAGGACCACTGGAACTCCTTCGTACTGCCCGTGGACCTCACGGTCAAACAGGTTCGTGATGCCTTTGGTGCCAACGTGCGCCTTGCCAAGCTCAAGAACCTCACGAACACCGAGCTGCAGTTTGAAACCGTAAACCTCGACGAGAATGAGAAGGCTACCGCCATCCAAGCCTATCAGCCGTACATTATCTTCCCGACCAAGACGATGGAGGCATACAATGGCACCCCCTACACTGCTAACATCACAACGGGAACTGGCAGCGATTACAAGGTAACGATCCAGGGTCAGCGCTTCCAGATCCCCAACGTCACGTTCAAGACGACTGTCGACGGCAAGAACGACTTCAGCGACATGGACGAGCACTGGACGACGAGGCTGACTCAAAAAGCGGGAGCCATCACGGCCTACGGTACTTTCGTCCGCACCTTCGACCCGGACGCTACACAGGACGATGTCACGGGCGAATGGACTCTCTCTGAAAACAGGGGAACGATCCTCGATGGCTACGACAACCTCGTAGGAAGCTATTTCTTCGATAAGGGCAACGTCTATTACTCTGACACAAAGGAGCGCGGTCTCCGCGGCTTCTCTTGCTGGTTTAAGCCCAACAACAACGAGGTGCAGCCCGCAGTCTATATCGACGGCGTGAAGCAGGAGGCAGAGTTGACGACAATCGGCGAGCTGATTGTCGGCCCAGAGGCCGCCAACCGCTACGGCAAGAACAATGGCGTGTACAACCTCCAGGGACAGCGTGTCGGCAATACGACCGAGGGTCTGCCCAGCGGCATCTACATCGTCAACGGACGCAAGCATGTGGTAAGATAATCATATCAAACAAACTTCAAAAAGGACTTTAGAAAAATGAAACGTAAATATATCAAGCCCGTAACTACTGTGTTGATGGTGGAGACACAGAACAACTACTGTGCAGCTACGTCGCCTTGGGTTGTAGGCAAGTTCTACGACAACGGCCAGGTGGAATTAGACGATCCCGACTCTGACATGGGCCCTGTCATTACGGACAAAGATGAAGCCGTGAAAAAGTACGACCCATGGAACAGCTATAACTGGTAGTCCGCACGGCCTTAGGCCGTCGGCAACGACTACATAATTATTTATATTAGGACGATGGACGGAAGCCGCTTTAGCGGGCTTTCGTCCATTTCTGTTTGAGGGAGAAGCCTCTGGTGTTTGAGCGAGAGGCCCCTGGTGTTCCCCCACACAAAAAACTTCTGCCGAGAAATTCGGGCAAAACGCTACCCCATTTCAAAGTTTCTTCTTACCTTTGCACTTGCACCAGATTGCCACACGCTGCCTTCGGCCGCGCGTGGCGATCAACGATCGATATTAAATCAAACTATTCATGGAAGTCCGTGGCGGAGGCTGTCCTTCCCACGAGTCCACCTTTTAACTAAGACATGGAAAAAAGAAGAACTTTGAAAAACTGGATCATCGCCACCCGCCCGTGGGCGTTGCCCGCCTCGGTGATGCCGATCCTCATCATGTGGGCCTACCTCTACTGCCAGAGCCATGGCGGAGGCGAGGACACGACACCGATCAACTGGCTCAACGCCCTGCTCTGCCTCCCGCTGCTCTCCATCGTCCACTCGGGCGGCAACATGGTGAGCGACTACTTCGACTTCACATGGGGCGTGGACACAAAAGCCTGCAGCAATGGCGTGACGTGGATACACGACGGCACGTTCCGGCCCAAGGAGATCCTGCGCTACGGACTGGTGCTCGTGGCGCTGGCCGTGCCCATCGGTGTGTTTCTGCTCTACAACTCGTCGTGGTCGGGATGGTGGATCGGACTGGCGGGCGTCCTGCTCTCGCTGGTCTATCCCTGGATGAAGTCCCACCACCTGGGCGACCTCAACATCCTCTGCAGCTTCGCCCTGCTCCCTGCCCTCGGCACGTTCTTCGTGGCCGTGGGGGCCTACGACCCGCAGTCGCTACTGATGATCCTGCCCATCGGCCTCATCACAGTGGCTATCCTCCATGCCAACAACACCCGCGATGTGAAGACAGATCTTCAGGCCGGACTGGGGACCATCACGACCTCGGTCTCGCTGATGAACGCCAAGGCCATCTATACCTTCGAGATCTTCGCTCCCTACGCCCTGACCCTGCTCTATGTGGTCCTGCTGGGACAGCCGTGGACGCTGCTGGCGGTCGTGCTGACGTTGCCCCTGGCCCTGCGCAACGTGCGGACGATGATCCAGGCAGAAGACGACCTGCCCTACCGAGGCATTCAGCGACTCGACCAGACGACGGCGCAGCTACAGATGGCCTTCGGCCTCCTCTACGCCTTGGGCTTCTTCCTCGGCAGTTGGCTGGAAGTGTAAGAACTTATATATATAAGAAATGAGAAAGACCATTGCTGCCGTCCTCATCGCAGCCCTGCTATGGTTTGTGATGTTCTCGCCCTGGACGGCGCCACACATCAACTTCTGGTACACGATGACGTGTTCGGCCCTCACCCTCACCACGCTCTCTACGGTCTGGTGTAGAGAGTGGCTGAAGGACCTGCGGTTCTCGCCCCGCGCGGTCGCAGCGGGACTGTCGATTGCCTTCGTGCTGTGGTGGGTGTTCTGGACGGGCGACAAGGTGTCGCAATGGATGTTTGGTTTCGCCCGCAGCCAGGTGGACATGATCTACTCCATGAAGGGCGGCACGCCCCCTGCCGTCATTGCCGTCCTGCTCCTCCTCGTCATCGGTCCGGCAGAGGAGATCTTCTGGCGCGGCTTCATCCAGCGGCGGATGATGGCGCGCTGGGGCGCCAACGCGGGACTGATAGCTGCCACGGCCTGCTACACGCTCGTCCATCTGCCTTCGCTCAACTTCATGCTGATCGTGGCGGCAGGAGTCGTAGGCGGCTGCTGGGGCCTCATCTATCGCTTCTTCCCGCAAAGCCTCACGGCCCTCATCATCTCCCATGCCGTATGGGACGCCTGCGCCTTCGTTCTCTTCCCCTTCTGACAGGATGCAAAAAGGGGAAAGACCCACGGTCCTTCCCCTGGTATTTTCTTGCGAAAAAGAATTGACAGTTATGCGTTGACCGCATCGCTGAGGTCAGCACCAGCCTTGAACTTCACCACCTTGCGTGCGGGGATGACAATCTTGGCACCCGTGGCGGGGTTGACACCCTGACGCTCGGGACGCTCGTTGACCTCGAAGGTACCGAAGCCGACCAGCTGCACTTTCTCGCCAGCTACCAAGGCATTCTTCAGTTCGCGCAACGTGGCGTCCAAAGCATCCTTGGCCTCAGCCTTCTTCAGACCCGAGCCGGCCGCAATCTTCTCGATTAACTCTGTTTTGTTCATAACTTTTCTTGATTATCGATTAATATATATTGATTCAAACGCTTGTGGGTGCAAATATAAGAGAATAGTTTTACAACACAAACTAAATTTCGGAAAAAGTGACGAAAATTGCGTAAAAAAGCGTATTGAGGGGGCTCCGTGTGCAGTTAATGAGGATTTTTTCGTAATTTTGCACGGTATAATCAAAAAGAACAAAAATGCTCACGCGCGAAATACCCGCAGTCACTAAGAATCTGCTGATCATCAACTCCATCATGTTTATCGCCACCTGGGTGACGGAAAACATGGGGATAGACCTGACCGGCTTGCTGGGGCTGCACTTTTTTCTGGCTCCTGACTTCCACCTCTACCAGATATTCACCTACATGTTCATGCATGGTGGCCTCGGGCATATCTTCATGAACATGTTTATGCTGTGGATGTTCGGACCCGTGATGGAGTCCTATTGGGGATCAAGGAAGTTCTTTTTTTATTACATCATCTGCGGCTTGGGCGCAGGCTTCTGCCAGGAGCTGGCACAGTTTGTACAGTTCTACATCATCTGCAATGAACAAGTGCCTGGCTTCACCTTCGCCGACACCATGATGGTGGTGCGGGCCAACCAGGGCTTGCTCAACCTCTGGACGACAGTAGGCGCCTCGGGTGCACTCTACGGCATCCTCCTGGCCTACGGTATGTACTTCCCCAACGAGCGAATGTTTGTCATTCCCTTCCCCTTCCCCCTCAAGGTCAAGTGGGTAATCGCCGGTTCCATCGCCCTGGAACTGTTCTCGGCCATTGCGACCACCAACGACGGCGTGGCCCATCTGGCCCACCTCGGCGGCATGCTCTTCGGCTACATCCTCATCAAGTACTGGCGCAAGCATCCCTTCATGGAAGGCAACGGCTTCGGAAAGCACGGAGGAGGCTGGCAGAACACGGGCCACAAGCGCAAGAACTGGGGCGGATTTGGCAAAAACTGGGGCGGCTTCGACGTGCTCAAAGGCAAGAAAAACGCAGGCGAGACCACACGACAAGAGACCGACTGGGAGTATAACGCCCACAAGAAGGCTACCCAGGAGGAGATCGACCGCATCCTCGACAAGATACGAAAGAGCGGCTACGACAGTCTGACGAAGGAGGAGAAGCAGACGCTCTTCGACAGTAGCAACAACTAAGGGCTGCGCACGACAGAAAGGGTTTCCCCGAAGCCGAGGATTCTTCCGCGGAAGCGGGGAAAACTTCCTCTGAAACGGGGAGAAATAGCACGACGTAACCATTATAAACACGACGAGAGAGAGAACGCTATGGAGAAATTGAGAAAGGCGATGCGCCTTCTGCTGGTGGTGGCCAACTTGTTGGCTATCATAGCATTACTTTTGGTGGGATACTCCGACCTGCTCCAGCCCGAGGCGTGGCCCAAACTGAGCAACGTGGGACTGCTGATGCCTGCCGTCATCCTCGCAAACCTCTTCTTTCTCGTCCTCTGGATACTGCTGCACCCACGCCTGCTGTGGCTGCCCGTGGCGGGGATGCTGCTGGCCTTTGTCCCCATCCGCCAGTACACACCCTTCAACCCCACGGAGGAGCCGCCCCACGGCGCTTTGAAACTGTTGTCATGGAACGTGGCCATGTTTGAGGGCTACGTCACGAAGGAAGGAGAGAAGAGCGAGATGATGCGCTACCTGCTCGATAGCGACGCCGACTTCATCTGTCTGCAGGAGGCCACGGACAAGGGCGACAGTCTCTCGCCCCTGAAGTTGCTGCGACACAAATACGCCTATACCGCCTTCATCCCCAAAGCCTCGGAGACCGGCCACGGCCTGTTTCTGGCCTCGCGCTACCCCATCCTGAGCCACGACTCCATCCCCTACCACTCCCCGGGCAACATGAGCGTGGACTTCCTCGTCGATGTGGGCGGCCAAAAGGTCTGCATCATCAACAACCACCTCCAGTCCTACGGCATCTCGGAGAAGGAGCGCGAGGACTTCCACCATATCCTCCAAGGCGACGTGGAGGCCGACACGGCACGCATCGAGACGCTCCAGCTGATCGAGAAACTATCGAAGGGAACGACCCGCAGGGCGGCCCAGGTGCGCATGGTGGCTGCACGCATCCAGCAGCGCCTCAAGGAGGGGCTGCCCGTCATTGCGTGCGGAGACCTCAACGACACCCCCATCTCCTACACACACAGGACCCTGTCGAAGGGACTGACAGACTGCTACATAGCCTCGGGCAACGGTCCCGGACGGTCCTTCAACCGCAACGGAATCTATACACGCATCGACCATATCCTCTGCTCCGACTTCTTCAAGCCCTATGGCGCCAAAGTCGATGATAGTATCCACACAAGCGACCACTACCCTATCTTCTGCTGGTTGGAAATGCGGCCAAAACCTTAAAAAAATGACATTTAAGGCCGAAAGTTTTCCCAATATGTGAAAAAATCAGTATCTTTGCACGTTTGTAGTACGTTCGTGTCTCTTTTGCGAGGCAGGACGGGCTATGAATGGGCGCTTTTTAGCTGATTAAATTCAAAAACAACAATAAAAATGCAGAACAAAGGACTAGTAATTTGCGTGGCCGTCTTGCTGACGCTCGCAAGTATCTTCTACCTGTCTTTCTCGGTAGCCACCAGCTACTATGACAGCCAGGCCGAGAAGATCAAAGATCCCATTGCGCGGCAGGACTACAAGGACTCCGTGAAGTATCTGGGCATCTACTCTTATCAGAAGTGTCTGGAGACACAAATCGGCCTCGGCCTTGACCTGAAGGGCGGTATGAACGTCATTCTGGAGATCTCCGTACCCGACGTCGTCGATGTGCTCGCTGACCACAAGACCGACCCGGCCTATGTGAAGTCGCTCCAGCAGGCCAAGAAGGAGGAGGAGACGAGCCAGCGCGACTTCATCTCTCTCTTCATCGACGCTTACCACAAGAACGCGCCGGGCCACCGCCTGGCCGAGATCTTCGCCACCCAGCAGCTCAAGGGCAAGGTGAGCACGCAGAGTACGGATGAGCAGGTGGAGAGCGCCTTGCGCGCAGAAGTGACCGCCGCCATCGACAACTCCTACAACGTGGTCCGCAACCGTATCGACCAGTTTGGCGTCGTGCAGCCCAACATCCAGAAGCTCGAGGGACAGGAAGGCCGACTGATGGTCGAAATGCCGGGTATCCGCGAGCCGGAGCGTATGCGCAAGCTGCTGCAGGGTAGCGCCAACCTGGAGTTCTGGGAGACCTACAACAACCAGGAGATCACGCCGTATCTCGTCCAGCTGGACCAGCGTCTGGCCAATGGCGACAACGGCACGGAGAAGAAGGACACGGCTGCCACTGACGGCACGAAGGCCCCGGCCAAGAAGGCTGCCTCCAAGCTGCAGCTCCGCGACAGTCGCAACGCTGCTGCCAACGCCGCCAAGAACGAGACCGACGCCCAGTTGCGCCGCGACCACCCGCTGCTCTCCATGCTTCAGACCATCCCGGGCGAGGCCCTCAGCATCGTAGGCTATGCCAACGTGCGCGACACCGCCGCTATCAACAAGCTCATCTATAGCCACCTGGCCAAGCAGGTGCTGCCCAGCGACCTGAGACTGCTCTGGAGCGCCAAGCCGGCCGACGGACTCAACCAGAAGAACGTCTTCGAGCTCCACGCCCTGAAGATCACCACGAGCGACGGCCGCCCCGTCCTGGAGGGTGACGTCGTCACCGACGCCAAGGACCAGTTTGACCAGTATGGCAAGCCGGAGGTGAGCATGTCCATGAATTCCGAGGGTGCGCGCGAATGGTCGGCCATCACCAAGGCCAACCTCGGCAAGGCCGTAGCCATCGTGCTCGACGGCGTAGTCTATACCGCTCCGCGCATCAATAGCCAGATCGACGGCGGCCAGTCGTCTATCTCGGGCAACTTCACCATCGAGGATACCAAGGACTTGGCCAACACGCTGAAGTCTGGACGTATGCCGGCCCCGGCACGTATCGTCCAGGAGGAGGTCGTCGGTCCTACGCTCGGTGCACAGTCCATCCAGCAGGGTCTCATCTCCTTCGTCATCGCTTTCGTCGTCCTGATGATCTACATGATCCTGATGTACGACATCATCCCGGGTATGATGGCCAACGTGGCGCTGCTCGCCAACCTCTTCTTCACGTTAGGAATATTAGCCTCGTTCCAGTCGGCGCTCACCATGCCGGGTATTGCCGGTATCGTGCTGACACTGGGTACGGCCGTCGATGCCAACGTGTTGATCTATGAGCGCATCAAGGAGGAGATGAGAGGCGGCAAGGGCATCAAGGAGGCCCTGGAGGCAGGTTACAAGAACGCCTTCTCAGCCATCTTCGACTCCAACCTCACCTCGCTCATCACGGGTATCATCCTGCTCGTCACGGGTACGGGTCCGATCCGTGGTTTCGCCACCACGTGGATCATCGGTCTGTGCTGCTCGTTCTTCACTGCCGTCTTCCTGACCCGCATCGTCTATGAGAAGCAGATGGCCAAGAACCGCTGGCTCAACCAGAAGTTCTACACCTCCATCAGCAAGAACCTGATGCAGAATGTCAACTTCGGCTTCATGAAGATGAGCAAGAAGAGCTTCACGCTCTGCGGCATTGCCGCCGTGGTCTTCATCGGCAGCTTGGCCATCCGCCACCTCAGCCAGAGTATCGACTTCACGGGTGGACGCAACTATGTCGTGACCCTCAACAAGGCCACGGAGGTAGAGAGCGTGCGCGAGCTGCTCGATGGCGCATTCGTCAACACTACGGGTACGGACGCTGGCAAGCAGGCCACGACTTCCGTCATCGCCCTCGGTACGGACGGCAAGACCATCCGCGTCTCGACCAACTACAATATCGAGTCCAACGACCCGATGGAGGACGACCGCGCAGAGACCATCCTCTACAACGCCCTCCACAAGGCTGGCTTCGTCAGCCAGGCCAACGTAGAGGCCTTCAAGAACCCGGATATCCGTACGGGCGGATCTATCATCAGCTCGGCCAAGGTAGGACCTTCCGTGGCTAAGGACATCACCTACGGCGCCATCATCAGTGTGGCCCTGGCTCTGTTCTTCATCTTCCTCTACATCTTGCTGCGCTTCCGCAACCTCGGCTTCTCCATTGGTTCTATCGTCGCTCTGTTCTTCGATACCCTCACCGTGGTTGGTATCTACTCGCTCTGCTGGGGCTGGATGCCGTTCTCGCTGGAGATCGACCAGACCTTCATCGGTGCTATCCTGACGGTGATCGGCTACTCTATCAACGATAAGGTGGTGGTCTTCGACCGAATCCGTGAGAACCTCAAGTTGCATCCGAAGCAGGATCGCGAGACCCTCTTCAACAGCTCTATCAACCAGACGCTGGCCCGTACGATCAACACGTCAGCCTCTACGCTCATCGTGTTGCTCTGCATCTTCTTCCTGGGTGGTGAGAGCATCCGCAGCTTCTCCTTCGCCATGATCCTCGGTGTGGTCTTCGGTACGCTCAGCTCCATCTTCATCGCTTCGCCGGTGGCTTACATGGTGCTCAAGCGCAAGACGATCGACACCAACGAAGTGGCCAAAGCATAATAGAATAGTCAAGCCTGCAGCAAGGCTTACTCCACGATAAAGCAGACCCCGTTGCCTTCTCTGGGCAACGGGGTCTCTTATTTTCATATTCCATTCTCTTTTTTCCTATTACATCCTCTGTTCTCCTATTAGTTCCTCTGCTCTCCTATTAGTCTCTCAGCTCTCTTAGTTAGTTCCTCTACTCTCTTAGTTAGTTCCTCTTCTCTCCTATTAGTCTCTCAGCTCTCCTAGTTAGTTCCTCTTCTCTCCTATTATATAATATACTCAAGTTTCGCATGTAAGCTCCACACGCCCTGAAAGGGCAGAAGCTCCTAGCCCAGGGCACCGCCCTGGGTATAATAGCAATCAGCAAGGCGCCCTGTAAGGGCAAAAGCCTTATATATTGCCTGGATTTTTAAAGCTTTTGCCCTTACAGGGCGACAGGTTTGCGTCCGTAATAACCCAGGGCGATGCCCTGGGCTAGGAGCTTTTGGGCCTTCAGCCCGTTTCTTGAACCACTTGCGACACTTCTGTAATATAGGAGGCAAGCAACGATGGCCTATGAGTCCTTGGGAACGTTATGGCCAATGCTTTTGCCAGACTATAGGGCAAGCACAAAAGCGGGCTTTGAAAGAGCGTGAGAATACTACTCTTCCAAAGCCCGCTTCCTATCGCTACAAGCCCACAGAGGGGCGCTACTCGCTTCGGAGCGTGGCCAGCAGGTCCAAGGCGCGATCCTCGTTGGCCTCCATGATCTCGCGCTCGCCAGGACCCTTGTCGTTGATGCCACAAAGATGGAGGATGCCGTGGATGATCACACGATGGAGCTCGTCGTCGTAGGACTTGGCAAACTGTTCGGCATTGGTGCGGACGGTGTCGAGCGAGATGACCAGGTCGCCGTTGATCACATCGTCCTCATCATAGTCGAAAGTGATGATGTCGGTGTAGTAATCATGTCCCAAATACTCGCGGTTGACCTCCAGTATCTTGTCGTCATTGACAAACAGGTAGCCCACCTCGCCCACCTTGCGCCCGTGGGAAGCCGCTACGGCCTTGATCCACTTCGACGTGAGGCGTTTCTTGATCTTCGGCATGGCGATGCCTTCGGCATTATAAGTTATCATAACCTCCTTATTTTATATAGTGTAAATCATTTCTTTGGAATAAACTGCGACGCATCATGGCCGAAGAACCTCAGTTCGCGGACCAAGGTACTACTGACGCTCTGGAGATCGGGCTCCGTGAAGAGCAAGACCGTCTCCACGCCGCTCAGTTGGCGATTGATGTCGGCCTGTTGGCGCTCATACTCAAAATCTTTGACGTCGCGTACACCACGGACAATGAAGTGTGCTCCCTCACGACGGGCCATATCGATGGTCAGGTCGCTATACGGGCGCACACTCACCCGCGGGTCGTCCTCATAGAGCGAGGCGATGGCGGCCACGCGCTCGGATATTTCCTCCTGCGTATGCTTCCGCTCGCTCACGGCCACGGCGATGACAAGGTGGTCGAAAAGCGGAAGGGCCCGACGCACTACCGACGCATGGCCAGTAGTGAAAGGGTCGAAAGTGCCCGTGAAGAGGGCGATGCGGCTATTCTCGTTTGCTTTCATACTTGCTTCACTTCTTTCAATCGAAAAGGTCTGGCTGCATCACGTTGCCAGCATAGGGATTGCGCCCCAGGTGCTCGTAGGCCAACTGTGTGGCAACGCGTCCGCGCGGCGTGCGCTTGAGAAATCCCTCCATGATCAGATAGGGCTCATAGACCTCCTCCACAGTACCGCTATCCTCGCCGATGGCCGTGGCAATGGTGGAAATGCCCACCGGACCGCCACGAAACTTGTCGATGATGGTCAGGAGGATCTTGTTGTCGATCTCGTCGAGACCATACTGGTCGATATTCAACGCCTGGAGGGAGAAGATGGCTATCTCCTGGGTGATCGTGCCGTCGCCCTTCACCTGGGCAAAGTCGCGCACGCGGCGCAACAGTCCGTTGGCGATACGGGGCGTGCCACGGCTTCGGCGGCTGATTTCGACGGCTGCCGCATCCTCTATGGGCACATGGAGGAGGCTGGCGGAGCGCTTGATGATAGTCTGGAGCGTCTCGGGGTCGTAGTACTGGAGGTGGAGGTTGATGCCAAAACGAGCTCGGAGCGGGGCCGTAAGCAGGCCGCTACGGGTCGTGGCGCCCACCAAGGTAAACGGATTGAGGTCTATCTGGATGGATCGTGCCGAGGGGCCCTTGTCGATCATGATGTCGATGCGGAAGTCCTCCATCGCCGAATACAGATACTCCTCCACAACGGGAGAGAGACGATGGATCTCGTCGATGAAAAGCACGTCGCTCCGCTCCAGCGAGGTAAGGATGCCGGCCAGGTCGCCCGGCTTGTCGAGGACAGGGCCAGAGGTGATCTTGAAACCCACGCCCAACTCGTTGGCGATGATGTTGCTCAAGGTGGTCTTTCCCAGTCCGGGAGGACCGTGGAGCAAGGTGTGGTCGAGCGGCTCGCCACGGTATTTGGCTGCTTCGACAAATACGCGCAGGTTATCGACTACGCCCTGTTGGCCGCTAAAGTCGTCGAAACGTAGCGGTCTGAGCGCATTCTCAAATTCCTTCTCCGCGGTCGAAAGCGGTCGTTGTTCCCTAATATCGAAATTTTCTGCCATAAATCTAATTTGCAAATATACAAAGAAGCGGCCACATGGCAAAGGAAATGGCGCGTTTTCTTCATCGGCCACCCTCTGCAGGGCCTCATCCGCAGGATCATGTGTCCATAGTCTGGCCGTTAAGCCGCCAAGGCTATCACCAGCTTTTCGTCAACAACAAGGAGAGCATCTCAGTATATCAGAACGATGCAAGAAAGCAACCGCTCGAAGAAGCAAATTGTATCTTTTTGTTAAAAATGCAACAAAGCAAGAAAATAATTTGGTTTTAATTTTGCAGAAAGGTAGATTAGTCGTATATTTGCAGCATAACGTAAACTTTTAAATATAGCGACTATTATGACAACGAAAACAATCATCATCAGCCTTATCATCGTAGTAGCCATCTGCGTTGTCGTCTTTGAGTACTTCCACAAGAAGCACGCCAAATATACCGAAGACGAGCTAAAGCAATTCACCATTGACCTTTTTGCGCAAAAAGGAGTGGAGAGCATCGCCTATGATCAATACATCGCGGCCGTGAAACGCCACTACAACATATCGCAGAAGGCTGCCACCGCATTGGTAGGCAAGGCACAGAAGCACAATATCGTCGCGCTGAGCAACCACCAGGTGACCTTGGCGGGATAAGCAGCAAGCGCCACACCATACGCGCACGGGCGGCAAAAATCCATAGCAGGCAGGGGCGTAGGCTCCTCCTGACGGACTTTTGCCGCCCGCGGGATAGATGGAGGCGAGGGGCCTTAGAGGCGCATCGTCTGCAGGGGCGTGCCGTCGAGACGGTAGATGGTGAACAAGCCGTCCTCGTAGGTGGCGAAGGTCGGTTCCTTGCCGCCCTTGGGGAAGGTGATGGATCCGAGATTGACGAAGGCGGGACCTTCCCCCTGCGACAACTCCCAAAGATGGCTATGTCCACAGACGAGGACGTCGTAGGGGCCGACAGGCAGCTTCTCCTTGTTGTAGAGATGGCCGTGGGTCAGAAAGAGTCTGCGACCACCATCGACGAGCAGCAGATAGTCGGACATCATCGGAAACTGGAGCAACATCTGATCGACCTCTGCATCGCAGTTGCCACGCAGGGCGACGATCTGACTGGCTCGGGCGTTGAGATCGGCGACGATGCCCTGGGCGTCAATGCCCTCAGGGATGCGGTTGCGCGGACCATAGTTGAGGATATCGCCGAGAACGCAGAGCATATCGCAATGGTTCTCGTCATAGAATTGGAGCACTTTCTGCAGGGCTGGACGGCAGCCGTGGATGTCTGAGACCAATAAGTATTTCATGTTCGTTTGCTTTTTGGCCGCAAAGGTAAGGATAAAATGTCAATCCCCCACCCTCGTTAGCTGTTTTTTGGCCAGGAGAGAAAAGAACGAAAGCACCCGCCTCGTCTCCTCGAAAGAGATCAGGCGGGTGCAGGATTCTATTTGCTTGATGTTTGTTCCTATTCGGAACGCGGTGCTACCTTAGCCCTCGCGGCTTAGTAGTTTTCTGCGTTGATCTCGAAGTAGCTCAACGGGTGGTTGCAAACGGGACAAACCTCCGGAGCCTTCTTGCCAACAACGATATGGCCACAGTTGCGGCACTTCCAGATGCGGTCGCCGTCACGAGAGAAGACAATGCCCTCCTCGATGTTCTGGAGCAACTTGCGGTAGCGCTCCTCGTGGTGACGCTCGATGGCGCCAACCATACGGAACTTGGCGGCAATCTCCTTGAAGCCTTCCTCGTCGGCCTCCTTGGCCATACGATCGTACATGTCCGTCCACTCATAGTTCTCGCCAGCGGCAGCATCCTTCAGGTTTTCAACCGTAGAGGGCACCTCGCCACCATTGAGATACTTGAACCAGAGCTTGGCATGCTCCTTCTCATTGCCTGCAGTCTCCTCAAAGAGAGCAGCGATCTGCTCATAACCATCCTTGCGAGCCTTGGAAGCATAGTATGTATACTTGTTGCGTGCCTGGCTCTCACCTGCAAACGCATCCATGAGATTCTTCTCAGTCTTGGTACCTTTCAGTTCTTTCATCTTGTTTGAATTTTAAGTATTTCGTAATGTTTTGTTCTCACTCATGCAATCTTTTTAGTATTGCGATGCAAAGGTACGACATTTCCTTGTAATAATTACAATGTTTGGCGTTAAAAAAGCTAAATTGCATCGAAAAACCGACTGTTTTCGCTTGTGTCGGAATATTTGCGTAACTTTGCAGCCATGAAAATAGGTACAATAGACTTAGGCAACCGCCCTTTGCTGCTCGCTCCGATGGAGGATGTGACCGATATCGGCTTTCGCCAGATGTGCAAGCGATTTGGCGCGGCGATGGTATATACGGAGTTTGTCTCGGCAGACGCCATCATCCGCAATATCGACTCGACGCTACGCAAGATGGTCATCGACGACCGGGAACGTCCCGTGGGCGTGCAGATCTACGGCCGCGACGTGGCATCGATGGTGGAGGCGGCACGCATCGTGGAGCAAGTACACCCCGACGTGATAGACATCAACTTCGGCTGCCCGGTCAAGAAGGTGGCGGGCAAGGGTGCTGGCGCAGGAATGCTGCGCAACATTCCGCTACTGTTGGAGATTACGCGTGCCGTGGTCGATGCGGTCAAGGTGCCCGTGACGGTGAAGACACGGTTGGGATGGGACAAAAACGAACTCATCATCACCTCGCTCGCCGAGCAACTGCAGGACTGCGGCATTCAGGCACTCACCATCCATGGAAGAACCCGCAGCCAGATGTACACGGGCGAGGCCGACTGGACGCTGATAGGCGAGGTGAAGGCAAACCCGCGCATCCACATCCCCATCATCGGCAATGGCGACGTGACAACACCCGAGATCGCCCGGAGTCGGTTTGAGCAGTATGGCGTGGACGGCGTGATGGTGGGGCGTGCCACCTTCGGTTGCCCGTGGATCTTCGAGGAGATGAGGCGCGGACTCAACGGAGAGGCGAACACAGGTAGCGGACTGACCATCGACGACAAGATCGACGTGCTGGAGGAAATGCTGCGCATCAATGTGGAGCGCATCGACGAATATCGCGGCATCCTACACACACGCCGCCATCTGGCGGCTTCGCCCATCTTCAAGGGAATACCCGACTTCCGACAGACGCGTATCGCCATGCTGCGGGCCGAGACAGTGGCCGATCTGACAGAGATTCTCAACCATTGCCGCACGCTCCTGCGCGAGCAACAATAGCGGGCTTCTCTCCCCTCTACTCTCATACTGGGGAGAAAGGGACGCCAAGGGTGTGAAAAGGGGCTATTAAGTGCTTCAAAAAATGAAGTTATATTCATAGGCCTACGAAGTTAACTTCATAAGCCAACGAAGTTAACTTCGTAGGCCTATGAATATAAGTCCATAAAAAGGGGTGAAAATAACGCTTCTCTCCAGTTGACCCGAAACCGGGAACTTTTGCATCCTACAGACACAAAAAAGAGGTAGCCATCCTCACGACGTCTACCTCTCACTTGACTAAACTTAATCTACAAACCTGAGTATTTTTATCCAATGTTGGTTGAATTGCAATGCTGTTGGGAACTCCAGAAACCGACATTTTCATGTTCGGCACGCCCTTCATTCCGCTTGCAAAGATACATTGTTTTCTTGAAACAAACAAATTTTTATCCAAGAAAAACGGCTTTATTCAGCGAACTCCCTGTTTTTTTAAACAAAATCGGATATCATACCACCTCCGCGCCAGTATCCCGCAACCTTGTTTTTTCAACGACTATCAACTCCTCCATACATTATATATTATAGGGGAGATTCTTACGGTTGTGAGTCGCCCTCGATATACTGCTCCAGATAGAGATGTTCACCATCGAAGACAGCATAGGAGAAAAGCCTGATCCAATCGCCGAGGATGAGCATCCGCACTTTCTCGCTGAGATTGAGATCGAGTTCGATATGGCGATGACCATACAGGAAGTAATCGACATTGGTGTGGGAGCGCATATACTCCTTTGTGAAGCGCACCAAGTACTCCTTATCCTCACCCATATAGGGAGGTTCCATGCCATCGACTCGCTTCATCCGGCTGTGCTTCGCCCATCGCAAGCCCAACTGCATGCCCCACCAAGGATGAACAAAGTTGAGCAGACGCTGGCAGAAGCGGTTGTGGAAGACGCGCCGAAGCAGCTTGAACTTGACTGACGGGTCGCCAAGCCCATCACCATGGGCAAGGAAAAAGACCTTGTCGCCAATCTCCGTGGTAAGCGGCTGACGATGGAGAATGACGCCGCACTCCTCCTCCAAATAGCCGTAGGTCCATATATCGTGGTTGCCCGTGAAGAAATGCACCTCCACACCAAGGTCGGTCAGTTCCGAGAGCTTGCCGAGGAAGCGAGTGCAACCCTTTGGCACGACATACTTGTATTCGTCCCAAAAGTCGAACATATCGCCCAGGAGATAGACTGCGCCCGCCTTGTCCTTGATACTATCGAGGAAACGGACGATGCGCCGCTCCTGTGTGCGGCGGTGCGGGATGGCCCAAGACCCAAGATGGGCATCGGAAAGGAAATAGACGTTCTTCATCGGAAAAGGCTTTTAGGGGTTGATACTAAGGAGCTGGGAAACGCGCCGCCAACTATTCGACGGTGCAAAAGGCTGGCGCATCAGGCGAAGCCCAGCTCCACCTTGGCCTCCTCGCTCATCATGCTCTGATCCCAAACCGGCTCAAAGACGAGGTTGATATTGGCCGCCTTCACTCCCTCCACGCTCTCCAGCTTCGTCCGAACATCCTCGACGATGAAGTCGGCGGCGGGACAGTTGGGCGCAGTGAAGGTCATATCGAGATCGACCGTACCATCGTCGTTGACCTCTATCTTGTAAATCATGCCCAGATTCCAGATATCCACGGGAATCTCGGGGTCATAGACGGTCTTCAGCACATCTACGATCCGTTCTTGTATCTGCAGTTTCTCTTCTTGATTCATTTTTGTTGTCTTTTGTATGTACCGTGCAGCTTATCTTTTTGCAAAGATATGGAAAACCATGCGTAGCACAAAGAAAAAGAGGCTTTTTCTTTGCGAAATCATGACTAAAAGGGCTACCTTTGCATTTCAGTATGGACTACAAGACTACGATATTGAAGAATGGACTGCGCGTGATCCTGCTTTCATCGGCATCACCCGTAGTGTATTGCGGCTACGAGCTGGCGGCTGGTGCTGGCGACGAGTTGGCCGGAGAGGAAGGACTGGCGCACTTCTGCGAGCACACCACCTTCAAAGGGACGGCGCGCCGCAACGCCATCGACATCATCAACGCGCTTGAAAGCGTGGGCGGAGAACTCAACGCCTTCACAACCAAAGCCCACACGGTGTTCTACGCTGCCCTTCTGCACGAGCATATAGCCCGTGCGGTCGATCTGCTGAGCGACATCGTCTTCCAAAGTGTCTATCCCCAGCAAGAGATAGACAAGGAGGTGGAGGTCATCTGCGACGAAATAGAGTCCTACAACGACTCTCCCTCGGAATTGATTTACGACGAGTTTGAGAACCTCATCTTCGAGGGCACGCCCTTAGGCCACAACATCCTCGGCACGGCTGACCACGTGCGGCAGTTCAAGACTGCCGACGCAAAGCGATTTACAAGTCGGCTCTACCGTCCCGAGCGTGCGGTCTTCTTCGCCTCGGGAGACGTCTCGTTCGACCACCTCGTCTCCCTGCTTTGCGAAGCCCTGCATACGGAGGTGGGCTCCTCTCCTCTCGCCAACGACGAGACCAAAACACAGGCAGGGGAAGGACAAGCGCACCAGTTGCCCATCAGCAGCCACCTGCAAGGAAAAATCTTCAAAAAACAACGCGACACACACCAGGCGCACGTCGTCATGGGCTGCCGTGGCTATGCCGTCTCACATCCGCGGCGCATTGCCTTATACCTACTGAACAATATCCTCGGCGGTCCAGGAATGAACGCACGCCTCAACCTCTCGCTGCGAGAACGCAACGGACTGGTCTATACCGTCGAGAGCACGTCTGTCAACTACGCCCAGACGGGTCTGTGGTGCATCTATTTCGGATGCGACCATGCCGACGTGGACCGCTGCCTCGCCTTGGTACGCGACGAACTGGACGCCTTCATCCAAGAGCCCTTGGAAGAAGAGGCGTTGAGGAAGGCACAGCAGCAGATCAAGGGACAGATAGCTTTGGCATGCGACAACCGCGAGAACTTTGCCATCGACTTCGGTAAAAGTTTCCTTCACTATGGCAAAGAACGGGACATCGCCCGCCTCTATGCCGAGATAGACGCTGTCACGACTGCCGACATACAGGCCGTGGCACAGGAACTATTCCCCGCAAGCAATCTGACAACCTTGATCTACGAATAGAAGAAGGCCTATCCACCCACAAAAAAGCCAATGGGACTCGTCGATACGACAAGTCCCATTGGCTTTTATCAGTCATCACCCCCAGACGGCCTACTGGCCGCTGGGGATGTGTGTTTACTTCAACTTCTGCTCCAGCTTGGCGAGCATATCGACCGTCATCGAGCTGAGGTCATACTGCGGCTTCCAGTCCCACTCGGCACGGGCGCAGCTGTCGTCGAGCTTATCGGGCCAGCTCTGTGCGATACCCTTCTTGAGCGGATCCACATCATAGACCATCTCGAAGTCGGGCTTGTGCTTTTTGATCTCAGCATAGACCGTCTCCGGAGCAAAGCTCATGGAAGCGATGTTGAAACCGTTGTGGTGGATCAGACGGCTGGGATCAGCCTCCATCAGCTGAATGCAAGCGTGCAATGCGTCGGGCATATACATCATATCCATCAGCGTGCCCTCGGGAATCGGGCAGACGAACTTCTCACCACGCACAGCGCTATAGTAGATATCAACCGCGTAGTCGGTCGTACCACCACCCGGAGGCGTCACATAGGAGATGAGACCCGGGAAGCGTACCGAACGGGTGTCAACACCATACTTCGTGTGGAACCAGTCGCTGAGCAGCTCGGTGGTCACCTTGCTCACACCATAGATGGTCTTCGGACGCTGTACCGTGTCCTGCGGGGTGTCAACCTTCGGCGTGTTGGGGCCGAAAGAACCGATGCTACTCGGCGTAAACACCTGACACTTGTGGTCCTTGGCCACCTCGAGGATGTTCCAAAGACCATCGATACCAATCTTCCAAGCCAGCTGGGGCTTGTTCTCAGCCACCACTGAAAGGAGGGCGGCGAGGTTATAAATGGCGTCAATGTTGTATTTGCGTACAATCTCGGCGATCATCTCGCCGTTCGTGACGTCGGCTTCGGCCATCGGTCCCGTCTCCTGCAGCTCCTTCGAAGGCTCAGCACCTTTGATGTAGCCTGCCACTACATGCTCGTTACCATAGCGTTTGCGCAACTCTCGTGTCAATTCAGAGCCAATCTGACCTGACGATCCAATGACAAGGATATTTTTCATGCTTCTGTCGTAATAGAATTAATTGCCTTTACGGGCTGCAAAATAACAGAAAAATCCTCGAACTGTGAAAGAAGATTCATTAAATATAGTTAAACCGCCCCACACGAAGCGTTTTTTATCCGCAGAATGGTCGTTAGTCTCGAAAAATATCAGTTACTTTGCGTTCAGAAATATCTGATAACTTAAATAAATTATTATTTCAAAGTCATGTACGGTAAGATTAAGGAACATCTCAGCAAAGCATTGTCCGACTTGAAGGAAGCCGGTTTGTACAAGGAGGAGCGCATCATCGAGAGCCCGCAGGGTGCAGCCATTCAGGTGAAGGGTAAGGAAGTTCTCAACTTCTGCGCCAACAACTATCTGGGTCTGGCCAATCATCCGCGCCTCGTCAAGGCGTCTCAGGAAATGATGGACCGCCGCGGCTTCGGTATGGCCTCCGTGCGCTTCATCTGCGGCACGATGGACATCCACAAGGAGCTTGAGGCAGCCATCTCGGACTACTTCCAGACCGAGGACACCATCCTCTACGCTGCTTGCTTCGATGCCAACGGCGGACTCTTCGGCAGTTTCCTCACCGACCAGGACGCTATCATCTCCGACGCACTCAACCACGCTTCAATCATCGATGGCGTGCGTCTCTGCAAGGCCAAGCGCTACCGCTACGCCAATGCCAACATGGAGGAGCTGGAGAAGTGCCTCCAGGAGGCCCAGGCTCAGCGCTTCCGCATCATCTGCACCGACGGTGTGTTCTCCATGGACGGCAATGTAGCCCCGATGGACAAGATCTGCGACCTCGCAGAGAAGTATGACGCCCTCGTCATGGTCGATGAGAGCCACTCAGCTGGTGTCGTAGGTGCTACGGGCCACGGCGTGAGCGAGCTCTGCAAGACCTACGGTCGTGTGGACATCTACACGGGTACGCTCGGTAAGGCTTTCGGTGGCTCCCTCGGTGGCTTCACCACGGGTAAGAAGGAGATCATCGACATGCTCCGTCAGAGCTCTCGTCCGTACCTCTTCTCCAACTCGTTGGCCCCGGGCATCATCGGTGCCAGCCTCGAAGTGTTCAAGATGCTCAAGGAGAGCAACGAGATCCACGACAAGCTCGTTGAGAACGTCAACTACTTCCGCGAGAAGATGATGGCTGCCGGCTTCGACATCAAGCCGACCCAGAGTGCTATCTGCGCCGTGATGCTCTACGACGCGCCGTTGTCGCAGCGCTACGCCAACCGTCTGTTGGAAGAGGGCATCTACGTCACGGGCTTCTACTATCCCGTCGTCCCGAAGGGCGAGGCCCGCATCCGCGTCCAGCTCTCGGCCGCTCACACCAAGGAGCAGCTCGACCGCGCCATCGCTGCCTTCATCAAGGTCGGCAAGGAACTTGGCGTGCTGAAGTAAACAGCTCTACAGATGGTGGTCGCTGCCAAACAGCAGAGGCCAAGCATCTCCCCCATTGCCCCGTCTATGCGCCCTCGGCCCACAGGCGGGGCTTTTGTATATTGTGTTGTATAGCTAAGAAGAGAGGCAACCCGTAGCCGTGCCACAGATTGCCTCTCATTGTTATTATATAGCCGCACAAGGCAGCCTTAGTTCAGCCTACATCCATCCCAACCAGCGCAGGATGTCGTTGAGGTTGGCCACGATCATGAGCAGTCCGACGATAGCAAAGCCCACATACTCGGCCCATATCATAAACTTCTCGCTGGGTTTGCGGCGGGTGATCATCTCATAGAGCAGGAACACCACATGACCACCATCGAGGGCGGGAATCGGCAGGATGTTCATGAAAGCAAGGATGATAGACAGGAAGGCCGTCATATTCCAGAAAAGATGCCAGTCCCAATAGGGCGGGAAGAGACTTCCGATAGCTGCAAAGCCACCAATACTCTTGGCTCCGTCGGCAGAGGCGAGGTACTTGAAGTTGCTCACATAACCGCGCAGCACATTCCACCCGTACTTCACGCCCGCAGGGAAACTTTCAAGGAAGGAATAATGAACCTGCGTGGGCTTGTAATAAGTGGCCAACGAGCTCTTGAAGATGCCCATCCGAAGTTCTGGCGTGAGCACCACGGCGAGCGTATCCATGCGATGGGTGGCCTGGCGCTCGATGACGACACTGGCGGAGCGCACCTTCAGGGAGTCGGCAGCAGTCTGCTTGGTGGCAAGGACATCGGAGAGAACGGCCATCTGGTTGTCGAAGTCGCTCCAGGTACGGACAGCCTTACCATTGACCGCCACCACACGGTCGCCAGCCTTCACGCCGAGCTTATCAGCGGGACCACCTGCGGCGATACTATCAATGACCGAGGGAATGAAGGGGACGCAGAACACAGGACGGTTCTTGATCATCTGCAACATATCGAGATCGCCTGGCAACGAGAGGCTCATCGGCTTGCCGTCACGGACGATATCGACACGGTGGGCCTTGGCTATCTGGCGGAAGAAGTCGCCATTGACGTTGAGCATCTCCTTGAACTCGCCCTCCTCGGTGCCCAAGAGCACGTCGCCGTCGCGGAAGCCTAAGGCTTTGGCCTCATCGTTGAAGACCATTCCCATCTTCATGTCGCCCACCTTGTAGTAGCTTTCACCCCACGTGAACATCACCATGGAATAGATGAACAGGGCCAGGAAGAAGTTGACGAGCACGCCACCGATCATGATCAGCAGGCGCTGCCACGCTGGCTTCGTGCGAAACTCCCACGGCTGGGGCGGCTGCTTCATCTGCTCTGTGTCCATACTCTCGTCGATCATGCCCGAAATCTTGCAGTAGCCGCCCAGCGGAAGCCATCCCATACCATATTCGGTATCGTCTTTCTTGGGCTTCCAACTGAAGATCTTGCCCGTCCACTTGCCTATCGAGATGTCGAAGAAGATGAAGAACTTCTCCACCCTTACACCGAAGAGTTTCGAGAAGAACATGTGCCCGCCCTCATGGAGAAGGACAAGCAGGGAGATTGCCAGTATAAACTGAAGCAATCGGATAAGAAATGTTTCCATTTACGTTCTTTGTATATTTCTGTCTGTGATTATTCTGTGAGCAACTCCGTGGCCAAACGACGTGCCTCGGCATCGGTCTGAAGATAGACCTCGTAGTCGGGCTTGGCATCGAAGGTGGCGCGCTGCATGGTCTTCTCAATGACCTCGCCCATGCCAAGGAAAGAGCAACGTCCCTCGCGAAACGCCAGATTGACAATTTCGTTGGCTGCATTGACAATACAAGGCATATTGCCGCCCTTGCGGATGGACTCGTAGGCAAGCTGGAGACACTGGAACTTCTCCACATCGGGACGGAAGAACTCCAGGGGCTGACGGAACAGGTCGAGGCGATCGCCCTGCAACGGCAGACGGTCGGGATAGGAGAAGGCATACTGGATAGGCAACTTCATGTCGGGGACACCCAACTGGGCCTTCACGCCACCATCGACAAACTCCACCCCACTGTGTACGATGGACTGCGGATGGATGAGTACTTCTATCTTCTCGGCAGGCACACCGAAGAGCCAGCGCGCCTCAATGACCTCGAAACCCTTGTTCATCAGCGACGCAGAATCGATGGTGATCTTCGCTCCCATGTCCCAGGTGGGATGGCGCAGCGCGTCTGCCGCAGTGACATGGCGCAGCTGCTCGTGGGTGAACTTGCGGAAAGGACCACCTGAACAGGTAAGCAGCAGTTTGCTGATCTCGTTGTCGCCCTCGCCAACCAAGCTCTGGAAGATGGCAGAATGTTCGGAATCGACGGGCAGGATGGGCACACGATACGCCTCGGCAAGCTGGCAGATCAACTCGCCCGCCACGACCAAGGTCTCCTTGTTGGCCAGGCAGATCGTCTTTCGGGCCCGGATGGCGCGAATCGTCGGGGTGAGACCACTGAATCCCACCATCGCCGTCAGCACCATCGTGATAGGACCAGCCTCCACGATCTGGCACACGGCGTCGCGGCCGGCATAGACCTTGGTATCAGGTTCGTCGCGCAAGGCTTCCTTCAAAGCCTCGTAGTGGGCCTCGTTGGCTATAACCACGGCGGCCGGATGAAACTCGCGGGCTTGCTGAGCCAGCAGTTCCCAGTGGTTGTTGGCCGTCAAGGCGTAGGCCTCGTAGCGGTCGGGATGCTGGCGAATCACCTCCAAGGCCTGGGTGCCAATGCTACCTGTGGAGCCAAGGATACATATTTGTTGCTTCATGATGGAGTCTATGATAATTGCGGGATAATATATTGTATATGGTAATGGATGGTGTCCCAACGCTTGTCTATAGGTCGAGCAAACCGTCGGGAACAGTCATGGTGAGCAGTCTTTGGGCCGTGTCAACCGCCTGAATCAGATCGGGGCTGGCAGGAATGGCAAACGACGTGCCGTCAGGCCTCAACACCTGAAGGATCACATTGGCCGTGCTGTCCTCCACCGACTCCACCTCGCCCAGCACCTCATGGGTCTCCGCATCCTTGATTTGGAAACCGGCAAGGGCACGCCACCCCGACAGTTGCGCGTCGGCGTCGGCCAGGCTCTTAGGGAAATAGACATCGTGCAAGGACAGACGGCGCGCTTTCTCCTCGGTATCGATATCCTCGAAAGTCACCAGCGCCATCTCGTCCGAACGGAAGCGATAGCTCTCCATAAAGAACGGGACGAGGATGCCCTCCATGTCAATCACCAGGTAGTCGGCCTCAACACGGTCGAAGACATCGTCGGTGAAGAGAAACTGCACCTCGCCCTGCAGTCCGTGGGGCTTGCCAATATGGCCTATCTTGAAGACTTCTTCTCTGCGTATCATCTCGTCTCGTCAGTTTTCGACACGGGTAATCTTCGCACCCAACGCATTCAAGCGCGCCTCGATATTCTCGTAGCCACGATCTATCTGTGCGATGTTGTCAATCCGGCTCTCGCCCTTCGCACTCAGGGCTGCTATCAGAAGGGCAATACCAGCGCGGATGTCTGGACTGGTCATGCGTCCGGCCCGCAGCTGATGGACACGGTCTATGCCGATAACGACGGCACGATGGGGGTCGCAAAGGATGATGTTGGCCCCCATATCTATGAGTTTATCGACGAAGAAGAGACGACTCTCAAACATCTTCTGGTGTATCAGCACGCTGCCACGAGCCTGCGACGCCACCACAAGGAGCACGGAGAGGAGATCGGGGGTGAGTCCCGGCCAAGGCGCATCGGCCAGCGTCATGATGGTGCCGTCGATAAAGGACTGCACCTCGTAGTGAGGCTGCGCGGGCACCCAAAGGTCGTCGCCATCCTCCTCCACAACGATTCCGAGACGGCGAAAAGCTTCGGGAATGATACCTAAGTTCTGCACCGACACGTCCTTGATACGCACACCGTTGCCCACCATGGCAGCCATGCCGATGAAGGAACCGACCTCGATCATGTCGGGCAGCACTTTGTGAGACGCTCCATGCAGTCGCTCCACACCACGGATCGTCAGCAGGTTGCTGCCAATCCCGGCAATGTCTGCTCCCATCTGGTTGAGCATACGACACAACTGCTGGATGTAGGGTTCGCAGGCCGCATTGTAGATCGTCGTCTCGCCCTCGGCCAGGACGGCTGCCATGATGATATTGGCGGTGCCCGTGATGGATGCTTCGTCCAACAACATGTAGCGTCCGCGCAACTTCTCGGCCTTGATATCAAAGACATGGTCGTTGTCGGGACGACGGACAAACTGCGCCCCAAGATACTTGAAACCCAGGAAGTGGGTGTCGAGACGACGGCGGCCGATCTTGTCGCCACCCGGCTTGGCAATAGTGGCTTGACGGAAGCGACCCAACAGCGGACCGATCATCAGCACGCTACCACGCAGGGAGGAGCACTTCTTGACAAACTCGGTACTTTGCAGATAAGCAAGGTTGAGGTCGTCGGCCTGAAACACCAACGTGCCAGGCTGCGTACGCTGCACCTTGACGCCAATGTCCGTCAACAGGCGGATGAGATTATTGACATCGAGAATATCGGGAATATTGCTGATAGCGACTGGCTCGGTCGTCAGCAACGTGGCACAGATGACCTCCAGCGCCTCATTTTTAGCTCCCTGAGGGGTGATGGTGCCACTCAGCGGGTGGCCTCCTTCGATAATAAACGACTCCATAGGGGGTTATCTCCTTTTCTTTTTGTTATTGGAATGGAACGACTGTAAATCGCGCTCGTTGATCCGCTCAAAGACGAACGTGTCCAGGTCGAGCTGAATCGCTCCGTCGGTAAAGCGGGCCAGATCGCTCGCCACCTTCTCGTCGTCGGCAGAGCCATGGCTCCACTGCATGAGGCTGCGCTTCATCTGGTTGGCCGTTTGGCGCACCAATTCGTCGCGCTCCGCACCAGGCTCCATCGTCTTGAGCTGCTCAAAGACCTCGAACATCATCTTGCCATAGTGGCGAACGGGGATGCGGGCCATAGGATAGGCCATCGGTTCAGGCTTCGTGGTAATCTTCTTGGCTCCACTGACGTCATGAGGCCAGTCGATGTCGAGTTTGAAACCGGAAATGATCGCAAGGTGATCCCACAATTTTTGCTCATAATCGACGCTATCGTGACCCTGCGGGGTCATACGGGCCATCACCTCGATGATGGATTCGGCACACCGCTGGCGTTCCTCCTTGTCGGGCAAGGCAACGGCATAATCAACCATCTTCTGTATCTCGCGCCCATACTCGGGCATGACCAGTTTCTCTCTCTGCGTATTGTAGTCTAATCCTTGTATATTCATCTTACTGTGTTTGGTGATTACGATTCTATCTGTCGTGTGGCAGCATGGGATCAGAGCAACTTCTTGGGTTGCTTGGCCACATACTCCTTGAGGTAGAAGGGAGCAAAGTAGGCCACGTCCTCATACTGCTCCATGGCGATCCGCTTCTCCGCCAGCGGCATCATATACTTGGCAAGCGGCTCTATGCCTTTGATGAAATGGGCATTGGGGTGGTGAATGACCTCCATGCACTTCTCAGCACCATTGCCAAAGAAATAGACGGGACCTCTGTCAAGATACTCACGATAGGTCTCCTCATCGACCACGTCGGCCTGAACGGGACGCACCGTACGCAAAGCGCGGTCGAACACCTGGGCATAGACTTCCATCCGGCGTGCATCAATCATCGGGACAAGCAGCGCATTCTCTTCCATCTCGTCGTGACGGAGGAGTACGGGCACACAGAGCAACTCCAGCGTAGGCACGCTGACAAGATGAAGCCCCTGGCCATAGCATATGCCTTTCGCCATCGACACCCCGATGCGAAGCCCCGTGTAGGATCCAGGGCCGCTGCTGATGGCCACGGCATCGACTGGAATGGCGTGGCTGTCGGCAAAGGAAAGAGCCTCATCGACATCGCTTCCGAGACTTTCGGCATGATTAGGGCCGCTGTGATTCTCCTTGTTGAAAATCACTCCGCCGTTCTCGCTGACGGCGACAGAGCACACGTTCGTGCTGGTATCTATGTGCAAAATACACGACATGATAAAAAAATTGTATATTAAATAACGTGCAAATTTAGTGCTTTTTCCCCGTTTTTTCGTACTTTTGCAAAAATTTAACTTGATAAAGCCCATGATACTCTCAATGACCGGCTACGGCAAGGCTGTCGCAACCTATAAAGACAAGAAAATCAACGTTGAGGTGAAGTCGCTCAATAGCAAGTCGCTTGACCTCTCAACCCGCATCGCCCCCATCTACCGGGAGAAGGAGATGGAGATAAGACGAATGCTGTCGAAATCGCTGGAGCGTGGCAAAGTGGACTTCGCCATCTGGATAGAGAAGGAGACGAGCGTCGATCCCACGCCCATCAACGCCAAACTGGTGGAGAACTACTACCACCAAATCAAGGATATCGCTGCCCAGACAGGCATTCCCGAGCCACAGGACTGGTTCTACACGCTCCTCCGGATGCCCGATGTGGAGACGCGTATCGACACGGTCGTGCTGACCGACGAGGAATGGGAGATTGCCAGAAAGACCATCGAGGAGGCCGTGCAAGCGCTGACCGACTTCCGCAAGCAGGAAGGTGAGGCGCTGGAACGGAAGTTCAACGAAAAGGTGGACAACATCGAAGCACTGCTCCACAGCATAGAGCCTTACGAGCAGCAGCGCGTACCGAAGATCAAGGAGAAGATTCTGGAGGGCCTGAAGCAGATTCCCGAGGTGGAATATGACAAGAACCGACTGGAGCAGGAACTGATCTACTACATAGAGAAACTCGACATCAGCGAGGAGAAGCAGCGTCTGACCAACCACCTGAAATATTTCCGCGAGACCATGCGGGAGACAGGACACGGTGTGGGCAAGAAGCTCGGCTTCATCGCCCAGGAGATGGGGCGCGAGATCAACACGACAGGTTCCAAGAGCAACCAGGCGGAGATGCAGAACATCGTCGTCCGCATGAAGGACGAGCTGGAGCAGATCAAGGAACAAGTTCTCAACGCATTGTAATCATGGAAAAAGGAAAACTGATCATCTTCAGCGCCCCGAGTGGCAGCGGCAAGAGCACCATTGTGTCGTGGCTCATGGAGAAACACCCCGAACTACGACTGGCTTTCTCCATCAGTTGCACCAGTCGCCAGCCGCGTGGCACGGAGCGCGACGGCGTGGAGTATTTCTTCCTCACACCCGAGGCTTTCCGGGCCAAGATAGAACGTGACGAGTTTTTGGAATACGAGGAGGTCTATGAGGACCGCTTCTATGGCACACTCAAAGCACAGGTGGAAGCACAGGCGGAGCGCGGCGAGAACGTCGTCTTCGACGTTGACGTGAAGGGCGGCTGCAACATCAAGCGCCATTATGGCCAACGAGCCCTCAGCATCTTCATCCAGCCTCCCTCGGTAGAAGTGCTGCGGGAGCGACTCGTCGGACGTGCCACCGACACACCGGAGGCCATCGAACAACGCATAGCCAAGGCGGAGTATGAACTGACTTTCGCCCCGCAGTTTGACCATTGTGTCGTCAACGACGACCTGGCAACTGCCGAGCAAGAAGTGTACAACCTCATTCGCCGTTTCCTCGACGAGTAAATTTAGGATATGGACACCCAAGACGCTCTGTCCGCGAAGGGCCGCCGGATAGGATTGTTTGGCGGCACGTTCAACCCTCCGCACAATGGTCACATCGCCCTCGCCGAAGCGTTTCTTGCCCAGGCCAGGGTCGATGAGGTGTGGATGATGGTCAGCCCGCAGAATCCCTTCAAGGCCAACCAGCAGCTTCTTGACGATACGAAGCGGCTGGACATGGTACGCCTGGCCGTAGCAGGAAGACCCCACCTTGTGGCCTCTGACTATGAGTTTTCGCTTCCCCGCCCTTCCTTTACCTACCAGACGCTCTGCCGTCTGAAGGAGGACTTTCCCACGACGGAGTTTTCCTTACTCATTGGTGGCGACAACTGGGCGAGCTTTGACCGCTGGTATCGCAACGAGGATGTACTCCACATGGCCTCCCTCTACGTCTATCCGCGCGAAGGACAACCCATCGACACTCATCTGCCCCGGGGCGTGCACCAGCTCGACGCACCACTGGTCAACATCAGCAGCACGTCGGTCCGCGAACGGGTAGCCAATGGGGAGGAAATCGCCACGCTTGTGCCCAAGGCCGTTGCTGACTATATTGTCTGCCAGCGGCTCTACCAAAGCGAAGCAAAAGGCGGTTAAAGTGGGTTAAAAAACACATCGCCCATACAAGAAAAGGAGAAATCCCGAGTTAATAACGGATGAAGGAATAACAAACAAAATCAAACATGAACAGAAAATTTTCAGCCGCCATGCTGCTTGGAGCAGCCACGCTGGCACTTGGCTCTTGCTGCACATCCCGTGTCTCCAACGACATAAAGAAGGATACTGCTATCCATGGCGTGGAAGCAGACATGGACGCAGCCTACTTAACTCTCTCCGACGCACAACGTGACATTGTGACTCGCAACAACGACTTTGGCCTCCGCCTCTTCAAGAATGTGTCGGGCATGGACTCCCGCGTGGTCTCACCGCTGAGCGTCACCTACCTGATGGGGATGCTGGCCAACGGCGCAGACGGACAAACACGACAGGAGATTCTCACCACGCTGGGCTGGGACCAAGGCGCAGAAGGACAGAATGCGCTGGAGGAGGCCAACGAACTGGCGTGTATGATGCTACAGAGTCTCTCGCGACAGGACAAAGCCATCACCGTCGATGTGGCCAACTTCGTGGCCGTGAACAATCAGGTCAAACTCAAGGAAGGATTTCAGCGCACCGTGACCGATTACTACAAGGCTGGCGTGGAAGCCCTCGACTTCGCGTCACCTAAAGCCCTCAAGCGCATCAACGGCTGGTGCTCTGACCGCACCCATGGCATGATCCCGAGCATCATTGACCAAACCAACCCGCAGGACGTTTCATACCTGATGAACGCCATCTACTTCAACGGTTCCTGGACGGACAAGTTTGACAAACGGGAGACGAAGGTAGAGCCATTCCGTGGCTACACACGCGACATCAAGCGTGTAAACATGATGCACCGCAACGACAAGTATTTCTTCGCTAACAGCCAAGATTTTGATGCCGTACAGATACCCTATGGCGACCGTTCATTCCAGATGATGGTCCTCTTGCCCCACGAAGGCAAGTCTATCGACGATATGATGAGCACGCTAACCTCAGCCAAGCTCGACCAGGTGCGTCAATCCATGGACGAATGTCTGGTCGATCTGAAACTCCCCCGATTCACCACCGAGGTGGAGCAGCCACTCAACGAGGTCATCAGCACGCTGGGCGCACCGTCCATCTTCACCGCAAGAGCCAACTTCAGCCATTTGGCCAACGGCAATTTCTTCGTCTCGAAAATGCTTCAAAAGGCCAAGATTGAGGTCAGCGAAGAGGGAACAAAAGCCGCTGCGGTCACAGCTGCCATCATGACGATGTCCGCCCTCGCCCCCGACGAGCCGCGTCGTGTTGATTTCCATGCCGACCATCCCTTCGTCTATGTCATCTCAGAGGCACAGACGGGAGCAATCTTGTTCGTCGGACAATATACGGGCGAGTAACAACCTTGAACGCATAGCAACAAAAAGAAAAGGGGGAACGGCATCAAGCAGAGGTCGCTTCCCCTTCTTTTGTTGTCAGACGAAAAGGAGCAGAACAGAGGCTACCCTACTAAACTCAAAAAACAGGGAGCATAAAAACAAGACAACATGAAGACGATGAAACAATATGCCAGCTACCGGCAACTATGGCAGGCGCTACTCCCCTACTACGACGAGCGGGAGGCTCAGGCCGTAGTCCGCATGATGCTGGAAGAACGCTTTGGGCTGACGCTGACCGACATCGTCTGTGGCGGAGTGGCACGTCTCGACGCATCGCAGCAAGCGGAGCTGCAAGGGATGATGGCTAAGTTGGAACAGGGCGAACCGATACAGTATGTCATGGGCTATGCGCCGTTCTGTGGTCGCCATTTCCACGTAGAGCCTGGAGTACTCATTCCTCGTCCAGAGACACAACAGCTGGTGGAATGGGCCGTGGAGGAAATAGGCAAGAACGCAGCGAGAAGCGTTCTTGACATCGGAACAGGATCGGGGTGCATCGCCATCAGTATAGCCTTGGAAGCCCCCCTGTCAGAGGTGAGTGCATGGGATATCAGTACCGACGCACTCCGAATCGCCCGTGACAATGCGGCTTCGCTCCATGCGCCAGTTGAATTTAGACAACAGGACGCACTCCATGCGCCAATGGAAGACAGGGAGAAATGGGACCTTATCATCTCCAACCCACCCTACGTCATGGAGAAAGAACGCAAAGAGATGGCCGACAACGTCCTAAGGCACGAACCGTCGCTGGCCCTCTTTGTGCCCAACGACGACCCATTGCGTTTCTATCGCGCCATCGCACGCTACGGGAAGCACGCTCTGCGACCAGGCGGAACGTTGTTCTTTGAGATCAATCCCCTCCTCGCCGAGGATATGCTGCGGCTGCTGGAGGAAGAGTCATACCAACATGTTCAACTTATAGCCGACGCTTTTGGCAAGAGTCGATTTACGAAAGCCACCATTTAGCATGATAAGAAAGAAAGGAGAGCCTATGACCGAGGCTGGCGCACTGCGCCGTTTGGAAACACTTTGCGCCCGCTCTGAACACTCAGAGGGCGAACTACTGGACAAGATGCGCAGATGGGGATTGTCCGACGAGGAGCAGGCCCACATCATGGAGAAACTCGTCAAGACGCGCTTCGTTGATGACGAACGCTTCACAGAGGCATTCATCCATGACAAAATCGTCTTCAACGGATGGGGACGGCGCAAGATAGAACAAGGGCTATGGGCGAAACATGTGGACGAGGCGGTCTATACACCCTTGCTCGACGCGGTGGACGAATCGCTCTACCTGGAGGCTTTGCGCCCATTGGTGCGGCAAAAGTATCGCAGCGTAAAGGCGGAGACGGAATACGAACGGGCGATGAAGGTGATAAAATATGCCATCGGACGTGGTTTCGACTTCGACCAAGCACGACAATGCCTCGACGAACTGGCTGAAGAGACGGACGACAAAGAACGGTCTGAGGAAGATTATTAACCACAACTCAGTTTTGACCCTATCATGACGAAGCCTCAACCCATAAATTCCGATACACCGCGCTTCAGTTTTTTCAGACGCTTGCTGGACCTCTTCGCGCCCCGCCTCTGTTGTATCTGCGGTCAAAGACTCACTCCCACGGAGGAGGAAATATGCATCAGTTGCAACCTGGGGCTACCAAGGACGGGGTATGCAGCCTCGCCACTGGACAACTTGCTTTCGCGTCGCTTCTGGGGGCGCATCCCCGTAGAACGGTGTGCGTCGCTTTATTTCTATAAAGTACATTCACATACTAAACGTCCAGTGCTCCGCCTGAAATATATGGACCACCCCGAGACCGCCATTTTCTTTGGAAAGATGATGGGAAGAGAATTTGGCGAAGAAGGATTCTTCGAGGGAATGGACATGATGATCCCCATCCCGCTGGCCAAGAACCGTATGCGAGAGCGCGGCTACAACCAAAGCGAGATGATCGCGCGCGGGATTGCGGAGGTGACAGGACTACGGGTAGAGACGGAGGTGGCCGTGCGCAGCACATTCAAGGGTAGCCAGACACGACTGGGTCGTATGGAGCGCTTTGACAACGTGGAAGGACTATTCAGCGTCAGGCATCCTGAGCGGATAGCGGGCTGCCACCTTCTCATCATCGACGATGTGATAACGACAGGGGCTACTACGTCCACGCTGGCACGGGAACTACTCAAGGCGGGGGCAAAGACCATCAGCATAGCCTCCGTGGCCTGCACGAGACATTTTTGATTTTCTTGCCGCTCTCCTTGGCTGTTTTATAAAAATAGCGTAATTTTGTCCTCTCAATCGCAGCCCGCTACCCAAAGGGTTGTGACCTAATCATCATGTCGAACAATCAACACCAATATCCGATAAACAGAAAACTATGAAGAGAATGAAAAAAAGAGAGGCTGCACTACTGGTGTCGCTGTTTTGCTGCATCAGCATGGCGGCACAGTTGCCGGTACTGATCCAGCAGAAGTGGAACGATGCCACAACTGCCGAGACGCTGAAGCGTGACTTCAAGCTATGGCGACAGAAAGGAGTGACGGGGGTCTGCTTTGATGCGGGAACAGACTGCGATCGCATTGCCCTTGCGGCACGCCTGGCCCACGAGGCAGGACTGGAATATCACGCCTGGGTATCGACGATGGCGCAGAAAGGACTGCCCAGGGAGTGGTACACGGTGAGCAGAATGGGACTCAACGCAAGCGAGCATCCTGCCTATGGGGGTGAAAATACCACGCTCGACCCTCGAAACCGCGAAGTACACAAATATTTAGTACGCACCTTGGGACAGATAGCTTCCATCAAGGATGTGGATGGGGTGCAGCTGGGCTACGCACGCTATGCAGACGTGGTACTTCCGCAGGGGCTTTCCACCTATTATGGGCTGACCATGAACGGCGAGTTTGCCCCCGCCGACTATTGCTATTGTGCCGACTGCACACGCATCTTTCAGGATGCAACGGGAATAGACATCAACTCCGTGGCTGACCCATCAAAGATAGCGGCATGGGCACAGTTTCGCTGCGACGCCTTGACAGACCTTGTCAACGAACTCTGCACCGTCGTCCACGCACAAGGCAAGAAGGTCGGAGCCGATGTCTATCCAGGACCTATGGGCGAAGCCAAGCAGATGGCACGCCAAGAGTGGGAGAAATGGAATGTGGACGCTGTGTATCCATTAAACTATAATGACTTCTACGCCGAGCTGCCGTCATGGATCGGACTTGCCACCCGCGAAGAGGCACGAGTCATGCAGGGAAAGGACGTAGCCGTATATAGCGGTTTGATGATCTGTGGCGATTGGGAACGCAAGACCTCAGAGACGGACTTAGACCATGCAGGACTAGTGCCGTCGCAGATGCGCGACGCCATCGTGGGCAGTATCACAAATGGTGCCTCGGGCATAAGACTCTATGCACCCGCAGGAATGACGGAGACACACTGGAAAGCCTTTGCACAAGCCATGCAAGAGGCACGCAACGCGATCAGCGACAAGCCACTCTCGCGCACTGAGGCAGAGAAGGCCAAGGCTGAGGTGTGCCAGGACTTCCTCGCTTCCATCGGGCCAGAGACGAAGAAGATCTTGAAAGAGCATGCCGTACACGTGGGTGACAGAACTATGCGCTTGCATTGGAGTACCTTTGGCGAGGCTCCTTCGGACGGACGGGCATTGTGGATCTCACTTCATGGAGGAGGAGGCGTAGAGTATAGAGAAGACAACATCCAGCAATGGACGAATCAGTGGCGTCTGTACCAACCCAAGGAGGGCATCTATCTGTGTCCGCTGTCGCCCGTCGATGCATGGAACATGTGGTGTCAGGCCGACGCCGATGAGTTTTACCACAAGATAGTACTCATGGCAGTAGCGCAACTGGGCGTAAACCCAGACAAGGTGTACATCCTTGGCTACTCTGCTGGAGGCGATGGCGTATGGCGCATGGGACCACGAATGGCCGACAACTGGGCCGCTGCATCGATGATGGCAGGCCATCCTGGCGACGTACGACTGGAGAACCTGCGCAACACGCCGTTTATGGTATGGTGCGGAGCGAAGGATGCAGCCTATCAGCGCAACACGCTCGACGAGGCGAGACTGCTAGAACTGGACTCTTTGCAGCGCGAAGACCCTGAGGGATATATCCACGGTGGACAGATAGTGCCAGGCATGGGGCACTGGATGATGCGTGCGGACACAGCAGCCATCTCATGGATGGAGCAATACCAGCGCAATCCATATCCGAAGAAGATCGTTTGGCAGCAAGAGGAAGTGCTCCGTCCCTCATTCTATTGGGTCAGCGCACCGCAAAAGGAGCTTGCCCGCTACAAGCAGGTACGGCTTCATGTGGAGGGAAACACGATTGTTCTTGACCGTTGTGACTACTCCAGCGTCACGTTGTGGCTCAATGATGAGCTGGTGGATCTCGACAAGAATGTCAAGGTGGTATGCAAGGGACGTACGCTCTTCAACGGAAAACTGCCTCGCACACGCCAGAACTTGCTGCGATCGATCACCGACAGAGAAGACACAAGCTATGCCTTCCCAGCCTGCGTGACGGTCAAAACAAACTAAAAAGGAAGCGCCACCAAACTCCTCACTACCCTACTGTCATGGAGGGGAGTATCTGAAACAACGTCGGCTGTGTATGGATTTTTACCAATGCACAGCCGACGTTGCTTGTTGTTTCTGGGTACAGGAGGCGCTGTCAGCTTCCTCGCAGCAGACAAGCGGCTTCGCTTTCATGTAGGCAATCACTCTTCTGTGCCACCATACTGCTGCTCCATATTGTCCACCGAGTCCTCATGCGTTTGTGGGCGCTTCTGCTTCATATTGCCAAAATTCCAAGTCACCGTCAGACGTACAGTACGCCCTCCATGCCAGCGCTCCTGGCTCCGAACAAATGCCTCGGAGGCTGTATAGGTTCTCCATTTGCGCGAATTGAGCAGGTCACGACAGTTGAGCGACACCACCAGACTGCGATTGAGAAAACTCTTACGAAGTCCAAGGTCTATCGATCCGCTACTGCGACGGTAGCCCTGTGGGATGGTCTGTCGGCTGCGGTAGTTGCCCGTGGCCTGGAGAGAGAAGCCGTATGGCAACATGAGGGAGGCCTGGGTGCGCACATTCCAAGTGAAATTATCATTGCCTGGATCGTCTATCGTTTGACCGTCGATAAAATATTGATAGCCATGGAGCTTGAAATAATAGAAATTGGCAGACGTACTGAGGTCGAGGATGCGGAAGAACTTATCCTTCAACGTCACTTCCAAACCTGTCGAAAGGCTCTTGGCCACATTGAAATGGGTCTGATACATCATGCCATCCGTGGCACTCTTGTAGGTGATGTGCTCTATCACGTCGTTCGTTGGACGATAGTAGGCACTCAACAGCAGCGAATGTTCCGTCCACGTTTGAAGATAATTGAGAGAGAAGGAATGGGAATACTCTGGGGTCAGTTCGGGATTTCCGAACGAGACCATCGTAGCGTCGCTTGTATTGCGGAAAGGATTGAGCTGGCCTCCCCATGGACGGCGCAGCCTGCGTGTATAGTTGACTTGCAACTGCTGGCTCTCCGAAAGTTGATAGCTAAGGAAGAGGGAGGGGAAAAGCTGGAAGAAGTCTTTCTTGTAAGGTGCGTCTCGCAAAGACGGGTCACGCTCCTGCTCCCAGGACCTGCTCTCTGTCCTCACACGCCAGTATTCCCCGCGCAATCCTCCCATCACACCCCATTTTCCCCACTGTGTCGTGGCCGTGGCGTAGAGGGCATGGATGTCGTTGCGGTAAGAAAAATAATTGTAGCTGGATAGGTCCTCCACAAGGTCCTTGCCCGACCAAGAGTTGGCATCCACATAGCTGCGCTGAGGATTTGCCTGTCTGGAGAACTTACCTTGATAGCCCGTTTGGAGCGTGAAATGCTCGGTGATGGGATTTTCATAATCGAGCTTCAGCTCCCAAGTCTTATCATTTACGTGCATGGGGCGCAACTGATAGCTCTCTGTATGCTCGCGATCATCGACCGTACCATCAGGATGGTAAAACGTGGTGGAATCTTGATAGACATTATCCTCGTCCATCTTCCAATTGTCATAGCTCGCCGAGAAGTCGATAAAATGTCTTTCGGTGAAGTTGTGCCGCCAACCCAATTCTCCATGCAGCATGCTCATACTAGCGTCCGTCACCGTCTGACGCATCATCAACCGACTATCGTAGGATGCACCAACAACACCATAATGATAAGGTGTCGGCACATAGCGGTTGTGTCCACCCCTCATCAGCATTCCGTTGAAAGAAATATAATCTTTCTTCGACGCATGGAGCGTGAGTCCTGCACGGGAGAAGAGGTTGTTGCCATGGCCTCGACTCTCATTATCATAGTTCTGATAACTATTGTCGGCCAAAAATGTCTGGCGACTACATCCCCCACCCCGCATCTGGCGATGACGATAGCCGATGTTGATATACGCATCGAGCAACGACGAGTTGTAATTGATATTGTAAGAGGTGTTGACGCCGCCACGGGAGTTAGCACCAACCTGCGCCGAACCATAGTAGCCCGCACGACGTTCTTTCTTGAGCACGATATTGATGATACCAGCCGAACCTTCGGCCGAGAACTTAGCCGAAGGATTGTCTATCACCTCGATACGCTCAATGCTCTCAGCAGGCATCTGCTGGAGTATTTCGCCACGATTATCTGAGGTAAGGCCCGATGACTTGCCATTGATCCATACCTCCACACTGGTATTGCCCCGCAACGAGACATTGCCCTCATTGTCCACTTCCACAGACGGGATGTTCTCCAGAACCTCCGAGGCCGTTGCACCCGCATTGCTGATTTGCTGATCGACATTGAAGGACTTGCGATCCACCTCCAACTTCATCTCCGACCGCTGACCAAGCACCGTCACCTCGTCGAGGGCCTGTGCATCCTCTGCCATGTAGATGGCTGGATAGTTATGGTTGGCATTCGACTTGGAAACAGAGAAGGCACGCACCACGTCCTTGTAGCCCGTGAAGCTCGTCGTGAGCGTATATTGTCCGTCGGGGAGACCCGTAATAAGGAAACTGCCCTCGGTGTCGCTGATAGCCCCCTTGAAGATCTTGGTGTCTCCCTGCTTTCTTATAGCAACATTGATAAACTCCAAAGGAGTATTGGACTTTTTGTCCAGGATGCGTCCTCGTATCTGTCCCTGTGCCCACGCAACATGCACGCAGACCAAAAACAGCAACAAGGAGAAATAAATACGTTTCTTCATGCTTCTTTAGACTGACAGCGCACCTAATAGTTTAAAATAGGAAAGCGTCAGACACGCAGCGTACGCATAGAATTGAGCACACAGAGTACCATCACGCCCACGTCGGCAAAGACAGCCATACCCATCGTAGCAACACCTACAGAGGCAAGGAGAAGGACGAGCGCCTTGACGACAATGGCAAAGATCACATTTTGACGCGCATTGGCGATCGTTCTACGCGCAATACGGATGGCCTCGGCTATCTTAGAGGGCTTATCGTCCATCAGCACGACGTCGGCAGCGTCAATAGCAGCATCGGAGCCCATGGCGCCCATGGCAATTCCTACATCTGCGCGTGCCAACACTGGGGCATCGTTGATACCATCGCCGACAAAAGCAAGGGTGCCTTTTTCCTGTGACTGCTGCTGGATCAATCGCTCCACACGATCCACCTTGTCAGCAGGAAGCAACTCTGCGGCATAACTATCTATACCTACCTGCTGCGCCACCTGTCTGGCGACTGCCTCTTTGTCTCCTGTCAGCATCACCGTCTGCTTTACGCCAAGCTGGCGCAAAGCACGAAGGGCTTCGGAAGCATCGGCCTTGACCTGATCCGAGATGACGACATGACCAGCATAGCGACCATCAATAGCTACATGTACGACTGTCCCGGCATGGCCCTCACATCGTTTGCAGGGGTGCAAAGTCGCTCCCTCTGCCTCCATCATACGCTCATTGCCCACAGCTACCCTGTGGCCATTGACATCGGCAACAATGCCCTTGCCCACTACCTCGTGGACATGGTTTGTCGTACAACCATCGCCCACGTGCTGATACGCGCCTTGAAGGGCAACGGCTATGGGATGATGGGAAAAATGCTCCACATGGGCAGCAAGGTGGAGCAACTCTTTCTCACTCAACTCGTCAGGATGGATGGCCTCAACAGCAAAAGTCCCTTGGGTTAATGTGCCTGTCTTGTCGAGGACTACAGTGTCAATATGGGCCAAAGCATCCATATAATTGCCACCCTTGATGAGGATGCCCTTGCGACTTGCGCCACCAATGCCACCGAAGAACGACAACGGAACGGAGACGACCAGGGCACAAGGACAACTCACGACGAGGAAGGTCAACGCACGATAGAGCCAGGTGGAAAACGCATCGGCGTAGCTCGGATAGAAACACGGGGGAACAAAGGCGAGCACAAGGGCCGCTATGACAACGAAGGGTGTATAGACGCGGGCAAAACGACGAATAAACGACTCACTCTTCGACTTGTTCTCCGTGGAGTTTTCCACGAGAGCGATAATCTTGGAGGCTGTCGACTCGCCATAGGACTTGCCCACCCGCACACGAAGAACACCAGAGAGGTTGACACAACCAGAGATGACATCATCGCCAGGAGCCACATCGCGTGGAAGGCTCTCACCTGTCAGCGCAACGGTATTGAGACTGGATGTACCATCGAGTACCCTTCCATCGACCGGGACTTTCTCGCCGGGACGCACGACGATCGTCTCACCGACCCGAAGCACGTCTGGGTGTACCTCGACCACATCGCCACCACGCTCCACAAAGGCTACGTCGGGACGTATGTCCATCATTTTGGAAATAGATTTGCGACTCCGGTGTTCGGCATAATGTTCGAAGAGTTCTCCTACCTGAAAGAAAAGCATCACAAAGACGGCTTCAGGCAATTGGGGCTCGCCCCCTGGGAGAAAACCGATGAACAAGGCGCCAATCGTGGCGAGACTCATGAGGAAGCATTCGTCAAAGGGATCGCCGTCCATAATGCCTTCGACAGCCTCCCATAGCACGTCGTAACCTATCAAGAGGTAGGGCACCAGATAAACCAAGAGCATTTGCCATAGCGGCAAACTGTAGTGTTGCTCAATCAGCCAGGCTCCAACAAGGAGCAAGACGGTCAGAAGGATTCTCAACAATTTCATATTCTATATCGTTTTTTCGTTTGTCATGCACGTCCGCATCGTCAAACTCGGCAGAAACGGAATGCTGTTTCGCTGGTGTCGGGTTTCCAGTAGTCTTGCAAGAGATGTGCGAGAGCAATAAGAGCGTGTGCTCTAATTGACAAGTGCGGCGTATCTGATTTAAAAGACCATGCAAAGGTAAGGGGAATACTGTGCAACTGGGTTGCAAAGTGATGTATGGCATGAAAATCTCATATTATTTTCGTAACTTTGCAAGCATGATAACTCCAAACGACGCGACGTGGCGCTTTATCCGCGACCACCGCACGGACGACGTGCGCCAACTGGCCTTGATGGGAGTAAAGACGAGTGAGATCGATCTGCCATTGGCCCTGCAGCAGATACAGGGTTGGCAGACGGCACGCACAAAACTCCCCTCATGGGCTGCCAAGGAGGAGATCGTCTATCCACCACACCTCAACATGGAACAATGTTCCAGCGAGACTACGGCTGAATATAAGCGAGACCTGGTCAAACGGTTGTGTATGGTGCGAAAGGCGATGGCCGACCTCACAGGAGGAATGGGTATAGACTTTTCGACACTTGCGCAGGACTTCGACAAAGCGGTCTATGTGGAACGCAACCCGACGCTCTGTGCGCTGATGGCACACAATGGTCCCGTGCTGGGCCTGGACCATATGGAGATACGCAATGAGGATTGCGCAGACGTGCTGGCTATGCTGCCGCAACAAGACTTGATATTCATGGACCCTGCACGCCGCGACCATCATGGCGGAAGAGTGTTTCAACTCCAAGACTGCCAGCCAGACGTGCTTTCACTGCGTGAGAAGCTGCTGAGGAAAGCCCGGGTCATACTGCTGAAATTATCACCAATGCTCGACTGGCATGCAGCTGTACACCAATTGGACTGCGTACGGGAAGTGCATATTGTCGCAACAGGCAACGAATGCAAAGAACTGCTACTGGTCTGCTCGTCCGAGCAGATAGGCGATGGAAACGTCTGCTGCGTGAACAACGGGCAACGGTTTTGTTTTCCTATGGAAACGACTCCCAACACTGGTCTAAAGACAAGTCAAGAAATCCATATGGAGGACTTTCTCTATGAGCCCAATGCGGCCGTAATGAAGGGAGGATGCTTCGGCATGCTCTGCGAGAAGTATAAGGTTGTCGCACTGGGACACGACTCCCATCTCTTCACCTCGCCTATAATGATGGATGACTTTCCTGGTCGTAGATTCCGAATCAAAGCCGTCTCCTCATTCAACAAAAAGGAACTGAACCGGAATCTTGGCTACATCAAACAGGCAAACATAGCCGTCCGGCACTTTCCCCTATCGGCCAACGAACTGAGGAAGCGGCTCAAACTGCGCGACGGAGGAGACACCTACCTCTTTGCGACAACGTTTCAGCCGTCAAGTACAAGTCGTCAGGAACGTATATTAATGATAACGGAGAAGGCGTAACGCCCTCTCCGCTTTTTGTTTTTGAATTAGTCTGTCACGCCCAGTTCCCTCAGTGCACGACGAACAATATCATTTTCCTCATTCCACACACGGAAGTACTCATTCATCGTCCACAAATCGCGTGCGACAAGAGCCTTCAGTTGTAATCGAAGATAAGGAATCGTACATTGTTGCTCCTCGTCGTCCTTCGGCACGATCTTCTCCTTGTTTCCTTGGGCAAAAATAGTATCCAAAAGGGCTTGCGGAACCTCGTAACGAGCGGCAAAATCCTCAAAAGTCTTCCACTGTTTGCGTAGTTGCTTGCGGTTGGCGTCAACATATTTGAGGTAGTTGTTGATGACGATGCTCTTTGCTGCCAACTGTCTGTGAAGGCGCGTATACTTCAATGTATCAAGTGGTACAAACACGTCGGGCATGATGCCGCCTCCACCATAGACCGCACGGTGCTCCTTGAGCGTGTAGTAGCGTAGCGAGTCGGCAAAGTGGATGGAGTCGGGATTGGTCAATTCGCCATGCTTCAGACGATATTCGATGTCCATTTCGTAATCTTTCTTGTCGCCCTTCTTATATGGCTTCTGTATGCAGCGGCCGCTGGGGGTGTAATAATGAGCGATGGTAAGCCGGATCATTGAGCCATCAGGGAGACCGAAAGGTCGTTGCACCAGTCCTTTGCCGAACGAGCGACGGCCAACTATCGTGCCACGGTCGTGGTCCTGAATAGCGCCAGAGACAATCTCGGCGGCGGAGGCTGTAAACTCATTGACCAAGACCACTACACGGCCCTGCTGCAAGCGCCCATTGCCAAAAGCCTTGAACTCGCGACGTGGGGCATGGAGACCCTCCGTATAGACGATCATATCTCCATCGGACAGAAACTCGTTTGCTATGCGGGCTGCAGCCTCCAGATAACCTCCACCATTATCCTGCAGGTCGAGTATCAAGTCGGTCATGCCGAGCTTTTTGAGCGAATCTATAGCACACATCATCTCCTCATGTGTCTTCTCGCCAAAGTTTTCGAGCCGGACGAACCCGATACCAGGACGTATCATATAGGCCGCATCAACCGAGAGGACTGGTATCTTCGCACGCTTGACTATAAAAGAGAGTGGCTTGTCGACACCCCTTCTGATAACCGTCAGCGTCACCTTCGTGCCACGTTTGCCTCGAAGTCGGCGCACGATGTCGCTCCGATCCATCTTCACACCTGCTATTGCGGTGTCATTGACGGCAATAATACGGTCGCCAGCGAGGATGCCCACTTTCTCAGAAGGGCCTCCCGTGGTGGGCTGCATGACCACCAATGTGTCGTCAACGATATTGAACTGCACACCAATACCCTCGAAATCGCCTTGCAATGGTTCGTTGAGCGATTTCGTCTCCTTGGCATTGGTGTAACTGGAATGGGGATCCAACTTCTCCAACATGCCACGGATAGCATCCTCCACGAGTTTGCTCTCATCGACAGAATCGACATAATAGTTGTTGATAGCGACCTCAGCCATCTGTAACTTACGCAAAGCCGACTCTGGACCGAAATCGATTTGCAGCTGGGCACACGCCGAAAGGAAGGGGAAAAGCCCAAGAAACAAGAGCCATGCCAGTCGGCTCGTCCTGTATGGAAAGTGCTTTTTCATCATCTCTGTTTGTTTCTGTTTACAAAAAATATGGTATGCACGACGGTCACGCCTCTTCCGCATCAGGAAGATCCTCCTCTATCACCAAGTTGTTGATGATGAAGTTTTGTCTTTCCATCGTATTTTTGCCCATATAGTACTCCAGCAGTTTCTGAACCTGATCGTTCTTATGGAGCGTCACCTGCTCCAAACGCATATCAGGTCCTATGAAATGGGAGAACTCGTCGGGAGAGATCTCGCCAAGACCTTTGAAGCGAGTGATCTCTGGATCAGGGCCAAGATCACGGATAGCTTGCTGTCGCTCCTCGTCGCTATAGCAATAGATGGTCACGAAGTCTGACTTTTTCTCATTTTTTGTACGGCGTGCCTCTGCATCTTTGACGACCTGCTTGTTCTTGATCTTCGTCTTGCGGTTGCGGACGCGAAATAATGGGGTCTGAAGCACATAGACATGCCCCTTCTTGATCAGTTCGGGGAAGAACTGAAGGAAAAAGGTGATGATGAGCAGACGGATATGCATACCATCAACATCGGCATCGGTAGCAACGATCACCTTGTTGTAGCGCAACGCCTCCAGTCCATCCTCGATATCAAGAGCGGCTTGAAGGAGATTGAACTCCTCATTCTCATAAACGACCTTCTTCGTCAATCCAAAAGAGTTGAGGGGTTTTCCGCGTAGCGAGAATACAGCCTGCGTATTGACATCACGACTCTTGGTGATGCTTCCGCTGGCCGAGTCGCCCTCGGTGATAAAGATGCAGCTATCTTCTTTACGGTCGTTTTTCGCATCGCAGAAATGGATTCGGCAGTCACGAAGTTTCCTATTGTGGAGGTTGGCCTTCTTGGATCGCTCACGGGCCAACTTCGTCACACCCGCCATAGCCTTGCGCTCACGCTCGCTCTCCTTGATCTTTGTCTCCAGAATGTCCGCACAGTCCTCCTTGTGGATATGGAGGTAGTTGTCTACATTCTGTTTGATAAAGTCGCCGACATATTTATTGATGGTTTCCGCTCCGGGTGCCATGACGGTAGAACCGAGTTTGATCTTCGTCTGACTTTCGAAGACGGGCTCCTCCACATTGATAGCAATGGCTGCAACAAGACCATTACGGATGTCCGCATACTCATATTTGCCAAAATGCTCTTTGATCGTGCGAGCAATATGCTCCTTGAAAGCAGACTGGTGTGTGCCGCCCTGCGTGGTGTGCTGGCCGTTGACAAAGGAGTAGTACTCCTCACCGTACTGGTTGGTGTGGGTAAACGCGATCTCGATATCCTCTCCCTTCATGTGGACGATAGGATAAAGGGGCTCGCCTGTCATATTGTCTGAGAGCAAATCTTTCAGACCATGACGGCTGAGAATGCGCCGCCCATTGTGCATGATAACCAACCCCGTATTGAGGTAGGTGTAATTGCGGAGCATCGTTTCCACGATGTCGTCGTGGAAAGAGTAGTTTTTGAAGAGCGTGTCATCGGGCTGGAAGAAGATGAACGTGCCGTTTTCATCCTGCGTATCCTCGGTGCGGTCACTTTGTAGTTGTCCTTTCTCGAAAACCAAGGAGCGCACCTTGCCTTCACGGTAGCTTCTCACTTCGAAACGGCTGCTCAGCGCATTGACAGCCTTCACACCCACACCATTGAGTCCGACGCTCTTTTTGAACGCTTTGCTGTCATATTTACCGCCCGTATTGAGAACGGAAACGGCCTCGACGAGCTTGCCTTGAGGAATGCCACGGCCATAGTCGCGGACGGAGACGCGCAGGTGATCTTCCACGTCGATCTCTATTCTGTTGCCAGCATTCATCTTAAACTCGTCGATGGAGTTGTCAACGACTTCCTTGAGGAGCACATAGATGCCGTCCTCGGGCAGGTTGCCATCACCCAAACGCCCGATATACATACCAGGTCGGGTGCGGACGTGCTCCATGTCGGACAGGTGCCGAATGTTGTCGTCGGTATATTCTGCTGTCGGCTGCGCGCCAACGGGGATCTCTTCTGTTGCCATAGGCTTGATATAATTGGGATAATATGGAGGAGAGGGGATGAGGCGTATCTCGGCCTATGCGTTAGATGTTCTTTTTGTAACAGCGGCGACGCTTGTGCTGCACGGTCTCCAGATACTGCCACTGACTCTGTACACCCTCGTTGGTCTCCATCTCGACCTGACTTTCACCCCATTCGAAACCGTACTCCTGATAGATGGGAATGAGATGGGCAAACATCAAGGCATTGGCTCCCTTGGGACGGTATTCAGGCAGGACACCGATCATCTCCAGGTCAACGATACGGGTCTTGTGAAACTTCAATGCACGAAGAAGATGCCACCATCCAAAGGGTAACAGGCGTCCACGGCGCGTCTTCTGCATCGCACGGGAGAGCGAGGGCAACGTGATGCCAACTCCGACCATCTTGTGCTCCTCCGTGGACCAGTCTTCAACAACGGGAATCAAGCGGAGGTCGGCAAAGGGCAGGTACATCTTGACATACATGTCAACCTGCTTGTCGCTCAACTCGGAGAAGCCATAGATGTCCTTGAAGGTTTCATTGATGAGATGGAAGATCTTACGTCCATAGCCCTCCTTGAGAATCTCGTGGCGAGTAAGAATGCGGACGTGGAGATTGAACCGCTTCTCCACCAATCGAGCTACCTTGGTGTATTTCTCGGGTACGGTATCGGGCACGATGAGCTTAAACTCCACGTAGTCGTTGTCCTTCTCCCAACCTCCAAGCTGTTCCATGAGCTTGGGATAGTAGGGATAGTTATAGATGGTGGCCATCGTTCCGAGTTGATCAAAGCCGTCGATAAGCATACCCTCGGGGTCGAAGTCTGTGAAGCCGAGGGGACCGACAACCTCCGTCATGCCTCTCTCACGACCAAACTGAGCGACCGCATCAAGCAATGCACGTGCCACGTCAACATCGTCCACCATGTCTATCCACCCGAAGCGCACGCTTTTGCGCTGCCAGCGGGTGTTAGCACGGCTGTTGATGATCGCTGCCACACGGCCCACAATACGCCCCTCGCGATAGGCCAGGAAATAATCGGCCTCGCAAAAGTCAAAAGCGGGATTCTTATCCTTCGACAACGTGTTCATATCGTCGCTGAAAAGCGTGGGCACATCGTAGGGATTGCCCTCGTACAAATCGTGATGGAAGTCTATAAAATGGCGCAAATCGCTGCGGGTAGCCACTTTCTTGATGGTAATAGCTGACATCTCTGCTCTGAATTATTCTGTTTCAAATATGCAAATTTAGACATTTTATTGCGACATGCAAAATTTGAATTCCATTTTTCCATATATTTAACCTGGATTGTTCATGAGAATTCGTAACGATATGAAAACAAAGTAAAGAACGATGGAAAACGTATAAGAAAAAATCCCCGTAACGGCAACTACCATCACGGGGATTTTTAAGCAATATATTATGCTTTCTGCTGCTCTGAAAGGGCAGAAAAGCAGTTATGCGTTAGTCAGCCAACTTAGCCTTGAGAAACTCGCGGTTCAAGCGGGCAATATTGGCGATAGACTCACTCTTCGGGCAGACAGCCTCGCAAGCACGGGTGTTGGTGCAGTTGCCGAAGCCCAGCTCGTCCATCTTGGCCACCATGTTCTTGGCACGCTTAGCAGCCTCTACACGGCCTTGGGGAAGCAGAGCGAGCTGGCTAACCTTCGAGCTGACAAAGAGCATAGCAGAACCGTTCTTACAAGCAGCGACACAAGCACCGCAACCGATGCACGTAGCGCAGTCCATAGCCTCGTCGGCAGCCTCCTTGGAGATCAAGATGGCATTGGCGTCCTGAGCCTGTCCGGTACGGATGGAGGTGTAGCCACCAGCCTGGATGATCTTGTCGAAGGCAGTACGGTCAACCATACAGTCCTTGATGACGGGGAAACCTGCTGAACGCCACGGCTCCACGGTGATAACGTCACCGTCGTTGAAGCGGCGCATATAGAGCTGACAGGTCGTAGCTCCGCGCTCTGTCTTGCCGTGCGGCGTACCGTTGATGTAAAGAGAGCACATACCGCAGATACCCTCGCGGCAGTCGTGGTCGAACACGAAAGGCTCCTCACCAGCATCGATGAGTTCCTCGTTGAGGATGTCGAGCATCTCCAGGAACGAAGTGTCGTCGGGGATGTTCTTCATCTCGTGCGTATCGAAATGACCCTGATCCTGCGGGCCGTTCTGCTTCCAATACTTAATTGTGAATGATATATTTCTTGCCATTTTTGGTCTAATTCTTTATTAAGTCCACTAAATCAACTTATCTCCCAGAGATTAGTTCTTGTAATTTCTGGTCTGAACCTTGATAGCCTCATACTCGAGCTTCTCCTTGATCAGCTCAGGAGCGGTGGTCTCACCCTTGTACTCCCAGCAGCCTACATAGAAGAAGTTCTCGTCGTCGCGCTTAGCCTCACCCTCCTCGGTCTGATGCTCCTCACGGAAGTGGCCACCGCAGCTCTCCTCACGATGGAGTGCGTCGTAAGCCACGAGCTCACCCATGAGGATGAAGTCACGAAGGTGGATGGCCTTGTCAAGCTCGACATTGAGACCCTGCTTCGCTCCAGGAATAAAGAGGTTGGTGTTGAACTCCTTGCGGAGGCTTGCGATGAGCTTCAAGCCCTCCTCAAGTCCAGCCTTTGTGCGACCCATACCAACATGCTCCCACATGATGTGGCCGAGCTCCTTGTGGATGGAATCGACAGAACGCTTACCCTTGATGTTCATCAGGCGATCGATCTCGGCGTTGACAGACTTCTCAGCCTCGTCAAACTCGGGAGCCGTCGTCGGCACCTTCGGCCAGAGAGCCTGGTCAGCAAGATAATTCTGGATGGTGTAAGGCAGGACAAAGTAGCCGTCGGCCAATCCCTGCATGAGCGCGGAAGCACCCAGACGGTTGGCACCGTGGTCAGAGAAGTTGCACTCACCGATGGCAAAGAGGCCAGGGATAGTGGTCTGCAGCTCATAGTCGACCCAGATACCACCCATCGTGTAGTGGATAGCCGGGAAGATCATCATCGGATTATAGTACTTCACGCCATTGATCTCGCGTGCGACCTCACCTGGGTTGACATCGGTGATCTCCTCATACATATCAAAGAGGTTGCCGTAGCGCTGCAGGATGCGATCGATTCCGAGACGGTTGATAGACTCAGAGAAATCGAGGAAGACGGCAAGACCCGTATTGTTGACACCAAAGCCCTTGTCGCAGCGCTCCTTGGCGGCACGAGAGGCCACATCACGGGGAACGAGGTTACCGAAGGCGGGATAACGGCGCTCCAAGTAGTAGTCGCGATCCTCCTCAGGAATATCGCTACCCTTGATCTCACCCTTCTGCAACTTCTTGGCATCCTCAATGTTCTTCGGCACCCAGATACGACCGTCGTTACGCAACGACTCAGACATCAGGGTGAGCTTAGACTGCTTGTCGCCGTGGACAGGAATGCAGGTCGGGTGAATCTGCACATAGCAGGGGTTGGCAAAGTAAGCACCCTTGCGATAGCACTGTACGGCAGCGGTGCAGTTGCAACCCATGGCATTGGTGGAAAGGAAGTAGGTATTGCCATAGCCACCCGTAGCGATGACGACGGCATTGGCCGAGAAGCGCTCGAGTTTACCCGTAGTGAGATCCTTGGCAATGATACCGCGTGCGTGACCGTCAACGATGACGACGTCCTCCATCTCATAACGCGTGTAGAGCTTCACCTTGCCCTCATTGACCATACGGCTCAAAGAGCTGTACGCGCCAAGCAGGAGCTGCTGGCCAGTCTGACCCTTGGCATAGAACGTACGGCTCACCTGTGCACCACCGAAGGAACGGTTGGCCAACATGCCACCATACTCACGTGCGAAAGGCACGCCTTGAGCCACACACTGGTCGATGATGTCGTTGCTCACCTCAGCCAAACGATAAACATTGGCCTCACGAGCACGATAGTCACCACCCTTTACCGTATCGTAGAACAAACGATAGACAGAGTCGCCGTCGTTCTGATAGTTCTTTGCAGCGTTGATACCACCCTGTGCGGCGATAGAGTGAGCACGACGCGGAGAGTCCTGGATGCAGAAGTTGTACACATTAAAGCCCATCTCGCCGAGAGAGGCAGCGGCACTGGCACCAGCAAGTCCCGTTCCTACGACGATGACATCGAGCTTGAGCTTGTTCTTCGGGTTCACCAAGCGCTGGTGTGCCTTATAGTTGGTCCACTTCTCAGCGACGGGTCCCTCGGGAATTTTGGAATCTAATATCTTAGCCATAATCTTTCGTTACTTGATAAAAAGTGTTTGAATGTTGTGAATGAATAAATGAAAATTAGACGCAGAGGGGCGCAATGCCGCAAGCGAAGGTCAGCACAACAAACGCGAAGCAAAGAATGAGCAGCGTGGTATAGACGTTGCCAATGCACTTCCAACGCTCGAACCACACCTTACCATTCCAGCCCAAGGTCTGGAGAGCGCTCCAGAAACCATGGCTCAGGTGGAACCAAAGGGCAGCAAGCCATACGAGATAAAGCACCACGTACACAGGATTGGAGAATGTGTCCTGAATGTAAGCCACACCATCAGCAGGGTCGTGAGCCACAGTAATGCCAGTCAACTCGGCAAACATCATGTTGTACCAGAAGTTGAACAAGTGCAGCAACAGACCGAGGATAACGATCAAGCCGAGCACGAGCATGTTCTGGCTTGCCCACTCCACCTTCTTGGGGCGGTCGGTGACAGCATAACGGTTGTTGCCACGTGCACTCCGGTTCTGCATCGTAAGGATGAAGGCATAGACGAAGTGGATGGCGACAAGGGCTGTGAGAGCCACGGTAGCCGCTACGGCATACCAGTTGGCACCCAGGAGCTCGCAAATAGTGTTGTAAGCCTCGCCTGAGAAGAACGCAGCCACGTTCATGCACGCGTGGAACGTGAGGAATAGAACAAGCGCAATGCCCGTTACAGACATCACCACCTTTCTACCGATGGATGATTTAATTAACCACATAAACGATTGATTTTTAATTATTTGAATTATAAATTTGTATTAACTTATTCGCAGCTTTTATCCAACCGATGGCCTTCCGCATAAGCTTCATCCCCAATTCTGGGTAGGCTCCATACGGAATTTCGGTGCAAAAATACTATTTTTTAATGATTAAACAAAGTGAAAAAGGCAAAATTTCAAAGATTATCAGTACTTTTGCGGAAAAAATAGGGAAAGCAAGAATGGTTTTTGAATACGACGTCCTCGTCATCGGAGGTGGGCATGCAGGCTGCGAGGCCGCTTCTGCGGCTGCCAAGACTGGCGCCAAGACCTGTCTGATAACAATGGACATGAACAAAATCGCACAGATGAGCTGCAACCCAGCAGTCGGCGGTATCGCCAAGGGGCAAATCGTGCGCGAGATAGACGCCTTAGGCGGAGAGATGGGACACATCACCGACGCGACGGCTATACAGTTTCGGATGCTCAACCGATCCAAAGGCCCTGCCATGTGGAGTCCTCGCGCTCAATGCGACCGCGAGAAATATATCTTAGAGTGGCGCACCACTCTCGACCAAATACCGCTCCTCGACATTCTTCAAGATCAAGCAGAAGAATTACTGGTAAAAGACTCTAAAGTATTAGGTATCAAAACTTTATGGGGAATAGAGATTCATGCCAAAGCGATTGTTGTCACAGCAGGTACCTTTCTCAACGGACTGATGCATATCGGACACAAGATGGTTGAGGGTGGCCGCATTGCTGAGCCAGCAGTTCATCATTTCTCTGAGAGCATAGCGCGTCATGGCATCCGTGTGGCGCGCATGAAGACAGGCACCCCCGTGCGCATTGACAAGCGATCTGTCCATTTCGAGGAGATGGAAGAGCAACTCGGGGAGAACGACTATCATCAGTTTTCCTACTTCGGGAAACAACGCACCCTTCCACAACTTCCTTGCTGGACCTGCGCCACCAACGCAAAGGTGCACGAGATATTGCGGCAGGGTCTGGCTGACTCTCCTTTATATAATGGACAGATCAACAGTATCGGCCCACGCTATTGTCCCTCCATCGAGACCAAGCTCGTCACATTTCCTGGCCGCGACTCTCACCCCCTCTTTTTAGAGCCAGAGGGAACGGACACCAACGAGATGTACCTAAACGGATTTTCCTCTTCCATGCCATGGGACATCCAGTTGGAAGCACTCCATCATATCCCTGCTTTACGAGATGCTAAAATATACCGACCAGGTTATGCCATAGAGTATGACTTCTTCGACCCCACTCAACTGAAACACTCTTTGGAGTCAAAGCTGATCGAAGGTCTCTTCTTTGCTGGTCAAGTCAATGGCACCACAGGATACGAGGAGGCGGCAGGACAGGGACTTGTTGCGGGCATCAATGCAGCCAATTTCTGTGCCAACAGCGAACCCTTTGTCATGAAGCGCGACGAGAGTTATATCGGAGTGCTCATAGACGACCTCACAACCAAAGGTGTGGACGAACCCTACCGGATGTTCACTTCTCGTGCCGAATACCGCATCCTGCTTCGTCAGGATGATGCCGACGCACGACTGACCGAGCAAGGCTACCACCTCGGATTAGCCAGTCGCGCCCGCTACGACTGGTGGCTGCAGAAGAAAGAGCACATCGAGCGTATTATCAATTTCTGCGAGCAAACAACAGTAAGACCCGAAGAAATTAACAACCTACTCGAAACTGTCGGCACTTCCCCACTCCGAGGCACCACACACCTCTCAGAGTTGGTGGCACGTCCACAGCTCAACTTCCAAAACCTATCCGAGAAGCTGCCTTCCTTGAAAGAAACCATTGCCTTATCGCCCAACCGAACGCAAGAAATTGCCGAGGCTGCTGAGGTCAGGATGAAATATAAAGGATATATAGAACGCGAACGCATCTTTGCAGACAAAATGCGGAGATTGGAGGACATACGCATCGCCGGACACTTCCATTATGCAGAAATGCACGATCTCAGTACCGAGTGCAGACAAAAGTTGGAGCGCATCCAGCCCGAGACGTTGGCAGAAGCAAGCCGAATCCCAGGCGTTAGTCCTAGCGACATCAACGTACTATTGGTACTCATGGGGCGATAGGATCGTTTCACGCGAAACAATTAACAAATCATCATAAAAGCAAGCAATTGATCATGAACAAACAATTACTTTTGGACAACCTACGTTGTATCCCCGACTGGCCCATTAAGGGCGTTAACTTTCGCGACGTGACGACCCTTTTCAAAGACAAGGACGCGTTGCGAGAGATTGCCGACAGCATGTATGATCTATACAAGGGCAAAGGAATTACGAAAATTGTCGGTATCGAGAGCCGTGGCTTTGTCATGTCATCCGCTGTCGCTATTCGACTGAACGCAGGTATCGTTCTTTGCCGAAAACCCGGCAAACTGCCATGTGCCACTATTCAGGAGAGCTACGCCAAAGAGTACGGCATAGACACCATCGAGATTCACGCTGATTCCATCAACGAAAAAGATGTCGTGCTACTTCACGACGACTTGTTGGCTACAGGAGGCACGATGGCTGCCGCCTGCAAGCTCGTCAAGAAGTTTCACCCAAAGAAGATTTACTGCAACTTCATCATCGATCTAAAAAGCGAATTTCCAGACGCCATCAAACAATTTGAAGAACAAGGTATCGAGGTGACTTCGCTGCTATCGTTCTAATCAAAACGACTAATTGAGTATGAGGCGCGATGTTGAGAAAAAGGCTTTCTATCTAACACCGCGCCTCCGTGACACAGTGATGAGAGTGTTCGCGTTCCACGTGAAACAAAATGGCCATAACTATTTAATTATAAGGACTTACGCATTATGACTAAAGCAGAAAATGAAGCACGCCTTCAACGTCTCAAAGCTATTGTATTGGCTATGCCAGAAAAGCCAGGCACATATCAATACTACGACAAAGAGGGAACAATCATCTACGTTGGAAAGGCCAAAAATCTCAAGCGTAGAGTATCTTCATATTTTCACAAAGAAGTGGATCGTTTCAAAACCAAAGTACTTGTTTCGAAGATTGAAGACATCACGTATTCTGTAGTCAATACGGAAGAAGATGCCTTATTGATAGAGAATCAACTTATCAAGCAGTACAAGCCAAGATATAATGTACTGCTAAAAGACGGCAAGACTTATCCAAGTATTTGCGTAACTAAGGAGCCATACCCAAGAATATTCAAAACCCGCACCATAAATAAGAAATATGGCACGTTTTATGGTCCGTATAGTCACATCGGCTCCATGTATGCCATACTCGATATTATACAAAAAATCTACAAACCACGTACTTGTCGTCTTCCGCTGAACGAAGAATCCGTGAAAAAAGGAAGATTCAAGCCCTGTCTCGAGTATCACATCAAAAAATGCGAGGGGCCATGTATCAACCGTCAAACTTACGAAGAATACCAAGAGGCAATACGTGAAGCACGTGAAATCCTGAAGGGAAACACAAGAGAAGTACAGAAAATGCTGCAGGAAGAGATGATGAAACGGGCAGAAAAGATGGAATTTGAAGAAGCAGAAGTACTCAAACAGCGATGGATTGCGCTCAACAACTTTGCAGCTAAGAGCGAAATAGTAAGCCATACGATCACAGACGTAGATGTATTTACCATTATAGACGATGAGGAAAAACACGCTGCATTCATCAATTACATCCATGTTAAGAACGGAGCTATCAACCAAAGTTTCACCTACGAATACAAGCGCAAACTGGATGAAACCGACAAAGAACTGCTCAACGAAGCTATTTTAGAAATTAGAGAGAGATTTCAGAGTAGCGCAAAAGAGATCATCGTACCTTATGAATTAGATTTTAAGATTAAAAATGCCGATTTCTTCGTACCTCAGCGCGGAGATAAGCGTCATCTATTAGAACTATCGGAGATGAATGCAAGGCAATATAAGTTTGACAGACTCAAACAGACCGAAAAACTAAATCCAGAGCAACGACAGACCAGACTGATGAAAGAGCTACAACGCCTCTTGCAGCTCGACAGAATGCCTTTCACTATAGAATGCTTCGACAATTCCAATATATCTGGAAGTGATGCCGTGGCAGGCTGTATAGTATATAAAGGTATGAAACCATCGCGTAAAGACTATCGAAAATACAACATCAAGACGGTAGAGGGACCCGACGACTATGCCTCAATGCAAGAGGTTGTGCGAAGACGCTACACGAGAATGAAGGAAGAAGGCGCTCCCCTACCCGACCTTATCATTACAGACGGTGGAAAGGGCCAAATGGAGGTTGTCAGATCGGTTATTGAGGACGAACTTCATATACACATTCCCATCGCAGGTTTGGCTAAAGACGATCGACATCGCACCAATGAACTACTATTTGGTTTTCCTCCAATGACAATCGCCGTAGATATAAAGGGCGAACTCTTCAAGATTCTAACACAAATACAAGATGAAGTACACCGATACGCCATCAGTTTTCACCGAGACAAACGCTCCAAACATCAACTTCATAGCGCACTCGATGAAATAAATGGTATCGGGCCGAAGTCAAAAGATCTGCTGCTTAGAAACTTCAAATCGGTAAAGCGCATCAGAGAAGCAACATTCGAAGAGCTAAAAGAGATCATAGGTGAGAGCAAGGCGAAATCCATTATTAATTATTGGAGCGACCAAACAGAGACAAGGTAATAAGAACATGCCTAATGATACTGTTTCTTATAGATCAAACACAAAGGAAGGAGCAAATTTGGCTGTTTAGGAAATAAAACGTATCTTTGCATTATGAGAATAGTCATACAACGTGTTACAGAAGCCAGCGTAGCGGTGAATGGAAAGACTGTCGGCGCAATAGAGAAGGGATACATGATACTTGTTGGCGTGGAAAACGCTGACACTCAAGAAGATGCCGAATGGTTAGCCCGTAAGGTTGCCTCACTTCGCGTTTTCGACGACGAAGCTGGCGTAATGAACTGTGACATTCGTCAGACAGAAGGTTCTGTACTAGCGATATCCCAATTTACGCTCTTCGCAAGTTACAAAAAGAACAATCGCCCATCATGGTTTCGCGCATCCAAACAAGCCTACTCTGAACCACTCTACAATTACTTCTGCGACCAACTGGAGCTACAACTGGGCGCAGGCAAGGTTGCACGCGGTATCTTTGGAGCAGACATGAAAGTGGCCTTGATCAACGATGGGCCTGTTACCATTATTATGGACACGAAAAACAAAGAATAGATAGCAACCTCTTCTATAATAATAGGAGACAGACGCGTCACATCTCTTCCAATTAAATTCGAAAACAATGACTATCACAGAAGCTCAACTTACAGTAGATCAATGGATTAACAAATACGGCGTACGCTATTTCTCAGAGCTAACCAACATGGCATGTCTCACAGAGGAAGTAGGCGAACTGGCACGTGTCATTGCCCGCACCTATGGCGAACAGAGCTTCAAGGCTGGCGAAAAATCCAATTTAGGGGAGGAAATGGCCGACGTACTGTGGGTCCTTCTCTGCCTAGCCAACCAAACGGGTATAAATCTCGAAATCGAATTACAAAAAAGCATTGAAAAGAAAACAAAAAGGGACGCAGAGCGTCACAAAAACAATTCAAAACTGAAATAAACAAATAAACAGAAAGCATATGACTTCAATCAAAGACACTGTAAGACAGGATATAGAGCGTGCCGAAAATATCCAGTCAGAGAACAAATACGAGCAAGTACTAGCACAATATAACACTGATGTGGACGATGCGGAAGTTCGCGAGGAAGTAAAGAAAATCATTGCAGAAAAAGCACATGAAAACGATACTCCAGAAGTAAAGAAATTTCTCTTAGGGAGCGTGGAACTTACCACACTTCACACTACTGATTCAGACGTGAGCGTGATGCAGTTTACGGAGAATGTCAACCGGTTTGACGAGGTCTATCCCGACCTACCACACGTAGCCACCATCTGCGTCTTCCCATGCTTTGCCGAGGTCGTCAACGACACCTTGGAGGTAGAAGGGGTAAATATAGCATGCGTCAGTGGCTCCTTCCCCTCATCACAGGCTCTCATTGAAGTAAAAGTGGCCGAAACGGCACTTGCCATCAAAGACGGTGCCAACGAGATCGATATTGTCATGCCAGTAGGCAAATTCCTCACAGGTGCCTATGAAAGTATGTGCGACGACATTGCAGAACTGAAAGAGACTTGTGGACAAGCAGTTGCAATGAAAGTGATTCTGGAAACAGGTGACCTCGTGACTGCATCCAACATCAAGAAGGCCTCCATTCTTTCCATGTATGCAGGTGCCGACTACATCAAAACTTCCACTGGCAAGGAAAAAGTCTCTGCTACACCGGAGGCCGTTTATGTAATGTGTCAAGCCATCAAGGAGTACTACGATAAAACAGGCATCCAAATCGGTTTAAAACCTGCTGGAGGTATCAATACTGTGATGGACGCCGTCATCTACTACACTATTGTCAAGGAAGTTCTTGGCGAGAAATGGCTTACCAACCAGTGGTTCCGCCTCGGGACGAGCCGCCTAGCCAACCTCTTGCTGAGCGAAATAGTAGGAGAAGAGGTGAAGTTCTTCTAAAAGCATAGTTTCAGTTGCTCCAAGTCTTCCTATAAGACTGAAAACGCTTCCGGAACATACCGGCAACTAAGTTGAAATTATAACGTCAATGGCCAAACCATCAGAAACTCCTGGTGATTTGGCCATTGACGCTACTTTATGATCTTTAAAAGAGACTATTGTCCCTACCCTTCTCCTTTATTTAGTGCGTTCGCTGACATAGTCAAGATAAGCACGAAGGGCGGTGGCAATCTGCTCGTCGTGACAATAATCATCAAGGAACTGAAGACACAACTGGTGGTAGAAACGCATCCTACCCTCTGAATATTCTATACCACCATTGCCCTTTGCAAACGCTACAAGACGGGCTATTTCTTGCTTCGTAACGGTTCCGTCCTTCACTTTTGTTACCAATTTCCAGTGCTCAGCCTTGCCCGCTTTATGCAATGCGTATATCACGGGGAGTGTAAGTTTCCCTTCCGCCATGTCATTGCCAGTGGGCTTTCCAATATTGGCATCATCATAATAATCGAAAATATCGTCTCGAATCTGGAAAATCACTCCCAAGTTATGGCCAAACTCCTCCGCCGCAGTCACTTCATCCTCAGTAGCACCGACAGACAAAGCACCGATTCCTGCGCAAGCACTAAAGAGCGCGGCAGTTTTATTCTTGATGATCTCGTAATACACATCCTCCGACACTTCACGGTTCTGAATGTTCGAGAGCTGGAGAATCTCACCATTCGACAAGGTCTGGCCTAATTTTGCCAAATTGGTAACGATTCGCTCACGCCCACTATAAGCAATGTGAAGCAAAGCGGTAGAAAGCACATAGTCGCCTACCAGCACGGCTACACGGTTGTCAAACAGTGCGTTGGTGCTGGCTTGTCCACGACGTTCCTTTGCTTCGTCCACAACATCGTCGTGAATAAGAGATGCAGTGTGCAAAAGCTCAAGTCCTACGGCGGAATGCAGCGTTACTTGCGAGACAGCACCAAAGTTTTTGGCCATCAGCAATATCAAAATAGGACGCATCCGTTTCCCAGCGCGCTGCTTGACGTGCTCCAATGCACAGCCCAGCATACCGTCGTCATGGGTAAGACTGCTGTTGAATAGCCCGATGAAATCGGCTAATTCGTGCGAGATAGGCTCCTTGATGAGCGATACGTAATCCATGAAAGTCCGAAATTTGATACAAAATTAAGGATTTAATCGGAGAATATCACAAAAAATTTGTACTTTTACACTTTAAAAATATCATTAGCATGACAAAACTGATTCTTCTCGACGCCTATGCGATCATCTATCGCTCTTACTATGCCCTTCTGCGCACACCGCGCATCAATAGTAAGGGGCTCAACACGTCGGCCATTATGGGTTTTTGCAATACACTACATGAGGTATTGACCAAAGAGCAACCCGACTACATAGGCGTGGCCTTCGACCACGGCAAGACCTTCCGTCACGAAAAGTTTTCCGCCTATAAGGCACAGAGACAAGAAACTCCCGAGGACATCAAGCGCTCCGTACCTATCATTCAAGATATCCTCGGCGCTCTACGTATTCCCGTACTACAGAAGGATGGCTTCGAAGCCGACGACGTGATAGGAACGCTTGCGCACCAAGCCGATGAAATGGGCATTTTAACCTATATGCTCACCCCCGACAAGGACTATGGTCAATTGATAGCCGACAACGTGAAGATGTACAAGCCTCGCCATGGCGGAGGCTATGATATCATCGGCAAAGAGGAAGTACAACAGAAATATGGTATAGCTACCCCCGCGCAGGTAATCGACCTGTTGGCACTAATGGGTGATAGCGCAGACAACTTTCCCGGATGTCCTGGTGTGGGCGAAAAGACTGCTGTCAAACTTATCAACCAGTTTGGCTCCGTTGCCAACCTCCTTGAGAGCACAGACCAACTGAAAGGGAAAATGAAGGAGAAGGTAATGAATGCTACCGAAGACATCAAGCTATCCTATTTCTTGGCAACCATTCGACAAGACGTTCCTATCAGTCTCGATCTCGAAGCGATGAAGTGTAAGGAGCCGGATGCGGAGACATTGGCAAAACTCTTCGACGAACTGGAGTTTAAGACTCTTACGAACAAGTTTTTGGGAAAGGCCGAAAAAACCAAGAAAAAGAATCAAAGACAGCTTGATCTCTTTGCTGAAATTACGCCCGACGGCCAAGAAGAAACAAAAAACGAGCAGTATGAAAGCATTAAAACAACGCAACACGAATACCATCTTATTGATAATGTGGACGATGCGCTTGTTTTATATGATTTTTTACGGACAAAAGAAATACTTTGTTTAGACACAGAGACAACCTCCGTACACCCGATGGAAGCCGAATTGGTGGGATTCAGTTTCGCCGTGAAGGAAAAAGAGGCTTGGTACATAGCCGTAAAAGACAACCGTGAAGAGGCGTTAAAAATGCTTTCGATATTTAAACCGCTATTTGAAGACGAGAAGATACTCAAGGTGGGACAAAATATCAAGTACGACATGGAGGTGCTCCACAACTATGGTATCACGGTGAAGGGTCGTATCTTTGACACGATGCTCGCCCACTATATCATCCAGCCAGAACTCCACCACGGCATGGACTACCTTGCAGAGGTTTATCTCCACTACCAGACCGTGCACATAGAAGAACTCATCGGACCGAAGGGAAAAGGGCAGAAAAACATGCGTGACTTACCACCAGAGGCGGTCTATGCTTACGCTTGCGAGGATGCCGATATTACCTTGCGCCTCTACCATATCCTGGAACCAAAACTTAAAGAGGTTGGCGGAGAAGATTTGTTTTGGCAGATCGAGATGCCCCTCGTTCCAGTCCTGGCCGATATGGAACAAACGGGCGTCTGTCTCGACACAGAAGCCTTAAAAGAGACCTCCCGCATCTTCAACGAACGGCTTCACCTCTATGAGACACGCATCTACGAAGAGGCCGGTGAAACATTCAACATCGCAAGTCCCAAGCAAGTCGGTGAGATTCTTTTCGGAAAATTGCATTTGGTCGACAATCCCAAGCGGACAAAGACAGGACAGTACGTCACCTCCGAAGAAGTACTGCAATCCCTCAGTGGCAAGCATCCCATAGTGGACAACATTCTTGCCCACCGAGGTCTAAAAAAACTATTGGGCACCTATGTCGATGCGCTTCCGAAACTCATCAACCCTCGCACGGGCCGCATCCACACTTCTTTCAACCAAGCAGTGACAGCCACAGGTCGCCTCTCGTCAAGCGACCCTAACTTGCAGAACATCCCCGTCAGAGACGATGACGGCAAGGAAATTCGCAAGTGCTTTATCCCTGAAGAGGGGTGTCTGTTCTTCTCTGCTGACTACTCGCAAATAGAGCTGCGCATCATGGCCCACCTTAGTGGCGATGAAAACATGATCGAAGCGTTTCGGAGCGGACAGGATATCCACCGAGCTACAGCCGCCAAGATATGGCACGAACCGATAGAGCGTGTCGAGGACGCACAACGAAAGAAAGCCAAGCAAGCCAACTTTGGCATTATCTACGGCATCACGGCCTTCGGGCTGGCTCAACGGATGGGAATAGCCAACGGGGAGGCGCGCGACCTCATCGCCGACTATTTCAGGACCTTCCCCCGTGTCCACGCCTACATGGAGCAAGCCAAGCAATTGGCACGCGAGAAGGGTTATGCTGAGACCATCTTCCATCGTCGCCGCTACCTACCTGATATCACCTCTCGCAACAACACCGTTAGGGGATTTGCCGAGCGCAACGCTATCAACGCACCGATACAAGGAAGCGAAGCCGACATCATCAAAGTGGCAATGATCCACATCCACCGCCGCTTCGCTGAGGAAGGCATCCGGTCGAAAATGATCCTGCAAGTACATGATGAGCTCAATTTCTCTGTCTATCCCGAAGAGAAAGCACTTGTCGAACGCATTGTCGTGGAAGAGATGGAACATGCCTATACACTCTCCGTACCCCTCGTGGCCGACGCAGGCTGGGGACGAAACTGGCTGGAAGCACACTAACCCCCTGTTCAAGCCAGCCTACATCCTAAGAACAAAGGAGCAAAAACACCCAAACAACGGGTGCTACATGAATAGAAATTGACATCGCGAAATGTCAATAATGGTTCATGTTGCACCCGTTGTTTAAACTATGAATTAAGAAGGTCGACACTACTGAGAAGCCTCAGACCCACGAAACAGAAAAAGACTATCGGGTTCTCCAGCCAAAGACTAAGCAGCAAGGCCCAAAAACTGACGAACACGCCTCTTCATTTTCAATTACTAAAACAGGATTTCCATGTGGCTTTTCAGATAATAGTAAACTATTAACTACAAGTTGATGAAAGCATAAACGCTTGGTGTTGAAGCATTTATACAAGAAAAAGAAATGCAACGCAGTTTTGAAAAAGTGATGAGACGGCTTGCGCACTCAGGGGTTTTATTGTAACTTTGCAACATAAATAATTCAACAACAAGTTATATCAATCGTCTATTATGAAAAAGAAGAACCTATTACTTTTCGCTGCATTGGCACTGAGTGCCTCCGCCAGCGCACAGGAAGTAGTCACGGTAACATCCACGGACGGCAAGAAGGAGTTTGACAAAGGTCAGATTACCACCTTCACCTTCGACGGCCCCGCCGTCATCTTGCACCGTAGCGGTAATCAAGAGCCCGAGGAATACATGATGAGCGACATCGTGGAGATTACCTTCAGCCTGGCCACCGGCTTCGACAATGTGAAGATGGGAGAAACCAACATCACCGTGAGTGCGGAGCGCGGAACCGGCATTCTTCGTATCAATGGCACGGAACCTGGCAAGATCTACAACGTAGCCGTCTATGACGCAGCAGGCCGTATTGTCTGGAACGACAAGCAGTGGCAGGGCCAGACTATCGATCTTTCGGGCAAGCCCGCTGGCGTCTATATTCTGAACATCAACAACACAACACTTAAATTCAGAAAGTAATCTATGAAGAAATCCATACTCCTCATGTCCGCCCTTTTCTTCTGCGGCATGACTGCGCTGGCCCAGGAGCCACTTTACAAGATGAAGTTGACGCTGCAAGACGGAAGCAAGCTCGCAGCCCTTACCGACGAGATCGACTCCATGCAACTCACGACAGTGAAGGCAGCCGAGGTACACGTCACGGAGCGCTACAAGACCTCCTCCTCCATCGGCATCAATATCGAGGCCGAAGCAAGTGTGACACGCGTCCAAGCGGCCATCGTCGCTGGCAGCGAGAAGGACCCCAACATCAACTACACCGAGTATGTGCAGAAGCATAGCGTCTGTGACGCCAAGGGATCCTATACGCTGGCCTTCGACTTCCTCAAGCCGGAGAGTATCTACACCATCTATGTGCTCGCATACGACGAGAACGGTCTGCCCACGGGTCTGAAGAGCCTTACCTGCTCCACGGGTGCCGTGGCCGACGATCCCTTCACAGTCACGACGACACACGTCGGAACAACAACACTCAAGTACAACGTCACGGCCAAGGACGCTTCCGTGAAGTACTGCACTTTCGCCACAGGCTATGACTACTACCAGCGCTGGCAGCTGGAGGAAGGCACCAACGGCGACGTCATCAAGCACTTCATCAGCATGTGGTCCACCTTCGCCTCCTGGTATGGCGAGAACTGGCAGACCATGATGAAGTACGACCGCCGCGAGGGCACCTACGAGGGCGATGGCTACCACCTGATGTGGGACGCTCGCCAGGTCGTCATCACCTTCGGAATGGACGACGACGGCAACCTCGTCACGCCAATTCAGGTTGACAGCATCCACACCAACGCCCCGACACCGGTGGACATGGACATCCCCGTGACCGTCCTCTCCAACGAGTGGGGAGACCAGCAGATCAAGGCTGCCCCGACTACCAACACCCCCTATTTCATCACCATGCAGCCCGCCGCCTACGTTGACCTGTACAAGACCGACGCAGCGCTGCTCCGCGCCCTTTGCTACGAGGCCGACAACATCAACCCGACCGACCTGGCCCGTACTCGCGACGAGGACCTCAGAGATGGTCTGTGGGAGTTCCGCGTGCGCAAGGATGTCGACACCGACTACTACATCATCGCTGTCGGACTGGACGAGGGCGCACCCGCTACCCGCGCCTTCAAGACCAAGATCACGGTGCCTGGAGGAAGTTTCTAAGCCTATTGTATGTACAACAACGAAAGAAGAAAAACAATGAAAAAGATCATAGCAACTATCGCCGCCTCCGTGCTCTCTGTGGCGGCCATGGCCCAGAAACCGGGCGACGGTGTGTTGAGAATCCATACCACCGACGGCGAGGTGACGCCCATCTTCACCAAAAACATCAAGAGCATGACCTTTGAAGAGGTGACACCGCTGACCATGAACATCGATGTCGAGGAGACTGGCACAGACTACATCCTCGTCGATTTCCCCATGCCCGAGGGCTGCTCCCACTGGCTGATGTACGTCGGCGACGAGGAACTGGTTGGCGACGACCGCGACGTCCGCATCGAGATGAAGAAGCGCTACATGGAGGACTGGCGCGAGTCGAAGTACCTGCAGATCCCTGGTCTGAAGGATAACACCACCTACTACATCTACGCCCTTCTCTACGACAATGACGGAGTGCCCGCAGGTCTCAGCCGCGCCACGGCAACGACCAAGGCCAAGGCCAATGACGAGTTCTCTGTCAACGTCACGGACATCAAGTCCAATACGGCTACCGTCACCTTCACCCCGAAGGACCAGACGCAGCAGTACTACTGCTTCATCGTGTCGGACGAGACCCGCGACTTGATGATAGAGAAATATGGAAGCATCGAAGCTGCCGACCAGGCCTACTGGGACTACATAGCTGGGCAGTACGACATGGACCTCGATTTTTATTTGAACCAGACTCTGTTCCGCGGTACGAAGACCGTTGACGCCAAGGAGTTCACTGGTCAGGCCCTGCAGTCCGAGACCCTCCACTGGGCCTATTGCTATGCTGTCAACTCCTCTACGGGCGAGATTACATCTCCCGTCTATGAGCAGCGCTTCACCACGCTGGCCACGGAAGCATCAAGCAATCAGCTCACCGTCACCGTTATACAGCCGTACAAAGATGGTTGCGACGTAGAAGTCAAGACCACCAACAACGACAAGTATATCCTCGACGTGCAGAGCAAAGAGGTCTGGGAGAGAAAGCTAAGCGCCCACAACGGCGACGCCAAGAAGGCCGCAGCCGACCTGCTGAAGATTGTCTATAGCGGCGAGGCTGACGACTTCACAAGACAAGGCGACTTCACAGGCAAGCTCAACTACGGCCAGCCTGACACCGACTGCGTGGTCATCGCCTGTGGCTATGACGGCGGCGTGACGACCGACGTGCAGGCCATCCCCTTCCATACCTTGGCAGAATAAAGGACAGCGGACGTAAGACCGCAGTCTAACAGAGATAGCCCAGCCCTTTGCGCATCACAAGCGCCAAAGAGCTGGGCTTTTTTGAAGCCAAAATTCTTTTATCACCCGAAAACTTGCCTATTTCATGAAAAGGCAGTACTTTTACACCATCATTCGACAAAGGAATCATGAGAATCATCATCATCAACGGCCCCAACCTCAACCTCTTGGGCACACGCGAACCCGACCTCTATGGGCAGGAGACGATGGACCACTGCCTCGCGTCGCTCCGAAAACGGTTTCCACAGGTGGAGATAGAATACTATCAGAGCAACCATGAGGGCGCATTGGTAGACCGGCTTCAGGAGACCGGATTCACCCACGACGGCATCATCCTCAACGCGGCAGCCTATACCCATACCAGCATTGCCCTGCTCGACACCATCCGAGCCATCAGCACACCAGTCGTAGAGGTCCATCTGAGCAACGTGGCCGCCCGCGAGGACTTTCGCCACCGCTCCATGATCGCCCCCGCTTGTGTCGGAACAATCGCGGGGTTCGGCATGGACGTCTATCGACTGGGCGTAGAAGCGCTGCTCTGTTTCACCCACCACCCCCAATCGAGTCGGTCATGACTGAACAACTGCAACGATATATAGAACAGCACAGCGACCCCGAGGGCGACTATCTGCACCGCCTTTGGCGGGCCACCCACTTGCACACACTCCACGGACGCATGGTGAGCGGCCATGTCGAGGGGCGCCTGCTCAAGATGTTGGTCACCATGATACGCCCCAAACACATCCTGGAGATAGGCACCTTCACGGGATATAGCGCTCTCTGCATGGCCGAGGGACTGCGTTCGATAGGCGATGGGGGTATCATCCACACCTTCGATGTCAATGACGAACTGGAGCCCTTCACGCGCCAGTGGATCGATGGATCAGGACTGGGCAACTACATCGACTTCCGCATCGGCGACGCCATCGAGCAAGCACCCCAACTGGGCGTGACCTTCGACCTTGCATTCATCGATGGCGACAAGCGCACCTACCTCCAGACCTACGAGATGGTGCTACCGCTGCTGCGACAAGGTGGCTTCATCCTCGCCGACAATACACTATGGGACGGGCATGTCGTCGATTCGGCCTATGCCAAAGACCAGCAGACCTTGGGCATTTGCCGCTTCAACGACGCCACAGCACAGGACCAGCGTATCGAAAAAGTCATCCTTCCCATGCGCGATGGCCTCACGCTGATGCGCAAATTGTAATTTTATGGAGACAACATGGCCATTTCTCAACAAGATTGAGTAACTTTGCAATCAAATAACAAAGAAGAATATGGAAGAAACAAGACAAAACCGCATAGCCCGCCTCCTGCAAAAGGAGCTGGCGACCATCTTTCAGGGACAGACACGCATGATGCACGGCGTGCTGGTCAGCGTCACCCGGGTGCGCGTAAGCCCCGACTTGAGCATCTGTACCGCCTATCTCAGCATCTTCCCCTCAGAGAAATCGGAAGAACTGATCGAGAACATCAACACCAACGAGAAGCAAATCCGCTTCGAACTGGGACGACGCGTGCGCAACCAGCTCCGCATCATCCCCGAGCTACGCTTCTATCTCGACGACTCCCTCGACTACATCGACCACATTGACGAACTGCTGAAGAAGTGAACTTCCCGCTATTTGTCTCCCGCCGCTACCTGTTCTCCAAGAAGAGCACGCACGCCATCAATCTCATCAGCGTCATTGCCGTGCTCGGCGTGGCCGTGGCCACGATGGCCATGGTGGTCGTCATGAGCAGTTTCAACGGTTTTGCCGACCTGATAGCGTCCCTCTTCACAGAGTTTGACCCGCAATTGAAGGTGCAGCCAGTGAGTGGCAAAGCTGCTCCTGCCGACGATGCTGCCTTGGTGAAGGTAAAGCAGTTACCCTTTGTCGCCGTGGCAACAGAATGCGTAGAGGACCAGGCGCTGGCCGTATATCGGGATCGTCAGATGATGGTGACTGTGAAGGGTGTGGAGGCCAACTTCGACTCGCTCACCAACATTCGCAACATCCTCTACGGTGACGGCGAGTTTCGTCTCTCCCAGGCCAACCTCGACTACGCCGTGCCTGGCATCTGGATTGCCAAAGACCTCGGCACAGGCACCGATTGGCCCGACTATCTCCACATCTATGCGCCACAACGGCAGGGACAGTACGACATGAGCAACCCCACAGAGGCTTTCACGGAAGACTCCGTACTCTCCCCCGGCGTGGTCTTCCAAGTGAAACAGAGCCGCTACGACCGCAAATACATCCTCACAAGCATCGCCCTTGCCCGAAGGCTTTTCGATCGGCAGGGAGAACTCACGTCGCTGGAGTTGCGGATGAAGCCGGGCGTGGATATCGACGAGGCCAAGAAGGAAATCAAAGCCATCCTGGGCAACCGCTTCACGGTTAAGGACCGTTATGAGCAACAAGCCGACAACTTCAAGGTCATGCAGGTGGAGAAACTCTTTGCCTACGCCTTTCTGACCTTCATTCTCCTCGTGGCTTGCTTCAACATTGTCGGATCGCTTTCCATGCTCATCATCGACAAGCGCGACGATATAGCCACCCTGCGCTTCCTCGGAGCCAGCGACCGCACCATCACGCGCATTTTCCTGCTCGAAGGCCGCCTAATAGCCCTCGCTGGGGCCGTCATCGGCATAGGAGTGGGCCTTCTGCTCTGCCTCCTCCAACAGCAATACGGCCTTGTGAAGCTCGGCAACAGCAGCGGCAACTACATCGTCGATGCCTATCCTGTGAGTGTACACCCATGGGACGTGGTCATGGTCTTCCTCACCGTGACGGTCGTGGGATGGCTGGCCGTCTATTTCCCCGTACGCTACATGAGCCGCAGAAGTAAAGTGTAGGGAGAGAAATGTATATCCAAAAACCAAGTATATGATTCGCCTCAATTGTTTCTTCACGCTCGCCGACGAAGAGAAGAAAAAAGCGTTTGTCTCCTTGGCCCAAGAATTGGTCGAGAAATCGCGAACGGATGCTGGCTGCATTGCCTACGACATCCTTTTCAGTTGCACCAACCCGCTCACAGGCATGATTTGCGAAACATGGCAGGACCAGGCCTCGCTCGATCTCCACGCCCATGCCGAACACTTCACACGCCTAGTACCACAGATCAAAGCCCTGACGGTGGAGGGTATGAAACGCGACGACTTTCTCTTCTGATTCCCCTTCAATCACCATTAGGGTATAAGGGAAACTATTATCTTTCCAACGCCTTTAAGGCTTGGAAAGGTTGAGGAGAGAATGCAAAAGCGTTTTAGACACTTTGGAGGGCTACTGTTTCCATAGCTCTTAAAAAGTCTTTTTTGTGTCAACTGAAAGCCTTTTGTTCATGAGAAAAATCCTCGTAAGCATATTGCTACTCTTGTCTTCCATCACCTTGCCGGCACAATCGCCACAGCTGGGTTGGGAGACGCTCTATGCGCAGCTCTTAGAGCAGGACGACGAGGCTGGTCAGTCCGACGAGGAAACCTACGAACTACTCTCAGAGCTTGCCGAGCACCCGATCGTCCTCAACCAAGCCACACGGGAGGATTTGGAACGCATTCCCTTCCTCTCCGAGACACAAATCGAGGAACTAATAGCCTATATCACGCAGTATCATGGGATGCGGACGATGGGTGAACTGTCGCTCATCGAGTCGCTGGACGGCCTGCGCCGTGCGCTCCTCCCCTACTTCCTCCTACTCACCGACGACGAGACCACCCATTTTCCCTCCCTCCACACCATCCTTCAACGAGGCCGTCACACGGTAGTGGGACAAGTGGGCGTGCCCTTCTACGATCGTCAAGGAGACCACGAAGGTTTTTTGGGGCCGAAATACCGCCACTCGATCCGTTACACTTTCCAGTACGGCCCATACATCACGGCTGGTCTGACGGCGTCACAAGACGCAGGCGAGCCTTTCTTCGCTGGTGGCAACCGATGGGGCTACGACCACTATAGCTACTATGCAGTGGCACGAAAAATGACTCGCCACCTCAAGACCATTGCCGTCGGACGCTACCGTGTACGAATGGGCTTAGGACTGGTAGCCAACAACGATGTGGCCTTTGGCAAGATGATGACGCTGCCAAGCCTCTTCCGCACAGGCAGCACCATCCGGGGCCACGCAAGTCGATCTTCCTACAACTACCTGCAGGGTGCGGCTGCCGAGATCGCTTTGTCGAAGCATTTTGTACTAAGTGCTTTTCTCTCGTGGCGCACCATCGACGCCACGCTGACCAAGGACGGCAGGGGCATTGCCACATTGCTCCAGACGGGCTACCATCGCACCACGTCGGAGATGAACCGCAAGGACAACGCCTCACAGACGGCCTCGGGAGGCCATATCGCCTGGCGACACGGAGGCTTCCACCTCGGTGCGACGGGCGTATGGACACGCTTCGACAAACCGCTGCAGCCCAACACGTCACAGGCTTTCCGCAGGTTCTACCCTGCTGGTGAAGCATTTTGGAATGCGAGCATCGACTACGGCTACACCAGCCACCGACTCTCCTTGAGCGGCGAGACCGCCACGGGCGGATGCCGAGCGCTCGCCACGCTCCATGCACTATCCTTCCGCCTCTACCCCACCCTCACGCTGACAGCTGTCCAACGCTATTATAGCTACAAATACCAAGCCGTTATGGGACAGTCGTTCGCCGACGGAGGACGCGTGCAGAACGAGAGTGGTGTGATGGCAAAGATGGATTGGGCCTTAGGCAGCTTTTGGACTCTGACAGCCTACAGCGACTTTGCCTACTTTCCGTGGGCAAAGTATCAAGTCTATGCCTCGTCCCACAGCTGGGACCACTTTCTGCAAACTACCTACCACCGCGACCACTGGATCCTCACGGCACGCTACCGTCTCCGATCCCGTATGAAAGGCGATGCCACGAAAGCTGGACTCATCGACGAGACCTCACAACGGGCACGACTCACCGTGGCCTACACCGGGGCTCAATGGGCCTTCCGTACCCAGGCAGATGCCACACGCAGTGCCTCCCAACAGACCAGCAATGGCTATATGCTCACGCAGTCGGCGACTTGGAGCGGCCTCAGAGGGCTGCAGGCCACGGTCCAGGGCAGCTATTTTCATACCGACGACTACGCCTCGCGTATCTACACCTACGAGCGTGGACTGCTCTACGCCTTCTCCTTTCCCGCCTATTTTGGCGAGGGGCTCCACTATGCGCTCTTCCTGCGTGCGGATATGGGGCAAAGGTGGATGCTCATCGCCAAACTAAGCGTGACAGACTACTTCGACCGCGATCACATCTCGTCAGGACTCCAGCAGATAGACCGTTCGTCGAAAGCCGACCTGGAACTTCAGTTACGACTCAAATTGTGAGCCAGTCCCACCTCTGTTGTGCGTCAACTGTATATATGCCATCGTTTCAACCAGGCTTTGGCCCCAGAATAAAGAACGGGCTATATACATTAACACTCACACGAACTGGTGTGACCTCTAAATTTAGTCTTTGAGCGCATAGGTGACAGTAGTGACGACCCGCACCCGCTTGATATAGGGCGTATTGGCATCACGGTCATCGATGGAGAACTGTCCCTGATCGGCAGAGATAATCTTGCTGATGGTCGAATGGCTGTTGTTGGCAAACTGCTTAGCGGTCTGCTCAGCATTCTCAATGGCTTCGGTCATCATCTTCGGTTTCATTTTCTTGAAGGAGACATACTCATAGACGACAGGGTTCTGATACTCATCGGCTACGATCGCCACGCCTTGCTTGAGCAATTCGCCTTGGCGGGCAATGATACTACGCACCTTGTCAACCTGGGTGGAGGTGACGGTGATGACCAGCGTAACATTGTAGCGGTAGGGCTGGTTCTGCTGTGAGTACTGCTCTGCCGTGAGGTCTATCACCTTGGGTGCATTGATACTGATCTCACCCTCCCGAATGCCGTTCTTCAGCAGAAACGCCTTGATGGTCTGCTGCTTGGCGGCTATACGCTCATAGAGCATCGGCAGGTCGTCGCCCAGTTCCTTGGAGACGATAGGCCATGTCACCTTGTCGGCCTTCACCTCCTCTTCCGCCAGTCCTTTGACGGTCACTTTCCGGTCGCGACTGGTAAAATTGTCCATTCCTCCTTTCAAGCAAAGTCCCATGATGACAATGCCTAAAGCAATGATAGTCGCAGAGATAATTTGTTCCTTTTTCATCATGTTATTTTTTTTAGACAGATATATGTGCTGGCAAAGTTAAAGAAAATAGCATTACCGTCATGAGGAAAACACTTAAAAGAAGTTAGGGAAATGTATTAACAGGTGCTAATAACAGGGCAAAGGGGCCGTCAAGTCAATTTATTTGCGTACTTTTGCATAAGAAAAGCGACACCTCAGCAATTAAAGTCCACTTGGTTGCTTTCGGTTTGCACATTCTTAGAAGATAAAAAATAAAACGTAAAAGATACTCATGGCATTAAAATGTGGTATTGTTGGTCTTCCCAACGTGGGAAAATCAACCCTCTTCAACTGCTTGTCAAGTGCGAAAGCACAAGCAGCCAACTATCCTTTCTGTACGATTGAGCCAAACCTCGGCGTCATCTCCGTGCCCGACGAGCGGCTCAACAAACTGGCCGAGATCGTGCACCCAGGACGCATCGTTCCCGCCACCTGCGACATTGTCGATATAGCAGGCCTCGTCAAGGGTGCGTCCAAGGGCGAGGGTCTGGGCAACAAGTTTCTCGGAAACATCCGTGAGTGCGACGCCATCATCCACGTCATCCGTTGCTTTGACGACCCCAACGTGGTGCGCGAGGGCGGCGCTCCCGTCGATCCCGTAGAGGACAAAGAGGTGATTGATACTGAGCTGCAACTGAAGGACCTGGAGACTGTCGAAGGACAGTTGGCCAAACAGCAGAAGATGGCCGCTGCGGGCAACAAAGACGCCAAGACGATGGTGAGCGTGCTGGAGGCCTACAAAGAGGTGCTGGAGCAGGGTAAGAACGCCCGCTCGGTGGTCTTCGAGACCAAAGACGAGATACAAGCTGCCCACGATTTGTTTCTCCTGACGACAAAGCCCGTGCTCTATGTCTGCAACGTCGATGAGGAGAGTGCCAAGACGGGCAACGAGTACAGTCGCAAGATAGAGGAGATAGCCCGCGAGGAGGGTGCCGAAGCCATGGTCATCGCCGCCAAGACGGAGGAAGACATTGCCCAGCTCGACTCCTACGAGGACAAGAAACTCTTCCTCGACGAACTGGGACTGGAGGAGAGTGGCGTGAACCGCCTTATCGAGAAGGCATACCATCTGCTCAACCTGCAGACCTTCATCACTGCTGGCGAGATGGAGGTGAAGGCATGGACTTACCGCAAAGGCTGGAAGGCGCCACAATGTGCGGGCGTGATCCATACCGACTTCGAAAAGGGCTTCATCCGTGCCGAGGTCATCAAGTACGAGGACTACATCCAGTATGGCTCCGAGGCCGCCGTGCGCGAGGCCGGCAAACTCGGCATAGAAGGCAAAGAGTATGAGGTGCAGGACGGCGACATCATGCACTTCCGCTTCAACGTCTAATTCCCCACCCCATGATGAATCCGCTCTACATCTATTGGCAGCCCTCGGAGGTGGCCATCCACCTTGGCCCGCTCTCCGTGCGCTGGTACGCCTTGTGCTGGCTGACGGGCCTTGTACTGGCCTACCTGCTCATGAAGTGGCTCTACAAGGAGCACAAATATAGCGACGAGAAGTTTGACCCTCTCTTTCTCTATGTCTTCTTGGGCATATTGGTGGGTGCGCGCCTCGGCCATTGCCTCTTCTACGAGCCCCACTACTTCCTCTCTTCGGGCACACATATCGTGGAGATGTTCCTGCCTATCCACTTCCTTGAGGGTGGCGGATGGAAGTTTACGGGATTTGCCGGACTGGCCAGCCACGGTGGCGTGGCGGGCCTCCTGGTGGGTCTTTGGCTCTATATCAAGCGATACAAGATGCCAACCTGGGTGGTATTGGACCTGATGGGAGTGGTCTCCTGCATCACGGCATGCTTCATCCGGCTGGGAAACCTCATGAACTCGGAGATTGTCGGCAACGTGACGGACGTTCCCTGGGCCTTCATCTTCGCCCATGTTGACAAGGCGCCACGCCACCCTGGACAGCTCTATGAGGCCATCGCCTATGCCTGCTTCTTCGCCATCATCTTCCTCATCTACCGCAAGCACAAGGACCGTGTGGGCACGGGACTCTATTTCGGTCTCTGCCTGACGCTGGTGTTCACCTTCCGCTTCTTCATCGAGTTTACCAAGGAGGTACAGGAGGCTTTCGAGGCCAATCTGCCGCTCGACATGGGCCAGTTGTTGAGCATCCCGCTCATCGCCCTGGGCGTATGGGCGATGATCCGTAGCCGCCACATGAAGGCTGCAAAGTAGGAGAACGCCCCTACCCCATCTTTTTCCAGGCTTCGCCCAGCATGGCGTAGCCGCCAAAACCCAGCTGCTCCACTTCCGCCAGTCGCTGGTAAGACACTCCGCCGAGGGCAACGACCTGCTGGTCGATAATGCCTTCGGCGCTGGCTTTTAATAAGGCCTGCTTGGAAAAGGCCGACCGATACCCCTGCTTGGAAATACTGTCGTAGATAGGGCTTAGAAAGACGTAGGCGCAACGTGGCTTCCACGCCCTCACCTCGTCCAGGCTATGGCAAGATCGGCTCACAGAGCCTTGGAAACCAGCGGGAGCGACAGGGTTGCGGTAGTTCAGATGAATGCCTCCCAGTCCATAGCGTTCCGCAAGCGCATGGTGGTCGTGCAAGACGAGGCGACTACGATACTCCTCTGGAACACCCTCTATGAGTTGGGCAACGGCCCGTGCGTCGGCATCGGGCTTGCGGATATGTACCCGATCGAAAGACTCGTCCAGCAACCGGACGATAAAAGAAGCCTCGCCCGGCACGAAGCCGGGCAAGGTGATGGCTATGCGAAGCATGATTAGCCTTTGAGTTTCTTGATGATCAGGTCAGCAACCTTCTTACCCGACATCAGCATACCGCCGAAGATCGGCCCCATACGCGGCGTACCTGCCACAGCAGAGGAAGCCATGCCACAGACGTAGAGACCAGGATAGATCTCGCGTGTGCCTTCCACAACGAGACGCTCACCCTCGGCTACGTCCAGCGAGCGCTCACCCATCACGCCACCCGACTCCGTCTGGAGTTGGATGCCATTCTTGCGGGCCACCACACAGGCTATCTCGCTATCGTGGCCCGTGCCGTCGATGACGCATTTGGCCATGATATTGATGGGATCGACATGCATTCCCTCGCGCAGAACGGGCGTCCAGTTGACCACCACGCCACTTACGACGTTGCTCTTGAATACTACGTCCTCCACGCTATAGCAGTTGAAGACGGTGGCTCCAGCATGCACGGCATGGTAGAGGAGCGCGGAAGTGCCCTCCACGGAGTCGAGGGTATAGAGTCCATCCTCAAACGGCGTATAGTTGATGCCAAAGTCGCGAACGATGTCCAGCGCCTCCTCCTGGATCACAATCTGGTTGAACATCATCGCGCCACCCCACATTCCGCCGCCGGGAGAAAGCTTTCTGTCAAACTGAGCTACCTTCAGTCCTGCCTTGGCAAGGTAGTATGCCGCCACGATACCCGAGGGACCACCACCAACGATGGCCACGTCAATATCGAGATTGCGCTGTAATTTGTCAAAATAAGTACTGACAATTCCTTTTGAAACCTGTGTCTCTATCATCTTGTTTCTTGTTTATAAGGTTATGATTCATTGTTGTTATTCCGCATCGGAAGCGTCCGTGCAATCCTTCAGACTGTGGCTGATACGGGCTGCACAGAAGTTGGGACCACACATGGAGCAGTAGTTGCCCTTCATGTCATTGGAAGTCTTGTAGTATTCCAACGCCCGCTCAGGGTCGAGCGAGAGGTTGAACTGATCCTTCCATCTGAAGTCGTAGCGCGCCTTGGACAGGGCGTCGTCGCGAACCGAAGCACCGGGATGACCCTTGGCCAGGTCGGCCGCGTGGGCAGCAATCTTATAGGCGACAATACCCTCGCGCACATCCTCCTTCGTAGGCAGCGCGAGATGCTCCTTCGGTGTGACGTAGCAAAGCATGGCCGTACCAAACCATCCGATCATGGCTGCGCCGATGGCGCTGGTGATATGGTCGAAACCAGGCGCGATGTCTGTGACGAGCGGGCCGAGGGTATAGAAGGGTGCGCCGTGGCACTTCTCGATTTGGCGGTCCATGTTCTCCCGAATCTTGTTCATGGGCACATGGCCGGGACCTTCGATAAATGCCTGCACGCCATGATCCCACGCACGCGTCACCAGCTCACCCATGGTGTCGAGCTCGGCAAACTGGGCGGCATCATTGGCATCGTGGGTCGAACCGGGACGGAGGCCGTCACCCAAGGAGATAGCCACGTCGTAGCGATGGCAGATCTCGCAAATATCGTCGAAATGGGTATAGAGGAAACTCTCCTCGTTGTGGGTCTGACACCACTTGGAGATGATGCTGCCACCGCGGCTCACCATACCCGTGAGGCGACCGATCGCCAAAGGTACGTTCTTCAGGCGGATGCCACAATGGATGGTGAAGTAGTCCACACCCTGCTCACATTGCTCGATGAGCGTGTCGCGGAACACCTCCCAGTTGAGATCCTCCGGTTTGCCACCTACTTTCTCAAACGCCTGGTACATGGGGACGGTACCCACGGGCACAGGGCTGTTGCGGAGAATCCATTCACGCGTCTCGTGGATATCGTCGCCTGTGGACAGATCCATCAGCGTGTCACCTCCCCACTTGCAGCTCCACACGGCCTTGTCAACTTCTTCCTCAATGCCCGACGACATGGAGGAGTTGCCAATATTGGTGTTGATCTTCACCAGGAAGTCCGTACCGATGATCATCGGCTCGGCCTCGGGATGATTGATATTGGCCGGAATGACGGCACGGCCCTCGGCGATCTTTTGGCGGACAAACTCGGGGGTGATAAACGTCTTGATACCACGCTCCTCGCAGTCCATGTTCTCGCGGATGGCGACATACTCCATCTCCTCCGTGATGATGCCTTCACGGGCGCAGTCCATGATCGTCTTTCCCTTTCTGCGATCTGTCCACGCCTTGCGGAGTTTCGGAAGACCTTTGCGCAGGTCGATTTCCACCTCTGGGTCGCTATAAGGACCGCTGGTGTCGTAGATCGTCACGGGCGGATTCTCGATATACTGCTTCTCGCCATCGACCATCTTGACAGTCGGCGTGAGTGTCACCTCGCGCATACCGACGCGCAACTCAGGGAAGAGCACGCCCTTGCGATAGACCTTCCGGGAGGAAGGATAGGTGAAATGAGGATTGAATTGTTCGGTTTTCATATTTATTGTTGTTTTGATTGTTCTAATATACTGAGGATGGCCTTCGTCTCCTCGACTGGATGCTCTGCATCGAGGATGCCACCACTGATAGCCACCCCGCTCACTCCCGTCTGCAGCACAGGCAACAGGTCTGCCCGCGTGATACCGCCTATGGCGACAACGGGCAGCAGGATGTTCTCCCGCCTCATGGCCTCGACGATGGCGCGGTAGCCCTCCAGTCCGAGAACAGGGGCAAGACGCTGCTTGGTAGTGGTGAAGCGATAGGGACCACAACCGATGTAGTCCACACCCTGGCGATGCAGGCGGCGCACGTCGTCGATGGTGTTGGCCGTGCCACCGATGATCAAGTCGGGACCCAAGAGTGTACGGGCCTCGTCGGCAGGCATGTCCTTGCTCCCCAGGTGCACGCCATCGGCCCCGACCCGTTTCACCATCTCGACACGGTCGTCGAGGATGAGGCGGGCGTGATAGCTGCGACAGAGCGCCACGGCCTCTTGGGCAGTGGACAAGAATGTGGCCTCATCGGCTTCCTTCATGCGGAGCTGCACCCAGCGGCAGCCTCCTTCGAGGGCCATGCGGATGCCTTCTATGTAGCCATAGCGGCTGTTGTGATGGGAGATAAATTGCAACATAGCTTATTGTTCGGTCAATATCAAAGGTTGAGGATCATAAAAATGATTCACCGGGCCGTGTCCCTCCCCGACCGAGACATCAGCTCCAGCTCGCAAAGCCTCATAGAGATAGGCTTTGGCAGAGGCTACGGCCTCGCAGATCCCCTGCCCTCTCGCCACAAAAGAGGCGATAGCCGAGGAGAGCGTGCAGCCCGTGCCATGGGTGTTGCGGGTGGAAATCGTGGCGGAAGAGAAGGTGTGGAACGAGCCGTCAATCAGCAGCAGATCCGTCTTCTCCCTACCCTGCCCGTGACCTCCCTTGATCAACACCGCCTTTGGCCCCATCCGCTGAATCTGGCGTGCTGCGGCCTTCATGTCCTCCAAGCCGTGGATGGGCCTGCCGGCAAGTAGTTCTGCCTCAGGGATGTTGGGTGTAAGGAGGGTGGAAAGAGGCAAGAGTGTGGCCTGGAAGAGAGACAACGCGTCCGGCTCCATCAGTCGGCTGCCCGAGGTGGAGACCATCACGGGGTCGATAATCATCGGGGGCAACGGATAGCGACAGAGCGTGGTGGTGATGGCACGAATCGTCTCGGCGTCATTGACCATCCCCACCTTGATGGCTTGCGGGTGGAGGTCGTCCATCACGGCAGCTATCTGGTCGGCAACGACGCCGGGCGTAACTTTGCAGATAGACCGCACGCCCAGAGTGTTCTGTGCCGTCACGGCCGTGATGGCAACGGATGCATAACATCCCAGGGCCGAGATCGTCTTGATATCGGCCTCTATGCCCGCGCCTCCGCAACTATCGGATCCGGCAATCGTGAGTATATGATGATATGTTTTCATTTTCCTACGGCAGCATTACCTGCATCAGGTGCAAAGGGTATAATCTCAGACTGGCCAAGCGGCCAACCACCCCGAGTCGGTTTTACGACTTGATGGCAAAGTTATATCGTTTCTGCCACAACACAAAAGAAACGGGAGAAGTTTAACAATCTTTTATACACAAAACCCATGGGGCGGGGAAACGACTTGCTTCCCTACCCCATGGGTATGAAAACTCTAAGGACCTTTCAGCCCAAGAAGCAGCTTATTGGCCTGGCTCGTTGATCAGCACGGACGTGACGCTCTCCTTGCCGTCCTTGTAGAGGCGCGCCTTGAACACACGGCCACTGAAAGCGACGGGCGAGGTATAGACGGGCGAGGAGGCCGTGGGAGTCGATCCGTCGGTAGTATAGCGGATGGTGCCACCTACCGGACTATTGGCAGCCACCTTGCCATCCACAAGGCGCAAACCCGGGTTGGGGATGCGGAAGTTGATCGCGCGCTTTGCCCAGGCTGGCATCTCGCAGTCGGCTATCTTCTTATAATAGGTGGAGAGGGAACGGAAATAGGTCGTCTCAGCGGCCTCACCCTGCTGTGTCCCCCATTCGGGCTTGGCATTCCATCCGCGCTCCAGAAGACCGAGAATCTTGGGGAAGAGCTGGTATTCCACCCATTGCGGACCGCGAATGCACTCGGCCCACAACTGGCCCTGTACGCCCACGATATTTTTGCGCGCCTCTTCGTGGAGCGGAAGCAGGCCCGAGGGCGTGGTGGTCCACTGGCGCGGACGACCGTTGATGCTATCATGCATGGAGCGGTAGAAGTCGTAGGGCATCAGGGCAAACGTCACAGCCTCGTCGACCGTGCCACCCCATTGCAAGCCACGCTCCTCGGGGTGGCGGCTGTAGGCGAGGTCGAGATAGCAGTTGGTCACGTCGCTCATGACGACGGGCCACCCGTTGTTGGCCATCTCGTGGTAGCAGTCGCCACTACCCCACTCCGGCACGGCAGCCCAGAGGTTGAGGCCACCAGCCCATTGCTTCATGAAGGGTGTGTCGAGCTGACGATGGCGCGTGACGATCTCCTGCCATCCGCCAAACTTCACGCCTCGCTGGGCCATATAGTGGATGATCTGCTCGTAGAACCAGGAACTGACGGCCTCCTTGCCTTTCAGTCCCTCGCGCTCGGAGAGGCGCAGGGCTGCTGGCGAATTGGTCCACACCTGGTCGGGCACCTCGTCGCCGCCAAGATGGAGGAACGGCAGCGGCGCGTCGGCCTCTTGATACATCAGCAGCACCTCGTCGATCACCTTCTTCATGAAGGTCAGCGAGGAGGGCAGTCCGGGGTCCATCACGTTGTCGTGGTAGCCCTGGGCAGAGGTGTACTGGGAGGCGTCGTCGGGATCGGCCAGACGATATTCCGTGGCCTTGGCAAGGTCGGTCTGCTTGTATTTCTCATAGCGTGCCTCCATCGAGCGGATGGCAGCGCGCGCATGGCCGGGACATTCCACCTCGGGCACCACGCTGACATGGCGCGCCTTGGCATAGCGCAGCAGGTCGATAAACTGCTGGCGGGTGAGGTAGCCGTTGCCCGTCGTGGGACTATTGGGATCATAATGGCCGTCGTAGCCGGGATAGAGGCGGTCGCGCTCGTCGGTCGTGTAGCCACGCCGACTACCCACCTCCGTGAGTTCGGGCAGTCCGGGTATCTCCAGTCGCCAACCTTCGTCGTCGCAGAAGTGGAGATGGAGCACGCTGAGCTTGTAGTCGGCCAGGGCGTCAACGACCTTCAGCAGGTCCGCATAGGGCGTGAAGTTGCGCGAGATGTCGATCATCTGTCCACGATAGGCGAAGTCGGGCCAGTCCTTGATATCCATGACATGAAGTTTCCCATTGGCATTGAGGGGATTGCGGAGCAAGGCAAGGAGCGTGCGCGTGGCGTTCCAGACGGCATGCGCGCTCTTGCCGACTATACTGACAGCATCGGGCCGGATGCTGAGTTCGTAGTATTCTTCCTCCGTGGAGGGCAGGCTGGCATCGACGGTCAGACGGATAGGCACACCTTGTGCTCGATAGGCCAATCCGTGCTGGTTGGCCAGGTCGGCGGCGAGAAGGCGTGCCTCGTTGCCCGACTGTGCATCCGGCACGAGGCAGAATCCGCCACCAAGGTCGCAGAGGCCGTCAGCCGTCACAGACTGCTTCACAGAGGGCAGCACATCGGCGGGGGAAAGGGTGGGGGAAGCGGTCAGACGGGCGTTGTTGCGGTAGTTCTTCTCCACGTCGCGCGTCAGTTCCTGGTCGGCAAAGGGCTTCGCATGAAACTCCACGGGCACGGGCTTGCCGTCCTTGCCGACGATGAACATCCCTTCGGGCACGTAGCTCTCGCGACACAGGTCGCCGCCGAACGTCGCGCTGAAGACCAGGGAGTCGCCGCTGGCAAGGGGCTTCCAGGCCTCCGTGGGCGACAGGCGGAAGTAGTTGGCCAGGACCGTATGAAAAGCCAACTGAGGCGTGCTCACCTGCTGGGGGTACATCGGCAACTGCGAGAAATAGATACTCCAGTCTGCGTCCAGCGGCTCGCCCGTCTGGTTGTGGAGGACAAACCGGGACGTGAACTTGCCGTTTTCCTGCGACAATTTCTCATAATCCATGCGCACCTGGGCCTGGAGTGGCATCGCAAGTGCGAGCAATGCAAGGGGTAGGGTAGTTTTCTTCATCTTATCAAGAGGCTTTGCCCGTATTATGTTTGGGAAAATAATCTGTGGGCAAAATTACAAAATATTTCTCAGATAAGCGGGCCTATAGCACATAAAAACAGTTTATCCGAGATTTGGGCTGACGCGGACGCAAGTGTCTCATCGTCTGATAGCATCTGCAAAGTGCCGATTTTCCGACGGTACAGCCCCTGCATCCCGTAGTCCTGCATCCCGAAGGCATCCCGAGACCATCCCGAAGGTTACTGAAGGTTACCGAAGAGCCTCACGAAGCATAACTTAGGACCCGACGCGAAGGTAAGTAGGGTGGGGGAACGAAGGTAAGTAGGGCTCGTGAGAGAGGTAAGTAGGGGACAAAATCACACCCTGTTCCATTTTTGTTTGGTCATCCCATAGTTTTGTCGTAACTTTGCAGAAACCTTTTTAGACAATGAGAAAGAAGACTTTATCGACGAAGATGATCCTCTCGGCCGCCCTGCTTCTGACGCTTGGCGCAGGAGAGGCCATGGCGCAGAAGCGCGCCTTCACCATCGAGGATGTATATCGTTCACAGTATGTCGGCGCACCACAACTGAGCCCCGACGGCACCCGACTGGTCTTCACGACCACGCAGCAGAGCCTGCCCGCACAGTCGTCGAAGACCAACCTCGTACTGATGGAGACGGGGAAGAACGGCACTACGCGCACGCTGACCACCGACGGCATGAGCTTCGGACCGCAATGGAGCAGCGATGGCAAGTCGCTATACTATACTGGCTACGCCACGGGCACGGCACAGCTCTACCGTATGGATCCCGCCACGGGCGAGACCACCCAGCTGACCGACTTCGCCATGGGGGTAGGCGACGCCTTGGTATCGCCCGACGGACGCTATGTGGCCTTCACGGCTACGGTCTATCCCGACCTGGGTGCGGACGCCAAGGCCAACCTGGAGCGCAAGCGCAGGAAAGAGGCGGGACCCGTTCACGCCCATATTGCCGACAGCCTGCTCTTCCGCCATTGGACGGAATATCAGGACGGACGCTTCCAGCACATCATCGTCTGCGACCTGCAAGACAAAACCTACACGGACGTGACGCCCGGCACGTGGCATTCACCCGTCTTCTCGCCCAACGGAGGCGCGGGACTCTTCGCCTTCTCGCCCGACAGCAAGGAGATCTGCTTCACCTCGAATCGGGACTGCCACCAGGAGGCATCGACCAACTGTGACCTCTGGACGGTCTCCGTTACGGGAGGAGAGGCAAAATGTCTGACCAAAGAGAACCCGGCATGGGACGGACAGCCGCTCTATTCGCCCGACGGACGCTACATCGCCTACCGCTTCCAGACCGTGCCCAGCTATGAGAGCGACCGCTTCCGCCTTGCCCTCTACGACCGGACGACAGGAGAGAAGCGGGTCCTGACAGAGCAGCTCGACAACTGGGTGGACGACTTCAAATGGAGCGCCGACTCCAAGGATATTTATTTCCTCACACAGGAGCGTGGATATGAGCCGCTCTACAAACTCAACCTCAAGACGGGCAAGTGGAAACCAGTCGTCGCACAGCGAGCCATCCAGGGTTTCGACTTCGACAGCAAAGGCAACATCTACTACGCCTACACCACGACGGGCAAGCCCGTGGACCTCTACAAAGCAAACGAGCGCAAGGGTGGGGAAGAGCAGATCACCTTCTACAACCAGAAGTTTGCCGAGGAGGTCGATATCCGTCCCTCAGAGCAGATGTGGGTGATGGGAGCTGATGGCGACTCCATCCACGTGTTCATCGTCAAGCCGCACGACTTCGACCCCAACAAGAAATACCCGCTCGTCATCAACGTCCATGGTGGTCCGCAGATGCAATGGATGGACTCCTACCGAGGAGACTGGCAGGTGTATCCCGGAGCAGGATACGTCGTGGCTTATCCCAACCCGCACGGATCGACGGGCTACGGACAGGACTTCACGCGTGCCATCTCCCAGGACTGGGGCGGCAAGCCCTACGAGGATGTGCTGGCCGTCACGGAGGCCTTGGCCAAGCTCCCGTATGTCGATAAGGACCGCATGGGTGCCATGGGATGGAGCTATGGCGGCTATTTCATGAACTGGCTGCAGGGCCATGAGCATCCCTTCAAGTGCCTGGCCTCGATGATGGGTCTCTACGACCTGCCCTCCATGTGGGGCACGACGGAGGAGCTGTGGTTCCCCAACTTCGAGATGAACGGACAGCCTTGGAACTCACCATTGTATAAGAAGTTCTCGCCCTCGGAGTACGTGCACAACTTCAAGACCCCGACGCTGATCATCACGGGCGAGCGCGACTACCGCGTCTCCTACAATCAGAGCCTCGCTTATTTCTCCACGCTTCAGGCACTGGACATCCCGAGTCGCCTAATTGTCTTCGACCACGACGGCCACTGGCCCAGTTCGCTGCGATCCATGCCGGTCTATTACAACGCCCACCTCGAATGGTTCCACAAGTACCTGGGTGGCGACCCGGCTCCGTGGAAAACGGAGGACCTGATCAACAACAACGTGGAGTATAAACTTCGATAACAGTCGATGGCTTTCAAGGGACGAAAAAGACGCATCGCCGTCATCGCCGCACTATGCTGTGCGGTGGTGGCGGGGGCCGTGTTGTGGAACTTCCCTGCCAAGAGGAAGCCGCTCCCTGCGCCTCGTGTGTTCTATCGCGACGTGATGCTGCCCACCACGCCTATGAAAAACCAAGGCAGCAGCTCCTTGTGCTGGGCGTATGCGATGCTCGCCACCATCGAGACGGAACATCTCGTGCAGGGCGACAGCGTCAACCTCAGCGTCGATTACGTCGCAAGGGCCTACCTTCGGGAGCAGGCCGAGAACCGGTTCATGAAAGGATTTCCCTTCAACGGGGATTCCGACGACCACCTCTCGACGCGGGGCATGGCTCCCATGCTCATCGACCTGATCCAGACCTACGGCTTGGCCCACTATGATGCGTACCACCGGGGCGACCAGGCGGACATGGGCGTCATCACACGCAAGCTCCAGAAGTGCGTGGACGGGACGATGACGCTCCCTGACCTGCGACAGGGCGTGGACCAGATTCTCGACGACGGACTGGGCCCCATGCCACAGTCGATATTCATGTTCGGCACGCGCTACACGCCGCTGGAGTTTGCCCATAGCGTCTGCAAGGAGAAGGAGTGGGTCGCCATGACCAGTTTCACACACCACCCGTTCTACCAACGCTTCGCTTTGGAGGTGCCCGACAACCGCTACCATAGCACCTTTCTCAACGTGCCCATCGACACCCTGATGGCGCGGATAGAGCAGAGCGTGCGCAGAGGACATCCCGTCTGCTGGGAGGGCGACATCAGCGAACCGCGCTTCAACTGGGAGGCAGGATTCGCCCAACTGCCCGACGAGACCGAAGAGGTGACGCAGGAGGCTCGACAGACGGCCTTCGAACATCACCAAACCACGGACGACCATTGCATGAGCATCGTGGGACTGGCGCACGACGGCGAGGGAAGACGCTATTTCATCATGAAAAACTCATGGGGGGCGTCCAACCAGTTTAAGGGCTTCATCTACGTCAGCTTTCCCTATGTCCGCATGAAGACCATCGCCGTGATGGTCAAGGCGCAGGAGGGAAGCAAAAGGGGATAGCACAGGAAGGACGCGTGGCCGATGAGGCTTCATGGCGCGGTCTGTGGCTATTTACGTAGTCTATCACTATTTACAATAAACAAAAGAGAAAAATGGACAAAGATTTTATTTGGACTGACGATGTGGATTGCGCCATTACCGTCTGTGACAAAGAAGGGAAAGTACTCTTCCAGAACAAGGTCTCCCGCGGACTGTTTCAGCGAGACGGCGAGACGATGGTGGGCAAGAGCCTTATGCCCTGCCACTCCGACCACTCACGTGGCCTGATCGGCGAGATGCTCGCCACGGGCAACACCCATTGCTACACCATCACGAAGAAAGGACGCAAGAAACTCGTCTATCAGACTCCGTGGAAGCAGGACGGCGAGGTAGCCGGACTGGTCGAGATTTCGTTCTATCTGCCCGAGACGATGGTACACTACGACCGCGACAAGGGTGAGTAATCGCGAAATACAGACAGATTGAAGATATGATGGAACAAGGCCGTTTGCACCTTGGGCAATGCGGATACTCGGCCGTACTGGTCGTGGCCGGCCTCCTCTACCTACTACTGGAGCATAACACAACACCCACCTTGCTCGACGACGTGGTGTATCGCTTCCAGTTTACGGCCACGGGAGGCCTGCCCCCTGAGCCTATCCAAAACTTGGGCGACGTGCTTCGGTCGCAATACTGGCATTATCTGACGATCAACGGACGCGCGCCGGCTCATGTGCTGGCGCAAACCTTTCTTACGTTGGTGCCGGGACAAGTCCTCAATGTGCTCAACGCCTTGTTGTTCATGCTCCTCATCGACGGGGGCGTACGACTCATTGCGCCGCCGAAGCAAGGCAGGGTGGCCTGCGCCGCCCTGCTGGGCGGAACAATCTTCGTCCTGCTACGGGGCTTCCAGGGGGCGTTGCTATGGCAGCTGGGCACGCTCAACTACCTTTGGCCGATCGTCCTCCATCTCTTCTTTCTACTCTCATTGAGAAAACGACTGCAGCAAGCCCCTACCTTGGGTAGCACGATCGTCCTTCTTCCTGTTGCCTTGTTGGCGGGATGGACACATGAGGCATTGTCGCTCCCTGTCTCATTGGGACTTGTCACATGGCTGATCGTCAACGGTCAGGGGAAGCAAAGGCAGCATCTCGCCCCTGCCATCGCCGCCTACATCATAGGTACCGCACTTTGCCTTGCCTCGCCAGGTATCTGGCATCGGGCTGGCGATGCGCCCACGTTCGCCAGCCGCCTTATCAACGGATGCGTCGCCATCGCAACCAACGTGCGGATTCTATGGGCGTTGATGCTTACACTACTGATATTATGGAGGCAAAAGCGAATCTCTAAAAAGCTGGTACTGCGCTATCTACCTGTGGCAGTGATGATTTCGGCAGCTTATGGCATCGTCTTCGCCAGCGGTGTGACCCTCGACCGCGTGGCTTTCCATGCGGAAATGATGACGCTCCTCGCGCTCCTCGCACTCTGGTGGCAGACCGTAGGCATAAAGGCCATGCGGATCTTGGGGATCGTGATGACTGCTGTCGCTCTGACGCTCTATGCGCCTGCCCTGGCCATGTGCTGCCAGCAGGTGGACAACTATCGTTATGCGGTGGCACAGATGAAGCAGCCAGGCGTAAGCATCATACAGACGTGCGACGTGAGGCCGGCCAACACCCTGGAGCGTATCGCCTACGAACGCTATGTCATGCCCTTTGCCGACTACGGTTTTTTCAGCTGCTACATGGGGTTTGACGCAGAGGATAGCAATATGCGCTGTGCGGCCAGTCTCTACGGCAAGTCGCGTCTGTGGTTTCTACCCGAGGATATAGTCCTCAAGATGAAGAACAACAACCTCAGTAGCAACCAGTTTATCACCGATGAGGGCAACCGTCTGTATGCGATACGAATCGGCAAGGAGCAGAAGGTGAAGGGCGTGGAGTTTCTCCTCAAGCCCGAAGACCCGGCCTGTCTCCACTTCTGGCAGCGTCCCGTAGCCTACAAGGGAGATAGCTACGCCCTCGACGACTTCCATTGGGAAGTTCTACAAGTGGCGGGACGCCATTATCTGGTCTTCACACGCCCCGTTACTGCCATCAGCAGGCGCATTGACCATATCGCTATCCATTAGGTGTATGGAAAGGCGTGGATACGAGTTGTGAAACTCTGTAATTGTAAAATCTATTCATTGAATATTCATAAAATAGGCACGAGACCACATACAGAGACGTTTTTCCTAAAAAACCGCCTAAAAAGCAAGTTAAGTGCATCGGCCAATGAAGTTATGTTCATCAGCCTACGAAGTTAACTTCATCGGCCAACGAAGTTAACTTCATCGGGCATTGAAGTTAACTTCCCCCCAAAAGGCCCCTATATGACCTGCTTTTACCTCTCGAAGACTTACCCGCCAGATCATAGTTGATGAGCATAGATAAAGAAAAACGTCAAAAGTTTTCCAACCTTTGACGTTCTCTTGTGATTCCGGCGGGATTCAAACCCACAACCTTCTGATCCGTAGTCAGATGCTCTATTCAGTTGAGCTACGGAACCAATCCTTTGCCTTCATTTCTGAATTGCGAGTGCAAAGGTACTATGTTTCTGCGAAACCACCAAATTTTTCCGCTACTTTTTCTTCAAAAACTGCATGACAGCTGTTTTTCGAGGCCAAAAAGGGGAGAATATGGGCCCAACGGCCACTTTTCGGCAGGAAACCAAGGAGGAGAGAGGGATTAGACAAGGAGGATGATGAAGAAGGCTGTGACGAGCCCCAAGAAGAAACCGGCAAGGACTTGCGCGAGGGTATGCTGGCGCAGGATCATACGGCTGGTAGCCACTATGCCCGCAAGAAGGATCATCACGCAAAGCCACCAGACGGGATTGAAATTGAAGATAAGGGAAAAGGCGAGCAGTCCTCCCGTCACGCCGCCAATGGCTGCCGTATGGGAAGAGACGCCCCAACCGATATTGATGAGTGCACAGATGATCTGGATGGCAAGGGCAGCGACGACGATGCTATTGATGACATGGGGCACATGGGCGACCAGCATCAGATAATAGCAGAGAAAATAGCAAAGGATCGAGATGACATAGGGGACGACCCGTCGCTCCTTATGGCCAAACTGGATGGGCGACCATCCCGTATACTGACGATAGGCATGGAGCAGAAGGGTGGGGAAGAGGACGGTACTGAGATAGACGATGAGCAGCATCGTGAGTTGATACCCCCTCGGCAGCATCGACAAATAGCTGAACGTGAACAACGCTATCAGCCCCACAACAGGCAGATAATAGGGGGTGAAAAGCAAGCTCACCACCCTTGCGGCCAACAAAATATTCTTCTCGTTCATTCTTTTCTCAATCTTGCGACAGGCAACCCGAGTTGTTCGCGATACTTGGCGACAGTACGGCGGGCTATCGGCATTCCTTTGGCTCCCATGGCTTTGGCCAAGGCGTCATCGGAGAGTGGTTTGTGCTTGTCCTCCTGATCTATGAGCGCCTTGAGCGCCATTTTGATGTTGCGGGTGGAGAGTTCTTCTCCGCTATCGGTCGTGTAGCCTTCGGTAAAGAAGAAGCGCAATGGGAACGTGCCCCAGCGCGTCTGGGCATACTTGATGTTGCTCACACGACTGATGGTGGAGATATCCAGCCCTGTGCGGTCGGCGACATCCTTGAGTGTCATCGGTCGCAAATCGGCCTCATCGCCATCGACAAAGAAGCGGTGCTGGATGGCAATGATGGCCTTCATAGTCACAAAGAGCGTATGGCGACGCTGCTTGACAGCCTCGATATATCCTTGCGCGCGTTCCACTTTTTCGCGCGCATAGAGCAGGGCTTCCTTTTCCCTGCGGTTCATTGAGGCCTTGTTGCCCTTGTAAGCACGGGCCATCTCCTCATACTGGGCCGAGACGCGTAGCTCGGGGAGGTTGCCGTGGTTGAGGGCGAAGGTCACCGTGCCGTCGTCATTGCTATCGACCAGGAAATCGGGAGTCACCTGATTGGTGCTGCGCCCCATCGTCTCTCCCATCGAAGATCCTGGTTTCGGATTGAGCTTGCGCACCTCACGTTGAAGGGCCGCTATCTGGGGGGCAGAGAGCTTCAACTGCTGCTGCAGCTTGTCCCACCGCTTCTTGGAGAAGGCGTCCCAGTCATCCTGTATGATGGTATAGAGGAGGTTATAGAACTGTGCCAGGGCCTTTTTCTCCTCGGTATTGATCGGACGGAGAGCACGTTGCTTGCGATGCACTTGGAGCAAAAGGCACTCCTGAAGGCTACGCGCGCCAATACCAGGCGGATCGAAATCCTGCAAGACCAGCAACATCTGCTCCACCTCTTTTTCCTCCACGTCCAGCCCTTGGTAGATAGACAACTTGTCGGCAATGCTGTCGAGGGAGATACGGAGCAGGCCGTCATCATCCAAACTGCCGATCAGATATTCCAATATCTCCTGCTGCCGACTCGTCAGTTCGCGCTCACCCATCTGCTCCATGAGTTTGTCCACGAAAGAGACAGGGTCGCCATAGACCATACCTTCATAGTCGGCCGTATCGGTAGGCTGCGAACGGGGATCATAGACGGGCAGGTCATTGTCCTCGCCTCCTATTCGCTCCAGGGCCGAGTCGAGGGCGTCCTGTCTTTCCTCCCGCTCCTGCTGCTCTTCGAAGGATTCAGCAGAATCGGTAGAGGCAGAAGAGTCGTCTTCCTCGTGCTCGCGACCCACCTCAAGGGCAGGATTGTCATAGATTTCCGCGCTGACGTTTTCCTCCAATTCCGTCAACGGCATCTCCAGCAAGCGCACCTGCAACATCTGTTGCTGCGTGAGCCTGTGGCCTTGCACCTGGACCGCCGCCTGCGTCGTAGTCTGTTTGAGTTCCTGAGCCATGATCTATTTGTTCGTATGATGACGGGTGCAAAAGTACAAAATTCCAACGGCAACGGCAAAATTTCTGCCCATTAACTGCTGAATAGGGCGACTCCTAAGAATGGTTTTTGATCCATACCTCTAATCTACACCTATTTACGAGACTCGCGCCAGACCAGGCTGGCACCTCAGAGACACAAGCGACGACAAAAACATGCCGCTTTTTTGCTTTGGCAAGGCAGAAATAAACGCTCACGGAAAAGAAAGCCGCCTTTTGCTTGGTTGTATGCGACAAAAAGCGTAACTTAGCAGACTGAAAAAGAAAAGAAACTGTTTAGACAAATCAGATATGTGCCACTCAGCATTACAAGAACGATACGTCAACTTCTATACCGACTTCGCTTTCAAAAAGCTATTCGGGACAGAAGCCAACAAAGACCTGCTCATCAGCTTTCTCAACTCGCTGTTTGACGGGACCGAGGTCATCAAAACCCTCAACTACCTCAACGTGGAGCACCTCGGTCACAACGCCGCAGAAAGGAAGGCCGTCTTCGACGTGTATTGCGAGAACGAAAAGGGAGAAAAAATCCTGATAGAGATGCAGAAGGCCGAACAAGAATACTTTAAGGACAGAAGCATATTCTACAGCACCTTCCCCGTTCAGGAGCAGGCACCACAAGGACGATGGAACTTCAAGCTCAACAAGGTCTATACCATCGGCATACTCAACTTCTGTATAGACGAGGGAAACGCGGACTACATGCGTCGGGAGGTGAAGCTCATGGACACCCACACGAAGGAGGTGTTCTACGACAAGCTCACTTATATCTACCTCGAAATGCCTAAATTCAGAAAGACAGAGCAGGAGCTCGTCACCGACTTCGACAAGTGGCTCTATGCTATCAAGAACCTCGCCACCCTCATGGAGCGACCCGCCGCCCTACAAGACGCGATCTTTCAGCGTTTCTTTGAGCAGGCGGAGATTGCTAAGTTCAATAGCAACGACCTGCGAAGCTACCGGGAAAGCCAAAAGGACTTTTGGGACATGTGTGCCGTCACAGAGACTGCAGAGAAAAAAGGACGCGCCGAAGGACTGGCAGAAGGAATGGAAAAAGGACGCGCTGAAGGCAAAGCTGAACTTATCAAGACCATGCACGCCAACGGTGTGACAACGGAAGCAATCGCAGCAGCCATTGGTTTCGACCTTGCAGAGGTGGAAGAAATACTGAATCATCAAGCTCTTTCGTAAATCATCATGAAGGGAATCTATACGATCTTGCTCTTGCTTCTGAGCAATGTTTTTATGACGCTCGCCTGGTATGGCCACCTACGACTTCAGGAGACTGGGGTGAGCAAGTACTGGCCCCTGATAGGCGTGATCGCCTTCTCGTGGGGTATTGCTTTCTTTGAATACTGCTGCCAGGTGCCCGCCAACCGCATCGGCTTCGAGGGCACAGGAGGCCCGTTCTCGCTCATCCAGCTCAAAGTGATCCAAGAGGTGGTGTCGCTTGTCGTCTTTACCGTCATCGCCAACCTGCTCTTCCAAGGCCAGCATTTGCAATGGAACCACCTCGCAGCCTTCATCTGCTTGATAGCCGCGGTCTATTTCGTCTTCATGAAATAAGTCCTACCAGACATCTTCGTCTCCAAAGCGTGAAATTGGGAGCAAGCACAGCTTTTACTGTACTTGCCCCCTAACTATACCTCGACCCAAAGGCAGGCTATCTGTTCAGAGTGAATCAGTCAGAGACTGGACGAATAGACAGGCCGTAGCAACGTGGCAGACCCATATGCGCATCATTGACCGATCCATATTTCGTAGAAACCGAGAGATTCTGCGCTTTTGAAGGATCGTTGCCCATGATGGAAGAAGACCAATAGGTACAGAGTGTACCACAGCCATCACGCTTCTGGTACTGGAGGTTGCCCGCCATCGGGAAGAATAGCCGCTTGGCGATATCGTCGGTCGTCACAAAAAGGGCTCCAGCCACACCATAGGCCACACCGTCGAGTGTAGTTCCAGCCTTCACCCAATAGACTCCACCCTTCGTGATGGTCTCGGGAGCATCCAACAATTTACTATCTCCACCGCAAGCTTCATGCAAACTCTGGAAATCATGGATTGTAGGCATGTGCCATGTACTTCCCCATTCTTTGTGGGCCACGTCATAGTCTTCGCCCAGCACGCCCGTCGGCGCTGGATAATCTTTCCACTCTGTAAATTGGGTGGACCCACAATAGTTCGGATAATTATAACCCGTCTTCTTTCCCTTAATATGCGTACCCGTAGCATTTGACTTGAAGATGATACCCGTTTCCGTGAGCGAGTTGTAGTAGGTATCAGTCTCACCCCAAGTATAATAATCGCCATAAGCCGTCTCAGGAGACCCAGCCACGGTCGTGGCTCCCACATTCATCGTGGCCCACTTCCTGCCAGCAATCTCGATATACTCATGACCATCGATTTTCCCTTGGTCTCCACTCGATTTGAACACCACCTCATACTGGCTGTTGGGGGTATTGTAGTACGTCTGCATCAACTGTCCGTTCTTATAGACTTCCACCACCTGTGCATGAATGCTCATCAGGGCTGAAAGCCCCACGAACGTCAATAGTATCTTTTTCATTGTTGTTTTTACTTACTTAGTTCTCAATTATTTGGGTCGCCAAGAAGCAGACTGCCGTTGTCTTCCTCCTCGTCATCAATAAATCTTCTGACACATTGTTCGTCGGTTGTCGTCTCTTCGTCAGCATAAACTGATGAGGTTCCATTAAGGAGCTGACAACTCTCCACCTCGACGACAAAAGTCCTTGGGATGATATACTCTTTTTTCATTTTTTACTTGATATGTTGTCCGTTTACATTATATTTTCTACCTGCCTTGACGATGACCACACGGCCATGCTCCACACGCTTCCTCACGGGTTGCGACTCGCGCGCCTCGACGTCTTTCACGCCCGTGACATAAGGCTCAAAGGAGAGAGCGACAAAGTTGACGTCCTGCACCTTTTCTTTTGCGACCTGCAGGAAGCACCCTCCCGGGTTGAGACTCGTCCCCGTATAGCGGAAGAGGCCAAACTCTCCCGTGTGCGGCCCTGTCTTGCCGATACCGAAGGTGAAGATGGTGGCATCGGTAGGTGTGTCGATCTTCAACGAAGAGCCACTCAGGTCGCTTTTCAGACCGCAGGTGGGATCCGTGGCGGAGAAGGTAAACTCCACAGGGCTGGTGCCATGAATGACGAGGGGTGTCTCGATAGGGACGATGCCACCCTCTGCCACACGCTGGTCGTCGGCAAAATGGAGCAGCTTGTTGCCCGGGTCGAAGACGGGAGCATAGACCTCGCTGCCCGAAGGTACGACCAACTGAAACGGGGAATAGATAGTAGCAAACGGCTTTTGCTCCGTGGGCTTCTTGGACACCTTGTTGAGGTCCGCCTCAGCCACATCGGTCGTATAGGAGACCACCAGTTCGCCCCCATTCTCCATGGGAAGAGCGGCCACGCGCGTCTCGCCGATGGTCATCACGGCCTTGCCGTCAACAAAATGCACCCTCGGCTGGGAATCTACCCCCACATCAAAGGCTGCCGTACCCAATTGTTCCAGCTTCTTCCCATTTTGCCGAACGTAGGCATAGGTCTTTTGCGCATAGATCTTGCCGCCCGCAAAGGGCAACAAGGAAAAGAAAAGAATCAATCTTTTCATTGAGTTGTTAGACATTATAATAGTTCCAAAAATGATTACGTCTGAAAATGAGCACGAACACAGCAGCCGACGTCCTCTCGGACCTCGTACAGACTACAACGCGAAGTACACATCTACATCGGTTTTGTTACGTTCCCTTTTGTGTAAACTCTTTAGAAAATGATCTGCTGGGGTTAAGACGTGTTCTGTCTGTATGGTCTAAAGACCTGGCGAACAGGGCAGGCGATAGCCAAAGCCGCTAAAGCAAAAAGTTATCCTATTCTTTCTTCGCCAAAGCGCAATCACTTCACCAAGATACTGGCAACATAGAGTCCTGCGAGCTTGCTCGCAAACGTCTGATAGCAACCTATCTTTTCCAAGAATTTATTTGTTTGACTTTTTGAGGTTGCAAAGTTACAACTTTTCCAAACAAGACCATTACCCCCCCCGAAAAGGTTTAACAACATTTAACGAGGCCAACAACCTCCTTGTGGATACGGACTGACAAAACACGATCACCATATTAAAAAACGTAAAATGGAAGGCTTTCCGCCTTTTTTAGGGTAAATTTGCACATTCAAAGAAACTGTACTCTTAGGCAATGAGTCTGACAAGTATCATAAGCAAGCTATACTTCCGACCGCGTTGGAAAGAGCTGGAACATTATAAACAAGGTGGCGCGGCCCTTCAGAACGAGGTGTTGCGCTACCTAATCAGCCGTGGCAAGGAGACGGAGTACGGCCAGTCACACTATTTCCCGATGATGAAGGGTTATGAGGACTTTGCCAAATTCATACCCGTCAACACCTACGAGGAACTAAAGGGCGACATCGACCGGATGCGCCACGGCGAGAAGAACATCCTGTGGCCAGGCGAGGTGAAATGGTATGCTAAGTCGTCGGGGACAACCAACGACAAAAGCAAATTTATCCCCGTGACGCCGGAGGGTCTGAAGAACCTCCACTACCAGGGCGGAGGCGACGTCGTGGCCCTCTACCTGCGCAACCATCCCGAAAGCCACATCTTCGAAGGACGCTCGCTGATACTCGGCGGCAGCCATTCGCCCAACTACGACCTGCCCAACTCGCTGGTCGGCGACCTGAGCGCCATCCTCATCGAAAACATCAACCCGCTGGTCAACTTCATCCGCGTGCCCAAGAAGGAGACGGCGCTCATCAGCAACTTTGAGCTGAAGCGCGACCGCATCGCCCGCGAGACAATGAACAAGAACGTCACCAACATCTCGGGTGTGCCGTCGTGGATGCTGAGCGTCCTCGTGCGCGTCCTGGAGTTGAGCGGCAAGGAACATCTGGAGGAGGTGTGGCCCAACCTCGAAGTCTTCTTCCATGGCGGCATAGCCTTCACCCCCTATCGATCACAATACGAGCGCATCATCACCAAACCGGGGATGCACTACATGGAGACCTACAACGCCAGCGAGGGATTCTTCGGCATACAGGACGACCCGACAGACGCCTCGATGCTGCTGATGCTCGACTATGGCGTCTTCTACGAATTTCTGCCCATGGACGAGCTGGGCAGCGAACGTCCCAACATCGTGCCACTCGAAGGCGTGGAACTGGGCCGCAACTATGCGATGCTCATCTCCACGAGTTGCGGACTGTGGCGCTACGAGATAGGCGACACGGTACAGTTTACTTCGCGCGACCCCTACAAGTTTATCATCACGGGGCGCACGAAATACTTCATCAACGCCTTCGGCGAGGAACTGATCATGGACAACGCCGAGAAGGGACTGGCCTACGCCTGCGAGGAGACCGGGGCCGTGGTGAGCGAATACACGGCCGCCCCCGTCTTCATGAACGACGAGGGCAAATGCCGCCACCAATGGCTCATCGAGTTTGCCAAGGCTCCCGAGAGCGTCCCGGCCTTTGCCGCCGCCCTCGACAAGCGGCTGCAGGAGATCAACAGCGACTACGAGGCAAAGCGATTCCACGACGTGACACTCCAGCAGTTGGAGGTAGTGGTCGCAAGGAAGGGTGTCTTCAACGAGTGGCTCAAGCGCAAGGGAAAACTGGGTGGGCAGCACAAGGTGCCCCGACTCTCCAACAACCGCAAGAACATCGACGAACTGCTGGAGCTCAACGGCAAAGAGCCCGGGGATGCAGAACTTCGGGCGTGAAAGGGGTTAGTTGGGTATGGAAGCCGACGTAAGCTATAATGTATATTATATATAAGGAGAACATGAGGAAGTACGATAAGGCAACGAGCATATACGAATGGATGAAGAGGGGAGGGCTTGGGTTCTCCCTGGGAGCCTTCATGATTCTCTCCATCCTCACCTCCTGCGCCAAGATGGGGCAGCCCGACGGCGGATGGTACGACGAGTTGCCACCACGCGTCGTCGCCACGTCGCCAGCCGAAGGCGCTACGGACGTGAGCAGCCGCCGCATCCTGATCGGCTTCGACGAGTTTATCGTGCTGCAAAACGCCACGGAGAACGTGGTCGTCTCGCCGCCGCAACTCGAAGCGCCGGTCATCAAGGCCCAGGGAAAGCGCATCAGCGTGCAACTGCAGGACTCGCTCATTCCCAACACCACCTACACGATCGACTTCTCCGACGCCATCTCGGACAACAACGAGGGCAACCCCATGGGCAACTATACCTATACTTTCTCCACAGGACAGGAGATTGACACGCTGGAGATAGCCGGCTATGTACTCAATGCCAAAGACCTGGAGCCCGTGAAGGGAATACTCGTCGGTCTCTATGCCAACCTCCACGACACGGCTTTCGCCACGCTGCCCATGCAGCGAGTGGCGCGTACCGACAGCAGAGGACACTTCTGCATCAAGGGCGTGAAGGCGGGCGACTACCGCGTCTATGCCCTCCGCGACCAGAACAACGACTATCGCTTCTCGCAGAAGTCGGAGGAGATGGCGTTCACACCCGAGATATTCACACCCTCGTGGAAACCCGACACCCGTCAGGACACAATCTGGCGCGACTCGCTCCACATCGACCACATCACCACAACGGGCTATACCCACTTCCTGCCCGACGACGTCGTGCTCCGTGCCTTTACTGAGGAGCAGACTGAGCGCTACTTCATTAAGGCAGACCGTTCGGACGAACACTATTTCACGCTCTTCTACACCTATGGCGACAAGGAACTGCCCGTCGTCAAAGGTCTCAACTTCGACGCGGACCGCGACCTGCGTGTAGAACCTTCGCTCAACCAGGATACCATCACCTATTGGATCTGCGACACGGCCCTCGTCAATAGCGACACGCTCCGCATGACGGTCCTCCACAATGTCTGCGACACGGCGGGCGTGCTGCATCCACAGACCGACACCCTGCAGTTGCTGGCCAAGGTGCCGTATGCACGGAGAATGAAACTCCAGGCTGAAAACCAAAAGAAATGGGAGAAGGAGCAGCGCAAGCGCAAGGAGCGCGGCGAACCCTACCAGACCATCATGCCCGATCTGACGCTGGAGCCCGACTACGACGTGCCCTCACAGCTGGATCCCGACAAAAACCTGGCATTCATCATGCCCGTGCCCATCGCCGAGATCGACACGGCCAAGATACACCTCTATCAGAAGATCGACACGCTATGGTATAAAGCCAAATATCTATTGGGCGAGAAACCAGGCACGCCACGCCGCTACGAACTGGTGGGCGAATGGGAGCCTGGGGCAGAATACAGCCTGGAGATCGACTCGGCCGCCTTCACAGATATCTACGGGCGGGTGGCCAAAGCGGAGCAGTTTGGCTTCAACGTCTATAAACTGGAAGACTACGCCACGCTGACGTTCTCCCTGACGGGGATGGCGGGCAAACCGTGTCTCGTGCAACTGCTGAACAAGCAGGGATACGTCGTGCGACAAATCGCCACGACCGACGCCACAGCCCACTTCTTCTATGTCCATCCGGGCACCTACTACCTGCGACTGATCGAGGACGACAACGACAACGGACGCTGGGACACGGGAGAGTTTGCCAGTCGGCGACAGCCCGAGGCGGTCTATTACTATCCGAAGGCGATAGAATGTCGTGCCAAATGGGACGTGACGGAGACATGGAGTCCCCATGCCCTGCCGCTATTCCAGCAGAAACCCAACGAGCTCGTGCGGCAGAAGGCCGACAAGCAGCGGCAGCAGTTGAAGCACAGAAATGCCGAGCGAGCCGCAAAATTGGGAATAGAAATACCCGCGAGCGTCTTGGGCCAGTCCAGGAAATAGAATAGAAGGTCTGTCCCACGATCAACATTCCAAGTCTATAAAACAGCCTATTAGGTCAGTATAAAATATTAGGATGATGAGAAAACTGATTCTTTCGCTGCTCGTCATGGTAGTCACCAGCGCAGCAGCACAATGCACGTTTCGCAACACCGCTTTCCAAAGCGGTGAGTTCTTGACTTACAACCTCTATTACAACTGGAAGTTTGTCTGGGTCAAGGCCGGTACGGCCTCCTACTATACCGTGGCCACGGCCTACCATGGGAAACCCGCCTACCGCACCAGCCTCACGACGAGGGGCAACGGCAAGCTTGACGACTACTTCGTCCTGCGCGACACCCTGCTGGCTTACAACAGCAAGCAGATGGAGCCGCTCTACTATCGCAAAGGGGCGCGAGAGGGCAAGCGCTATACCGTCGATGAGGTGTTCTACAGCTACGGAGGCGGCAAGACCCACGCCCGCCAGCATCGTATCGACAACGACGGCAAGCACCATTGGATCAAGAAAACCTACGACGGTTGTGTCTATGACATGCTGAGCATCTTCATGAGAGCCCGCTCCTTCTCGCCCGAAAAATGGAAGAAGGGTGAGGTGGTCAACTTCCCCATCGTGGACGGCAACGGAAAGGACCCGGCCCGCCTCGTATATCGTGGCAAGTCGAAGGTGAAGGCCGACAATGGCGTCACCTACCGCTGTCTCGGCCTCTCCTATTATGAGTATGAGAAGGGGAAGTGGAAGGAGATAGCCCGCTTCTATGTCACCGACGACCTCAACCACGTGCCGGTTCGACTCGATATGTACCTGAAGTTTGGCGCGGCTAAAGCCTTCCTCGTCTCGATGAAGGGACTTAGGAATAGCGTCACCTCACGGGTGAAATAAATCCATGGAACTATAAGAATAAGAGAGAAAATGCCTTTGCTCGAAAAACTATTTGGCTTTGACGCCCGCACGATGACCGTCCGCACAGAACTGGTGGCCGGCCTCACCACGTTTATGACGATGTGCTACATCCTCGCCGTCAATCCAGCCATCCTCAGCGCCACAGGCATGGACCGTGGCGCGCTCTTCACCGCCACCGCCCTTGCTTCGGCCATCGCCACCATCCTGCTGGCCGTCATGGCCAAGCTGCCCTTCGCCCAAGCTCCGTCGATGGGTCTGAACGCCTTCTTCGCCTTCACGCTGTGTCAGGCCATGGGCTACTCCTGGCGGCAAGCCCTCGCCATCATGCTGATAGAGGGCCTGGTCTTCATCCTCATCACCTTCCTCAACGTGCGCGAGCGCATCCTGGACGCCATCCCGACCAACCTGCGCTACGCCGTCTCAGCAGGTATCGGAATGTTCATCGCCTTCATCGGACTGAAGAACGCAGGCATCATCGTCTCCAACGAGGCCACCTTCGTAGGCCTGGGCGACTTCACGCCGACGGCCATCCTGGGATGGATAGCCATCGTGCTGAGCGCCGTACTGATGACACGCAGGGTCAAAGGATCCTTGTTCTATGGCATCATCGCTGCCACGCTGATAGGCATTCCCCTGGGTGTGACGCAGGTGGAGAGCGGCTGGATTCCCGTCAGTCTGCCCAAGAGCGTGGCACCGACATTTCTACAGTTTGACTTCACCTCGCTACTGAACATCAAGACCGTGTTGGTGGTCATCTCTCTGCTGCTCGTCAATATCTTCGACACGGTGGGCACCCTCGTCGGCCTGTGCTACAAGACGGGCAATGTGCGCCCCGATGGTTCGATCCCTCATGTCAGCGAGGCGATGATGAGCGACGCCATCGGTACGACCTGTGGCGCCATGCTCGGCTCCAGCACTATCACGACTTATGTCGAGAGCGCAAGCGGCATTGCCGAGGGAGGACGATCCGGACTCACTTCCTTTGTCACGGGACTGCTTTTCCTTGTGGCCCTCTTCCTGGCTCCGCTCTTCCTGCTCATTCCCAGCGCGGCGACGAGTGGTGCGCTGGTCATCGTCGGCGTACTGATGCTCGACGGCATCAAGCACATCGAAATGACGGATATGTCCGAGGCCTTCCCCAGTTTCGTCACAGTCATCATGATGTTGCTCTGCTATAGCATCGCCGACGGAGTCTGCTTCGGCATCCTGACCTTCGTCCTGACCAAGCTCCTCACGGGCAAGTGGCGCGACCTCAACATCACGCTCGTGGTCCTCGCCGTGCTCTTCGTCCTCAACTTCGTCTTCGGATAATAACCCCACCCAAGGCAGGGTGTCCAGAATCAACAGAACCGATTACATAGAGGCAACATTCAAGTTGCCTACCAGGTCAAGCGAAAGGTTCGCCAAAGGCTCCAAACGATTCTGAACGCCCTGCCTTCTATAAAAAACACCACCAAAAACCACGATAATCTATTATTTATTTGGAACTCTCACTAAAAAACACTAACTTTGCGACAATTACGCGAAATAAAACAATTAAAGACCCACAATATGACGAAAAAGACTTTACTTGCCTTGTCTGCCTCCCTAATGATGGGAGCAGCCCCTGCCGCGGCACAGACCACCCCCTATGGTGGCTATACCGGCACAGAACCTCTCACAAGCTACGGCACCCGAATGATGGAAAGCTATGACGTAGCCGTCAGGCTGACCGTGGACGAAAACGACCAAGGACTCGTCGGAAGCCAGATTACGGGTGTACGCATTCCCTTCCCCGATGACATTGACCACCTCATCGAAGCTCAGGCGTGGATCAGCAAGAACCTGGAGCTGACGGACTATAGTTTCACTCCTGACGTCGAGGTGAAGTCGTTCACACCCGGACCGGGTTTCATCGACGTGACTTTCGACTCCCCCTACACCATCACCAGCGAGGGCGTCTATGTAGGCTATTCCTTCGAGATGGACGAGAAGGTGTCGAAGCCCATCACAACCATCAGCGGAACCAACCCCGACTACTTCTACCTCCACACTACCCGGTCCTACTACGAGGGATTCAGTTCCGTCTCCGCCGACCGCAACATGATGCTGGCGATGCAGGTGCTCATCGATGGACTGCCGGCACGATCGGTCTCGCCCACGCTGAACGATCAATACTTCAAGGTAGGAGAAGGCAGCAACACGCTGACCTTCAACATCCGCAACCAGGGAAGCCAGCCCGTCAGTTCCATAGACGTGGCCTACAACGCTCCTGGCGAATCAGATAACCACGTGGAGAAACATATCACGCTGGACAAGGCCCTGCCGGCACACTACAATGCCTCGGCCACCGTCACGCTGACCGCCGACGCGCTGCCCCATTCTGGCGACTTCCCCTTCACCATCCAGGTGACAAAAGTCGATAGCGAGGCCAACCAGAACGCGCTCCCCAGCGCCTCGACCACCATCCACAGTCTGAGTTTCGTACCCACCAAGCGCGCATTGCTGGAGGAATACACCGGCACATGGTGTGGCTGGTGCCCGAAGGGATTTGTGGGACTGGAGAATATGGACGCGCTCCTGGGCGACGACTTCGTGGGCGTGAGCTACCACAACCGCGACCCGATGGAGTTTGCCGGAGGCGACGAGGGACCGGAGTTCCCCAATGGCACGGCCTCTTTCCCCAGCGCATACATAGACCGCGTACACCCCACCGATCCCTATAGCGGTGATGAGCCCAGCACCCACTTCCTGCTGAACGAGACCTATGCCAAGGCGTGCGACCAACTGGCGCCTGCCGACATCAACCTAGCAGCCAACTATGCGGAGGACAACGCCTCGGAGGTGGAATGCAAGGCCACAGTACGCTTCCCGCTGCCCGTGCAGGCCAACCCCTATCAGCTGGGCTTCATCCTCACCGCCGACGGACTGAGCGGCGAGGAGGACAGTTGGACGCAGAAAAACTACTATCCCAACAACACGGAATACACCGACACAGATATGGAACTGTTCACGCAGGGCGACGGCTACGTCTATGACCTCACCTACAACATGGTGGCCATAGGATTCAGCGGACCCAGTTTCATCAAAGGCAGCCTGCCGGAACAGATCGAGGCCGACAAGGACTATGAATACACCTTCCGCTTCGACCTGTCGAAGGACTCGCAGACGTGCAAGGCGAAGAGCATCCTCGCAGGCCAGCAAAACTACAAGTTGCGCGCCGTGGCCCTGCTTATCGACAGCACGACAGGAGAGGTCGTCAACGCCCGTAAGGCAAAGGTTGGTGGCGAGACGGATGGCGTTTCGGCCCTCACAGTCAACAAGGAAGCAACTCCCGTGGCCTACTACACGCCCGACGGACGACAACTGCAGTCGCCCACCAAAGGCATCAACATCGTACGCCTCGCCGACGGACGCACCGTGAAGATGATAGTCCGGAAATAGGTCCGGCAGGTGCACGCAAGCGAAGCACGACAGAAAACACCTTCGGGATGGACGAAGTTTAGCGTCCATCCCGAAGGCATCCCGAGACCATCCCGAAGGTCCTCCAAGCCCTTTTCGTGCGAACTGCCCAAGAGTTCAGAAAGGAAAACTTGCAAAAAGCATAGAGTAGGGAGGGGTGAAAAGTTAAAAATCAAGGGCTTCATGCGAGTTAAGAAACAAAAACTTGCAAGAGAGGTAAAATTTCCGTAACTTTGCGGCCTACAAGTATTGAAAGAACATCGGTCCGCCCATCCAGCGCGTTTTTATGGAAAAAGAGCCTGATGGAATTGGCCACAAACTTAAAAAAATACATGATGCGCAAGAAAACGCTCCTTTCCAGCCTATTCGCCACCCTGTTAGCCGTATTGATGCTGACAGGCTGTTCCGAAACACAAAACATCTCCTACTTCCAGGACTACGGTCCGGGATTTTCCGAGACCGTTTCTCAGTCTAAGCCCATCACTTTCCAGCCTGGCGACAAACTCTCCATCATCGTGACAAGCCGCAACCCGCAGCTTTCCTCACTCTTCACGCTCTCGCAGGGCGTGATGCTCTCCAGCGGAACAACTTCCAACTCGCGTACGGCGAGCAGCAACCAATACACCGTGCTCTACACCATCGACAGCAAGGGCGACATCGACTTCCCCGTGCTGGGCAAGATCCATGTGGGTGGCCTGTCGCGCGAACAAGTCGCCTCGACCATCAAAGAGCAGTTGTTCAAGGAAGACCTGGTCAAGGACGCCGTCGTGTCGGTGGAGTTTGGTGGCATTCACTTCTCCGTGCTGGGCGAGGTGAACAAGCCGGGACAGTATAACTTCGAAAACGACCGCGAGACCATCCTCGACGCCATCAGCCGCGCGGGCGACCTGACCATCTACGGCCAGCGCGACCACGTGACGGTGATTCGTACCGAGGGCGGCGAGCGCAAGGTCTATAATATCAACATGCTCTCGGGTCAGGACATCACAAGCTCGCCAGCCTACTACCTGAAGCAGGGCGACATCATCTACGTGGATCCCAACCCGACGCGCGCTCGCCAGAGCACGGTCAACGGCAACACCTTCCGCTCGTCTGCCTTCTGGGTCTCCATGGCCTCCCTGGCCATGAGTGTGACGATGCTTATCAAGAATTGGTAAACTTACTCTCAAAAAGGAAATGGCAACAAACAATAGCTTAGAAAGCGAAAAGAACTACTCAGCAACAGCCGAGAACAACGAGCTCGAGAATGGCGGATTCAACCTGCGCATGCTCCTGGACATCGTGCTTGGCAACTGGTTTTGGATACTCCTGTCCGTCATACTCTTTGGCGCAGCAGGATGGTACTATCTGAAGATCACGCCCAACACCTACCAACGCACGGCGCTCGTCGTCATCAAGGAGGACAGCCCGCAGCGTGGCAAGGACCTCAACGCGATGTTCGCCAACTTGGGCCAGAACCCCGACCAGAGCAACGTCAACAACGAGATGGCTGCCATCCAGGCTCCCTCCAACGTGCTGGAGACCGTGAAGCGCCTGAACCTCGACATGAACTATACGATGGAGGGCCGCTGGCACAAGAACATCCTCTACGGACGCTCGCTCCCGGCCAACGTCCGCATGATGGGACTGGGCGACCATGAGTCGGCAGCCATGCAGATGGAGCTGCAGCCCAACGGCGTGGTGAAACTGTCCAACTTTATGCGCAACGGCAAGCCGGTCGGCAGTCCAGAGGTGACCGTGACGGGCCGCACAAGCACCATCATCGGTACGCCGGTGGGCAATGTGCTGGTCACACCGACACAGTACTACGGCTCATTTGTCACCCATACGAAAGATCCAATCCTCGTGACACGCACCGACCTCTACACCAAGACGGAGGGCGTACAAAGAAACTTGTCGGTGGAACTGACGGACAAGATGTCCACCCTGGTCCGCATTTCCTATAAGGACAAAGAGCCCTACCGCGCCGACGACATCATCAACACCCTCATTACGGTCTATAAGGAGAGCTGGGTGAGAGACAAGAACATGTTGACGATCGCCACGACGAAGTTTATCAACGAGCGCCTGGCTATCATCGAGCGCGAGCTGAGCGGTATCGATAGCGACATCTCCAGCTATAAGAGCAGCAACCTGCTGCCGTCCGTACAGGCTGCCTCGCAGATGTCCATGCAGCAGTCGCAGGAGAGCCAAAAGCAAGTGCTGGCCCTCAACACGCAGCGCTCCATGGCACAATACGTAAAGGGCATGCTGACGCGCGGTGCCAAGTCGCGGAAGCTCCTGCCTACCAATGCCGGACTGGAATCGACGGGCATTGAGCAGCAGATCGCAGAATACAACACGCTTCTGCTCCAGCGCAACTCGCTCATCGCCAACTCCTCGGAGCGCAACCCCATCGTGAGCGACTACGACGAGCAGCTGGCCCAGATCCGCAAGGTCATCCTGGAGGGCATCGACAACCTCTGCAGCACGATCGACCTGCAGTTGAGCCACGCGCAGCAGAACGAGAACCAGGCCACGGCGAAGATTGCCTCCAGCCCGAAGCAGGAGAAGTACCTCACGAGTGTGGGCCGTCAGCAGCAGGTCAAGGAGCAACTCTACCTCTTCCTGCTCCAGAAGCGCGAGGAGAACGAGATGAACCAGGCTTTCACCGCCTACAACATCCGCATCATCACCGCCCCGTTTGGCAACGCCTATCCCATCTCGCCCAACCACCGCAACATCCTGCTCATCGCCCTGGCCCTGGGTCTGATGTTGCCTATCGGACTGTTCTACCTCCGCGAGAGCATGAACACCACCGTACGCGGCCGCAAGGATATCGAGGGTCTCACCATACCGTTTATCGGAGAGATACCTTATACAGGCAAGCGCAAGTGGTGGCAGCGTCGCAACAAGCGTCGTGACAAGCTGCAGATCGTCGTACAGGAGGGCAAGCGCAACGTGATGAACGAGGCCTTCCGCGTGCTCCGTACGAAGCTCGAGTTCCTCATTTCTGAGGACAGAAAGGACAACGTGATGATCATGACCTCCTTCAACTCGGGTAGTGGTAAGACCTATCTCTCGGCCAATATCGCCATGTCGCTGGCCATCAAGCAGAAGAAGGTGCTCATCATCGACTGCGATATCCGTAAGGCCATGGCCTCGGCCCTGGTCGGATCGCCGCAGGTCGGTCTGACCCATTACCTCACGGGTAAGGAGACGGACCTTCACGAGCTCATCCATACCTACAAGGGCAATGAGAACCTGAGCATCCTGCCAGTCGGCATTGTACCGCCGAACCCCACCGAGCTGCTGGGCAACGGCCGCTTGAAGGACTTGCTGGAAGAGGTTCGCAGCCAGTACGACTACGTCCTGCTCGACTGTCCGCCTATCGAGGTCGTCGCCGATACGGAGATCATCTCGAGCTACGTGGACAGAACGATCTTCATCGTGCGCGCCGGACTGCTCGACCGTTCCTTGCTCAAGGAGCTCCAGCGCCTTTACAACGCAGGCAAGTATCGCAACATGGCCCTCATCCTCAACGGCACGGAGACCCGCGTGGGCTACCACCGCTACGGATATGGATATGGCTACGGTTATGGCTATGGCTACGGTTATGGCTACGGCGAAACCGACGACAAGAAGAAGCACAAGAGCAAGAAAAAGTAGTAAACTACGAGCAGAAGCAAGTAGCTAAGCCTATAGACTACAGAGCGGGCGGGGAGAGCATCCTCGCCCGCTTTCTTGATAGATGCTGCCATCTGAGAGCGCACACAAGGTTCTAAATTTCAGAACCATCCTTAATTTAATAGAAAACATTTGGTGGGTTCATTTGTTTTGGCTACTTTTGCAGAGCAAATAAAAAATCAATAAATAATTAAAAACAAAAATCAAAATGGCTAACGAGAACGAGAAGAAGTTTCGTGTAGAGAGCGACCTCTTGGGCGAGCTCCAGGTACCCGCCGAGGCTTACTATGGTGTGCAGACTCAGCGCGCCATCAACAATTACAAGATTTCGGGCAAGCACATGTGCGACTATCCCGAGTATGTCAAGGCCATTGCATACGTGAAGCTCGCTGCTGCCGAGGCCAACCACGAGCTGGGTCAGCTTCCTGACGACGTGGCCGACGCTATGTGCCGCGCCTGCCGCGAGATCATCGACGGCAAGTTTCATGAGAACTTCGTCACCGACATGGTGCAGGGTGGTGCCGGCACGTCGGTCAACATGAACGCCAACGAGGTGATTGCCAACCGTGCCCTCGAGCTGATGGGCTACGAGAAGGGCGACTACCAGCACTGCTGGCCCAACGACCACTGCAACTGCGGTCAGTCCACCAACGACGTCTATCCCACCACCATCCGCCTCACCTTCATCGAGATGAACAAGCAGCTCGTAGCCGCTCTGGAGCGTCTCGTAGCCTCTTTCCGCAAGAAGGGCGAGGAGTTCAAGAGCAACATCAAGATGGGCCGCACACAACTGCAGGACGCCGTCCCCATGACGAGCGGACAGGAGTTTACGGCCTTCGCCAATACCCTTGAGGAGGAGATCGGCAACCTCAACCGCAATGTGGAGCTGATGCTCGAGATCAACATGGGCGCCACGGCCATCGGTACGGGCCTCAACGCCGTCCCGGGCTACGCTGAGCTCTGCACGAAGAAACTGGCCGAGCTGACGGGTGAGAACTTCACCCTCGGCAAGGACCTCGTCGAGGCTACTCCCGACACGGGCGACTACGTGAGCTATAGCGGCGCGCTGAAGCGCCTGGCCGTGAAGTTGTCCAAGATCTGCAACGACCTCCGCCTCATGGCCTCTGGTCCCCGTTGCGGTCTCCACGAGATCAACCTCCCGCCGATGGCTCCAGGCTCCAGCATCATGCCGGGCAAGGTGAACCCTGTCATCCCCGAGGTGACCAACCAGACTTGCTTCAAGGTGATTGGCAACGACACCACCGTGATGATTGCCGCCGAGGCAGGACAGCTCCAGCTCAACGTCATGGAGCCGGTCATCACCCAGTGCATCATCGAGAGCCAGACCTGGCTGGGCCGCGCCATGGACACGCTGCGTGAGCGTTGCGTCGATGGTATCACGGTCAATGCCGAGCACAATGCCGAGACCGTGCGCAACAGCATCGGTATCGTCACCGCTCTCAACCCGTACATCGGCTACAAGAACAGCACGAAGATCGCCAAGGAGGCTCTGGAGACGGGCGCTTCTGTCTATGATCTCGTGCTCAGAGACAAGATCCTGACCAAGGAGAAGCTCGACGCCATCCTCGACCCGAAGCACATGCTCGACCCCATGGACGTGATCAAGTAAGGGTCTGCGCATCACAATACCATAGACTTTATCTCGCATAAAGTATAGTTAGACAAAATTTAAGGCCTTCTCTGCCACGCTGGCAGGGAAGGCCTTGCTCGTATCAAGCAATGTGGTTTTCGTCGCTTAGAAGGGCCGCTACGGGTCTCATACGGCGCAGGAGGCATTGTAGTCCTATCTGCGGAAGCAATAATAAGGCAAAGCAGGGCAAACTACAGCCGCCCAAGCCGCAGACAGCACTAGAGGTGAAAAGGCGTCAGCGACGCTTGGCTCGCAGAGGACGCTCCTCGTGGCTCTCGACGTTCTTCTTTTTCTTGGAAAGCACCAGCAGGATGACTGCCGAGAGGATGAGCACAATGCCGACGAAGAGGCGCAGGGAGAAGGACTCGCCGAAGATGAGCACGCCGATGAAGACAGCCGTGACAGGCTCCACAGCACCCATGATGGCGGAGGGCGTACTGCCGACTTTCTCGATGGCAATATTCATGAAGTAGAGGCTGAGCACCGTGGGCAGCAAGGCCAACTGGGCAGCACAGGCCCATTGCTTCGGAGTGGTGAGCACCTGGATCTGCTCCCCCATGATGACGGACAGGACGAGCAGGGAGATCAAACCGAACAAGACCACCCAGAACGTAAACTGGATGGCGGAGAGCCCTGTGTGGGTCTGGTTGACGCCGATGATGTAGAAGGCGTAGAAGAGCGACGAGAGCAGGACCAGCGCCACGCCCACCGTGGAGAGCGTGGCATTGTCGCCACCACGATAGAGCAGTCCTATGCCCGTGACGGCCAGGAGGATGGAGAAGGTGGTGGACCAGGTGATGCGCTCATGGAAGAACGCCGTCATCAGCACGGCCGTGATGATGGGGTAGCTGAAGAGGATCGTACTGGCGATTCCTGCATCCATGTACTTGAAACTGAGGTAGAGCGTGGCCGAGGACATGGCCATGAATGTGCCCAGGACGGCCATGCGGATAGCGGGTCCGAGGCGCAGGTGAAAACTCTCCCGCTTCGCCATCATCCATGCAAGGAACAGCAGCGAGGCAATGGCGTAGCGCCAGACGAGGACCGACGTAGGGTTGATCTCGTCCTGGTAGAGGAATAGCGTGCCCAAGGGGTTTGTACCATAGAAAATCGCAGCGATAATACCCGCTGCGAAACCTTTGAACGTGTTGCTCATAATAAAGAAAAAAGGATGATGAATCGGCGGGCGCATCAGGTGCTGCTACCCGCAGACTCGATTGTTTCAACTCTTGAATGCCTCGGCCTCTGCCATGGCGATGATGTCTTCGCGGTCAGGTTGGCGTGAGGGCTCCTCAGCGTCTGCGGAATGCAAGGGCATAGCCTGACGCTCGCCATCCTTCTGGTCATGGCCGTCATGGGAATTTTGGATGGCCTCCTCGCTATCCTCAGCGCACTTCTCCGTGCGCTTCCTGCGGCGGTCTGCAGGTGCAGGCTGCTCCCTAAAGACTTCCTCCTGAAAGGGCGAGACGTGCTTCCGGTCCTCCTTCGGCTTGTCGCCGACGATGAAACTCTCGGGCTCATCTACCGAAGGCACGAGGCCGACGGGCTCCTCCTCCATCTTCGTCCTGTTCTCCTTCGAGGCAAACACGCGGTCGAGAAACTTCGTGTCCTTGCGGAGCTTGCGGAGCGTGTCCTTCGATGCCTTTTGCTGGCTCTCCTTCTTAGAATAGCCGCGTGCGTCGCAACCCTCCACGTCCTCCAGCATCACGACGAAGTGGAAGACGGGGACTCCCTCCTCGCTGGTCTCATTGCCCAGCAACTTGAAGTTGAGCTGCACCCGGTTCTTCTGACACCATTCGATGAGCTTCGACTTGAAGTTGACCTCCTTGTAGGCGAGTTTGTCGATATTGATCATCTCGCCCAGAATCTGGCGCTCCATGAAGCGCATGCAGGCGTCGTAGCCCTTGTCGAGATAGATAGCACCGACGAGGGCTTCGAAAGCGTTGCCCGCCATGTTGCTGTTGTGGCCGGACTGATGACCGCTGGAGAGGATCAACTTGTTGATACCCATCTCCTTGGCCAAGTGGTTGAGGGTCTCGCGCTGCACGAGCTTGGAGCGCGTGGTGGTGAGAAATCCCTCCCGCTTACCAGGGAAGTGGCGAAACACAATATCGCCTACTACCGCATCGAGGACGGCGTCGCCGAGAAACTCCAGCCGCTCGTTGTTCATGGGCTTTCCCTTCTCGTTGCGCCGCGCGATGCTGCTATGGAGCAGCGCGATCTTGTAGTATTCGATATGATGGGGCCAGATGCCGGTGATCCTATGGAGAGACAAGAAAAGCTCCTTATCCTTGCGGAAAGGGAGCTTAATCCTGTCAATCAGATTATTCAGCATACTTCTTGAAGATAACGCAGGCGTTGTGTCCGCCGAAGCCGAACGTGTTGCTCAGGGCCGCACGAACGGTACGCTTCTGTGCCTGGTTGAAAGTATAGTTGAGTGCGTAGTCGATCTCCGGATCCTTGTCCTCCTCGTCGTGGTTGATGGTCGGGGGGACGATGTCCTCGCTCACGGCCTTGACGCAGGCCAGGGCCTCTACGGCTCCAGCAGCTCCGAGCAAGTGGCCCGTCATAGACTTCGTGGAGGAGATATTGAGCTTGTAGGCGTGCTCGCCGAAGACCTCCTTGATGGCCTTGGCCTCGGAGATGTCGCCCACATGGGTGGACGTGCCGTGTACGTTGATATAGTCGATATCCTCCGGCTGCATCTGGGCGTCGGCCAGGGCGGCCTCCATCACCAGTTTCGCACCCAGTCCCTCGGGATGGGAAGCCGTGAGGTGATAAGCGTCGGCACTCTCGCCCTCGCCCACCATCTCAGCGTAGATTTTGGCTCCGCGCGCCTTGGCATGCTCCAGCTCCTCCAGGATGAGGCAGCCGGCACCCTCGCCCATCACGAATCCGTCGCGGCTGGCCGAGAAAGGACGGCTGGCGTGGGTCGGGTCATCATTGCGCGTCGAAAGGGCCTTCATGGCGTTGAAGCCACCCACACCACACTCGCAGATGGCAGCCTCCGCACCACCGGCCACGATCACGTCGGCCTTGCCGAGGCGCAGCAGGTTGAAAGCGTCGGCCAGCGCATTGGTCGAAGAGGCACAGGCGCTGGTGGTGGTGAAGTTGGGTCCGTGGAAGCCGAAGTGGATGCTGATCTGTCCAGCGGCGATGTCGGCGATCATCTTCGGAATGAAGAACGGCGAGAAGCGGGGACCTTTCTCCTTGTTGAGAGCGTAGTAGGAAGCCTCCTCCTCAAACGTCTTGATACCGCCGATACCTACGCCATAGATCACGCCGACGCGGTTCTTATCGACCTGGTCGAGGTCGAGGCCGCTGTCCTTCACACCCTGCACGGCACTGGCCATGGCCAACTGTGCGTAGCGGTCCATCTTGCGGGCGTCCTTGCGGTCGATCCACTCGTTGGGATTCCAGTTTTTCACCTCACAGGCAAACTGGGTCTTGAAGTTGGTGGCGTCGAACAGCGTAATCGGAGCTGCGCCGCTCACACCCTTGACCATGTTCTCCCAAGTCTCCTCGGGAGTGTTTCCCAGCGGGGTGACAGCGCCGAGACCCGTTACGACAACTCTTTTCAGTTCCATGTATATAGTGTCTTATCGATTGATGAAAACGTATATTGGGCGCCGTGCGGGGCTTACAGTGTCGTAAGTAGCGAATTTGCCCTTAGCCGGGCTATCCACACCTGACACCTGACGCCTGACGCCCGACACCCAATATATGTGTCTGTCCTAATGTAAAAAACGATACCGTAGAGACAGAAGACGCTTACTTAGCGTTGTTCTCGATGTATGCGATGGCGTCGCCTACGGTAGAGATCTTCTCTGCCTGATCGTCGGGGATAGAGATACCAAACTCCTTCTCAAACTCCATGATGAGCTCGACAGTGTCGAGAGAGTCGGCACCCAAATCGTTGGTGAAGCTCTTCTCCGGAGTTACCTCCTCTGCATCTACACCCAACTTATCTACGATAATGTTCTTAACCTGTGCTGCAATTTCTGACATGATAATCTTGTTAAAATGTTGTTACTTTGTTTTCTCTTTCAAAATTTCGGGTGCAAAGGAACGGAAAAAATTTCGTTTACACAAATAAATCTTGAAGAAATCCACCCTTTTTTGCACATCAATACCCTATTTGTGCAAGAAAAAGCCCTCTTTTTATAGGTATCTTGCGCTAAATCAACCCAATATTACATTCTCATTACATCCGATGTGCCTTAGTTTGGCAGAGAAATAGAGGGTTCCATGACCCATTTCCAGATCTTTTACCTTCCCTTCTCCCACCATCGAGCGGTCTTCCGAGCTGCCCACAAACACAGACCGCATTGTGCGTCAACCATTTCGGCAAACAGAGCAGAGAAGGGACATAATAGAGTACGGTAGAATAAAGTAGAGTAGAGGCAATATAATATAATAAGGAGAAACGAAGGGTGCAGACCGCTGGGAGGACAGAAAAGGAGGGTCATCATAACATGTTAACGTTTAACGTTATAATGTAAGGTCGCAGCCATTCCTCTCGCCAAATCAAAAACGTGACAATGTGACAACGTGACGTGTGACAACGAGAAAAAGCGCACGTCAAAAGAAAAACGTTAAACGTTATTATGTTATTATGTTATTATGTTATTATGTTATTATGTTATTACGAAGCGGGGCAGGCACCTAACCGGAGACCGCGAACCAGAGAGCCTACAGACTGGGAATAGGAAAGCCCACAGGCAGCGAACTATAGGGACTACCGACTGCGACTTTGGGAATAAGTTAGGACCGAGGCAAGAGGTAAGCAACCATCAGGGTGATAGGTAAGTTACCCCGCGGAAGGTGCCCAGTTTTCCACCCTCCCGCGTCCGTTGAAATAGATACCCGACAAGGGGTTATGAGGCCCTAAAATGCCACGCGAACACGTGGGGACCCAGAAAAGCAGGCAAACAAGGCAGAAAACAACGGAAAAGTTTGGCCAAGTGCGATTTTCTTCGTACCTTTGCACCGTTCAGAGGAATGAGGGGCTTGCGGAAGCTCCTCATTTTTATTTATATAAACGTTTATGATAGACAAGAACGTCGTAAAAAGATTAGTTGAGGAATGGCTTGCGGGGAAGGAATACTTCCTCGTAGATGTTCAGGTTGGCACCGACGATCGCATCGTCGTTGAAATAGACCACGCTGATGGCGTGTGGGTGGACGACTGCGCGGATCTGAGCCGCTACATCGAGGACCATCTGAGCCGTGACGAAGAGGACTACGAGCTGGAGGTGGGATCCACCGGACTGGGCCAGCCCTTCAAGGTACCCCAGCAGTATGTGAACAACATCGGCAACGAGGTGGAGGTCCTCACACAGGATGGCAAGAAAGTGAAGGGCACGCTCAAGGCCGTGGAAACCCCGCGTTTCACGGTCTCCGTGCCGGAGAAAGTAAAGGTAGAGGGCAAGAAGCGTCCCGTGATGATGGACGTGGACTACGACTACGACATGAATGAGGTAAAGTACACGAAATACATTATAAGTTTCAAATAAGCTATGGCAGCAAGAAAAAAAGAAGACATGCCGAACATGATCGAGACCTTCAAGGAGTTTAAGGACACCAAGAAGATCGACCGTGCCACCCTCGTTAGCGTGCTGGAGGAGAGCTTCCGCAGCGTGATAGCGAAGATATTCGGCTCCGACGAGAACTTCGACGTCATCGTCAACCCTGACAAGGGCGACTTTGAGATATACCGCAACCGCATCGTCGTGGCCGACGGCGAGGTGAAGGACGAGTACAAGGAGGTGTCGCTCACGGACGCTCAGAAGATCGAGCCCGACTACGAGGTGGGCGAGGAGGTCTCCGAGCGCATCGACTTCGCGAAGTTTGGCCGCCGCGCCATTCTCAACTTGCGCCAGACGCTGGCCGCCAAGGTGCTGGAGCTGGAGCACGACTCGCTCTACAACAAGTACAAGGACCGCGTGGGCCAGGTCATCTCCTCCGAGGTCTATCAGGTCTGGAAGCGCGAGGTGCTGCTCGTGGACGACGAGAACAACGAGCTGCTGCTGCCGAAGACGGAGCAGATACAGAGCGACAACTACCACAAGGGCGACACCATCCGTGCCGTCATCCTGCGCGTGGACAACACCAACAACAATCCGAAGATCATCCTCTCGCGCACGGCGCCCGCCTTCCTGGAGCGTCTGCTGGAGGCCGAGGTGCCCGAGATTGCCGACGGTCTGATCGCCATCAAGAGCGTGGCACGCATGCCGGGCGATCGCGCCAAGATCGCCGTGGAGAGCTACGACGACCGCATCGACCCGGTGGGAGCCTGCGTCGGTGTGCACGGTAGCCGCGTACATGGCATCGTCAAGGAGCTCGGTGGCGAGAACATCGACGTCATCTCCTGGACGGCCAACACCAAACTCTTCATCCAGCGCGCCCTCAGCCCGGCCCGCGTCAGCTCGCTCACCATCGACGAGGAGAACAAGAAGGCCGAGGTCTATCTCAAGCCCGAGGAGGTGAGCCTCGCCATCGGACGCAGCGGTCTCAACATCAAGCTGGCAAGTATGCTCACGGGCTACACCATCGACGTCTTCCGCGAGCTCGACGAGAGCCAGGCCGAGGAGGACATCTACCTCGATGAGTTCTCCGACGAGATCGACCAGTGGGTTATCGAAGCCATCAAGAAGATAGGCCTCGACACGGCCCGCCAGGTGCTCAACGCTCCGCGCGAAATGCTTATCGAGAAGGCCGACCTCGAGGAGGAGACCGTCGATAATGTCATCAAGGTCCTCAGGGCCGAGTTTGAGAGCTAAGATGGAGCCGTCCTGTCCGCGCCAACAAGGCGCATCCTCTCAGGAAGGGCAACACATCAGGAAAGAAGCAAAGAGAAAGGGTGGAGGACGACAGTCTCCACCGATAAAAGGTAATGGCGGGTGATGGTTTTGACCAGCGGCTCATAGGGTGTGGCCGCACTGGTCCGCACCATGTTCGGAACATCTGCGCCACCCTCACATCGTAAATCAATACCAGCACCCCCTACCTCTATTAAGATATTAATGAGTATCAGATTAAACAAAGCAATTAGAGAGCTGAACATCGGGCTCCAGACGGCTGTGGAATTTCTGGAGAAGAAGCCGAATCTGGGCGAAGTGAAGGGCGACCCCAACTTCAAGCTCAGCGATGCGCAGTATGAGGCCCTGGCCACACAGTTTAACAAGGATAAGCAAGTGAAGGCCATCGCCGACAAGAAGTTCCCCAAGAAGTCGAAAGAGGGCGGCAAGAAGAAGCAGTCCCAGGGAGGCGTGAAGCGTGGCGACGACGGCCTGACGAAGATACAGGCCTATACGCCGCTGGGCAAGATCGACCTTGACCAGCTCAACCGCAAGCCGGGACAGAAGACCGACCAGAAGCCAAAGGCAGACCAGCCCAAGGCCAAGGAGGAGAAGCCCGTACGCAAGCAGGAGCCACAGCAGTCCAAGCAGGAGCAGCCGAAGCCCGCACAGAAGGAGGCAGCACCCCAGCACAAGGCAGAACCGAAGGCCGAGAAGCCGGCCGTGAAGGAGCAGCCGAAGGAGACTGCCCACAAGGAGGTGGCCCAGAAGCCCGCGGCCCAGAAGGAGAACGCTCAGAAGGAAAACAAGGAGCAGGCCAAGCCCGCAGCCAAGGCCGTGGAGACGGAGCAGAAATCCGCCAAGCCCGCCAAGAGCGAGAAGGCACAGCCCGCAGCGGCAGCCCAGACTGAGACCGCCCAGAAGGAGGACAAGGAGCAGGAGCCCGCCACGACAGAGGGCGGCGCACCCTTCCAGACACAGAACGAGAAGAAGCTGCTCAACCAGCCGAAGCTCAACGTGCTCGGCAAACTCGACCTCAGCACCATCAACCAAAACACGCGCCCGAAGAAGAAGAGCAAGGAGGAGCGACGCAAGGAGCGCGAGGAGAAAAACGGACAGGGCAAGAAGAAGCGCGTACGCATCAACAAGGAGCGCGTCGATATCAATGCCGCTGCCAACCAGCAGCCCGCCCAGCAGGGCAAGAAGCAGGGCCAGCAGCAACAGCAGGGCCAGGCCGACGGTGGCGGAAAGCGCAAGAAGAAGAACCGCGGACGCAGCAACAAACCGCTGGAGGTCGATGACGAGGCCGTAGCACGCCAGGTCAAGGAGACCTTGGCACGCCTCACCTCGAAGACCCAGAACAAGAAGGGTGCCAAATACCGCAAGGAGAAGCGCGACGCTGCCCAGGAGAAGCTCAACCAGGAGGCACGCGCCGAGCGCAAGCAGAGCAAGACGCTGAAACTGACGGAGTTTGTGACCGTATCGGAACTGGCCACGATGATGGATGTGCCGGTGACGAAAGTCATCTCCACACTCATGTCGGTGGGCATCATGGTCTCCATCAACCAGCGTCTCGACGCCGAGACCATCAACCTCGTGGCCGACGAGTTCGGATTCTCCACGGAGTATGTCAGCGCCGAGGTGCAGGAGGCTGTCAGCGAGGAGGCCGACGACGAGAACGATCTCGTGCCGCGCGCCCCGATCGTCACGGTCATGGGCCACGTCGATCATGGTAAGACCTCGCTGCTCGACCACATCCGCAACACCAACGTCATCGCCGGCGAGGCTGGTGGTATCACCCAGCACATCGGTGCCTATAGCGTGACGCTGAAGAACGGCAGCAAGGTGACCTTCCTCGACACGCCGGGCCACGAGGCCTTCACCGCCATGCGTGCCCGTGGTGCGCAGGTGACGGATATCGCCATCATCATCATTGCCGCCGACGACTCGGTGATGCCTACCACCAAGGAGGCCATCGCCCACGCACAGGCCGCCGGCGTACCGATGGTCTTTGCCATCAACAAGATAGACAAGCCGGGAGCCAACCCCGACAAGATACGCGAGGACCTGGCCAACATGAACCTCCTGGTGGAGGAGTGGGGCGGCAAGTATCAGTGTCAGGAGATCAGTGCCAAGAAGGGCATCGGCGTGGACGAGCTCATGGACAAGGTGCTCCTGGAGGCCGACCTGCTCGAACTGAAGGCCAACCCCAACCGCAAGGCCACGGGTACGGTCATCGAGTCGTCGCTCGACAAGGGCCGCGGCTTCGTCTCGACGGTGCTCGTGAGCAACGGCACGCTGAAGACGGGCGACATTGTGATCGCCGGCACCTCATGGGGCAAGGTCAAGGCCCTCTTCAATGAGCGCAACCAGCGCATCGAGAAGGCCGGACCCGCCGATCCCTGTATCGTCCTCGGACTCAACGGCGCGCCCACGGCGGGCGACACGTTCCACGTGCTCGAGACGGAGCAGGAGGCCCGCGAGATTGCCAACAAGCGCGAGCAGCTGCAGCGCGAACAGGGCCTCCGCACGCAGAAGCGCCTCACGCTGGGAGACATTTCACACCGCATCGCTCGCGGAGAGTTCCACGAGCTCAATATCATCGTCAAGGGCGACACCAACGGATCGGTGGAGGCACTGGCCGACTCCTTCCTCAAGCTCTCGACGGAGAAGGTGCAGGTCAACGTCATCAGCAAGGCCGTGGGACAGATCTCCGAGAACGACGTCATGCTCGCCTCGGCTTCCGACGCCGTCATCGTCGGCTTCCAGGTGCGCCCGTCTGCCGACGCGCGCAAACTGGCTGACCGCGAAGGCGTGGAGATCAACACCTACTCCATCATCTACGATGCGCTCGACGACATCAAGAGTGCCATGGTCGGCATGCTCGACAAGGTCAAGAAGGAGGTCGTCACGGGCCAGGTGGAGGTGCGTCAGGTCTTCAAGATCAGCAAGGTGGGCACCGTGGCCGGTGGTCTCGTCACCGAAGGCAAGGTGCACAACAAGGACAAGGCACACGTCATCCGCGACGGTATCGTCATCCACACCGCCGCCATCAGCGCGCTCAAGCGCTACAAGGACGACGCCAAGGAGGTGGCAACGGGTCTGGAGTGTGGTATCTCGCTCGTCAACTACAACGACATCGAGGCGGGAGACATCCTGGAGACCTTCACCGAGATCGAGGTGGAGCAGAAGCTCTAAGCCGACTGCGGGGAATCAACGGCCGTGGCTACTGCCTACGGCCCGCCCCTCGGCAGCCGCCTGCCCCCCCTACCTTATTAAAATATGGCCACAACGGCAGCCGACCGCAAAAGGACGGCGCGCCGCTTGCGGCCTGTTTTTCAAAGCAGAACCATTCAAACAATGGAAGAAATAAAAGAAGAGAAGAACGCATTGGTGCGGGAGATAGCCGACAAGAAATATGAGTACGGCTTCACCACCGACGTGGAGACCGACATCATCCCCGTGGGTCTCAACGAGGACATCGTGCGCCTGATCTCACAAAAGAAGCACGAGCCCGAGTGGATGCTGGAGTTTCGCCTGCGCGCCTTCCGCCACTGGCAGACGCTCAAGCAGCCCACATGGGGACATGTGCACATCCCGCCCATCGACTACCAGGCCATCTCCTACTACGCAGACCCGCTGGCGAAGAAGCCGCAGAACAAGGAGATAGACCCCGAACTGGAGAAGACTTTCGACAAACTGGGCATTCCCCTGGAGGAGCGGCTCGCACTGAGCGGCACGGCGGTCGATGCCATCATGGACTCCGTGTCGGTCAAGACCACATTCAAGGAGAAACTGCGGGAGAAGGGCGTGATCTTCTGCTCCATCGGCGAGGCCATACAGACCCACCCAGACCTCGTCAGGCAGTATCTGGGCACGGTCGTCCCCTACGGCGACAACTTCTTTGCAGCGCTCAACTCGGCGGTGTTCTCCGACGGATCCTTCGTCTATATCCCCAAGGGTGTACGCTGCCCGATGGAACTGAGCAGCTATTTCCGCATCAACGCCCGCAACACGGGACAGTTTGAGCGCACGCTCATCGTGGCCGACGACGACTCCTACGTCTCCTACCTGGAGGGCTGCACGGCCCCAATGCGCGACGAGAACCAGCTCCATGCGGCCATCGTCGAGATCATCGTCATGGACCGGGCCGAGGTGAAATACTCTACCGTCCAAAACTGGTATCCAGGCGACGAACACGGACGGGGCGGCGTGCTCAATCTCGTGACGAAGCGTGGCGACCTGCGCGGCGACCACTCCAAACTCTCCTGGACACAGGTGGAGACGGGATCGGCCATCACGTGGAAATACCCCTCGTGTCTGCTGCGCGGCAACGACTCCGTAGCGGAGTTCTACAGCGTGGCCGTGACCAACAACTACCAGGAGGCGGACACGGGCACGAAGATGATCCACATCGGCAAGAACACGCGTTCTACCATCATCTCCAAGGGCATTTCCGCCGGACACAGCCAGAACAGCTACCGCGGCCTAGTCATGGCTACAGCCAACGCCGACAATGCGCGCAACTACTCCAGCTGCGACTCGCTGCTGCTCGGCAGCGACTGTGGAGCGCATACGTTCCCCTACATGGACGCCCACAACGACACCGCGGTATTCGAGCACGAGGCGACCACGTCCAAGATCTCGGAGGACCAGCTCTTCTACTGCAACCAGCGGGGCATCCCGATGGAGGAGGCCGTGGGACTCATCGTCAACGGCTACGCCAAGGAGGTGCTCAACAAACTGCCGATGGAGTTTGCCGTCGAAGCACAGAAGTTGCTCAGCGTCTCGCTGGAGGGCACGGTGGGATAATGCATCCATTGGGCCGCACTTGGTCCCACACTGCACCATCATACACACCACGACGCGGCAAGACCAACAAAAGAAGAAGGAGCAATGAGAAGAAAGATGTTCATGGGACCGGCCCTTGTGGCCACCCTGCTGCTGACAGCCCTGCTGCCGTCGGCGGCTTCCACACCCGTCCCACGCTGGACGCCGCAGCCCTACCGCCAGTACCTCATCAAGCTGGAGGTGGAGCGCGACACCATAACCGCACCGTCGATCATGCTCCACGGCGCAAAGACCAAACGGAAAGTGGACGTGAGCCATTTCAAGGTGGGGCCCTTTTGGGTACCAGACCCACCCTCGCTCTTCGAGCAGGAGGACGAATGGCGCGACAGAGACCGCTACAAGAAAGGGCGGATTCTCGGCGACCTCATCGAGGACATCATCAACATCTTTCTGTTATAACTATCAAACGACAACCAAATCCTTATAGATATGCTTGAGGTAAAGAACCTGCACGCCACCATCGCAGGCAAAGAGATATTGAAAGGCGTCAACCTCACGGTCAGAGACGGTGAGATCCACGCCATCATGGGACCCAACGGGTCGGGAAAATCGACCCTCAGCGCGGTGCTGACGGGCAACCCGCTCTACACCGTCACCGAGGGAACGGCTTTCTTCAACGGCAAGAACCTGCTGGAGATGAAGCCCGAGGACCGAGCCCGCGAAGGTCTGTTTCTCTCTTTCCAGTACCCCGTGGAGATTCCGGGCGTGAGCATGACCAACTTCATGAAGGCGGCCATCAACGCCAAGCGCGCGTATGAGGGCAAGGAGCCGCTGAAGGCTGCCGACTTCATGAAACTCATGCGCGAGAAGCGCCAGATCGTAGAACTCGATCCGAAACTCGCCCACCGATCCGTCAACGAGGGATTCTCCGGTGGCGAGAAGAAGCGCAACGAGATCTTCCAGATGGCCATGCTCGAACCGAAGCTCAGCATCCTCGACGAGACCGACTCCGGACTGGATGTCGATGCCATGCGCATCGTCGCCAATGGCGTGAACAAGATGCACTCGGCAGAGACTTCCGCCATCGTCATCACCCACTACGAGCGACTGCTGGACATGATCAAACCCGACGTGGTCCACGTCCTCTGGCAGGGCCGCATCGTCAAGACTGCTGGTCCGGAGCTGGCGAAGGAGATCGAAAAGCTCGGCTACGACTGGATCAAGGAGGAAGTGAAAGGAGAGGAGACCCAAGGATGACCGAAGCAGAAAAGCAATACATAGACCTATACACCGAGGCCTCGGAAGCCATCAAGGAGCATAGCGCAGAGGTGATGAACGCCGTCCGCGACCGCGCCTTCGAAGACTTCCGCCGCCAGGGCTTCCCGACAAGGAAGGTGGAGCGATATAAGTACACCGACATGGAGAAGATCTTCGCTCCCAACTACGGTCTGAACATCAATCGCATCGAGTTTCCTGTCGATCCCTATGCGGCCTTCCGCTGCGACGTGCCCAACCTGAGCACGCTGCTCTATTTCGTCGTCAACGATGCGTTCTATGAGAAGCGGCTGCCCAACGTACAGCCCGAGGAGGGAGTCGTCATCGAATCGCTGAGAAAGGCGGCCGAGGAGCATCCCGAACTCATCGCTCGCTACTATGCGCGCATCGCCAAGACGGAGGAGGACGCCATCACGGCGCTCAACACAATGCTGGCCCAGGACGGCCTCTTCATCTACGTGCCGAAAAACGTGCAGATGGAAAAGTGTGTGCAGATTATCAACATCCTGCGCGCCGACGTGAGCATGATGGTCAACCGACGCGTGCTCATCGTGATGGAGGAGGGTGCCAAGGCTAAATTCCTGTTCTGCGACCATACCGCCGACGACCACGACTTCCTCGCCACACAGGTCATCGAGGCCTATGTCGGCGACAACGCATCGCTCGACCTCTACTGCATGGAGGAGACCCACTACAAGAACCATCGCGTGAGCAACGTCTATATAGAGCAGCAGCGCGACAGTAGGGTCAACCACAATGTGATCACGCTCCACAACGGCGTGACGCGCAACCGCCTCGACCTGGTGTTCAAGGGAGAGGGCGCGGAGTGCTATTGCAGTGGCTGCGTCATCGCGGACAGAAAACAGCACGTGGACAACAATACGCTCATCGACCACCAGGTGCCTCACTGCACGAGCAACGAACTCTATAAGTATGTGCTCGACGACGAGGCGGTGGGTGCTTTCGCTGGACGCGTCCTCGTACGCCACGGAGCACAGAAGACCACCTCGCAGGAGACCAACCAGAATCTCGTGGCAACGAAGACGGCAAGGATGTACACACAGCCGATGCTGGAAATCTATGCCGACGACGTGAAATGTGCGCACGGATCCACGATAGGACAGCTCAACGATGCTGCGCTCTTCTATATGCAGCAGCGCGGCATCAGCCAGAAGGAGGCCAAACTGCTCCTGGAGTTTGCCTTCATCAACGAGGTTATCGACAAGATGGACCTCGAACCGCTGCGCGACCGTCTCCACTACTTGGTGGAAAAGCGTTTCCGTGGCGAACTGAGCAAATGTGTAGGCTGCAAAATGTGCCAGTAGGGCCGGCAGGATTCATTCATCAAAAGCAAGAAGCGTAAAGCCATGTTGGATATAGAAAAAATAAGGAAAGACTTCCCCATTCTCAGCCGTGAGATCTACGGCCGTCCGCTGGTCTATCTCGACAACGGAGCCACGACCCAGAAGCCGCTCTGCGTGCTTGATGCCATGCGCGACGAGTACTTGAACGTCAATGCCAACGTCCACCGTGGCGTCCACTGGCTCTCACAGCAGGCCACCGACCTCCACGAGGCGGCCCGCGAGACGGTCAGGAAGTTCGTCAACGCCCGTTCCACCAGCGAGATCGTTTTTACGCGGGGCACAACGGAGAGCCTGAACCTCGTAGCTTCGTCCTTCGTGGAGGGCTGCATGGAGGAGGGCGACGAGGTCATCGTGAGCACGATGGAGCACCATTCCAACATTGTCCCCTGGCAACTGCAGCAGCAACGCAAGAACATCCGCCTGCGGGTCATTCCCATGAGCGACGACGGCACACTGCTCCTCGACGAGTACGAAAAGTTGTTTAGCGAGAAGACAAAGCTCGTCAGCGTCATGCACGTCAGCAACGTCCTGGGCACGGTCAATCCCGTCAAGGAGATCATCCGCATCGCCCACAGCCACGGAGTGCCCGTGATGATCGATGGCGCACAGAGCATCCCTCACATGAAGGTCGATGTGCAGGACTTGGATTGTGAATTCCTCGCTTTCAGCGGCCACAAGGTCTATGCGCCCACGGGGGTAGGCGTGCTCTACGGCAAGGAGGAGTGGCTCGACAGACTGCCGCCATACCAAGGAGGTGGCGAGATGATCGAGCGGGTGAGTTTCGACCACACCACCTTCGAGCGTCCACCACTGAAGTTTGAGGCTGGAACGCCTGACTACATCGCCACCAACGGACTTGCCAAGGCGATCGACTACGTCTCAGCTATTGGCATGGAGAACATTCAGGCGTATGAGCACGATCTCACCGACTACGCCCTGCAGCAGCTCCGCGAGATCGAAGGAATGCACATCTATGGCCACAGCAAAGACATGGAGGCTGACGCCGTCATCTCCTTCAACGTCGCCGATATCCACCACGCCGACCTCGGCACGCTCCTCGACCAACTGGGCATTGCCGTGCGCACAGGCCACCATTGCGCCCAGCCTCTCATGGACCGCCTCGGCATACTCGGCACCGTGCGCGCGTCGTTCTCCTTCTACAATACTCGAGAGGAGGTCGATACGCTCGTAGCAGGACTGCGCCGCGTCATCAAGATGTTCTGAAAATGATTCCGCTGGGCAAAAGATAGAGCCTCTATTGCATTTTTGACCACAAAATTTTGCAATATAAGAAAATCTCCGTAACTTTGCACTTGGATTTTTGTCCTATGGTGTAATGGTAGCACAACAGGTTTTGGTTCTGTTTGTAGTGGTTCGAATCCGCTTAGGACAACATACAAAAGGATTCCTTTCCGAAGAGAGGAATCCTTTTGTTGTATTGCCACTTATTATATCGTCGTTTGTTGTATGGTGATTGTTGAAGCGTAGTGAGTTATATTGCGCTTGTATTGTACTGCAACACAACATTTCACTCAAAATAGGCACGAAACGCCTCTGCCTGCTCCTCCAATAGTGTGGGTTGACCATTGGCGTAGCGGTTCCACACCTGCTGACACGGAGCCAAAAGCGGAAGGGAAGCCTCGGTGGTGCGCATCAGATAAGGGTCGCAAGCCTGGAAGGTCTCCAGCACCTGCACCACCTTCTCGGGCTTCAGTTTCATCAGACGAGCCAGTTCTGCCACCTCGGGCGTGTCCACCACCATAGTATGGGGCACAAGCCGGAAGTAGAGATCGAGGACGAGGACCAGCATGACAGGCTTCAATTCGTGGTCTTCGGTCAATGGCAGAAAGAAGTCCTCAAACGTGTTGCGCACCTCCACCCCCTCGTAAAAAGCCTGCTCACAACCGAACCCCTTCATCTTCCGCAGCCGCGTAATGTCTTTTGCAAGCCGACGCGGCTTCTGGGCGTAAGTTTTCCAGACCAGTTGTAGCACCAGGCGGTCACGACGGTCCATCTCTTGCAACTGCTGATGGATGAATTGTGGCGGAAGATGAAGTTCCACAGCAAGATCAACAGCCTCACGCGCATACACAGCCTTCACGCCCGTAGGACGCTTCAGGTAGAGTTGCAACACGAGCAGCCAGTAGTCATCGTTCCAGAGAGGATGAGTAGCCATACGCATTATCTTAGGTTTTCTATACTTTATCTTTAGATGTAATCCTTATCTACGGCGCACGGGCTGACCAGCCTGGTCAACTCGTTCACCGTTAATATAGATATCAAACGTCGGTCCGTTCGACCAACCGTCGCCAAAGTCCTGATTGCTGCCTCCCAAGATCTTCACGTCGTCGAGGGAAAATTGCAGCGGGGAGACCTTCAGCGTAGTGGGATTTTCACCATCGATACCGATAAAGATTTTGCACTCAAAGTCAAACTCCACGACGCATTGTTTGCCACCAACATTGAGCGACAGCGACAGAGGCTCAGGTGCAAGGCGCACATAACCCTCCGACTCCTTGTCCGAAAGGCCTCCGGACAACCCATATCTGACCAACAGGTTCTGCAGCGGCGCAGAAGCAACAGCACGCGCAAGAGCCGTATCCTTCAGACAGGGCGCCACGAGACTGATGGGGAAATTGGGGATGGTAATGTGCTGGTCCCCATAGCCACCTACGACGTATTGCAGCGGCGCAGCAGAATCGGGTAGCATGGCCCGTATCGCACTATCCTTGACGACATCCTGCCCACCACGCAGGTCAGTGCGGTAGATGCGAAAGTAGCTCATATCGTAAGTGCCTGCCATCGTGTCGCAGATCCGCTTCACGTTGGCCTCCCGATGGAAATAGCTATTGGTCCAACGCGGGGTCGCACGGTGGCAACTGCCCAACAGACAAACCGTCACAACGGCGAAAACAGAGAAAAGAACAGACTTCAATCTTTGTAGCTTCATATCTTTGAATTTTTAAATAACTGCCTTTAGATAACGAAATCTGCACCGAATTATTGCACCATTGGCCTTTTTATGACCTTTTGCCAACAAAAAAGAAGCACGACATGATGGAAAACGAGTCTTTTTTTGTAATTTTGCAACGGAATTGAAACAGTCAATGTGTACCAGCTCCTATTGATGATATCATCACAACAACATCACACAATATGCACACCAGCGACTATCTGATCATCTTCATGAAAGTTTTGGGCGCGTTGGCCCTGCTTATCTATGGCATGAAGGTTATGAGTGAGGCGCTCCAGAAGATGGCCGGCTCTCAACTGCGCCACATCTTGGGAGCAATGACCACCAACCGCTTCACAGGAATGCTCACGGGAATGTTTGTCACCTGTGCCGTCCAGTCCTCTTCCGCCACCACCGTCATGACGGTGAGCTTTGTCAATGCCGGTCTATTGACCCTTGCCCAAGCCATCTCCGTCATCATGGGTGCGAACATCGGCACCACGCTCACGGCGTGGATCATGTCGCTTGGCTTCAACGTCGATCTGACCATGGTCGTCTTTCCTGCCTTCTTTATCGGCATCATGCTCATCTATTCGAAGCGACGGCGCTTCATCGGCGATTTTCTCTTTGGCATTGCGTTTCTGTTCTTTGCCCTTGTCCTGCTATCGGCAGCTGGCAAAGAACTTGATTTGGAACACAATCCTGACGCCATCCACTTCTTCTCCTCCTTTGACACCCATAGCCATTTCAACATAGTGGTCTTCGTGCTCATTGGCACCCTCATCACCTGCATCGTGCAGAGCAGCGCAGCTGTCATGGCCATCACCATCCTGCTGTGCTCCACGGGCGTCCTTCCGATCTACTTTGGCATTGCCCTTGTGCTGGGCGAGAACATCGGCACGACGGCCACGGCCAACCTCGCGGCGCTGGGAGCCAACACACAAGCCCGAAGGGCGGCCCTGGCCCACCTGGTGTTCAACGTCTTTGGCGTGGTCTGGGTGCTCTGCCTGTTCTATCCCTTTGTCGATGCGGTCTGCTCCTTGGTAGGCTACGATCCAACGGGCGCTGGTACCTCTCAGACACAGAAGGCAGTCCTCCTTCCGATTGTGCTGGCAGCGTTCCATACCTGCTTCAATGTCACCAACACCTTCCTGCTCATCTGGTTCATACCCCAGATAGAGCGTATCGTCTGTCTGATCATCAAGCCGAAGGCCAAGCAAGACGAGGAGGACTTCCGCCTGCGCTTCATCCAGGCTGGCATCATGAAAACCCCAGAATTTGCCGTACTGGAAGCCTCCAAGGAGATCCACTCCTTCTCTGGGCGCATCCATAGAATGTTTGGAATGGTGCGCGAGTTGCTCGGGGAGCAAGATGGCGAGGCCTTCGTCAAACTCTATTCGCGCATCGAGAAATACGAGGGCATTTCAGACAACATGGAGATAGAGATTGCCAAATATCTCGACCAGGTGAGCGACGCCCATCTGAGCGACGACACCAAGGAGAAGGTGCGAGCCATGCTGCGCGAGATCTCAGAACTGGAGTCTATCGGTGACGCCTGCTACAACATGGCGCGCATCATCAGCAGAAAGCGTTCGGGCAAAGATGAGTTTACCGAGGATCAGTACAACCATCTACACCAGATGTTTGAACTGACCGACGATGCGCTGGAGCAGATGACACAGACCCTGGTGGCCCACCGCGGCAGCGTGGACGTCAACCGTTCTTTCAACATCGAGAACGAGATCAACAACTACCGCAACCAACTGAAGAACCAGAACATCAACGATGTCAATGAGCATAAGTACTCCTATGCCAGTGGCACGATGTATATGGACCTCATCAACGAGTGTGAGCACCTGGGCGACTATGTGGTCAATGTCGTTGAGGCGCGCATGGGCGTGAAGCAGCACGAGCCAGAACCAAACATAGACTAACGACCGCCCACACCCGCTCACCAGCACGAGAAGCCCCGACTGTACAAACTCCTGTACCGTCGGGGCTTCTTGCCAATAGGCCTTCCTGGAGCACACCAGCAAGCCATTCTCCAATGACTCGAGTAAAACACAAGAACCAGGAAGAATCGCTTGCAAAAAGAAAGGCTGGCTCCTTTTTGGGAACCAGCCTTTCTTTTTTAGTTTATTTCTTGCAATAAGCAAGCCTTATTTCTTGCTCCAAGCGAGATTACTTCTTGTTCAAAGCGAGATCGAGGGCGACGGCGATAGCCACCGTAGCACCTACCATCGGGTTGTTGCCCATACCCAGGAAGCCCATCATCTCGACGTGAGCAGGCACTGAAGAAGAACCTGCAAACTGAGCATCGGAGTGCATACGGCCCATGGTGTCGGTCATACCGTAGGAAGCAGGACCAGCAGCCATGTTGTCCGGGTGGAGCGTGCGGCCCGTACCGCCACCAGAAGCCACTGAGAAGTAGGGCTTACCAGCGAGGGTGCGCTCCTTCTTGTACGTACCAGCTACCGGGTGCTGGAAGCGGGTCGGGTTGGTGGAGTTGCCAGTGATAGACACATCGACATCCTCGCTCCAGTTGATAGCCACACCCTCGCGTACGTCGTTAGCACCGTAGCAGTTGACCTTGGCACGAGGACCATCAGAGTAAGCCGTGCGATCCACGACTTTCAGCTCGCCCGTATAGTAGTCGAACTCCGTCTTCACATAGGTGAAGCCGTTGATACGGCTGATGATCATGGCAGCGTCCTTGCCCAGACCGTTGAGGATAACGCGGAGCGGATTCTTGCGCACCTTGTTGGCCATCTCAGCAATCTTGATGGCACCCTCGGCAGCAGCAAACGACTCGTGACCAGCCAAGAAGGCGAAGCACTTCGTCTCCTCGCGGAGCAGACGGGCAGCCAAGTTGCCGTGACCCAGACCCACCTTGCGGTCGTCGGCCACAGAACCAGGGATGCAGAATGCCTGCAGACCCACACCGATAGCCTCTGCGCAGTCGGCAGCAGTCTTGCATCCACGCTTGATAGCAATAGCAGCACCGCAGACATAGGCCCACTTGGCGTTCTCGAAGCAGATACGCTGCGTCTCCTCACACATCAGATAAGGATCAACACCTGCCTCGTCGCAGATCTGATTAGCCTCCTCTACGCTCTTGATGCCCTCGGCGTTGAGAGCTGCAAGAACCTGCGCCTCACGACGCTCCTGACTTTCGTAACTTACCTTTCTAATCATAGTTATGTTTCTCCTTATTATTCTTTACGTGGATCAATCGCTTTAACAACACCCTGCTCGGCAGTGGTACGACCGTAGCTGCCCGTGAACTTCTTCACAGCCTCGTTGGCGTCCATACCGTTCTTGATGGCCTCCATCATCTTGCCGAGGTGAACATACTCGTAGCCGCAGACCTGATTGTCCTTGTCGAGGAACTGGCGTGTGATGTAGCCCTCGGTCAGCTCCAAGTAGCGCGTACCCTTAGCCACCGTGCCATAGAGTGTACCCGTCTGTGAACGGAGACCCTTACCCAGGTCCTCAAGACCGGCGCCGATGGTCAGACCGCCCTCAGAGAAAGCGCTCTGCGTGCGTCCATAGACAATCTGGAGGAAGAGCTCGCGCATAGCCGTGTTGATGGCGTCGCAGACGAGGTCGGTGTTCAGCGCCTCAAGGATCGTCTTACCCGGAAGAATCTCGGATGCCATGGCGGCAGAGTGGGTCATACCCGTGCAACCGATGGTCTCCACGAGCGCCTCCTGGATGATGCCGTCCTTCACGTTGAGAGACAGCTTGCAGGCTCCCTGCTGGGGAGCGCACCATCCCACACCGTGGGTGTAACCCGAAATATCAGCGATCTCCTTGGCATAAACCCACTTTCCCTCCTCAGGAATGGGAGCAGGTCCATGGTTGGGGCCTTTGGCCACAACGCACATGTTCTTTACTTCCGATGAATAAATCATAATAGAATTATTAATGTTTTGTATTGATAATATTTATACCGTTCACTTATCAAAAGACAGGCTGTTATCTTGTTGATGTTACCCTGTGAAAGGACCAACGCAACGCCGTGTCCATATTCGCGTACAAAGGTATAAAAAATAATTGATTCCTATACTCAATAATGGGGATTTTATTTCCCCAAGGGCTCTTTTTGACTAAAAAATGCTAACTTTGTACACAGGTTGCGCCACTCTTGCCCGATGTGGCGAAATCAGAACACTTACACAGCGAAGGCCAGGCAGCTTCATCCGCCCCAAGGCCCCACTTCATAAGACGATACAAAATGAAAAATCATATTGGCAGGACGCTGCTGGTCCTCATACTATTTATCCATTCGCTTACGTCGCTGGCCTCCAGCCAAAGTAAGTACACACCCCTCATTCGCCAAGTGAGGGGATGGCCATCGGAAAAAATTCTCTCCAAGGGCGACCAGTTCTTGCAAAACAAGAAGGAGGACAAGGCCCTGGTGATGTACATGCTCGTCTGCTCTCGCACCAACGACCGCATGACCGACGAGGAACTGACCGACTGTTCGCTCGCCAACCTCAAGGTGGGCGACATCTTTTACGCCCGCGGCAACTATATCAACGCCCTGGAAAACTACCAGGAGGGTCTGAAACTCAGCGAGACTTCTGCCTCCAAGACCCACTTGCCTTTGATCTACAAGAACATCGGCAACGTCTATTGTATGTTCAAGGACTATGGCAAAGGCTTCGATTATTACAAGAAAGCCTATCAGATTCGGCCGAAAACCGACAACGAACTCACGTTCAGGATCCTGGCCAACCTCTTTGGCGTATGCATCAACCGCAAAGACCTTGAAGGCGCAAAGAAATACCGCCAGCTCTTGTTTGCCACCCCTCGCCCCAACCTTCCCATCGACCAGTTCTTTCTCTCGTTCTCCACCGCCTTGATGGCCTCACAAGAGGCACGCTACGCCGAGTCTAACAAGATTCTGGTCAACCTCGCCGATTTCTGCACCCGAAACAAACTGCCCCCTACCTATATCTGCTCAGCCTACGCCGAACTCTACTCCAACTACCAAAACTTAGGCGACATAGACCAGGCCAAGCACTATATCAGCCTCTGCATTGATCATGCGGAGCGAGAGAAGATGCTCCACTACATCCCCGAGACCCTGCGCGACATGGCCCAGATACAGCGCAAGACGGGCAATGCCACGCTCGCTCAGCAGTATGAGAGGCAATACCTCAGTCTCATGGACTCCATCTACAACTCACAGCGGTTCAACGTCGTGAAGAACCAGCAGTTCATGTACGAAGTCGATAAGACCGACAAGGAGATCACGCGCCTCCACCAAGAGGAGGAGATACACCGCCAAAACGCCCGCCTCTACCAGTTGCTCTTCCTCGTGAGCATCCTCGCCATAGTCCTTGTCTCCATGCTCCTCTTCTATGTAGTGCGCCAAAAACGTGATTTGGAGGCCAGCTACCGCAAACTCTACGACATCAACCGCAGTCACGTGGAGACGGGAGAGAAGAAAGCCCCACGCGCCACCAACCTTCTCAAGGAAGACCAAAAACAGCTGCTGCTCGACGGCATACGGAGAGTGATGGAGGAGACCGACGAATACTGCCAGCCAGAGTTCACCGTCGCTACCCTCGCCAAACTCATCGACTCCAACGAGCGCTACGTCTCCATGGTCGTCAACGACCACTTCGGCAAGTCGTTCACCGAGGTGCTCAACGACTACCGTATCAAGAAGGCCTGCGAGCGTCTGACAACCAATAATGCAAAGTATGCGCAGCTCACCATTGCCGCCATCGGACAGAGCGTCGGCTACAAATCGCAGACCACTTTCGTCAAGCAGTTTCGCAAGTGTACGGGCCTCACCCCCTCCGTCTATCAGAAGTTTGTCGCCGAGGACCGACGCAACAAAGAAACGGGAGCATAACTTTCTCCCGCTTCTTCGTTTTAGTCACCTAAATCTACCATTTTTGCCGATTCCATCGAAAAATCGGTTTATTTTGTACAAAAACCTGATCTTTTTTACGCTTTAAAATCGTGTCATATTAGGTCGTTCCTCTCCATTTTCGTGAAAGTGGAGAAGGGCGATTTGCGCCCTATTGGCCTATTGCTTACTTTTGCAGCGTCAATTCATCAACCAATACATCGCCTGCCGGTGGGATTCATTTGCATGCAAGTAGTTCCACTGGTGGGTTTTAAAAAAAACTTATGCAAAACAAAAACCCATTCATGGCCATTGGAGTAGCAGCATCGGTATTATTGCTGCCGCTCAACGCCAAAGCCCAGAAAACTCCATCAGGGCTTAAAGATAGTAATCCTCCTACCGAACTCCGGGTCTCTAAGAAGATGACGCCCGCGGAGCGCCAGGCAAAGATGAACGAACACATCGCCAAGCACCCGTTATTGCACAAGAGACTCGTGCCTCAGATGGCGAAGAGAGACAGCCTCGTGCGTCTCAACCGCAACATCGAGGCCGGCATCAAGACAAAGCAGACTCCCCAAGTTCCTATATTAAGAGCCAAAGACGCAAAGCCCATGACTTTTTGGGGGAATGTGCTCTATGATGCCACTTGGGGTGCCGAGACTCCCGAGTATGGTATATACACCTTCGGCACCGAAGCTCCCATCTCCGTCAAGAAGCAGTTCCAGGATGAATTCTTCCGTGCCACGGGTGCGGGCGCATGGATTGAGGACAACCTCTACTTCGTCATGTACCAAAACTTCTGGGGCACCGATATAATCTACTTCTACCATTATGATACCAACACCTGGGAGAAGAAGGTCGAAAAACGAATCGAGGACTACTCCCTCATCGCTTGTGAGACAGCCGTCGCTGCCGACGGCACGGTCTATGGCTGCTTCCTCGATGGCAATGGTTCGAACAACGAGTTGGGTATAGCCGACTACGAGAACATCACCCGCTCCACCATTGGCCGCCTGCGCCATAGCTATGTAGCCATGGGTATTACCAGCGACAACATTCTCTATGGTATTGCCGAGGACGGCAACCTCTATAAGATCGACACCTCCACCGCCGAAGAAATTCTGGTAGGCCCCACGGGCAAACAACTGAAGAAGGCTGATGACAGTTTCTACTACCAAAGTGGTGAGATCGACCAGACTACCAACACGTTCTATTGGGATTGCGTGGATAGCAATCAGAAATCCACTCTCTATACTGTCGATCTCGCAACAGGTCAGCTGACGGAGATCGGCGACTTTGCCAACAACAATATCATATCCCTTCTTACTATTCCCAAGGCAAAGGCTGCCGACGGCGCACCTGCCGCCATCGACCAGATGCATTTCGACTTTGTGGACGGATCGCTTTCAGGCCACATCCAGTTTACCGCACCCAGCAAGAACTTCGCTGGTGGCAACCTGACCGACTCCAAACTCACCTACACCATTCTCAACGACAAGGAAGAGATAGCCAAGGGCGGGACCAAGCCGGGTGCTGCTGTCTCCCAACCTGTCACGCTCAACAAGGGCTACAACACCATCACCATCATTGTCAGCAACGGCGAAGGCCCCAGTCCTAAGTTTGCAAGCCGCTACTATGCTGGCTTCGACACCCCGAAACCCGTCGTCAACGCCCACACCTCGGTAGATACCAATACGGGCAAGGCTACCGTCACATGGGAAGCTCCTGCAGGCGGCCAGAACGAGGGCTACGTCGGTGAACTCACCTACAACATCAAGCGCTACCCCGAGGGCAAGGTCATCAAGACCGGCCATGTGGGCACTATGTTTGAGGATACACTCCCCGAGGGTGAGACTGCCGTCTATGGCTACGGTATCACGCCAAACAACCACGGCACGATGGGTGAGGAGATGGTCAGCAACTACGTTTCCTACGGTGCTCCTATCACACCGCCCTTCGCCAATGGTTTTGAGTCGGAGGCCGATTTGGCCTACTTCAAAGTGATCGACGCCGACAATGACGGTATCACTTGGGGCATAGAGGAACCTGGAATGTTCAACGACAATGACGGCTACGCCAGAATACTGCGCGGAGAGGAGAAACATTCCTTCGACGACTGGTTAGTCTCTCCAGCCCTCCACGTCAAAGCCAACCATCAGTATAAGATTTCCTTCCGTCTTTCAGGAAGATATAAGTACTATGAGGAGCAATTTGAGGTGAAGTATGGCACTGCACCTACCCCAGAGGCAATGACCAAGACCCTGATGCCCCAAACTATGATCAAGCGTTCCGACTTCGAGGCCGTCACCCTCACTTTGGACGCCGACAAGGACGAGACCATCTATCTCGGCTTCCATGCCCTTTCCGTGAAGCCCGAGGCCATGGGTGTCAAGATTGACGATGTTGTAATGACTGCAGGCGTAGATTTCTTCGCTCCCGACCAGGTGATAGGTCTTGAAGCCGAGGCCGACCCACAGGGCGCACTCTCCACCCAAATCACGTTCACCGCTCCTACGAAGCGTCTCAACGGCGAAACCTTAGACAAAATCACGGGCTTCCAGCTCCGCCGCACGGGTCAGGTGGTTGCCGAGATTCCTGCTGCTGCTCCGGGCAGCAAGGTGACCTTCACAGACAACACCGCCGTCAATGGCATCAATGTCTATAGTGTGGCTGCTGTCAACGACAAGGGCGCCAGTTTCTATTGTACCCCCGTCGCCATCTATGTGGGAGAGGACGCTCCCGTCACTCCCGTCAAAAAGAACACGGAAACACGAGACAACTCCATCCGCTTCAATTGGGAAGCACCCGCAAGAGGTCGCTTGGGTGGCTATCTCAACCCCGAGAAGATCACTTACACCCTCGCCGAGTCGGATGGAGCCGACTTCAAGCCCACTTACACCCCAGTCGGCGAGACCACATGCAAGACCTTCTTTGACTACGCTGTCAATCCCAACGACGGAGCAGAGCAGACCGTGAAGACACTCTTTGTCAAAGCAAAGAATTCGTATGGCGAAAGTTCCTACGTCCCATTGCCTTCTTACATCCAGGGCAAACCTTACGAGATTCCGTTCTTTGCCAGCGTCAAGAACTATAAGTTTTATGGCATCTTGTGGTCCTCTTGGGGCACCGGCAAGTCCGACTTCGAGCTCTCTACCAATTCTGTCGATAACGACGGCGGTAGCTTCTACATCGTGTCAAAAAACAAGGAGGACATCGCCTACCTCGGCTCGGGCAAGATCCGTTTGGGTGGCGTTGATGCTCCCAAACTGATGTTCCATCACAAGGCCGCCGAGGGCAGCAACGCCAAGATCACCGTCGAGGTGGAGACTCCCGACGGCGTGAGCCATGTGGCTGGCGTGATCGACTATGCCAACCTCGAGGCAGACCAATGGCACGCCTCTGGCATCGATCTCAGCCCGTGGGCCAATGAGCCCTTCATCACCTTCGACTTCGCCGTCCAGGCCGAAGCCTACAAGGACCTCTACATCGACCGCCTCTTCATCCGCGACACGCAGACCGACGACCTCAATGCTGAGATCGAGGCTCCCGAGACAGTGCTCAAGGGTGGCAAGGCCAAGGTGAGCGTACGCGTAAACAACTTTGGCGAGAACGCTGCCAATAACTACAAGGTGAAACTCTATGCCAACGACGAGCTCGTCGAGACCAAGAAGATGTCCGAGACGCTGGGTGCCTACGACTTCACCGACGTGGTCTTCGATTTCCAGAGCAATAAACTCGACCAAAACGAGGCTGTGGAACTGAAGGCCGAGGTGGAATACGCCTACGACCTCAATGAGGACGACAATGTCGTCTCCACCAACGTCAAGTACCTCACGAGCGAGAAACCGAAGCCCGAGAGCGCCGAGGCCGTCCTCACCGAGGAGGGCGTGAGCCTCACATGGACGCCTGTCAGCACGGACACAGAGACCAAGACTGAGAGCTTCGAGAACGCTACGTCATGGAGTCAGGACAACTTCGGCGACTTCACCTCTGAGGCTGTCAATGCCGGCACGACGGGTGGCGTCTTCGAGAAGTATAAGTTCCCGAACCAGGGTTCCAACTACGGCTTCATGCTCTTCGACCCAGCCAACGGCTGGCTCACGGAGACACAACTCGAGCAGGTGCCCGACTTCAAGGCCCACAACGGCGACAAGTACCTGGCCGCTCTCTACCGTGTGAACGGGGAAGGCTATGACGTATCACAGAACAACTGGCTCTACAGCCCCGCACTCTCCGGCGACGAGCAGGAAATCACGTTCTGGGTGAAGAACTACAATGATGGTCAAACCATTCATGAGGAGAACTTCAGTGTGCTTTACTCCACCACAGACGACAAGCGCGAGTCGTTCGTCAAGTTGGGCGAGACCTATAGCATCACCAGTGGCGCATGGGAGCAGATCAAGGTTGAGTTGCCAGCAGGCACCAAGTACTTTGCCATCAACCACAACACGCCGACGTGGAACAACCCGTTCTTCTTCATGATTGACGACATCACCTACAGCTGTGGCGCAGGCAAGGTGAAGGGCTACAACATCTATCGCGATGGCCAGTTGATCGGCAACGTTGAGGCCAACGTGCGCAGCTTCATCGACAAGCAGATCCTACAGGATGCCGACAAGCACCTCTACGGTGTGACCGCCGTCTATGCCGCTGAGGAATCGGAGGCCACCCTTACCCATACAGTGACCGGTATCAACGGCCTCACACTCGGCGGATCTGCCTTTGATGTCTATTCTCCTGACGGCATCCGCGTGGCCAAGGGCGTGAAAAACCTCAAGTCGCTGAAGAAGGGTGTCTATATCGTCAACGGCCAAAAGGTCGTCGTGAAGTAAGACTCAAGTTTTCTATCATTCATTTCATCACGAGAGGGGTCCTGCGAACTGCTGCCCAGCAAGCGACAGACGTTTGCAGGACCCCACCTCAAAACTTAAAGAAAAATCGATTATGCGCAACAAGAGAACTCTTTGGACTTGTTCGCTCCTGTGCCTGGCCTCGATTCTGCCAAGCACGATCCTCGCCAAACCCCGCAGTCAGCAGCAGAAGATGCAAGCTGCCGCCACCGCCCTGGAGAAAGGCGCCCTCCCGGGCAAAATAAAAGCCCCAGGCGCACCCATGAAGCAACTCGTGGCCAACGAGGAGTACACCATCTACGGCTACGACCATGGCGGATTTGCCGTGATCGCCAACGACGATCTGCTGCCCGCCGTACTCGGCTATTCCGACACCTGCTACGACGAGAAGACGCAGAACGAGAATTTCCGCTGGTGGCTCTCCGCCATCAGTGAGGTCGCCCAGGCCAAGGCGAAGGCAGGCAAGAGCGCCAGCCGCGTGGTCCGCCCCAGCACTGCCAACTTCCCCGAAGCCGTGCCCATGCTCCTCACCACCAAGTGGGGACAGGAAGCCCCGTTCAACAATCTCTGCCCCATCGCCACCAACGGCACGGGCCGATGTCTCACGGGGTGTGCAGCCACCTCCACCGCCCAGGTGCTCTACCACCACAAGGGCCCCAAGCATGGCATGGGCAGCAACACCATCTACTACCCCTACGGGATGACCTCGGGTGTAGCCATCAGCGTAGATTTTGAAAAGAGTATCTATGATTGGAGCAACATGATCGACGTTTACGACGCAGGCTACACTCCCGAGGAGGGCGATGCCGTGGCCATGCTGATGAGAGACCTCGGTGTGGCTGCCGACATGGATTACGGTTCTACGGCCCAGGGAGGAAGTGGTGCACTCCACGAGAACCTCGCCCGCGGTCTCCAGCGCTACTACGGCCTGACCGATGTGCAGTACCTGGAGCGCGAGGACTACACCACGCAGGGCTGGATGAATATCATCTACGAGCAACTGAGCAAAGACCAGCCCATCGTCTATGGCGGCTTCACCCGTCAGCGCGAAGGCCACTCCTTCGTCATCGATGGCTACGACGCCGAGGGGCTCGTCCACGTCAACTGGGGATGGTGTGGCGACCAGGACGGCTACTACGAGATAGCTATCCTCGACCCGCTGGGCTATAAGTTCTCCGAGATGCAGGAGGCCGTCATCAACATCACACCCGAGCCCGCCATCAGCCGCGTCTCCGGCGAGGTGAAAGTCTCCACTCCGGGCCAGCTCCGATCCTTGGTCAGCGAGGAGTCATTCTTCAGCTACGACACGCTACGAGTACAGGGCCGTATCAATGCCACCGACCTCCGCACACTCCGCGAGATGGCGGGCATTGACGAAAATGGCAACCGCACCCACGGACAGATGCGTATGCTCGACCTGAGCGACGCCCAGATTGTGGCTGGCGACGACTACTATCTCATCGACAAGGGACAGAAGCTCACCATCACTCAGGACAATAGCCTGCCCGACAAGCTGTTCTACGGTTGCTCCATGGAGGAGATCCACTTCCCCGCCACGGGCATCCGCCACTTCGGCAAGGGCGTCTGGGCCTATTGCAACAAGCTTTCCACTGTCCACCTCACCCCTACCGCCGATGCCGACTTCACTGTCGAGGGCAGCATGGTCTATGCCAAGGACAAGACCACACTTTTGGCCGTTATCCCGCTGACGCGCGAAGACCTCCAGGTCTCCGACGGCGTGACCACCATCGCCGACTACGCCTTTGCTGGCTGCAGCATGGTGCGCAAGATCGCCCTCGGCCACGACGTGAAGCAGATCGGCAAGGAAGCCTTCGGCTATTGCTGGTCGATGGAGGAGCTCAAGGTGCGACCCAAGGAGATTCCGCAGTTGGGCATGGATGTCTTCGCTGGCGCCAACACCGAGACCTGTCGCCTCGCCGTGCGAGCAGGCAGCAAGACGCGCTACAGCTCGCTGGCACAGTGGAAGGACTTCTCCAGCATCGTGGAGTTTGGCACCACCGTCAAAGCCCGCAACCTTTCCCGCCTCTATGGTGAGGAGAATCCCGAATTGACCTTCACCATCAACGGCACGAAGGTGGATGGTACACCTCAGCTGACCTGCGAGGCCGACCACACCTCCGGCGTGGGCCGCTACAAGATCAAGATCAGCCGCGGCACCATCACCGACGAGGACACGGAGTTTGAGGATGGCTACCTCATCATCAAGCCTGCCCCCCTGGAGGTTATTGCCGAGGACGCCACGCGCTGTGTGGGTGAGGCCAACCCCGTCTTTACCATCCGCTACGAGGGTTTCAGAAACGATGACAACGAGAGCGCGATCAGTGAGAAGCCGCAGGCCACCTGCTCCGCCGACCTCTCCTCACCCGAGGGTGTCTATGAGATCGTGGTGGAAGGTGGCGACGCCGACAACTACGAGTTCTCCTACACCAACGGAAAACTGACCATCACCCCCTCCACGGCCATCGAGTCCGTCTCTGCCGAGACCCTCTTCAATGGCAAGGCCTTCGATATTTTCTCCCTCACAGGACAACAGGTGCGCAAGAACGCCCATACCCTCAAGGGACTTCCCGCCGGCATCTATGTCGTCGGTGGCAAGAAGGTCGTGGTGAGATAAGATCACCAATGGCTTAGACCCGTTTGAGCTTCACACCAAGACTTCCACATCCAAGATCCGCCAGTCGGTTTCCCATCGAGGAGGCCCACTGGCGGACCTTCGTTTTCCATTGAGCAGCATACTCCACCCTTCATCTTGCCCTCACCCTTAGGAACGTACCATCCTTTCTTCGACAGCAAGTCAGCTCCAGGTAGAAACAGCGGCTTCTATCTTGGGCATCCTTCCTCCACGCTTCCACCAAATATCGTCCTCGCTTCTTCCTCCCTTCCTCCAAGGATCGGTTACATATCGTTTCCGTATCGTTTCCGTATTGTTTCCGCTTCTGGAAGCGAGAACGATAGGAGAACGATAGGAGGATGATACGGGATTGATACGGGATCGATACGGGATCGATACGAGACCGATACGAGACCGATACGAGACCGACATTATCCGACCGTCAGTTGGGGAGGTTGATAAAAAGTTTAAGTTTTTCATCGACAATTACCCGAATTATATTTTACATTTTAACATTTTACTCCGCTCCGCTTCTCATCCAAAGATGACTGAGACCTCAATAGTCATGGCGAAGCTACTATACAAAGATAACCTTCCGCTCAGCCGAAACCAAGTCGATTAGCATGAATTAACGGACTATTAACTAATTCTCCGTATCCATTTAACAAAGTCAGTAGCAGTACCAAAAGCCCTTATCACTACACTTCCCCATACTCTTACCGGTATTTTAACCCCATTCAAGTCGCTAGTACCCACTGCAGTTTGCAGCCATAATCCGTAATTTCGGATGATTTACAACGGTAAATATACACAACAAACAAGGCTGACCTCCCATTACGAGTTTCATGATGATTTCGAGACTTTCAAGAAAGGCATATATAAGGTAAAGGACTACTAGTTTGCATTTCTTTCCGATTTCTCTGTCCCTTACGACAACAATGCGAGCGAGAGAGGCATTCGAAAAATAAAGGTCAAGCAAAAAGTAAGCGGTTGCTTCAGAACAGATGATGGAGCAGACATCTTTGCAAAGATTCATTCCATAGCCGAAACTGCCAAGAAAAACGGAATTTCAAAATTCGAAGCCATACTTGCCATTATGTAATGGCAAGCAAAGCCTCGTACCCTAAAATCACTTTTTAGAGGGGTACTGGGTAGTTACGAATTCACGCAGTGACGTTAAAATACCTAAATTTAGGGATTGTGCATTCTTTGGAAAAGAGATAACTTTGCACCTAAAAAAGACAACCTTATGAAATTCGATTTTATAAATTATAAAAAAAGAAGAACAGACTGTGTTCTTTTACTAATCTTTCTTTATTCCTTGTTCAGTCTATCTGCTATGGCTCAACGGGTTTTGTCTGGGAGTATCAGAAGCATTCAGGATAAATCTCCCTTAATAGGTGTAACTATACAAATAGAGCATACTTCAATCGGGACAACTACAGATGAACAAGGAAATTATGTATTAAAGAATATTCCTATAGGTAAGTCAACTATAGTATTTTCGTGCGTTGGTTTGAAAAGAACAACCAAGACTGTATTCTTTTCAGAATCAGAGAGCAAAACTTTAGATGTCCTTATGGAAGATGCAAATATGCAACTGGACGGTGTGGAGGTTGTAGGCATCGGCGAAAGGTATGAGATACGAGAAGTTAAACAACAGGGTGTTCCTGTTACGGTAATAGATGGCAAAACGTTGGCAGGGCGGGGTACCTCTATAAGTGAGGTGCTCAACCATCAAACCGGCGTAAAACTCAGACAAACCGGCGGAGTTGGAAGTCAGACTAAAATAAATGTTCGCGGCTTGGAAGGCAATAGAGTTCAAATATATATGGATGGTTATCCATTAAATACACCAGATGGAAACTTTTCCATAAATGATATTCCACTTCAGTTCATAGACCGCATAGAAATATACAAAGGTATTGTCCCACCGGAGTTTGGGGGAGATGGATTGGGAAGTGCTGTCAATGTAGTGACAATTGATACCAATAAAAATTTTTACGATTTGGCATATAAAATGCAAAGTTACGGAACGCATGAGGGCAGTGCGACTGTTCGCCATTTTTTCAATAAAATAAACACGGCCATGACTCTATATGCAGGAGGAACTTTAGCGGCAAATGATTATACCATAGAATCACCCTATGTAGAAGGATTAAAAATAAAACGAGACCATGATCATTTGAAAATGATAGACTACGCTGTAAGTTTCAATTTTATGAATGGCTATTTCGATGAAGCTAAATTAGAAATTTTAGGATATGCTAATAGAAAAGAGATGCAAGGTATCGAAACCAACATCCGTCATACCTTCAACAAAGCTTTCACTACTGGTGGAACTTTACATTTAGAAAGAAAATCTTTCCTTACTAAAAAAATGGATATGAAATTTAATGGAGGCTATCTGTACACTAATTCATGCCTGAACGATACATCTTCATATGTATATGACTTCTATGGCAACAAACGTCTCAATAGCTACAAAGGAGAAAAGGGAAGTGTACCAAACCTTTCAGATGACCATACTCATGACATTCGTTTCAATCTGAATTTAAAATACCATTTGATTCCTAATAAAATGTCAGTCAATTTGAACAATGATTTTCGATATGTTACTCAGGAGGCTAATGATCCGGAAGCGGAAAAATTCTTGAAAAAAAGACTTTGTGGACTCCAATCAGATGTGACAGGTCTTATTTCTTCTCTGTCTTTCGAGAACAGGTGGTTCAATGACAAACTTACTTCCGTTATTACCGGGCGATATTATCATTTTAGAGTGAACGGTGAGACGGTAGATTTGACATATGGGTCGGAAAGTGAACCGGTCAAGACCGACCGCACAGGAGACAATTTGGGCTATAGCATTGCCTTGAAATATGATTTACCCCGACATTGGTATCTGAAAGCAGCATTGGAACATAATTATCGTTTGCCGCGATATGAGGAAATCCTTGGGGATCGTATCACAACCCAGGTCAATACAGCATTGAACCCTGAAATGGCGAACAATTATAATTTAGGGGTAATATATGACCACTACTACAATAATGAATCACGGTTGCAATTTGAAGCAAATGTTTACACAACAAAAGTAAAGAACATGATGTATATGCTTGCGCAAGCGGGATATTATAAATATCAGAATTTAGGCGAAGCTTTGCTATATGGTGCAGATGCCGAAGTAAAATGGGATATAAACCGGAATTGGTTCGTGTCGCTGAATGGTACTTGGCAAAAATCGCTTGACTATTCCAAATATCTGTTTGGTACAAATACACCAAGCCAAACCTATAAAATGCAGTTACCACATATACCTATTCTATATTTCAATTGGATGGTAGATTACCGAAAGGACAACCTCTTTGGTGGTCGGAATCAATATACCCGTATTTATTATGAAGGAGGATATACCGACAAGTATTATTATGGTTACGAACTGAGTAAAAATCAAAACTATAAAATACCTGGGACATGTATTCATACCCTCGGCCTTGAATATGGTATATGCAGACGGAAGATAATATTCGGAGCGGAATGTCACAATATTCTCAATACCGATGAGATGACCAACTTTAATTATCCGTTGGCAGGTCGACTTTTCTCGCTTAAAATCCGTTTTACATCACTTGAATGGTAAATAATTAATATAATAAAATGAAAATGAAAAATTTAATTCTATTAGCAGTAAGTCTGTTAGGAGGCTTTGCATTGACCTCCTGTGACAGCAGTAATGACGATCCGCTACCACCCATGACAGAGGGGAAGGCTAACATGATTCTCGCAATCGACATGGCTCCTCAAGCTTCTATGGGATACATCGTCCCTGTTCAGAATACTTCCAATGGAAATGTCAGCTTTACCAACGCCCATGAGGTGAAGAGCACCCCTTATCTTGCCACATATAAGGATTGGGTGTTCAGTATCGGTGGTGCGGCTGATGCGAATGTATATAAATTCATCCGCAATGATGACGGTACATTAACCAAGGCTGGACAAATCCAAGTGGATCGTATGGCGCCTATGGCTGGAAACATGTTAGTGGTTAATGATACAAAAGCCTATGCGACGGCACCGATTGAAAACAAAATCGTAATCTTCAACCCGACCACTATGGAAAGGACAGGTGAAATAGACCTTGCAGACTCGCGATGGGGTGCAGAGGGCAGCAATACCCCTAACCCTATAGGTCTGTTCTTGCGTGACAACATTCTATATGTAGGACTAGGACAGTTTGACAACATGCCTATTTGCAAAAAAGGTGCACATGTTCTGTTAGTGGATGCCACAACCGATAAACCTATAAAGAAAATCGTTGATTATCGGTTGTCTGCCGCTACCGTTATCGGTGTAGGTGCAATGTTTGTTGATGAGAAGAACGATTTATATATTCCCTGCTGGGGATCTTATGGCTACGTACCCGATCAATACTGTGGACTGCTACGTATAAAGAACGGCGAGACTGATTTTGACAAGGATTATTGCTTCAATCTTACAGACAGAACGTGGACGGGTGTAGAAGGAGGAAAATTACAATATGTACTTTCCTATCACTATGCAGGAAACGGAGAGTTGTATTTCTTTGGTTATTGTCCCGCATTCATTGGGGCGTCAGGGCCAGACTATATCAACGACAAAACAAATTATGCTTTCAAAGCAAATCTGTATAACTGTACAGGAGAAGTTCTTGATTTTCCCCGAACCAATGGTTACAGTTGTGCGATTAATCATAAAGACAGCAAAGTATTTTTTGGATTAGTAACGGAAAACAACGGTGCTGGACTGTTCGTGTATGACAGGAATACGAAAACATGTAGTCAGTCACCTGTGATAAAGACTCAGGGGACAATCATGGATATGGCGATTTATTGAAAAATATAAAAAACGCCCTTTAAACGATAGAACAAAATCCTCTGCTAAATATTTTGGTAGGGGATTTTGCTTTTTGCGTTTATTTTAACCTTAATTCCGCAACTCTTTAGTTTAACGTCATTTATAACATCCTGAGCAACAATAAGTTGCCCAGGATGTTGCCATGTCAGAAATTTCACCTATCTTAGTGCTGCAAAACCAAAGACGGTAAAAAGCCAACAAGACATGGAAAAAATACAAATAAAATCCGAGAAACTCACTCACCAAGACCTCGGACAGATGCAGATGTATGTCAACTACTTTGACCGATATGTAAAGCAGGACTTCGAGAAACCTACCATCGGTATCTTGCTCTGCAAGGAGAAAAACGATGCGTTAGTAGAACTCACTCTTCCTAAAGACGCAAACGTCTATGCAGCGGCTTACCAGCTCTATCTGCCCGACAAAGCCTTGCTGCAAGCCAAGGTGAAGGAATGGATTGAGGAGTTTGAGGAGAATGAAGAGATAAAGAAATTAGAGGAAGATTAAACAAAACTCAGAATGAATACAAAAGCGTTACGCCAAAAGATACTCGACCTTGCGATACATGGAAAACTTGTACCGCAAGACCCTAATGATGAACCTGCATCGGTGCTGCTTGAACGCATCCGTGCAGAGATAGTACGAAGGCTGTCAACGCAGAAGGCTGTCACCACGGAGGCAACAAATGCCCTTGGCGAGAAGGTACAAATGAGACTTTGCAGCGAACCGAACAAGTCTGCCGATGAGATTTACGAGCGGCTGAAGTACAAGAAAATGCCATTCAGGAAAATCAAAATCCCAAAAAGTTTGTAGTACACAGCGGCGCAAATGAGAATCGTAAAACGTTGGATAGCAAGAAAAACCTTTAGTGAGGGATCAAACTTGGGGTAAATATACACAACAAAACTCTCAATAACAGGTGAGGAAGTATTGAAGACATACCGTACTCGTTTCCAGATAGAATTCTGCTAACGCGACAGCAAGCAGTTTACGGGACTTATGGATTGTCAGGCAAGATTCGTCAACGTAAAAGCTCTTCGAGATCTACCAGGCCAAAGCAAAACTCATTTGTCAAACCCTAAAACGAACAAGAAAAAATCATGGATGAAAAGAAAGCCAGGTGTGGCGATAACACCGCCATAACCATCAAAAAAAAACGAGTTATGGCTGAGTTATCACCTATAAGTCAGCCATAACTACGAAAAAAAAGGAGTTATGGCGGCGCTATCCTTGCATAATTCAGATCTTTTTGGTATCTTTGCACCTGTAAGATGGAGATATAAACCGAATAAAATCAGAAAGTTATGGGTGTAAACGGGATTATAGGGCGTGAGTACGAGCAAAAACTCATCCAGGAGCGCTGTGAAAGTAGCAAGGCCGAGCTGATAGCGATCTATGGTCGCAGGCGTGTGGGAAAGACTTTCTTGGTCCGAAAAATGTTCAATGACCAGTTTGCCTTTTCGTTTATAGGTATGTACGAAGTGGAGCGCGCAGTGCAGCTGGAGCAGTTTCGGATGGCATTGGAGCAGTATTCCAAGCAAGCCGTACCCAGACTGAAAACCTGGTTTGAGGCATTTGCTGCTTTGCGGGAATATCTGTCGGGAATATCTCAGCAAGACCCGATTGTTCTGTTCTTTGACGAGTTGCCGTGGATGGATACACCAAAAAGCAATTTCATCGCAGCTTTCAGTTTCTTTTGGAATTCATGGGCTTCTATGATTCCCAATCTCAAACTGATTGTGTGTGGTTCTTCCACCACGTGGATGCTATCAAAGTTTATAGGCGACAAGGGAGGATTGTACGGTCGCGTGACTCGTCAGATCTACCTCTCTCCATTCTCCTTGGGCGAGACTGAGCAGTTCTTAAACGAACTGAAAGGGCTCAAGCTTACCCGCCAGCAGGTGTTGGATGTGTATATGATACTGGGTGGCATTCCTTACTATCTTGACATGCTGGAGCGAGGTGTGCCCTTGGACGCGTGTATCGATAGGTTGCTTTTCTCGCAGGATGCGCCATTGCGTGGAGAATTCGGTTTTCTCTTTCGATCTCTCTTCCACGACTCCAAGCATTATCGCAAGATAGTAGAGGTACTCTCGCAAAAAATGAAGGGGATGACACGCAAGGAATTGATGGATGAGCTGAAACTGAAAAGTGGCGGACAGTTGTCAGAAATCCTGGAGAATCTGCAGAAATGTGATTTTATAAGGAAATACGCTACTATAGGAAAAAGTGAACGGGACGCACTTTATCAGTTGACCGATTTATACTCACTGTTTTACACCCGTTTTGTGGCTAACAACAGTGGGCAGGACAAAAGCTATTGGAGCAACATGCGCAATTCGGGAAGCCGAACAGCCTGGAGTGGTTATGCTTTTGAGCAGGTTTGCTTCCACCATATCCCACAGATCAAGAAGGCATTGGGGATTTCAGGCGTGTTGGCAAATGTCTATTCCTGGTCTTGCAGACCGTTTGCGGATGCTACCGGTGCGGAGTGGCGAGGAGGTCAGATAGACATGCTGATAGATCGTGCTGACGGAGCGATCAATATTTGTGAGATGAAATACGCCAAGGACGAATTTGTCATAGATGCCAACTATGAGCAGCAGCTGCGAGAAAGAATGTCGTCATTTGCCGTGGCGACCAAGACGAAGAAGGCCTTGCTACATACTTTTATCACGACGTATGGGGTGAAGCGGAACACGCATAGCGGATGGGTGAATAGTGAGGTGAAAATGAATGATCTTTTTGGATAGCTTTGACCCAGAATACGCTGCCATCTGCGGCATTACGAAGGAAGCCTGAAAAACATTACACAAAAGACGGGCAACAAATTATTCGTTTTAAAAAAAATATTTGTACTTTTGCAGCGGATTCACACCCCACGGACATAAAGAATGGAAGGCGGGTCTTGATAGATGCCAAATATAAAAAAACAAAGAAATGGATAGTTTGTTTCTTCTACAGTTCACCTGCTTTCTCTTCGTGTCGATCAATGCCATCATCTTGGGGATCACACGATTACAGATCAAGTGGATGAACTGCCGATACGAAAAGTCGCGATGGCTGATATTCGCAGCCATGGTGGGACTGGCCCTGCAGTTTCTGGCACAAATGGGGGGGGAATTTCGGGCGAAAGGCGACGATGAGGGAGCCATATTCAACATGCTGGTCTATCCTCCCTGCTTCACGCTCATCGCCATGGGCATCTACAATATCGAGGCCATGCACGCCAATCTCCGAAAGATGAACGTCGTTTGTACAGCCATTTATGCCGCCATACTCGCTATCTTCGGTGTAGGCTATAGCCAGAGCGGAAGTTTCCATATTGGCAACTGGCTCTATGTGATGGTCTTCCTGTTTGGCGTCAATTTGGCCTACTGTCACGTGATGATAATAGTGGAAATCAGAAAGCGCAGGAAGATGCTGGAGGAAATGGCGGGCAACGATATCCTGCCCTACGTGAGATTCGCACGCGCCAGCGTGATCATCCTTCTCCTTCTCATTATAGCCATGCCTGTCGCCGTGCTTTCCACCGATTTTCTATATGTCATCGGACCCATGGAACTGCTTGTCTTGCTTTTCTTCACGATCAGTTTTGTGTCGCTGGGATATAACTACAACCCTGCCGAGGAACTTCTGGATAAGGATGTGGAAGCAAACTATGCCATCATGGAAAGCGGGCAAATGGAAACCACGCAAATAAAAGCCACAGAGACGGAAAGCACGCAGACGGAGATCGAGCAGACGGAAAGCGCGCAAACAGAAAATGGTGGAGAGGCTGCACCCTGCGCTGAAGAGCAGAATGTGGAACAGGACAAGAAGGAAGAAACTTTACAACAACAGTTTGCTGCAGCACGACAGAAGATCATCCGCGAGAAGCTGGACGCCTGGTGCGCCAGCAGGGGATATAAAGACACATCGGTCAACATGATCTCGCTGGCACGCTCGCTAAGCATCACCAAGACGGAGTTGTCACGATACCTCTCCTCCTGCTACAACACCACCTTCCGTATCTGGCTGGCCGAGGTGCGCTTCGAGGCGGCCAAGCGGATGATATTGGAGCATCCCGACTACAGCAACGACGTCATCTCTGCGGAATGTGGCTTCTCATCCCGCTCCTATCTCTACCGGATGTTCAAGGAGAAGGAGGGCTGCTCGCCTACGGCCTGGAAAGAAAAAAATAGTTAAAAAAATACGTTCAAGGTGTCTCCTTCCCCCCGAAAGAGACACCTTTTTTGGTAGGAAATGGACACCTACGTAGGGGAAGTGGACGCTTTGATTGATGGGAAAACACTAATTTTGTGTCGCACAATATAAGATCCAATGGATTGTCAAGTCAAATTAATTAAAGCATATTCATAATGTTACATTTCACACATCAATCAAAGGAACTGCAAACAGACACAGTCCTAAAGGCGACGAGAGTAAAAACTATTGCTCTGTTGTTCATGTTGCTACTCTTGCTACCAACTCTATTGCTGGCAAAAGGTGGCGTCAACAAGTCTTCCTTATCCTATAAGGCTGCTTCCACAGAACCAATAGCTCGCGCAGAATACAATAAAACCACAAAAGTTCTTACATTTTTATATAATATTCCTTCAGCAACGGAAGATGAGAATCTAACGGTGGTGAAGTTTTACAATAAGTCAGACAACCCAAAATGGTTCAATGGTGAGAATTCTATATTTTATTGGACAGAAGAAATAAAGAGTGCCACTTCGGTAATCATAGAAGAGAGTTTCAAAAACTATGCGGTACCAACATGCGAAAACATGTTTTATGAATTCGATAATCTGAAATCCATTACAGGCCTGGAATATCTGAACACTACCAATGTAAAGAATATGAGGCAGATGTTCTGCTTCTGCAAGGCGCTGACATCTCTCGATATAACTCATTTAAAAACGAATACCGTAACGGACATGGCTCATATGTTCAATACCTGCGGAGTAAGTTCACTTGACTTGTCGAACTTCAATACTGAAAACGTAACGGACATGGCTTATATGTTCAAAAATTGCAACCAGCTTACTTGGATCGATTTATCAAGCTTCAATACAGCCAAAGTAGAAAAAATGTATGGCATGTTCCAAGGTACGGCACAGTTGGAACATATCTATGCGAAAGAATTATTCACAACGGAACAAGTAACCAATTCAAATTCAAATAATATGTTTAATGGTTGTCTGAAACTTCCAAACTTTGAACCTAAGGTCGTGGACAAAACACATGCTAACAGATTCAAAGATGGTTACTTCGAGGAACTGGTGGCCAAATCGGGTGAGGAGAGGATAGGAGCTGTAATAGATAATGGACTTACAGCAAATCATCTCAACCTTAACGACGACAAAGATTTATATCTATTCAATAATTTCGTAGCTAAAAAGGCCGCATACAGTCGCACGATGAAGGAAGGTACAAAATGGGCTACGCTTTGTCTACCGTTTGATGTCTCACTCGATGGTCAGAACTTCCGCGCCTTCCATCTGCTTTCGACTACAGAAGATGGCGTAGAACTCAAGGAAATGGAGAAAGTAATCCAGGCTGGTACGCCTGCTGTCATCATGATGAAAGAGGCGGAGACCAAGCTCCAGTTCTCTATAGACAATTCGTCAATAATAAGTAATATTTCACCCGCGACTACTGAGGACGACAACTACAAGTTTGTGGGTATCTATCAACAAAAGGAGTTCAACAAGGATACGGATGGCAACTGCTTCATCGTGAAGGGCAACATGCTGATGAATCCTGCTAAACTGCTGGAGAACGAAAAGACCACAAAAGTGGCCTGCAAGCCTTTCCGTGCTTACTTTGTTTACAATTCTGAAACTGTAGGCGCCAAAACGCTGAACATCAGTATCAGCGACAAGACGACAGCCATCGATCATCTCGATGCTATAGGCGATGGGAAGGCGGAATACTACGACCTGCAGGGCCGTCGCCTCAATGAGCCTCAGAAGGGCATTAACATTGTGAAACGTGGTGGAAAAACCATGAAAATAGTCATCAAATAAAGAATGAGAATTATGAAAAAGAAAAATTATATCAAGCCGGAAACAAATAGCGTGGCTATCCAAGCACAGACGTTTTTTGCAACATCTCTCACAAAATTTGAGCTCAAGCAAGCAGCTGAACTATATTACGAAGAGAATATAGAGGAATATCGCGAAAAGGACGGAAGTATATGGGCCGACTAAGATGATGGAATAGTGATCGACTCAACGTCAAGGGTCTATGTGCCACAATGATAAGTGGCGTATAGACCCTTGTTTTTTGCCGTTTCACTTAAGGGAATCACCCAGGGAAATATATTGGCCTACGAAGGCACGGACGTGGGCGGCGTAGGCGTCGGGGTGGTCGTGGAAACTACGCGCATGAATGCTACCCGGACTGACCCATTGCGCCTTGGGCTGGGGCTTGGCAGCGTAGAGGCGCGCGAGCATGGAGAAAGGCACGAAGGTGTCGTGGTCGCCATGAATGAAGAGCATTGGCTTGTGGCAACGGGCCACCTGACGCAGAGGCGAGGCCTCGTCGAAACTCCAGCCGTAGCGAAGGCGACAAAGGGCGCTGCAGGCAGGGAGCAGCGGAAAGGCAGGGAGACCGAAACGGTCATGAAGCTCGCCCTCAAACTCGTCCCAGGCGCTGGTGTAGCCACAGTCTTCGACAAAGCACTTCACATAGGAGGGGAGCGTTTCGCCCGAGACGCACATCACGGTGGCAGCTCCCATCGACACACCGTGGAGCACCATCCGCGTGCTACCATCATGACCGAAACGGCTGTTGGCCACCTCCATCCAGCGCATCACGTCGAGGCGATCGAGCCAACCCATCTGCACGGCCTCACCCTCGCTGCGGCCGTGGGCGTGGAGGTCGGGGAGCAGGAGATTGAAACCCATGTGGTGGTAGATGGAGGCGATGTGCATCATACCCATACCGTTGTCCTCATAGCCGTGGACGAGGAGGGCCACGCGGTCGGTGGGCCGGGGAGCAAGGATATAGGTGGCGTGGTGGCGCTCGCCTGTGGGTATGGTGACAAAAGTGTCGCGCAGGGCTTGGTGGCGCTGCAGACTGTCGGCCCAGGGGCGCAACTGCGGGTTTTCGTCGATGATGTTGTGGAAGCGCCAAGAGAGGTCGTGGCTGTGTTCCATTGACGGACGGAGGGCATAACGCAACATATAGTCACTGCCCAGGCCGAGGACTGCGAGGAGCACCACGCAGACCACGGCGAAGCCCACAAGGACCCGCTTGCGGGAGGAGAAGGGACGTTTGTTCATATCTTTATTCATAATGAGTATTCATTTATAATGGATCTTCAGCAACTGCAAAGATAATACCTTTTTTTGTGTTTACTCCAACCAGTAGAGGTAAAATACCAAAAATAGTATTACCTTTGCAGAGCCTTCATCCCCTCTTGAAGAGGACGGATCATAGAGATTTACGGAGAAGAATACGCGTAGTGTTACACCCTTCAAGTAGAAAAAGGACGGCGATAGGCGAATCGGTTTGATAGAAGCATACGTGCCTCATTGTGGATAAATCTGTGGAAAAACCCGTGGAAAAGTAGGGGAACAATCTTCTCACAACCTTGTGGATTTCCACCGACCCACGGCCGAAACCTCCCCAGAGTGGATATCCACAGGGTTATCCAAGCCGATTTAGACAACTTTTCAACGGATTTAGGCGCTCAAAAGATATAAACTTATTATCTTTGCAACAGAACGTGGAAATGTGGAAAAGTGAGTTTACTAACTGATTGTCAGAAAATACAAGAAATGATAAAGCAGGGAAAAGGCTAGGAAAGTGTGGATAATGGAAAACGGGCAATAAGACCCAGAAGTTATCCACGTTATCCACGGCCTATCATAACTCATCATATTTTCTTTTAAAGAGAAAAAAAAAATAATAATATAAATAAGTTGAGAATATGAACGTGAAAGAAGAATGGAAGGCGAAAGGTTTCATTGATGCGCCCGTTGATGAGTCTCTCTATATATAACTGAAGATTCGAATCTATCTCTTTAAAAATAGTCATCCTTTTAATTGATGGTGTAAAGATACGAAAAATAGTCCATATAACGGCATAAATCAGAGATTATTTTCGTGAAATATAATCTTTTAAACAGGCCTTACTTTTTAAAGTGGGCTCATTTATAATAGTGTTGCGGAATTAAGGTAATATACGAATATGGCACTGAACCAAACCAATAAGCTCGTTTGGATAGTGGAAACAATCTATCGGGCACGCAAGATTTCTTTTGAGGAATTGAACCGCCGTTGGATGAATAATGTTGATCTGAGTGGCGGTGAGGAGATGTTGAAGCGCACCTTCCACAAGTGGAAATGGAATATCTTCGACACATTCGGTCTGTCTATCGACTGTGAGAAAGTGGCTCCTTATAGGTATTATATTGCCAATGTAGATGATATAAAGAGTGGAAGTATTGAAAATTGGTTACTCAGTACACTATCGGTGAGTAATTATCTTCTTGAAAGCAAATCTATCAAGAACAGGATTATCCTTGAAGACGTGCCCAGTGGCAGGGTATATTTGGAGCAAATCATCGATGCTATGAAGAAGAACAAATTCATACATATCAACTATTTCAACTACAGGAAAGGTGACACACATGACCATTATGTGATGCCATTATGCGTAAAGCTATTCCGTCAACGCTGGTATTTGGTGGGGCGTAATTGGCCTGCAGGCTACGACCTCGTCTTCTGTCTCGACCGCATCCAAAACTTCCGTCTGTCGAGCCATACTTTTGAATACCCCGAAGACTTCGACCCACAGGAATATTTCAATGGTTGCATTGGTGTAATCACAGGCGACGGCTGTGGTATCGAGAAGGTGAAACTCAAAGCCAGTACCGCTCAGGCAAACTATCTTCGTGACCTTCCTCTGCATGAGTCGCAACAAGAGACTGGGCAAACAGATGAATACAGCATTTTTGAACTGCATGTTCGCCCGACATTCGACTTCCAACAGAAACTGCTATGCTATGGTGAAAACCTTGAAGTGCTCGAACCTCTTTGGCTTCGTAAAGAGATAACAGAAAAAGTAAAGAGGATGTGGAACATGTATAAGGAGGATAAGTAATGTAGGACTTTGGGGACAAGAATTTCTGTACTGTTGCCACAACCATTGCTGATAGACAAAGAGAAATACTCAACTATTTCATCAATCGTGCCACTAATGCCTCTGCTGAGTCGCTTAACGCTAAGATTAAACTCTTCAGAGCACAGTTGCATGGGGGTGTTGATGTTATGTTCTTCCTGTTTAGGCTAACAAATATCAATGCTTGACACAGGTTTTTGCAGGTGCTCCTGAAAGGGCACAGGGGAAATTTTCCGTGGATTACCCCCGTGCCGTTTTGTCTTGCTGACAAGTTTCGAGAGTATATCCCTGCCAGTAAGCTTCAGGGGTCATACCTTTGGGATGAAATGGTGGAACAACAGAAGAAGTCACTAATTCGTGAAATTATATCATAACGCAAAAAGTCTATAGTATGGCACTTTGGAAAAATTCAGTAAAGAAGAATGGCAACGCCGCTTGTAAGAGCAAGAGACAACACCTTGAAAAAGGTATGTTTGTGGAAACCAGCACTGAAACAACGATGCCGCCTATCAGTTTGACACGTGAACAACCCTTCTGTCAGTAGAGGCAAAATACTAATAATAAAACTACCTTTGCTTTGTGGATAACCCTGTGGAAAAGCAGGGAAACAACCTTCTCATAACCCTGTGGATTTCCACCGACCCACGGCCGAAACCTACCCATAGTGGATATTCACAGGGTTATCCAAGCCGATTTAGACAACTTTTCAACGGATTTAAGCGCTCAAAAGATATAAACTTATTATCTTTGCAACAGATTGTGGAAATGTGGAAAAATGGGTTTACTAACTGACTATCAGAAAATACAAAAAATGATAAAGCAGGGAAAAGGCTAGGAAAGTGTGGATAATGGAAAACGGGCAATAAGCCCCAAAAGTTATCCACGTTATCCACGGCCTATCATAACTCATCATATTTTCTTTTAGAAAGAAAAAAAGAAATAATAATATAAAGAAGTTGAGAATATGAACGTGAAAGAAGAATGGAAGTCGAAAGGTTTCATTGATGAGCCCGTTGATGAGTCTCTGGATCTGAAGCAGGAGATACGCCGTCTCTGCCGCGAGAAGGACGCTATCATCCTGGCGCACTACTATACGATGCCGGAGATACAGGACATAGCCGACTTTGTCGGCGACTCGCTGGCCCTGGCGCGTGAGGCGGCCAAGACGGAGGCCAAGGTGATGGTTATGTGTGGCGTCCACTTCATGGCCGAGACCTGCAAGTTGCTCTCGCCGGAGAAGACGGTGCTCTCGCCCGACCTTACGGCGGGCTGCTCGCTGGCAGACAGCTGCAAGGCTGAGGACCTTCGGAAGTTTAAGGAAGAGCACCCGGGCTACGAGGTGGTCTCCTACGTCAATACGACGGCGGCGGTGAAGGCGCTGACCGACGTGGTGGTGACCTCGGGCAACGCCAAGAAGGTCATCGACTCCATCCCCAAGGACACGAAGCTCATCTTCGGACCAGACTATAACCTTGGAAGCTATATCAACTCCGTGACGGGCAGAAACATGCTGCTGTGGAATGGTGGCTGTCACGTCCATGAGCGCTTTAGTGTGGCGGAGATCGTCAAACTCAAGGAGCAGCATCCCGAGGCTGTCGTCATGGCCCACCTGGAGTGTAAGGCGCCCGTGCTGGCCGCTGCCGACGTGAAGGGATCGACGGCCACGATGCTCCACTACGCACAGGATCATCCTGAGGTCAAAGAGTTTATCGTTGCTACAGAGGCTGGTATCCTCCATGAGATGCAGCGCACCTGTCCCAACCAGACTTTCCTCCCTGTGCCTCCTGAGGTGACGGAGGGTGGCAGGGGCTGCGCCTGCACGGAGTGTGAGTATATGAAGAAGAACACGCTCAAGAAGGTGTATAACGCACTGAAGTATGGCTGGCCTGCCGTAGAGGTGGATCCTGCCATTGCACGCGACGCCGTGAAGCCCATCGAGCGCATGCTCTCCCTCAGTTAATCCGCATGAAGGGTAGGGTGGCTTATCAGTTATAAAAATACAGCAGGATGATGGAAAGGTCCGTCTCCTGCTGTATTTTACTTTTTATCTGAATGGGAACAAGCGGATTGGTTCTAAAAAACAACAAACAAGTCTTATATACAATTATACAATAATCAAACTTATCTTATGAGGAGAATCGTATGTTCAGTATTTGCATTGTGCTGCTGCTCGCTGGTGCTTGCGCAGGAGAAGACGCGCAGTCTGTCGGTAGAACTGCTTGGTGCTCAAAATATGGTGGGCGTCAACTATGATAGCCGGTTCAAGGGCAACTCGGGCTGGGGCTATCGAGTGGGCATAGGCTATGGTTATGGAGACAATTCCAGTTGGATCGATCAGAAAATCAGTGGTGTGGGTGTGCCATTGGAGTTGAATTACCTGCTTGGAGAGAAGAAGAGTAAACTGGAGGTAGGCTTTGGCGCCAGTCTGGGTATGTATCATATCAAGGAAACGTCATGGGTCTATTCTCAGCCCGTGCCGCCCGAGACGGAAGAAATTGCAGAGCGCTACGAATCGAAGGAGAACCGTTTCGGCTATTTCTTGTTTGGCAACATCGGCTATCGCTACCAGCGTACCAACGGTTTTATGTTTCGCGTAGGCTTATCGCCGTCGTTCAACTTCGGCGATAAGCATGGCCTCAGTAAGTCCGCCTTCTACCCGTACATCGGACTTGGCTGGTCGTTCTGACGCTATCAAGGCGGACTGTTTTTTTTTCTATATATAAGGTATGTTTTTCTATATATAAATAATGTATAGGATAATGTATAGGAAAACCTACTGAGCGTTCTCCTCCTCTTCCTTGGTGAGCACGTGGTCCACACCTTCCATACGGTCTATTAGATAGACGGGGCGTCGCTTGGTCTCGATGAAGACCTTGCCGAGGTATTCGCCGATAATGCCCAGGGAGATGAGCTGCACGCCTCCGAGGAAGAGGATGAGGATGACGATGGTGGGGAAGCCCTGGACAGCTTCGCCGACCACGAGTGTCTTGATGAAGACATAGACCATGTAGAGGATGGCCAGTAGGGCACTGAGCAGGCCGATGAGGGTGGAAAGGCGGAGCGGGGCGGTGGTGTAGGAGGTCAGACCATCGATGGCCAAGTCAGCCAGGCGGCGGAAGTTGAAGGACGACTGGCCTGCCGTTCGCTTCTGCTCGTGGTAACTGATTTCCTGTTTCTTGAAGCCAATCCACACGTACATGCCCTTGGTGTAGCGTTGCGACTCGCGAAGTTGCCGTAGGGCGAGGATGCAGCGACGGTCGAGGAGGCGGAAGTCGCCTACGTTTTCGAGCACGTCGAAGCGGGTGGAACGGTTGAGGAGGCTGTAGTAGAGGCGGCTCAGACGGCGGCGCAGCCAACTCTCGCGGGCGATGTCTCGCCGCGCATAGACGTCCTGTGCCCCCTCCTCCCAAAGGTGCAGCATGTCGGGTATGAGGGCAGGCGGATGCTGGAGATCGGCGTCGAGGATGATGACGCAGTCGCCCGAGGCGTGGTCGAAGCCCGCCAGCATGGCGTTCTCCTTGCCAAAATTGCGTGAGAGGCTGATGAAGGCCACCCGCGGGTCCTTGCGACGCAGTTGGCGCATAACGCTGAGCGACTGGTCGCGGCTGCCGTCGTCGATGAGCAACACCTCCCATTGGTATTGCAACTGGCTGTCCATGACCTCGCACAGGGCTGCATGGAGGGCGGGGAGCGACGACTCCTCGTTGTAGCAGGGAATGAGCAGGGTGACTTTCTTCATGTTTTTATTTCTTTTTTTGAGATTTCCGGCCCTTTCGAACAGATTCTTATGGTTGTGATGGAATCTGAAAAGGAGAAAATCAGTTGATGACGGCAATCTTGCAGACCACACCCTTGCTGCCATCCTCCGTGGCTGCCTCGACCATATAGACGCCACTTGCCACCCGTTTGCCGTCGAGGTCGTTGCCGTCCCACGTGAAGGTGCCGCCTTGGCTTCTACCCTCGGCCACGAGTGTTCCTGCGGTAGTGACGATCTTCACGTCGGCGTTGTAGCTCAGTCCTGTGACGGTGATGGTGCCGCGGTAGTCGGGGCGGACGGGGTTGGGATAGGCGTAGGTGGTCTCCTTGTCCATCGTCTGCGAGGGCTCAGAGGCGTCGCTCAGATAGGAGCAGAGACCCTTGTCGGTGCCGATGAAGACCTCTCCTGTCTTGGGGTCGATGGCCAGCGATTCGATATTGTCGCTCACGAGGCCACTGTTGGAGGAAAGGAAATGGTGGACCTGCGTGTTGAGGTCGGCACTGATGAGATAGACGCCGTTGCCACCCGTGCCAAACCACTTGCGGTTGCCTCCATCAACGGCCATGCAGGTGATGTCGATGTTGGTGAGCAGGTAGTCGGCGAGGTTGCTGCCGTCGTTGCGTGGCACCTTGTACTGCTGGAAGACCACGCTTCCGGGATCGGTTGACAGGTCGGAGGGCTGCAGATAGACAGGGCCACCGTTGAGTCCCGCCCAGATATTTCTGTCGCGGTCCTCTGCCATGCAGCGCACGCCACCGCCGCCATTGACCTCGGCATTGTCCTCGTTGACGAAGCGCGTATAGCGGTTGATACCCTTTGTGGAGGGCTGATAGACTACCAGGGCTGGCGTCTTGTAGTGGTTGTTGGCCAACCAGAGATTGCCCGAGGTGTCGAAGGTCAGGCAGCCGCCGTTGTTGAGCGATGTGTTATCGCTGCCCATGAACGACTTGTTGTGGTGGCTCACCCATTGTCCCTCCTTAGTGAGCTGGCTCAGGGAGGAACCATCGCTGATGCCATTGAAGACCCACAGGTCGCCCGTGGTGTCAAACTTCAGTCCGCTGACGATGACATAGTCCTTGTTGCCAGCCGCCACGCCATGGGCCACCTGCAGGCAGCCTCCACTATTATCGTAGTTGTACTCGCGCACGAAGGTGCCGTTGCTAAACTCGTAGAGGCCGGTTCTGCCTCCCGCCAGGACGCGGGCAGGATTGGTGGGATCGACGTCTATACACATCAAGTCAAGATACTGGTGGCCCGTCTTCGCCGCCACGTCGTCCTCATAGATTTGCCACTCTCCGCCGTTGAGCACCTGGATGGTGGCGGGACGGCGCAGCTCGGTCAGTCCGTAGCCGCCACCGACGGTATAGAGTTTGCCGCCGCTATAGCGCATGAAGCCGAAATAGTTGTATTGGGGGCCGCCCGGTGAAAGCGTCTTCGCTGTAGCCATCAGATCGGGGTCAGGACTCACGCTGCGCGCCACATAGTCGCCCGTGCGCCGCCAATTGCCCTTGTCGAGCAGGTTGTCCGTCATGAGGGCCCGATACTGTCCCTTCTGCTTCGACTCGGCGTAGATGTAGCCGCCCTCGATGTGGCAGTAGTCCACGGCAAAGCCGAGGTTGTAGGTGTTGGCTATCTCCGCCTGCGCCACATTGAGGCAGACGATGCCGAAGCCTGTGGCGATGTAGCAGAGTTTCCCGTAGTTGTAGATGCTATGGATGGTTTTGTCGGCGGTCATGGAGTGGTTGTAGTAGTCGCTGATGCTCACTACATTGTCCTTGCCATCGACCAAGTCGATATAGCCCGACTCATAGATGACGACGAGGCGCGCGGCCCCCTTGTTCCACCCGATGAGCGTCACGCCCGTATCGGTCAGTCCGTTGGTCTTGTCGAAGGTGTGGATGCTCTGGTCCTTCTCGTTGTAGGCATAGAGGTCGTTGGAGGCGAGGACGTAGAGCCGGTCGCCTCCTTTCTCCACCCATGTGGGGTTGTGGTAGGACATATATGCCTTCCACGTTCCGATTTCCTGTGCCTGCAGGCCCGTGGCCGAACTCAGGAGTCCGGACAAGAGCAGGGCTGATACGAAATGTTTCATCATCTATGAGATATAAATAGGTATAAATGGGGACGGACAAGCCTTAACGGGCAAGGATATCCGTTCCGCCTTGCGCTTACGCCTTCTCTCCGTGGAGAAACGCCACCAGTTTTCTGACGGCTCTTCCTCGGTGGGAAATTTGGTTTTTGACGGTCTCGCCCAGTTCGGCAAACGACTGGTCGTAGCCTTCGGGGATAAAGATGGGGTCGTAGCCGAAGCCCTCCGTGCCATGCTTCTCCAGGGCGATTTTTCCCTCCACCTCGCCGCAGAAGCAGTCCGTGCGGGGCGAGGCCGACGGCGCGTCCTGTCTCCTTATTAACGTGATGATGGTGCGGAATCGTGCCTTGCGGTTGTTATTATTTCCTAATTTGACCAGCAGTTTGTGCATATTGGCCTCGCTGTCGTGGTCCGTGCCCTCGGCGTAGCGCGCGCTGTGGACTCCCGGCTCGCCACCCAAGGCATCGACCTCCAGTCCCGTGTCGTCGGCAAAGCAGTCGTAGCCATAGTGGTCGAAGACATACTGTGCTTTGGCGAGACTGTTCTCCTCCAGCGTAGCCCCGTCTTCGGGAATATCCTCGTGGCAACCGATGTCGGCCAAGGATAGGAGTTCGTAGCCCGTTTCCAGTATCTCGCGCAGTTCGTGCAGCTTGTGCGCGTTGTTGGTTGCAAAAACCAGTTTTATCTTGTCGTTGTTCATCTTCTTTTCGTCGTTCATTTTCTTCTTGTCCATCATTTTCTTGTTGATCATGCTTTTTCCTCTGCGGCAGGAATTTTCCCCTTCATAGCGGGTTTCTGTTCCTTTGCGTCAGGGACTTCTGTATGGTTCTTTTGGGCTGCTTTCTCGGTTTCCTCGCCCAGTGCCATTTCCTTGCGCATCTTCTCCGAGATATTGCCCTTGATCTCGTCGAAGCCATTGCCAAAGACGCCAATGACGGCCGACTGTGAGACGAAGGCGTGGGGGTCCACATACTTGATGAGGCGGAAGATATACTGGCTCTCGCGCTTGCGGGCCAGGACGAAGAGTACCTTGGTCGGCGTGTTGGTGAACCAGCCGTAGCCGTCGAGTATCGTCACGCCGTGGTGGGTCGTGGTGCCAATGGCGCTGGCTATCTTCTCATAGTTTTTGGAGAAGATCAAGAACTGCACACTCTGTCGTCGCGAGTTGAATACATAGTCGAGCATGACGTTCTCCGTCAGCAGCGTGAAGAGGCCGAAGACCACCGTGTGGAGACGCTCCTGCATCGTTGCGCCAAAGGCTGAGAAGAAGAGACAGGAACCGATGATGCAGAAGTTGACGCAGATGAGGACGTTGCCCAGCGAGATGTCCTTGTACTTGTTGATGCAGGCCGCGATGATATCCGTGCCACCGGTCGATCCATTGCTCAGGAAGACGATGGCAAGGCCCGATCCGGTGAACATCGTGCCAATAATCAAGGCCATGAACGTGTTGCCTGCTCCGAGGATTTGGATCATCTGGCCGTCTGCCCCCGTCATCCAACTCTGTGCCAGCGTGAGCATGGTGGAGAGCAGGACGATGGCGTAGATGGTCTTGAGCAGGAAGCGCAGGCCCAGGATCTTCAGCGCCGCGATGAGCATGACGACGTTGAGCGTCAGGTAGGTTTGGTAGATGGGAATGCCCGTGACGTAGAATACGATGGCGGAGAGACCCGTCAGCGCACCTGTCACAATCTTGTAAGGCAAGAGAAAGCAGGTCCATCCTATGGTGTAGAACATCAGGCCCAGGGCGATGCAGAGGTAGTCCAGCATCTGGTTTTTCATGTGCTCCCTACTGTTGAGAAAGTTTTTTACCGTTTTTGACATAATTGCTATTGAGATATACTGTTACTATTGATACTATCGAGATATACTATACTATAGAGATATACTATACTATAGAGATATACTATTGCTGAGATAAAATCTATTGAGATAATCTTGTGTCTGTGAAGAGGGGTCGGAAGATGTTTTCAGCTCCCGACCCCTGTTATGCTAATCGTCTTTGATCGGTCTATTTTACCACGATATTGATGATGCGTCCCGGTACGACGATGGTCTTGACGACCTGCTTGCCCTCCAGGTATTTCTGGCTTCGCTCGTCGCTCATGGCCGCCTCGATGATGGCCTCCTTGCTGGCCGTGGCGGGCAGGTTGATCTGGAAGCGTGCCTTGCCGTTGAAGGAGACGGGCATCTGCACTTCGTCCTCGACGAGGTAGTCTTCGTTCCAGGTCGGCCACTTGGTGTCGCAGACGCTTCCCTCGCCGCCTGTCTGCTCCCAGAGCTCCTCGGCAATGTGGGGAGCGAAGGGTGCGAGGACCGTCACCAGGGTACGGAGAATGCGGAGGTTGCGACACTTCTGCTGCGTCAGCTCGTTGGTGCAAACCATAAATGCGCTTACGCTCGTGTTGTAGGAGAAGACCTCGATGTCCGTGCTCACCTTCTTGATGAGCTTGTGGAGGCTCTTGAGTTCTTCCTTCGTCGGATCTTCGTCGACGAGCTCCTGCTGGAAGAGTTTCCAGAACTTCTTCAGGAAGCGGTGGCAACCGTCAATGCCGTTGGTGTCCCAAGGCTTGCTTGCCTCCACCGGACCGAGGAACATCTCGTAGAGGCGGAGCGTGTCGGCGCCATACTGGCTTACGATGTCGTCGGGGTTGACCACGTTGAACATCGACTTCGACATCTTCTCAATGGCCCAGCCACAGACGTACTTGCCGTCCTCGAGGACAAACTCGGCGTTCTTCAATTCGGGACGCCAAGCGCGGAAGGCGTCGAGGTCGAGGATGTCGGCGTGGACGATGTTCACGTCGACGTGGATCGGTGTGGTGTCGTACTGGTCCCTCAGTCCCTTGGAGACGAAGACGGGGTGTTCGGCAGCGTCGGCTGCATTGACACGATAGACGAAGTTGCTGCGGCCCTGGATCATGCCCTGGTTGACCAGTCGCTGGAAGGGCTCCTCCTTGCAGCTCACGCCGAGGTCGAAGAGGAACTTGTTCCAGAAGCGTGAGTAGATGAGGTGGCCCGTGGCGTGCTCCGTTCCGCCGACGTAGAGATCTACGTTCTGCCAATACTCGTCGGCCTTCTTGCCCACGAGTGCCTGGTCGTTGTGCGGATCCATATAGCGGAGGTAGTAGGCGCTGGATCCGGCGAAGCCCGGCATGGTGCAGAGCTCGATGGGGAAGACAGTCTTATGGTCGATGAGTCGCTTTTCGACCACGCAGCGCTTCTCCGTGTCCCAGGCCCACTTCTCGGCGCGTCCCAATGGAGGCTCGCCACTCTCGGTGGGCTTGTAGGCGTCGATCTCGGGCAGCTGCAGCGGCAGGCAGTCTTCGGGAATCATATAGGGCATGTCGTCCTTGTAATAGACGGGGAAGGGCTCGCCCCAGTAGCGCTGGCGAGAGAAAATGGCGTCGCGCAGGCGGTAGTTGACCTTGACCTGGCCGATGCCCTGCTCGGCGATAAACGCCTTGGTCTTGGCGATGGCCTCCTGGACGGTCAGTCCGTTGAGCGTGAGTGTGGAGTTCACACCCTCGCGCGGCGAGTTCATGACCGTGCCCTCCTTGGCGTCGAAACTCTCCTGGCTGACGTCGGCTCCCTCGATGAGCGGGACGATGGGCAGCTGGAAGTGGCGAGCGAAGGCGTAGTCGCGTGAGTCGTGGGCCGGGACGGCCATGATGGCTCCCGTGCCGTAGCCGGCGAGCACGTACTCAGAGATCCAGATGGGGATGCGCTCGCCCGTGAACGGGTTGACGCCATAGGATCCGGAGAAGACACCCGTCACCTTGTGGTCGGCCATGCGGTCGCGCTCCGTGCGCTTGGCGACATAGGCGAGATAGGCCTCCACCTCCTCGCGCTGCTCGCTGGTAGTCAGCTGGGCTACCAGCTCCGACTCCGGAGCCAGTACCATGAAGGTGACGCCGAAGATCGTGTCGGCACGTGTGGTGAAGATGGTGAAGTGGCCGCGGCGTTCCTCCGTGCCCTCGGGTGTGATGCTCTCGAAGCGCATCTCTGCTCCCTCGCTGCGTCCCACCCAGTTGCGCTGGGTCTCCTTGATGGAGTCGCTCCAGTCCACGAGGTCCAGTCCGTCGAGCATCCGCTGCGCATAGGCCGAGACGCGCAGGCACCACTGGCGCATTTTGCGCTGGACGACGGGGTAGCCGCCGCGCACGCTCACGCCGTCCACCACCTCGTCGTTGGCCAGCACCGTGCCCAGGTCCTGGCACCAGTTGACCATCGTCTCGCCGAGGTAGGCGATACGGTAGTTCATGAGCGTCTGTTGCTGCTCCTTCTCATTCATGCTCCGCCAGTCGCGGGCCGAAAAGACGAGCGGCTCCGTCTGGGCCACGTCCATGTCGAGCGTGCCCTCCTCCTCGAAGTGGCGCACCAGCTCATGGATGGGGCGCGCCTGCTTCGTGCGGTTGTCGTAGTACGACTCAAACATTCGCTCAAAGGCCCATTGGGTCCAATGGTAGTAGCCGGCGTCGCAGGTGCGCACCTCGCGGCTCCAGTCGAAGCAGAATCCTATCTTGTCCAGCTGCTCGCGGTAGCGCTTGATGTTCTGCTCCGTCGTCACGGCCGGGTGCTGTCCGGTCTGGATGGCATACTGCTCGGCGGGCAGTCCGTAGGCATCGTAGCCCATGGGGTTGAGGACGTTGAAGCCCTGCTGGCGCTTGTAGCGCGCGTAGATGTCGCTGGCGATGTAGCCCAGCGGGTGGCCGACGTGCAAACCTGCTCCCGAGGGATAGGGAAACATGTTGAGGACGTAGAACTTCTTACGTGTTGGGTCCTCCGTCACCTGGTAGGTCTGATGGTCCCGCCAGTGCTGCTGCCATTTCTGTTCGATCTCTCTGAAATCGTATTCCATTGCTATGTTTTTGTGTTATCGCTTGTACTGTTTGCCGCCCGAGGGGGTGTTTGGGGCAATTTGCGTGCAAATTTACAAAAAACTTTCCTCATTGAAGCGTTTTTTTCGTGATATTCCCCTGTCGTTCCCTAAATTTGGAATGAATTGTTCCGAAAACCTTGTTGAGGCCCTGTCGGCTCACCCGATAATCCAAAATCACCCCAAAATAGGCTCATGAGACAAATCGGAAACAACTCATTAAAAATGCCTCAAATCATACTCAAAAAATGAAGTTATATTCATCGGTCTATGATGTTAACTTCACTCAACTTTCGCATGTAAGCTCCACACGCCCTGAAAGGGCAGTAGCTCCTAGCCCAGGGCATCGCCCTGGGTTATTACGGACGCAAACCTGTCGCCCTGTAAGGGCAAAAGCTTTAAAAATCCAGGCAATATATAAGGCTTTTGCCCTTACAGGGCGCCTTGCTGATTGCTATTATACCCAGGGCGATGCCCTGGGCTAGGAGCTTTTGGGCCTTCAGCCCGTTCTTGAACCACTTGCGAAACTTCAGTAACTTCATTTTTGGAAGGTCTTAGAGATAGGTGTGATTCTACCAAATGACGTCATAGAGACTATCGCATTGACAACTCGTGAGACACATGGAACAAGGAGCTACCCACGGTAGCTGAGGGCCCGTCTCAATGGTAGCTTATCCTTCGTCTCGGTCATAGCTTACCCTTCGTCTCGGTCATAGCTTACCTTTCGTCTTGGTCGTAGCTTACCCTTTGTTTCGGTTGTAGGTGAGATTCGGCTGCAGATCTCTTGTGGAACGACCTCATTCAGGCGGCGGATTGTTACAATTCGATGAAGTTTGTCTAAAAATATGTTTGGCTACTAATAAATAATTATAAATAGTTTGTTGCTCTTTGGTATTGTCGCTAACTTTGCATTCCTCAAAAAACGCCCCCTCCCTTCGCCTTAGGCTAAGGGAAAGGAGAGAGAAAGTGGAGTGGGGCGGTAAGTATAAGATTATCAATGATGAAAGATCAACAACACATCATGGGGCTTCGTGCCGAGGAGGTGGTGGCCAGTCGTCAGAAATACGGGGAAAATGTCCTTACGCCACCGAAAAAGGCGTCTGTCTGGTCGCTTTTCCTGGAGAAGTTCAAGGACCCGCTGATCATTATCCTGCTCTTCGCGGGTGTCCTCTCCATCGGCATAGCCTGCTACGAGTATTATGGTCTGCACCACGGCGCGACGGTCTTCTTCGAGCCTGTGGGCATCTTTGTAGCTATATTCCTGGCTACGGCCGTGTCCTTCTACTTCGAGCGCGAGGCCGACAAGCAGTTTTCCATTCTCAACCAGGTCCACGACGATGAGCCCGTGGAGGTGATTCGCGACGGCAACGTCACCTCCATCCCCAAGCGCGAGGTAGTGGTGGGCGATATTGTGGTGCTGCCGACGGGAGCGGAGATTCCCGCAGACGGCGAACTCTTGGAGGCGGTGAGCCTCTCGGTCGATGAGTCGTCGCTCACGGGAGAGCCCGTCTGCCGCAAGAGCATTCACCCCGAAAACTTCGACCCCAATGCCACCTTTGCCACCAACCACGTCTTGCGCGGCACGAAGGTGATGGAGGGCCACGGCAGGATGCGCGTCACGGCCGTGGGCGACGCCACGGAGAACGGCAAGGTCTTCGAGGCCGCACAGATAGACAATAGTGTCCGCACGCCGCTCAACGAGCAGCTGGACCGCCTCGGACTGCTGGTGACCAATGTCAGTTATGTATTCGCAGCCCTCATCATCGTGGGACGGCTCATCGTCTTCTTCGACTGGGCGCCCGTGGTCTGGACGCTGGCTCTGCCCACGGCGCTGTTCTTCTACCTCGTCATCTGCCGTTTCAAGCGCTGGCGCTGGACGTTCAAGGCCGTGGCTTCCACCAGCTACTTCCTCCTGCTGCTGGCCATGATCTACTATTTCCATCTGTCGCTTGGCGGTGCGGAGCAATGGGACGACCTGGTGACTTATACGCTCAACACGTTGATGATAGCCGTGACGCTTATAGTCGTCTCCGTGCCCGAGGGACTGCCCATGGCCGTGGCGCTGAGCTTGGCCTACAGTATGCGGCGGATGCTCAAGACTAACAACCTTGTCAGAAAGATGCATGCTTGCGAGACGATGGGTGCTACGACCGTTATCTGTACTGACAAGACGGGCACGCTGACGCAGAACAAAATGCAGGTCTATGAGAGCCGTTTCTTCGGGATGCCTTCGGGATGCCTTCGGGATGATGCTGTGGCCGAGGGAATGGCCGTCAACTCCACGGCCTCGCTGGATTTCTCCGACCCGAAGTCGCCCCAGGTGTTGGGCAACCCTACTGAGGGTGCTCTCCTGCTGTGGCTCGACCAGCAGGGCGTGGACTACCGCCAGTTGCGCGAGGCTGCTTCCATCGACGAGGAACTGCCCTTCTCCACAGAGCGCAAATATATGGCTACTGTCGTCCGCTCGCCTCGGCTCGGAGGGCAGCGCGTGCTTTACGTCAAGGGTGCGCCCGAGATCGTGCTCTCGCTCTGTGCCCAGACGGCAGGAGACGTGGCGCGCGAGACCATCGATGGCTGGCTGGCTGGCTATCAAGGCCAGGCCATGCGTACGCTGGGCTTTGCCTCGTTGCCACTCAAGGACGGCGAGGAGGCCATCGCCGAGGGCAAGGTGGTGGCGAAGGGCCTTACCTTCCAAGGCATTGTGGCTATCAGCGACCCCGTGAGGGCCGATGTGCCGGCAGCAGTAGAGGAATGTATGAAGGCGGGCATCTTGATCAAAATCGTCACGGGCGACACGCCAGGAACGGCCAAGGAGATAGGGCGCCAGATAGGTCTCTGGACTCCGCAGGACGGAGACAGGGAAATCATCACCGGACCGGAGTTTGCAGCCCTCTCGGACGAGGAACTTGCTCGCCGTGTGATGGACTTGAAAATCATCGCCCGGGCGCGCCCCATGGACAAAAAACGGCTCGTAGAGGCGCTGCAGAAACTCGACCAGGTCGTGGCCGTGACGGGCGACGGAACCAATGACGCACCTGCCCTCAAGGCGGCCCACGTCGGACTCTCGATGGGCGACGGAACGGCCGTGGCCAAGGAGGCGAGCGACATCACGATCATCGACAACTCGTTCTCTTCCATCGGCAAGGCCGTGATGTGGGGACGCTCGCTCTACAAGAACATCCAGCGCTTCCTGCTCTTCCAGCTCACGGTCAATGTGGCGGCGTGCTTCATCGTCCTGAGCGGCGCCTTCATGGGCACGCAGAGCCCGCTCACGGTCACGCAGATGCTATGGGTGAACCTCATCATGGACACCTTTGCCGCTATGGCTCTGGCTTCGCTGCCGCCCTCGGAGCGCGTGATGCGGGACAAGCCGCGAGACCGAAAGGCCTTCATCCTCACCCGCGCGATGTATGAAAATATCCTGGGTGTGGGCGGCTGCTTCTTCGTCTTGCTCTTTGTGCTGCTCTATATCTTCGAGCACGCCGGCATCACGAGTCTCATGGACTTGCTCCACGTGCGCCTCGGAGCGTCCGACGGACTGACCCGCTACGAGGAGACGCTCTTCTTCACCATCTTCGTGATGACCCATTTCTTCTATCTCTTCTGTTCCAGGGCCTTCGAGACGGGACGCAGCGCCCTCCATTTCAAGGGCTGCAAGGGACTGCTGCTGATCGTGGCCATCATCTTCATTGGACAGATAGCCATGGTAGAACTGCCGGGAATACAGCATTTCTTCAACGTCTGCGACCTCAAAGTGACGGACTGGGCCATCATCATCCTGGGTTCTTCCCTCGTCCTGTGGGTGCGGGAGGGCTGGAGCTGGCTCAAGCGCTGCGTCGGCTAAGGGCGCAGAATCTGTGTGCTGGGCGGGCGCGCCTCGAACTTTTTGCGCCCGCCAGGCACAAAAACGGGGGTATCATTTTGCCATTCGGCCTTATTTTTGTATTTTTGCATCCTTGAACTTTCGCGAAGGGGAAGAGCCACGCTGCTTGCTTGATCTTTCCCCTCTCTGCGGCAACAATTCAACAAGGCAAAGGCTGACTATGGCAACAAACGACAAGGGACTTACCCCCATGATGCGGCAGTTTTTCTCGATGAAGGAGAAGCACCCCGAGGCGCTGCTGCTCTTCCGCTGCGGCGACTTCTATGAGACCTACTGCGACGACGCGGTGGAGGCTGCGCGCATCCTGGGCATCACGCTCACGCGTCGCAACAACGGAGCGGCGAGTGGGGCGGAGATGGCGGGTTTTCCCCACCATGCCCTCGACACCTATCTACCGAAACTCATCCGCGCGGGAAAGCGTGTGGCCATCTGCGACCAACTGGAGGATCCGAAGAAAAAGCGGGCCGCCATCAAGGGCAAGAAGGGCCTTTCGGAGATGGACAAGATGGTGAAGCGCGGCATTACCGAACTCGTGACGCCGGGCGTGGCCATGGGAGACAACGTGCTCAACTACAAGGAGAACAACTTTCTTGCCGCCATCCATTTCGGTAAGGGGGCTTGCGGTGTGAGCTTGCTTGATATTTCCACGGGAGAGTTTCTCACCGGAGAGGGCAACTACGACTATGTGGAGAAACTCCTGGGCAACTTCCAGCCGAAGGAGGTGCTCTACGACCGCACGCGCAAGCAGGACTTTGAACAGCAGTTTGGCACCAAATTCGTCACCTTTGAACTCGACGACTGGGTCTTCACCGACCAGACGGCACGACAGAAGCTCCTCAAGCATTTCAAAACCAAGAACCTCAAGGGTTTTGGCGTGGACCACCTGCGCAACGGCATCGTTGCCGCAGGGGCCATCATGCAGTATTTGGAACTGACCCAGCACACACATATATCTCATATCACCTCGCTGCGCCGCATCGAGGAGGACCGCTACGTACGTCTCGACCGCTTCACCATCCGGTCCCTGGAGCTCCTCCAGCCGATGCAGGAGGAGGGCACGAGCCTGCTTGACGTCATCGATCATACGGTCACGCCGATGGGCGGACGCATGATCCGACGGTGGACGGTCTTCCCGCTGCGCGATGTCAGGCAGATCAACGAGCGGCTCGATGGTGTGGAGTATTTCTACCGCGACACGGACTTCCGCGAGACGGTGGACGACGAGTTTCACCGCATCGGCGACCTGGAGCGCATTATCTCCAAGGCGGCGGTGGGCCGCATCTCGCCCCGAGAGGTCAACCAGTTGCGCCATGCGCTGGCTGCCACCGTGCCCGTGAAGACGGCTTGCCTGGAGTCGGACAACGAGGCCATGCGGCGCGTGGGCGAGCGACTGAACCTCTGCGAGACGCTCCGAAAGAGAATAGAGCAGGAGATACAGCCCGACCCACCCTTGCAGATCAACAAGGGGGGCGTGATAGCGGCGGGCTTCAGTCCTGAGCTCGACGACCTGCGATCCATCCGCGACAATGGCAAGGAGTATCTGTTGCAGATACAGCAGCGGGAGATGGAAAAGACGGGTATCAGTTCGCTGAAGATAGGCTTCAACAACGTCTTCGGCTACTACCTGGAGGTGCGCAACACGTTCAAGGACAGGGTGCCAGCGGAGTGGGTGCGCAAGCAGACCCTCGCCCAGGCGGAGCGCTACATCACCGAGGAACTGAAGGAGTATGAGGAGAAAATCCTCGGTGCCGACGAGAAGATCATCGCCCTCGAGACTTCGCTCTTCATGCAGTTGGTGGAGGACATGAGGGAGTATATCCCGCAGATTCAGATCAATGCCAATGTCATAGCCCATCTCGACTGCCTGCTCTCCTTTGCCAAGGTGGCGGAGGAGCAGGGCTACGTGCGTCCCGTGGTCGATGAGAGCGACGTGCTCGACATCAGCCAGGGTCGCCATGCTGTCATCGAGACGCAGCTTCCTGTCGGGGAGCGATATGTCCCCAACGATGTCTATCTGGACACGGAGCGCCAGCAGATTGTGATGATCACGGGTCCTAATATGTCGGGTAAGTCGGCCTTGCTGCGCCAGACGGCCCTCATAGCAATCATGGCCCAGATGGGCTGTTTCGTGCCTGCCGAGCGCGCCCGCATAGGACTGGTGGACAAGGTCTTTACAAGAGTGGGCGCCAGCGACAGTCTCTCCACGGGCGAATCAACGTTTATGGTGGAGATGACCGAGGCTGCCAATATTCTCAACAACGTCACGCCACGCTCGCTCGTGCTCTTCGACGAACTGGGGCGCGGCACGTCCACCTACGACGGCATCTCCATAGCCTGGGCCATCGTGGAATATCTCCACGAGCACAAGCGTGCCCAGGCTCGCACGCTCTTTGCCACCCACTACCATGAGCTCAACGAGATGGAGAAACGCTTTGACCGCATCAAAAACTACAATGTGAGCGTCAAGGAGATGGATGGCAAGGTGATCTTCCTCCGCAAACTGGAGCGTGGAGGCAGCGAGCACTCCTTTGGTATCCATGTGGCCGAGATAGCAGGTATGCCGCCCTCCATCGTCCGCAGGGCTTCGACGATCCTGAAGCAGCTGGAGGCGGACAACGCTCAGGTGGGGTCGGCGGGAAAACCGAATGTGGAGAATGTGGTGGCGACCGACGGAATGCAGATGTCGCTCTTCCAGCTCGACGACCCCGTGCTCTCGCAGATCCGCGACGAGATACTACATCTCGACATCGACCACCTCACGCCGATGGACGCACTCAACAAGCTCAACGACATCAAGCGAATACTCAATGGGAAATAGCCCCTGGAGAGCGGCGCGCAGCATAATAAAATATAATAATGAGTTGGAACGCATGGCTATACAAGCAAAATTGCGTAACTTTGCACCCCAATCGAGTGATTGACTCAATTTATAAGGTAATAAGAACTTCAACAAGGAAAACAGAATGGCATATCTTTTTTCATCAGAGTCTGTCTCTGAAGGACATCCCGATAAAGTAGCGGACCAGATTAGCGACGCTTTGCTCGACCAGTTTTTGGCCTATGACGACAAGGCACATTGCGCCATCGAGACTTTCAACACAACGGGACAGGTGGTGATCATGGGCGAGGTGCGCTCCACGGAGTATGTCGATTTGCAGACCGTGGCCCGCAAAACCATCGACCGTATTGGCTACAATAAGGCTGAGTATCAGTTTGACTCGAAGTCTTGTGGTATTCTGACTGCCATTCACGAGCAGAGCGAGGATATCGATCGGGGCGTCAGCCGCGAGGACGAGGAGGCGCAGGGTGCTGGCGACCAGGGAATGATGTTTGGCTACGCCTGCAATGAGACGGCCAACTATATGCCCGTCACGCTCGATCTCGCTCATCTTATCATGCGGACGCTGGCAGACATCCGCAAGGAGGGTAAGCAGATGACCTATCTCCGCCCCGACTCCAAGAGCCAGGTGACGGTGGAATATAGCGACGAGGGTGTGCCGCAGCGCATCGTCACCATCGTCGTGTCGACCCAGCACGACCCCTTCATGGACGACGACGAGGCAATGCTGGCCCAGATTCAGAAGGATGTGGAGGAAATACTCATGCCGCGGGTGAAGGCACAGATCGAGTCGGAGTCCGTCCTCGCACTCTTCAACGATGACATACAGTATTTGGTCAACCCCACGGGCAAGTTTGTCATTGGTGGTCCTCACGGCGACACGGGCCTGACGGGCCGCAAAATCATTGTCGATACCTACGGCGGACGTGGTGCCCATGGTGGCGGCGCCTTTTCGGGCAAGGATTCTTCCAAGGTGGACCGATCGGCCGCCTATATGGCGCGCTACATTGCCAAAAACATGGTGGCTGCGGGTGTGGCCGATGAGGTGCTCGTGCAATTGGCCTATGCTATCGGCAAGGCGGAGCCCGTGAGTGTCTATGTCAATACTTATGGACGCAAGCATGTGGCGATGAGCGACGGCGAGATAGCCGCAAAGATAAAGGGTCTTTTCGATCTGAAGCCTAAGGCCATAGAGCGCCAGCTCAAGCTGCGCCAGCCGATGTATCTTGAGACGGCAGCCTATGGCCACATGGGCCGCAAGAACGAGGTGGTGAAGAAAAGCTTTACGAGCCGCTACCACGAGACGAAGACCATCGACGTGGAACTGTTCACCTGGGAGAAACTGGACCTGGTGGAGAAACTGAAAGAAGCATTCGGACTCTAAGCAAATGCCTGTTCTGTTGAAGGATACGCTGACGACGCAACCCGTCAATGAAAACGCGACGCCCAATCCGGGGTCCAATTTTACGACAATAGACGGGGAGACGCGCAACACGGCAGGGATGACACCCTACCGTGTGTTGCAGGAGTTGCGTCCTGACGCGACCGAGGACCAGAAGGATTCGGCCATTCAGGCCCATTTCAAGGTCGGCGACATAGCCTACAACACGCGCACGGACACGATGACGACTTTCGGCATCCGGGTGCTGAAGGTGAAGCCCTTCGAGAAGACACGCTTCATGGACACGACCTACTTCCATGGCGGGAAGTATTTCCACCCCGAGCTCGGACTGCCACGGGTGGGCGTGGCGGGCGATCCTGCTCCCTATCTCCTGCGCAACGACAACACCATCACCTCGCTGCTGCTGGGCTGCTTCTTGTTGGCTATGTTTTCCTTTTCCTTCTCCAAAAATCTCTTCTTGCAACAGCTGAAGAATTTCTTCTTCGTGCCGCGCAGCGTGGCCGAGATGACAGAGACGGCCCTGGAGCGTCGCTTCCAGTGGTTCTTCATCCTCCAGACCGCCATGCTCTTGGGCATTATCTACTATGTCTATCAGGCGTTCTACCTCCATACCGACTTCGTCATCGACTCGCAACTGGCCCTTATCGCACTTTTTGCGGGCTTCTTCACGCTCTATTTCGGAGTGAAGTATGGTATCTATAAGTTTGTCAATTGGGTATTTTTCCATCGTCAAAATAATGAACAATGGAACCGATCCTGGCGACTGCTTAGTGCCACGGAGGGCGTGCTGCTTTTCCCACTCGTCCTTCTCGTCGTCTATTTCGACCTTCCGCTCCCTTCTGCCTTTATCTACACCGCTTCCATCATCGTTTTGGTGAAGATTCTGACCTTTTACAAAAGCTTCACCATCTTTTTCAGTCAATCGAACGTCCATCTGCAAATTATTTTGTACTTTTGTGCGCTCGAACTGATGCCGATCGTGACTTCGTGGGGCATTTTGGAAATGATAGCAAGCTATTTGAATATAAATTTTTAAGACAACGATGATTAAAAAGATTTTGATATCCCAACCACAGCCCAGTGCCAAATCTCCTTATTTTGACATAGAGAAAGCACAAGGTGTAGAAATGGTGTTCAGACCGTTCTTCAAAGTGGAAGGAATCACGGCCAAGGAGTTTCGCCAGCAGAAGATCAACATCCTCGACTACTCGGCTGTAGTGTTCACTTCGCGCCACGCTGTCGACAACTACTTCAAACTGGCCAAGGAAATGCGCATCACCATTCCTGAGGACATGAAGTACTTCTGTGTCATCGAAACCATCGCTCTTTATATTCAAAAATACGTCCAATACCGCAAGCGCAAGGTCTTCTTTGGTAAGACGGGCAAGATTGCGGACCTCATCCCGACTATGGTGAAGCACAAGGTGGAGAATTATCTCGTGCCGCAGAGTTCGGTCCACAACGACAGTCTCTCTTTGCTGCTGGACGAGAAGGGCCTCAAGCACCGCGAGTGTGTGATGTACCGGACGGTGAACAACGAACTGACGGAGGAAGAGGTGAAAAACTTCGACTATGACATGGTGGTCTTCTTCTCTCCCACGGGGGTGCAGTCGTTTATTAGTAGTATGCCCCAGTTTGAGCAGGGCGACGTTCGTATCGCAGCCTTTGGTCCTGCTACGGCCAAGGTGATCCGCGACTCGGGACTGCGTCTTGATTTGGAGGCACCCACCAAGGAGTTTCCGTCTATGACGGCAGCGGTGGAAAACTATCTGAAGCGAGAGAACAGAGTACAGCAATAATTCATAGAAGCGCATAGACCAAAGTATATAACGCCCACGAAGATGACTGCGGGTAAGCACACATTCGGCAAAGAAGAGCATATCGTCAGCAAGTTGCAGATAGACCGTCTCTTCAGTAAAGGAGGCAGCCGTGCGTTGTCGGCCTTTCCGATTCGTGTGGTCTATCGTCTCTATGACCGTCCGGAGTATGACCCAGTGGCCGTGCAGGTGCTCCTGAGCGTGCCGAAACGCCATCTGAAGCATGCTGTGGCGCGCAATCGCGTGAAACGCCAATTGCGCGAGGCGTATCGCTTGCAAAAGGAAATCCTCGCCGAGGCGCTGCCAGAGGGCAACCATCTGGATCTGGCCTTCATTTGGCTGAGCGATGATTTGGTTGATACCGCGACCGTCCACCATCGCATGGGCAATCTCCTTGCCCGCTTGGCGGAGCGACTGGGTAGTGCCAAAGCCTGACGGACTTAGCACATAGCGTGATGATGAGACTTTCGGAAGCCGCGCGGGCACTTTCGCGCATCCTTAGCTGGTTGCTCATCCTGCCCATTCGCTTCTATCAGCAATGTATCTCGCCCTTCACGCCTCCCTCTTGCCGTTTCACGCCGACGTGCTCGGAGTATGCGCGCCAGGCAATAGCAAAGCACGGACCTTTCAAGGGTCTCTATTTGGCCATCCGCCGACTGCTCAGATGCCATCCCTGGGGTGGATCGGGCTACGACCCCGTGCCTTGAGTCAAGAGGCGGGTCCACTACGATGCGTAGCGCCCATGATGGAGTGCTATATATTAATAAGGAGAAATAGAACAATCTTTTAAATACATCTCATACAATTTCTATGAAGAATTTTGTTGAAGAGCTGAAATGGCGTGGAATGCTTGCACAGATCATGCCAGGCACAGAGGAATATCTTTTGGAACATACCGTGTCGGCCTATCTCGGCACAGATCCTACCGCAGACTCCCTCCATATCGGACACCTCTGCGGCATCATGATGCTGCGCCATCTGCAGCGTTGTGGACACAAGCCTTATCTTCTCGTCGGAGGCGCTACGGGTATGATTGGCGATCCGTCGGGCAAAAGTGCGGAGCGCAATCTCCTTGACGCCGAGACGCTCTACCACAATCAGGAGGCCATCAAGAAGCAGGCATCCAAGTTTCTTGACTTCGACGGCACGGCGCCCAACAAGGCCGAGATGGTCAACAACTACGACTGGATGAAGGACTTCTCCTTCCTCGACTTTGCCCGCGAGGTGGGTAAGCACATCACCGTCAACTATATGATGGCGAAGGAGAGCGTGCAGCAGCGTCTCAACGGTACGGCGCGCGACGGACTTTCCTTTACTGAGTTTACCTACCAGCTCCTCCAGGGTTACGACTTTCTCCATCTCTACCGCGAGCATGGCGTCCGGTTGCAGTTGGGTGGCAACGACCAGTGGGGCAATATGACGACGGGTACTGAGCTGATCCATCGCACTCTGGGCAACGACGTAGAAACCTTCTGTATCACCTGTCCGCTCATCACGAAGGCCGATGGCAAGAAGTTTGGCAAGACGGAGAGTGGCAACGTTTGGCTCGACGCCAAGCGCACCACGCCCTATGCCTTCTACCAGTTCTGGCTCAACGTGGCTGACGATGAGGCAGAGCGCTATATCCGCATCTTCACCGACCTCGACCATGAAACCATCGAGGGGCTCATCGCCGAGCACAGACAGGATCCGGGCCGCCGCGCCCTGCAGCGTCGTCTCGCCGAGGAGGTGACGGTAATGGTCCACTCGCGCGAGGACCTCGACATGGCTATCGCTGCCAGTAACATACTCTTCGGCAAGGCTACCCGCGAGACGCTGGAGCAGCTTGATGAGGCTACGCTCAACGATGTCTTCAAGGACGTGCCCCACTATACGATCTCTCGCGACCAGCTCGGACAACCTGCCGTTGATATCTTCTGTCAGGAGGGTTGGCAGATCTTCCCCAGCAAGAGTGAGATGCGCAAGCTCGTCAAGGGCAACGGTGTGAGCCTTAACAAGGAGAAGCTCACGGCCTTCGACCGTCCTGTCACAGCCGAGGACCTCATCGACGGCAAGTATCTGCTCGTGCAGCGTGGCAAGAAAAACTATTACCTGGTCTCTGTAGGCGAATAGACCAAGGATATCTGCAAAGGCGGGTTGTAAGCGGAAAACCGCTTGTAGCCCGCCCTTGCTCATTCGTACCAACCTGTGCTCTATCCATTTTTGACAGCCCCCTCTACAAAGAGGGAAATGGCGGGAAAAATGCTCGTAGGTGAGTAATTTCCGGGAAAAACACGCTAAAAATCCAATTTTTCACCTAAACGCTTGGTTGTTTAGGAAAATAGTGCTATCTTCGCACATGAAATATATTAAAGACAAATAAAAACAAATTATCGGTTTAAGTTATGAAGAAAACATTACTCCTTTTAGGTGCAGCTGCACTTTTTTCTTCTGCCGCATCGGCTCAGTCTACTCGTCTTGCCTCCATCTACAGCAACGATGAGTATGAATTTACCCTCTTCGGATATGACGACCAAGGCCGTTTCAACCGTGTGGAGCGTCACGACTACAACGGCAGCATCTACTACGACAGCCTGGTCTTTAACGACAAGAGTCAGATCGAGGTGGATTATGCTTTCCAGAATCGCGACAACGATGAGGGTTATAAGCTCATGGCGAAGTGTACCTACGGCTATGATAAGAATGGCAACGTAGAGTGGCGCGACAACTACAACTCCTTTGGAAGCGACGAGCTCAGCCAGAGTGCCCATATCGTTTACACCTACGACGCAAAGAACCGGATGACACGCCAGGCACAGTATTGGGCCAACGACTACGAGAATCCGTTTGCGATCATCACTTATACTTATAATGAGCTTGGCCAGCATATCACTACTGTCGAGAGCTACTCCGACTTCTTCGACCCGTCCGTATTTACCGAGGCCAACAAGAACGTCTATGAGTACAACGCCAAGGGACAGATCACCAATATCAAGCGCTATAGCGTCAACGAGGGTCAGTATGAGTTGGCCAATACCGAGGAGTTTGACTATGACGACTTGGGCAACGTCACCGAGGACCGCATCGTCGTCAGTTCGCGCATCGTCGCCAAAAACGTCTATCGCTACAATACTTCCGTCGATGCTTCGGATATCTATTATCCCGCATCCCACGAGTACAATATCGGCCGCACCTTCGGTTTGAACAGCCAGCTTGAGGAGGAGGATATCTGGGCTGATGCAGACGATGACGATGTCGATGAGGCCATCTATGCCTACACGCTGATCTATCACTATGAGGCCAGCGATCCCAACAAGGTAGAACAGGTGACTTCTACCAAGGCTTATGTTGATGCCAATGCCAAGGAGATCCACTTCGGCGGCGACGTCACCTGTGTCGTTAGCATCTATGGTCAGGATGGCAAGCTCGTCCTCAATACCAGCGCCCGTGGCAAGGCCGACCTTTCCACCCTTCCCGCTGGCATGTATATCGCCCGTGTACAGGGTGTGGGTACAGCTCCTTCTTTCCACAAATTCGTGATCAAGTAGGCAGCAGACTACGGACGAAAGTCTGATAACAACCACTTGAGACAAAGGCCTTGGGTGGGGGTCCAAAATCAATCGCAGAACAGGCAAACAGTAGTGACTGTTGCCCTTGGATCGGCGGCTGATTTTGGACTTTTTTGTTACTCGTCTCGACCAGCTTTCGCTGGCAAGAAAACAGGGTGCTTAAATCGTATCCTACTAAACAACCTTAAAAAAGGGCACTCGCTTCCCTATTTTACATAATTAACACTTTGAAAATGCGCTTATTTCGATTATTCTGCTTAAATTTGCAAGCAAAACGCCGTCCGAAAGGGTAGGCGAGCCGTTTTGCTGCACTACCGCCAGCTTTAGGCAGCAGCGGCAACGCATAAAAAGTACAATAGATCAAAAATGATGATACGCAAGATTTGGCCGCTCATGGTCGTCCTTTCTGCTGTCGCAATGCTCAGCTCCTGCCTCGGCAACGATGATGACGATGTCGACAACTCCTATACTTATTACAACGATGCGGGCATCGTCTCCTTCTCTCTCGGTACGATGAAGCAATATCGCGACACGGTGGCGAAGGACGGTAGCGACTCTACCTACTTTGTCCACATCGTCGGTAAGAGTTTTCCTTTTGTCATCGACCATGTGAAAGGACAGATTTACAATCCCGACTCATTGCCCTTCCGTACCGACGTGAGCCGTGTGGTGGTCACGGCTACCACACGCAACTCGGCCCTCATCTATATCAAGCGTCTTCCCTCCGACACGTTGGGAATCAACAAGGACAGTCTGGTCCGCTACGATGCTACCGACTCGCTCGACCTGCGCCAGCCCCGCGTCTTCCGCTGCTTGTCGCTTGACGGCACGGGATGGCGAAAGTATGACGTCAAGGTCAACGTCCACCAGCAGAGTGGCGACGACTTCCATTGGAATCGCATGGCCGACCAGCCCATACTCTCTTCCATGACCGCCATGAAGGCTGTCGTCCTGGGCGATAGTCTCTATGTATTCGGACGTGCCGAAGGTAGTGGCCTTGTGCTGGGAGGAAGCCGCAAGGACGGCAACCTGCGGATGCTTACTCCCGATATCAATACGCCTATTGCTGCTGACGCCTACCAAGGCGTGGTGACGATGGGGCGCAAGATGTATTTTGTCAACAAAGGTATCGTGCTCTCTACCCCGGACGGCATCCACTATGAACAGAAGAGTCACGGCGATAATGGCCTCGTGCGCCTTGTCGCTGCCAGTCGTAAGGAACTCTTTGCGCTTACCACTACGGGCCATATCGTTTGCTCTCGCGACGAGGGATCCTCCTGGACAGAGACTACAATCGGCGACGACAAGCAGTTGATGCCCACAGAGATAGCAGGCTATACCTGTCAGCCTGTCCGTACCAACGACGAGGTGGACCGCATTTTGATCGTTGGTAAACTCACGGGAAGAAAGTATGCAGCCTCCTGGACAAAGATCACGGACTACAACGACACCCATATCGTCTATCCGTGGACCTATGTCGATGTGGCCGATGACAACCGCTATGCCCTCCAGGCCTACAACGGTCTGACAATCACGGCCTATAACGACGGTGCATTGGCCTTTGGCACTGATGCAGAGGGACGCTTCTCCCAGCTCCTTTATAGTAAGGATGGTGGTATTACCTGGAAGCCAACGGAGACACAGGCTATTCCGTCCGCGTTTCAGACTTCGGCAGCAGCCTTCACAGGCGTAGCGGATGCCGACAACTATATATGGTTGCTCAACAGTGACGGACAGTTGTGGCGCGGCAGACTCGATCGTCTTGCCTGGAAGAAGTAGTCGGCCGACAAGACTTTGCCCGTTGCTACCTATTATATATTAGGAAAAATATAACTACTGGGATCAGTTCGATCATATACTAAGTCATCAAGACAAGAATGAGGAAAACGCTGCTCTATATCTTGCTTCTTCTGCTGCCCGCCGTTTCATTGCGGGCGCAAGAGGAGGATACCTATCTCATGGAGGTGGGTGCTGGTGGCGGCATGATGGGCTATCTTGGCGACTTCAACAGTACGATCACCAAGGATCTCCAGCCCATGGCCTCCCTGCTGTGGCGCTACAATCTCTCGCCCTACATGGGGGTGAGAGCCAATGTCAGCTACGGCAAGATGAAGGGTTCGTCGGCGGACGTGAAGGACTACTATCCCAACCTTGCAGGAAAGCCCCCTTATGAGTTCAACAATACACTTATCGACGTGGGCTTCACCTACGAGTACAACTTTTGGCCCTACGGGACGGGACGCGACTATCGTGGCGCACAGCCAATCACGCCGTTCGTCTTTGCAGGATTGGGTGCAACCTACGTCTCCCTAGATGGTCAGACCGACAAAAGCAGCGTCTTTTCGGCCAATGTGCCGCTGGGTATTGGTATCAAATACAAGGCTGGCAAGAGAGTCAATATCGGAGTGGAATGGGCCATACACTTTTCGTTGAGTGACGAGCTCGACGGCAAGAAAGACCCCTACGATATCCCGAGCACGGGAGCTTTCAAGAATACTGATTGCTATTCCACGCTCCAATTCACCATCACATATAGTTTCAAGGCCAAGTGCAGAACTTGCCACAACGAGGATGAATAACATAACAACGATCAATACGCTCGATCCGAACCGCATTCCGGAGCATATTGCCATTATCATGGATGGCAACGGCCGTTGGGCCAATGAGCACGGGAAACCCCGTTCCTACGGCCATCAGATGGGGGTGGAGACAGTCAGAAAAATAACTTCCGAGTGCACACGCTTAGGAGTCAAGTTTCTGACGCTCTATACCTTCTCCACGGAGAATTGGAATCGCCCAGCCACGGAGGTGGCTGCCCTTATGGGGCTGGTCCTCTCGTCGCTTGAGGACGAGATCTTCATGAAGAACAACGTGCGCTTCCGCGTCATTGGCGATATGGGTCGCCTGCCCGACGAGGTGCAGCAGAAGCTCCGCGAGACGGAGGAACATACCAAGGACAATACGGCTATGACGATGGTCGTGGCCCTGAGCTATTCCGCGCGGTGGGAGATCGTGAAAGCGGTCAAGGATATTGTCGATGAGAAATGGAATCCTCTCATTTCCCGCCGTATTGGATCGGAGGATATCACAGAGGAAGTTATTGCCCAGCATTTGCAGACAAGTTTCATGCCCGATCCCGACTTGCTGATCCGCACGGGCGGGGAGCTGCGCGTGAGCAATTTCCTGCTTTGGCAAATAGCCTATTCGGAGTTGTACTTCTGCGATACCTACTGGCCCGACTTTGACGAGGAGGACCTCCACAAGGCCATCATCAGCTACCAGAGCCGTCAACGTCGTTTCGGAAAGACCGAGAAACAAATTGAGAACGAAAATCAACAAGGATGAACAAGATAGATAAGGTGTTGCTGCTTGCCGGCTTTCTCTCGGTGGGAACGACGGCAAAGGTGTGCGCACAAGAGAAGATTGTCAACCCACCGATCAGTTATGCGGGCGTGCCAGGCAACTATCGTCTGGCGGGCTTGCAGGTGTCAGGTGTGGAAGGCTACGAGGACTATGTGCTCACGAATATCTCCGGTCTGCAGGTCGGACAGGAAATCGAAATTCCGGGCAATGCCGTCACGGATGCCGTGAAGCGCTATTGGAAGCACGGACTCTTCTCTGACGTCTCTATCGCAGCCGACTCGATCGTTGGCAACGACGTCTATCTGCATATCTACCTCAAGACGCGCCCCCGTGTCTCCACCATCAATTATAGTGGTGTAAAGAAGAGCGAGCAGACCGACCTCGAAAACTCCCTCGGACTGCTCAAGGGTGGACAGATTACGCCTAACATGATCGACCGCGCGAAGCTCATCGCCAAGAAATATTTCGACGACAAGGGCTATAAGAACGCTGAGATCAACATCCGCCAGCGCGAGGACGTGGTCAACAAGAACCACGTTATCCTCGACATCGAGATAGATAAACACGAGAAACTGAAGGTCCGCACCATCTATATCCATGGCAATCAGCAGTTGCCTGCCAGCAAGATCAAGGGTGGCCTTTTCCGCAAGGGAGCTTTTGCCAAGATCCACGAGGCAGGAAAGCTGGGCAACTTCCTCAAAGCGAAGAAGTTTACGCCCGAGCGCTGGGCAGAGGACAAGAAAAATCTTATAGCCAAATACAACGAGCTGGGCTACCGCGACGCCCGCATCCTGCGCGATAGTGTGTGGAATGCCGACGAGAAGCACGTCAATGTCTATGTGGAGGTCGATGAGGGTATCAAGTATTATGTCCGCAACATCACCTGGGTGGGCAATACGGTCTATTCCACTGACTACCTTTCAGCCCTGCTTGGTATGCACAAGGGTGATGTCTATAACCAGAAGTACCTCAGCAAACGACTGACGGAGGACGACGACGCGGTGGGTAATGCCTATTGGAATAACGGTTATATCTTCTACAACCTTGAACCAGCCGAGGTCAACGTCGTAGGTGATAGCATCGACCTGGAAATGCGTATCTTCGAGGGTCAGCAGGCGCGTATCAGCCGTGTCCGCATCAATGGCAACGATCGACTCTATGAGAATGTTATCCGCCGTGAGCTGCGCACCAAGCCTGGCGACCTCTTCTCCCGAGAGGCCTTGCAGCGTTCCGCGCGAGAGATTGCTTCCATGGGTCACTTCGACCCCGAGTCGGTCAATCCAGTCCCGCATCCCAACTACGAGAACGGAACGGTGGATATCGACTGGAATCTGAAGCAGAAGTCCAACGACCAGATTGAGTTGTCGTTCGGATGGGGACAGACGGGCGTTATCGGACGTGTGGGACTGAAGCTCAACAACTTCTCCATGGCCAACCTCTTTCATAAGAACAAAGAGCACAAGGGGTTGATGCCGATTGGCGACGGTGAGGTCTTGCAGCTTTCCGCACAGAGCAATGCGTCCTACTACCAGAGCTATTCTGCACAGTATTCCACCAACTGGTTTGGCGGACGCCGCCCCATCCAGTTTAGCGTGGGTGCTTTCTTTAGCAAGCAGACCGACGTGTCGAGCAACTACTATAATAGTTCCAGCATGTACAACTACTACAACTACATGTATGGCTATGGCAACTACAATTACAACAATTACGAGAACTACTACGACCCCGACAAGTACATCAAACTCTATGGTGTGAATGTCGGTTGGGGTAAGCGTCTCAGATGGCCTGACGATTACTTCACGCTCTCGCTCCAGCTCGCCTATCAGCGCTATGACCTGCGCAACTGGCGCTACTTCATCATGTCCAACGGTACGGCCAACAACCTCAACCTCAGCGTCACGCTCAACCGCACCTCCACCGACAACCAGCTCTACCCGCGCCGCGGATCCGAGTTTATGGTATCGCTGACAATGACGCCGCCCTGGTCTAAGTGGGATGGCAAGGACTACGAGCACTTGGCTACCAACGCCCAGTCGGCTACCTATCAACAGGAGCAGCAGGAGAAGTACAAGTGGGTGGAGTACTACAAGTGGAAGTTCAAGGCCCGCACCTTCACCGCACTGACCAATTCCACGAAGAGTCTCGTGCTCATGACGCGTGTCGAACTGGGATTGCTCGGTTCCTACAACCGCTTCAAACAGTCGCCCTTTGAGACCTTCTACGTCGGTGGTGATGGTATGAGTGGCTATTCCACGGGCTATGCCGAGGAGACTATCGGCCTCCGTGGTTACGAAAACGGCTCCATCTCCAACAACGCCCAGGCACAGGTCAACTTCTCTGGCTACAACGCCTATGCTTACGACCGCTTCTCTTTGGAGCTCCGTTATCCGTTCCTCTTGGGCAACACCACGATCTACGGACTCGGATTCATCGAGGCGGGTAACGCCTGGGCACAGACCAAGGACTTCAACCCGTTTGACATGAAGCGTTCGGCAGGTATCGGTGTGCGCATCTTCCTCCCGATGGTAGGTCTGATGGGTCTTGATTGGGCCTATGGTTTCGATAAGGTCTATAACAACGGATCTTACAGCAAGGGTGGCAGTCAGTTCCACTTCATCCTTGGTCAGGAGTTCTAAGTCCGCCTACACACGGGCCTCTTCCCCAGGAACCATGATCTTCATGGGGGGAGCCTGAGGCAATCCCTGAAGGGATAGGGTCTGACAGAATCCACTGCTCGGACGAGGAATAGCAACGAAAAAATATCGAATAGACAAAAACAATAAAGAATATGAAACAGACTGTTGGCAAGATGATGGGCGCAAAAGCCTGGACACTACTCCTGCTCGCTCTCTTCGCCCTCCTTCCGAAGGCGGCGATGGCACAGAAGTTTGCCCTCATCGATATGGAATACGTCCTCAAGAACGTGCCCGCCTATGAGCGCGCCAACGAGCAGCTCAACCAGGTGAGCAAGAAATGGCAGGCTGAGGTCGAAGCTCTCACTACCGAGGCTGGCACGATGTACAAGAACTACCAGAATGAGGTAGTCTTCCTCTCCGAGGAGCAGAAGAAGAAGCGCCAGGAGGACATCATGGCCAAGGAGAAGCAGGCTTCAGATCTGAAGCGCAAGTACTTCGGTCCGGAGGGTGAGTTGTTCAAGAAACGCACCTCCCTGATGACGCCGATCCAGGAGGAGATCTACACCGCCGTGAAGGATATTGCTGACCAACGCGGCTACTCCCTTGTCATAGACCGCTCCAGCGATAGCGCGGGCATCATCTATGGCTCGCCGAAGATCGATATTAGCAATGAGGTGCTCCAGAAACTTGGCTATGGCCAGGATTGATCTACGAAGAAACAATAATAATAATATCATTAAGCTAAAAGAAAAATGAAGAAGTTACTGATTGCATTGATGCTTTGCGCACCGATGACGATGTTTGCACAGAAGTTTGGCCACATTGACTCCCAGGCTCTCCTGATGTCCCTTCCCGAGGCGGTAGCAGTTCAGAATGAGCTGCAGGCCAAGGGCAACGAGTATCAGAAGCAGTTGGAGGACATGCAGAAAGAGCTTCAGACCAAGGCCGAGGCCTACGACAAGGCCAAGGCTACTATGCCTACCGCCAAGCAGGAAGAGACTGAGCGTGAGTTGAACGACATGTACCAGAAGATTCAGCAGACCGCCCAGGACAACCAGAAGGCCTTCAACGACGAGCAGCAGCGTAAGCTCGGACCGTTGCTCGACAAGGTTCGCACGGCTATTGCATCTGTTGCCAAGGCGGGTGGTTACGTCTATATCATGGAGAAGGACGGCGGTCAGCCTCTCTACATCAACGACACGATCAGCAAGGATATCACCGTCGAGGTGAAGGCAGAGCTTGCCAAGATGAAGTAAGTCGACGCCGCATCGACCCGTTATGCAGACAAGGGCAGATAGACATCGGGTCTGTCTGCCCTTGACCGCTTTTACTCACAATCGCTTATCAACCAAGAAATGAAGATGAAAAAGACCCTTTACACTCTTCTGTTCGCGAGCCTCCCAATCCTTGCCACTGCGCAAGAGGCTGCTGCGCCCCTCTCGCTCTCAGTCACTGAAGAGACTGCGCCCGAATCTACGCCCACCCTACGGTTTGCTTGGTTCAGCCAGGAGGAAGTGCTGCGTTCCATGCCCGAATACCAGGCTGCGGGACGTTATGTCGATTCTCTCAAGACGGAGTACGCCCGTGAGGCTAAACGCTCCGCTGACGACTTCTCGTTGAAGTACGAGGAGTTTCTCGACCAGCAACGCAACCTAGCCACCTCTATCCGCCGCAAGCGCCAGGCCGAACTTCAGGAGCTGATGAGCCAGAATATTGCCTTCAAGGCCGAAGGCGAGCGACTGCTGGCACGTGAGACCCTGCGAGCCTATGCTCCAGCTAAACGCAAGTTGCTGGCCGCTGTGGCAGAGATTGCCCGCCAGCGAGGCTACGCCTTTGTCCTTAATAGTGACGGCGACAACCTCCCCTATGCCGATAGTGCACAAGGCGACGAGATTACGCTCCTACTCAAGCAGGAGTTGAGTGGGAAAAAGTAGGAGCGTCCCGCGCACTTACCCTCTCGCTTGTCTTTCCACACACGGTCTCGTGGTTTCCTGTGTTTCCTTTCATGGTCTCGCTATTGTCCGTGTTTCCTCACGATATTTCAAGATAAAAAACTCATCACTATGACTCTCCCACAAACTCCCGGACCTATCGGTATCTTCGATTCCGGCTATGGCGGACTGACCATTCTTCAGGGCATCCGCCAACAGTTGCCCCAGTACGACTATGTCTATTTGGGCGACAATGCACGCGCACCCTATGGTTCTCGATCCTTCGACGTGGTCTATCAGTTCACACGCCAGGCCGTCGTCAAACTGTTTGAGATGGGTTGCCATCTAGTCATCCTGGGCTGCAACACAGCTTCTGCCAAGGCGTTGCGCACCATTCAGCAAAACGACCTTCCCCTGATCGACCCGGCACGTCGCGTGCTGGGTGTGATCCGTCCTACGGCCGAGATCGTGGGCAATCTTACCCGTTCCCGCCATGTCGGCATCCTTGCCACCGAGGGCACGATCCGTAGCCATAGCTACGCCCTTGAGATCAAGAAACTATCGCCCGACATCACCGTTACAGGTGTGGCCTGTCCGCTCTGGGTGCCTATCATTGAGAATAACGAGGCGGGCACCCCTGGTGCTGACTATTTTGTCAAGAAGCGTATCGATCTTATCCTCCATACCGACCCAGCCATTGATACGCTCATCCTCGGCTGCACCCATTACCCCATTCTTCTGCCCACCATCCGTCGCTACGTCCCCAAGGGAGTCAGTGTGGTGGCCCAAGGATCGTATATAGCCAGCAGTTTGCACGACTACCTCCATCGCCATCCCGAAATGGAAACACGCTGCACCAAGCAGGGCACCGTTCGCTATTTCACCACCGAGCGTGCAGACAAGTTTCAAGACCATGCCCGCATATTCCTTTCCGATGAGGTGCGCGCACAACACATCAGCTTGGAATAGCTTCAATTCCCTAATACAATTCATCCGATAACGCATGTGGACAGGGTTGCCACAGTGTTATCGGATGAATCCGTTTCTATTTCGAAAAACGTACGTTCAGAAGTTATTTCTTCTGTCCTCGTTTTTGGTCTTCCTTGATAAGCTGGAGAAGGTGCTCCACGGCTTCGGCTTCTGGAATGCCACGCTCCACGCATACCTTGCCACGATAGAGGGCGATGCGTCCCACGCCAGCCCCTACATAACCATAGTCGGCGTCTGCCATCTCGCCCGGCCCGTTGACGATACATCCCATGATGCCAATTTTCAAACCCTTCATGCCCTTAGTGGCCTCCTTCACCCGTGCGATCGTCGTCCGAAGGTCGTAGAGCGTGCGTCCGCAGCCCGGACAGGAGATATACTCCGTCTTGACCATGCGCAGTCGCCCTGCCTGCAGGATACCATAAGCTGTGTCGGTGAGATCTTGCATGGCAATGTCGCCATCGTTCATTAGCCAGAGTCCGTCCGTCAGTCCATCCATCATCAGCGCGCCCATGTCCGCAGCCGCCTCCAGTTGCAGGTCTGCCTTCTCCTGCTGCGAGTGTTTGTAGGCTTGTGCGAAGACCACGGGATTCTCGATACCCTCTGCCATCAGTTCGTGGACGAGTGCGCGCTGCTCTCCGAGTCGGTTCTGATGCTGGCTCGGTACGACCACCACTACGTTGGGGTTTGCCTTCAGGCACGCCTTATACTCCTCGGCACAACTACCATAGGGCAGCACCAGGAAGATGGGCGCCGTGTCGGGCACCGCCGAGATATAAGGCATGGCATTGTAGGGGAAGATAGGAAACATATAGTCGGCCACGTCCATGTGTTTCTGCAGCTCCCGTCCAAAGGCGTTGAAATCAACGATGTAGCGTTGTCCCTCTACGGGTAGGTCAGGCATCTGTTGCCCCACATAGATGTAGTCGGGGCGCAGCGCCTCCTGACCCTGTGTAACTCCCTCTTTCGCGCCTTGCACCTCCGACACGATGACCACGGGCGGTTGTGTGCCGCCGATAGGTCCCACAGCCTGCGTCTTGCGACGCTCCGGCCGCAGGTAGTCGAAGTTCTTGGCCTGTACGCCCGGCACGAGGAGATGTCCCTGTTTGCGCCGGATGTAGCGCACGAGGTGCTTGGCGACGGGAATCTCCGCCTCCGGCTCCTCGCTCAGCGATACGCGGATGGTGTCGCCGATACCATCGGCAAGGAGTGCGCCGATTCCCACGGCACTTTTGATGCGTCCGTCCTCGCCCTCACCCGCCTCGGTTACACCGAGATGGAGTGGGTAGTGCATGTCCTCGCGATCCATCTCCGCTACCAGCAGGCGTACTGACCGCACCATGACAACCGTGTTGGACGCCTTGATGGAGATGACCACGTCGTCGAAGTTGTGCTTGCGGAAGATGCGAAGAAACTCCATGCAGCTCTCCACGATACCTTCTGGCGTGTCGCCGTAGCGCGACATGATGCGATCGGAGAGGCTTCCGTGGTTCACGCCAATGCGTACCGCCGTATGGTGCTCCTTGCAGAGGTCGATAAACGTCGTCAGTCGTTCCTCGATCTTTTCCAGTTCCTGTGCGTATTGCTCGTCCGTATATTCCAGGTGCTTGAAGGTACGGGCCGGATCGACGTAGTTGCCCGGGTTGATGCGCACCTTCTCTGTATGGCATGCGGCCACGTCGGCCACGTTGGCGTTGAAGTGGATGTCTGCACAAAGCGGCTGCGTGTAGCCCTCTGCGCGCAACTGGCGGCTGATGTTGGCCAAGTTCTCGGCCTCTCGCCGTCCCTGTGTGGTCAGGCGCACCAGTTCGCCTCCTGCGTCGATGATGCGCTTGCATTGCGCCACGCTCCCCTCGGTGTCGAGGGTCGAGGTTGTGGTCATCGACTGGACGCGCACAGGATTGTCTCCACCGATGTTGAGCCGTCCCACATGGGCTACGGTTGCGGCACGCCGCTTATAGTTGAACAAATCTGTCATTTCCCTAAGCTATATTTTAGGTAGAACGTATGAGAAAGATAGAAAACACATAAAGAAAAGTAAAGCGTATGGGCCAGACGTGTGCCTTAGCACTTGAAGCGATAACCCTCCATGTGCGCAAGCTCCTCGTTGGCCTTCTCTATCTTCTTGCCCAGTCCAGCTTTCCAGTTTTCCACCTTGCGTGCGATCTCCTCGTCGGCCAGCGCCATCATCTCGGCAGCCAGCACGGCCGCATTCTGCGCTCCGTTCACACCCACTGTAGCCACGGGAATGCCCGGTGGCATCTGGATGATGGACAACATGGCATCGAGGCCGTCGAGCATACCCTTGATGGGCACGCCGATCACGGGCAGCGTCGTCGAGGCAGCAATCACGCCCGGCAGTGCTGCCGCCATACCCGCTCCGGCGATGATGACCCTGAGGCCGCGGCCTTTGGCCTCACGCGCAAATTTCTCTACCGCTTCTGGGGTGCGGTGAGCCGACAAGGCGTTGACCTCAAACGGTATTTCCTGCTCCTCAAGCCACTTGCAAGCCTTCTCCATCACTGGAAGGTCGCTTGTAGAACCCATGATGATACTTACTAATGGTTGCATATCCTCGTTTTTTATAAATGATCTCGTATTTTATAATTATGATAATCTATCTTTAAGATGTGGCTGTCCGCTCTGTCTCTCAGACACGGCAGCACCATCCCCCTCCTTGCAGGGGTGCATAGCATGGTGCAAAGATAACCATTTTTTCGCAAACGGGTGGCTCGGGTGGCAGAAAAGCAGAAAACATGTGGGCAGACGGGTGGGGAAGTGACGTTTTTCCCACCATCCCAGCTCCCTTTGGCCTGCTCCTGCCCGTTCCAAGCCAAAAAGTTGGCAAGAAATTTTGTACTTACAGGAAATAGCGTTACTTTTGCACAACAAACTAAAAACAATTGAAATGTCATTCATAGCACATTGCAACGAGATTTTCAATCAGGCCATTCGTGATTATCACGTCACCGACAATGTCGATACGCCTATCCATAACCCCTACGAGCGCGACTCGATAGAGAACCGCCTCTATTTGAAGTGCTGGATCGATACCGTACAGTGGCATTTTGAGGATTTGATTCGCGATCCCCATATCAGCCCCGTCGATGGCATGAGCCTCAAGCGTCGCATCGACCGCAGCAATCAGGACCGCACGGACCTGGTGGAGCAGATCGACTCCTACTTCCGTCAGCTCTATTGCGATGTGAAGGTGCTCCCCGAGGCCACGCTCAATACCGAGAGCCCAGCTTGGGCCCTTGATCGCTTGAGCATCCTCGCCCTGAAGATTTACCACATGCGGGAGCAGGCAGAGCGCACCGATGCCAGTCCCGAGCACATTGCAAAGTGCAAGACGAAGCTCGACGTGCTCCTGGAGCAGCAGCGCGACCTTTCCACCGCCATTGGTCAGTTGCTCGACGATATCCAGGCGGGCCGCAAGTACATGAAGGTCTATCGTCAGATGAAAATGTACAACGACCCAACCACCAATCCCGTGCTCTATCAAAACAAAGCGTGAAGGCTGACCATATCATCGTAATCCGCTTCTCCGCCTTGGGCGACGTAGCAATGACGGTTCCCGTCATTGCCTCTTTGGCTGCGCAGTATCCGAAGTTGCGCATCTCTGTCGTAAGTCGCCCGATGGCGCGTCCCCTCTTCCAGCACCTCGCTCCCAATGTGGACTTCATGGCTGCCGATGTGGGCAGCGAGTATCACGGTGTGCGGGGGCTCAACACCCTCTACCGCCGTATGGTGGCCAAGCACCCCACGGCGGTAGCCGACCTCCACGACGTGCTGCGCACGAAGTTTCTTCGCCATCGCTTCACCCTGGAGGGCTTCAAGGTCGCCCATATTGACAAGCATCGCAAGGGCAAGCGCCGTCTCTGCGCCCAAAAGAACAAGGAACTGGTGCAGCAACCCACCTCCTTCGACAACTACGCCGAAGTCTTTGCCAAACTCGGTTACCCCGTTAGTTTCTCCTTTACCTCCATCTTTCCGAAGGAGGGCGCAGACCTCACCCCCCTCGTCCCCGTCGTCGGCCAAAAGGGAGCTAAGGAAGTGTGGGTCGGCCTCGCCCCCTTTGCTGCCCATGCGGGCAAGATCTATCCTGAGGAGAAGATGCGAGATCTCATCGCCTTGCTCAACCAGCGTCATCCCTCGTGGCGTTTCTTCCTTTTTGGTGGTGGCGGACGTGAGCGAGATCTCCTTACAGCCTGGGCCGAACCCTTCCCGAAGACACAGTGTGTGGGCACGCTGCTTCATTCCCTCGATGAGGAACTGATTCTCATGAGTCGCCTTGACGCGATGGTGAGCATGGATAGCGCTAATATGCATCTGGCCAGTGTTGTCGGCACCCCTGTGGTGAGCGTCTGGGGAGCTACCCATCCCTTTGCCGGATTCATGGGATGGGGCCAGCCTGCCGAGAATGCAATACAGGTGGAGGACCTCCCCTGCCGTCCCTGTAGCGTCTATGGCAACACCCCCTGCCTGCGGGGCGACTTTGCCTGTATGGCCGGCATTGCCCCCGAGCGGATCGTCAAGCGCATAGAGGAGGTCGTGGCGAAATAGGTATTGCGCGTATCCCCAATTGTGCCACCCCTCTTGTCCCTCTTTTCCTTGTTGCTCTTTCTTGATTTTCGCGTTCTGTTTCAAGCGTCGTTCTTTCTTTGCCTCTGTTTTTTATATAACAACCCACTTCGATGATGGAAAGTAGCATGAGCACTCGCTACCAACGCTACCTGCGGTTGGAAAAAGGATTCTCCCCCAATACCGTCGATGCTTATATGCGCGACCTGGGGAAGCTGCTCCGCTATCTCTTTACGGAGCGGACCGACGTGCTCGACGTACGCTTGGAGCAGTTGGAGCACTTTGCCGCCTCACTCGCCGACCTTGGTATCAGTGCGCGTTCCATGGCGCGAATCCTCAGTGGCGTCCGCCAGTTCTACCGCTGGCTCGTCCTTGACGGCTACCTCAAGGCTGACCCCACCGTTCTTCTGGAGTCACCCAAGCAGCCCGCCCATCTGCCCGAGGTGCTCTCCACTGCTGAGGTCGATATGCTGGAGTCCGCCATCGATCTCGCCAAGTGGGAGGGACAGCGCAACAAAGCCATCATTGAGGTGCTCTTCTCCTGTGGACTTCGCGTCTCCGAACTCGTCAACCTCAAGTTTCAGAACCTCTTTGTCGAGGAGCGCTACCTCCGCATCCTGGGGAAGGGCAGCAAGGAGCGCCTTGTTCCCATCTCGCAGCGAGCCATCGACGAACTGATGCTATGGAATGCCGACCGCAATGCCATGCGTGTCAAGCCCGGCGAGGAAGATTATGTGTTTCTCAACCGTCGTGGCCACCATCTCACCCGCACGATGGTGCTCATCATGGTGAAGCAGTATGCGCGGGCAGCAGGCATCCAGAAGACCATCTCTCCCCACACCCTGCGCCACAGTTTTGCCACAGCCCTGCTCGAAGGCGGAGCCGACTTGCGTGTCATTCAGGCCATGCTGGGTCATGAGAGCATCGGTACAACAGAGATCTACACCCATATCGACACCTCCACGCTACGCGAGGAGATCCTCAACCACCATCCCCGCAACATCAAGTGGGCCCGCGAGCACGGCATCGACCGCAGCAAGTCCTCGGAGAGACGATAGGCCCACCCTCACACTTAGTCTTATGTCACAGCCCCTCACCCATTCCTTTCCCCTCCTGCTGCCCACGGTCCTCCTGTTGCTAGGTATCGTCTTTGCGGGATGGGTGGGTTGGTCCGTCGGGGTGTGGGTGGCGTCGCTCTCTGCCACCCTCATTGTTCTGTTCCTCTGCCGCTGCCACCCCAAGGCCAGCAACTTCCTGATCCTGACGGCCCTGTTTCAGTTGGGCGCCTGGCTTTCTGCCCAGGCTGAGGCTGGCCTCCATCGCCTGCTGCCCAAGGAGAAGGTGTGCTATGAGGCTGTGGTGATGAGCGAACCCGTGCCTCGGGGCAAGGTCGTGCGCTTCGACATGGCTGTCCTCCAGCACCAAGGTAAGCCTCTCCTCGTCAAGGCCCAGTTGCTCCGCGACACGATCTCGCATCGCTACGACCGTCTCCATGTCGGTGACGGCCTCCGTGCTGTTTCCATCCTCGAAACCCCACAACGTTGGGCCGCTTCCACCTTCGACTATGCGCGTTGGCTCCGTCTGCACGGTTTCTCCGCCCAGACCTTCCTCCTTCCCTCCAACTGGCAGAAGGCCCGTGTCTCCCTGCAACCCTTGGGCTGGTGGAATCGCCTCGTGCTCCAGGCGCGCCAAGTCCGTCAACGCCTCTTGGACCGCTACCGCCAGTGGCAGATTGGTGGCGATGAGGCTGCCGTCGTCGCTGCCCTCTCGCTTGGCGACAAGAGCGGTCTGTCGAAGCGCCTTCGCGACGACTATAGCCGGGCGGGCGTGGCCCATGTCTTGGCTCTCTCCGGCCTCCACCTCGGCATCCTCTGTGGCCTCTTCTCTCTCTTCTCGCGCCGCCGATCCGGCCGCTGGTTATCCTCGTTGCTCACCCTTACCTGTGCCTGGGCCTTTGCTCTGCTGACGGGTCTCTCGCCGTCGGTCGTGCGAGCCGCCCTGCTGCTCTCCCTCTATTCCGTCTTCTTTTTGGCGCTTCGCCGCCCGCAGCCTCTCAACGTCCTCTTGGGCACGGTGCTCCTCATGGTCCTCGTCCGTCCGCTGCTGGTCTATGACCTGGGCTTCCAGCTCTCGGTTCTCTCAGTGTTGTCCATCCATCTTTTCCTGCCCATCCTCGTTCCGCCATTCCTCGTGGCTCCCAAGACGTCGTGTAGGGCCGTATGGTGGCGCTGTCTTGCCCGCGGCCTGTGGACCTTCGCCAGCCTTTCCATTGCCGCCCAGATCGGCACGTCGCCCCTCGTGGCCTACGCCTTCGGGTCGCTCCCCACCTATTTTCTCATCTCCAATCTTGTGGCCGTTCCCTGTGCCACTCTTCTGCTCTACCTCGTCCTGGCTCTCTTTCTTACCACACCCTTGCCCGTAGTGCAAACAGTTGTTGCCCAAATGGTAGTGAGCGTTGCCAAGGTGATGAACGAGGTGCTTCGATGGGTCTCCTCCCTGCCTTGCGCCACTATCGAGCTGCATCCCACCATTCTCCAGACCGTGCTTTGCTACGCCCTATTCCTTACAATTTGGGCTATGGGCTGGCGTCTGCAGCAGCGTTTTCAGTCGTCGAAGAATGAGCTTACGTGAGAGGAACCCTACCCTTATTGTAAAAATGCGTTATTATTGATTAAAAGAAAAGCCCCTAACTTTGTGCTTTCGAAGAATTTAAGTAATTTTGTGCGCCAATGAAAATGTATATACTAATCATCAATAAATAACGAGCATGAAACTTAAACACTTTCTTGTAGTGGCTTTTGCTTTCGTCGCCGGAATGGCCTCTGCCCAGCAGATGCCTGCCATCCCTATCGATCCCAATGTGCGCATCGGTAAGTTGGACAACGGACTGACGTATTACATCCGTCACAACAACTGGCCGGAAAACGTGGCCAACTTCTACATTGCCCAGCGCGTGGGATCCATCCAGGAGGAGGAGTCTCAGCGCGGACTGGCCCACTTCTTGGAGCACATGGCCTTCAATGGCTCTGAGCACTTCCCCGACAGTACGCTCCTCGAGTACACCCGCTCCCTGGGTGTGGAGTTTGGTAGCGACCTCAATGCCTACACGGGCATTGACCAGACCGTTTACCGCATCTGCAACGTTCCGACGAAGCGCCAGACGGCCCTCGACTCCTGCCTCTTGATCCTCAGAGACTGGAGCAACGGCCTCACGCTGGAGGACAAGGAGATCGACCAGGAGCGTGGCGTTATCCACCAGGAGTGGCAGATGCGCACGTCAGCCTCGATGCGTATTTTCGAGCGCACGCTTCCGCTTCAGTATCCGGGTTCTAAGTATGGCGAGCGTCTGCCCATCGGTCTGATGTCGGTGGTGGACAACTTCAAGTACAATGAGCTCCGCGACTACTATCACAAGTGGTATCACCCAGGCAACCAGGCCATCATCGTCGTCGGTAACATCGATGTCGATCATACCGAGGCCGAGATCAAGCGTCTCTGGAGCGACGTGAAGAAGCTCGAGAACGCCACGCCCGTCGTCGATGTGCCCGTGCCCGACAACGACAAGGCCATCTATATCTTCGACAAGGACAAGGAGTTGCAGCAGAGCAGCATCACCATCGCCATGAAGCATGACCCCGTGGACGACAAGGCCAAGGAGACCGTGGACTACCTGCTGGAGAACTATGCCAAGACGATGATCAGCATGATGCTCAACCAGCGCTTCTCCGAGATGACGCAGAAGGAGGATTGCCCGTTCTTCGGTTCTTACGCCTACGACGGTCAGTATATCTACTCCAAGACGAAGGACGCCTTCAACCTGGCTGGTAGCGCCAAGGAGGGCCACGAGCTCCAGGCTCTCGCCGCCATGTACCGCGAGGCCCAGCGCGTGCGCCAGTTTGGCTTCACCGCCACGGAGTACGACCGCACCAAGGCCGAGTATCTCTCCCAGTTGGAGTCTTCCTACGAGAATCGCAACAAGATCAAGAACGACCAGTTTGGCGACGAGTATCGTGACAACTACCTCGGCAACGAGCCTATCCCCGGCATCGAGACCGAGTATCAGATCATGTCACAGCTCATCCCGATGCTGCCCGTCGATATGATCAACGAGTATGCCAAGGACCTCATCTCCGACAACGATACCAACCTCGTCGTCACGCTCTACGAGCAAGAGAAGGACGGCAAGGTCTATCCCACCGAGGCCCAGATGCAGCAGACCATCAACGGTGTGCGCACTGAGAAGCTCGAGGCCTACAAGGACAACGTGAAGAACGAGCCGCTGCTCGACGAGACCAAGCTGCCGAAGGCTGGCAAGATCGTCAAGGAGAAGGAGAACACGAAGTTTGGCTACAAGGAGCTGACGCTCTCCAATGGTGCCCGCGTCATCCTGAAGAAGACCAACTACAAGGACAACGAGATCCAGTTCCAGGCCATGGCCCGTGGCGGCAAGAGCCTCTATGGCAAGGCCGACTACAACAACCTCAAGTGCTTCGACTTCGTGATGGGCACCTGCGGTCTGGGCAACTTCTCTAACAACGAGTTGCAGAAGGCCCTCCTCGGCAAGCAGGCCAACGTCGGCGTAGGTCTCGGCCAGTATTACCAGTACCTCAGCGGCTTCTCCGTCCCGAAGGATATCGAGACGCTGATGCAGCTTATCTACCTCAACTTCACCGCTGTCAGCAAGGACGAGGACAAGTATAAGTCCACGATGGCCATGGTGGCTCAGTCTCTGAAGAACAAGGGTCTCTCTCCCGAGGCCGCTTTCGGCGACTCGCTGACCTGCGCTATCTACAACCACGACGCGCGCTACACTCCGCTGGAGGAGGCCGACCTGGCCCACATCAGCTACGACCGCATCCTGCAGATCCAGAAGGAGCGTTTCGCCAATGCCAGCCAGTTTACCTTCTACTTCGTCGGCAACTTCGACGAGGCTACGATCCGTCCGCTCATCGAGAAGTATATTGGCGCCCTGCCGAAGGGCAAGGCCTCTAAGTGGGTCAGCGCCGATCCTATCGCCAAGGGCATCGTCAACGTCAACTTCAAGCGCAAGGCCGAGACTCCGAAGGCCATGGCCAGCGACCTCTACCACATGCCGATGGACTACAACATCGAGAACGTCGTTCTCGCCGACGCAGCCGGCCAGGCTCTCTCAATGGTCTATCTGAAGACCATCCGCGAGGACGCCTCTGCTGCCTATAGCGTGGGTGCATACGGTTCTGTGAGCCGCATGGGCGACAAGGCGTTTGTCCAGATCTTCGACCAGTGTCCGATGGACTACAACAAGGCCGAGCTCGCCCTCTCCCTGCTGGAGGGTGGCATGAAGGACTGCGACAAGTACATCGACGTCGACAAGGTGGAGAAGATCAAGGCCAACATGCTCAAAAACCTCGACGAGGAGCTCAAGACCAATGGTTACTGGCTCAACGTCATGGACGAGTACAACGAGACGGGTGTGGACCTCTACACCACCCATCGTGCCGCTATCGAGAGCCTCACGCCGGCCAAGATCGTTGCCTTCCTCAAGAAGGTTGTGGCCTCCAACAACCACATCCAGGTGGTGATGCTCCCGGAGCTCTAAACTATCCTGTATAGAACAACCCATTAGCAAGAAGCGGTGGAAGACCCCTGTGGTTTTCCACCGCTTTTTGCTCTATTTGCCCTGCGCCACCTCCATCCCCATACGCTGGAGAGCAAGGTCTGCCCCCATCTGTTCTTTGCCGGCGAGGTGTGTGATGTCGATGCTGTCACGGGAGGTTTCAACCTCCAGGCCGTCTGGACGATGGGCCATGTCGTGGGGCGCCATATTGTGGACTGAAGCCACTGGGTCCTTTTGCAGGATGACCACACAAAAAGCGAGGCTGGGGAGAGGATGAAAAGTGGGCTTGTCGTAAAATCATAATAACATTATGGCATTGGCACTGCTGGCAAGAGAGGAAATGATAGGGATTGGTCGATTGGAAGGAAGAAAAAGAGACCGCTGCGCCCCCCTTGCCAAAGCCATGTCGGATGGGTCGAAAAATGAACTTAACTTCATAGCCCGATGAAGTTAACTTCGTAGGCCGATGAAGTTAAGTCCTTCAAAGTGGCATAAAAAAAGGATCTCTCCGCGTCACACGGAGAGACCCTCATGGCTTTGGTGGGCGAGACCAGGCGACTGCCTGACACATCATTGCGTTTTGTTATCCTTTACATTCTTTTACCTCTTGTGGTAGTACGGGCATAGCGCCGTTTTGTGTGCATACATACGCGCTCACCTCGACAGCGAGTCGGTGGGCTTCGGCCACGCTCTTACCGTATAGGATCGCAGCGCAGAAGGAACCCGTGAACGAGTCGCCAGCGCCCACGGTGTCGGCAACCTTCACCTTCGGGGTGGGCTGGTAGGACATGGTGCCGCGCGTAAAGACATAGCTGCCGTTGATGCCGCAGGTGAGCACGAGCATGTCGAGGTTGTACTTGCCGAGGATGAGCCAGCATTTGTTTTCGATATCAAGCCCCGGGTAGCCAAACATGCGGCCGATGAGCACCAGTTCCTCGTCGTTAATCTTCAGGACGTTGCAGCGCTTGATGCTGGCGCGGATGGCCTCTTTGGTGTAGAAGTTCTGTCGTAGGTTGATGTCGAAGATCTTCATGCAGTCCTTGGGTGTAGCGTCGAGGAAACTGTATATCGTGTTGCGGCTCACCACGTTGCGCTGAGCCAGCGATCCCCAGCAGACGGCACGTGTCTTTCGGGCTACGGCCTCGATGTCCTTGTTGAAGGGAATGTTGTCCCAGGCCACGTTCTCCTTGATGTCGTAGGTCGGTACGCCGCCAGCGTCGAGTGTCACCTGCACCGTACCCGTGGGGTAGGGCACGCGCGGCATACAGTAGGCCAGTTTCTTGGCCTCCAGCTGTTCGATGGTCTCCTCGGCCAGCTTGTCCTCGCCAAGCGCACTCACGGCGATGGCGTTGAGGCCGAACTGTCCGGCGTGGAAAGCGAAGTTGGCAGGAGCGCCACCCAGTTTTTTGCCGTCGGGAAGGATGTCCCAAAGAGCCTCGCCGAGGCCCACTACATATTTATCGTTCGTTGTCATATAGGTAGTTGTTATTGTGTTATTGTTGTTTCACTTGAGGAATATAGCTGAGCAGATAGGCCACTCCTACGGCCATCACTACGGCTGCCGCGGTCTGCGGGTGTTGCAGGCCGGAAGTCTTGGCAGCGTCGCTGGCCAGACCCATCAGTAGCGGGAAGACCGTGCCGCCGAAGAGGCCCATGATCATCAGTCCGCTCACCTCGTTCTTCTTCTCGGGAGCCGAGATCATGGCCTGGGAGAAGACGATAGAGAAGACGTTGCTATTGCCGTAGCCCACCAGTGCGATCGAGGCCCAGAGCACCCACTGCTCCGTGGCGAACACGAAGCCCGCCATGGCCACGCCCATCATCAGGACGATGATGGCGAAGAAGGCGCGGATGTTGATTCGGCGCATGAGGATGGATCCCGTGAGGCAGCCGAGGGTGCGGAAGGCGAAGTAGATGCTCGTGGCGTACTCAAACTGGCTGAGCGTGTCGCCCGGGGTGCCCAGGCGCTCCAGGAGAATCTTCGGCGCCACGGCATTGGTGCCCACGTCAATGCCCACATGACACATGATGGCTACGAAGGAAAGCAGGACGACGGGCGCGCCGAGCATCCGCACGCTGGCCAGTACGCCCGAGGTCTGGTCCTGGGCGGGTTCCTCCTCGATGGGGGTCATGCCGAGCCACAGCGTGGCGGCCATGCCGATGAGGAAGAAGAGCAGGAAGAGGATACGCCAGCTCAGGCCGAAGGTCGGCGCCGTGGTCGTGGCGCCCCATGCCGCGATGAGCGGGGCGATAAACGAGGCGATGGCCTTGACAAACTGACCGAAGGTGAGCGTGGAGGCCAGGTGGCCCTTGACCAGGATCGTCACGAGCGGATTGAGAGAGGTCTGCATGATGGCGTTGCCGATGCCCAGCAGCGAGAAGGAGATGTACATCAGCCAGAGCTGGCTCTCCTTGGTCGGCATGAAACTGTCGAAGAGGGGAAGGAATACGGCCAGCGTCGTGACGATGATGGAGAGGAGCACCGTCTTCTTACGGCCGATCTTATTCATCAGCATGCCCGTGGGCACGGAGAAGATGAGAAACCAGAAGAATACGAGCGAGGGGAAGAAATTGGCAGCTGAGTCGCTGAGGCCGAAGTCTTCCTGCATGTTGTTGGACACAGCACCGACGAGATCGACGAAGCCCATCGTGAAGAAGGTGATCATCACCGGGACGAGTGTCATCTTGGAAGAATTGTTGTTGCTCATTGGCTGATACGTTTTTGTTGTCATTGAGAATAGTATAGTTACGAATTTTGTGCTGCAAAGGTAGAGATATTCTCGCCAGGGGGATATCAATCATGTTTCGCAGGATAGTAAAAACCGAACCGCGCAACATTTTTGCTACAAATGTAACATGCCGGACAGGCCAGGCGCCAGGCAGCCCGCGGGGACGTCGGTGCTACTTTTCGTTCATTGAATAATAAAAATGTTGCATGTAACAAAAGTGAATGCCGATGAACGGAATTTTAACCCCTGGTGGCGTCGATCTTCGTAACTTTGCAGCCGTAAACAATAACTGAACCGTTATGCAACATTTCAACACAGCAAAACTTGGCGCCTTGGCTCTTGCCTCCATTATGGCAACCGCGGCCAGCGCGCAGAATGAAGGAAAGCGGACGAACCACTCCAAGGAGGAGGGCGACCGCAACGTGATGCTCAACGCGGCCAGCGCCAACGGCCCGCGCGAGATCCAGATCGGACTCCCCTCCGCCGACGTCAATGTGCTGGAGAACGGACTCCCTGTTACCTATGCCACCAATCCCCACACCGTCAACGCCACGTGGCGTTCGGATGCCAGCCTCTCCCATGTCGGACTGCTGAAGATCTCAGAGACGGCTATCACCACTGGCAACATCGGCTATGCCGTCAACTCGCAGACGCAGCTCGGACAGAAGGGATTTCAGGGCACGCTCAACTACAAGACCAACCACTTTGGCCTGCAGGAGATGTCGCTCAACATGAATGGATCGCTCAACAAGGATCTCTTCTACAGTGCAAGCATGTACCAGGACTTCGACCCAGGTACCTTCAAGGTGCGCTCCTCGCAGTATCAGGACCGCACGCAGATCTACAAGCTGGCCCTCACCCAGCGCTACGCGGCAGGAAGGGGCGAGCTGACGGCAATGTACAAGTATGCCAACTCCCATCCCGTCTACAACTACGCCATGCAGTCGGCTCCATTCATCTATGTCGGCGACGGCAGCGTGAAGGAGTTTGGCGACTTCAAGCTCGGAACGACTTCCTATCTCCCCGTCGATGCCAACATCACCTATCGTGATATGCGCACTGGCACGCTGCGGCAGACCTCGCTCTATGACTACTGCGGCAACCGATCCTCAGAGTTCTCGCTCCTGAACAACTTCCGCTTCGACAACGGGCTCAACTGGAAGACGGCCTTCCGCTTCGACCACGCCCGGGGTGCACTGGTATTCCAGACTCCGATGCAGCTCATCGACCTCCAGGCCGATGGTGCAGCCGCCAACTACCAGTACATGCAGCAAGACGCCATGGGACAACCGCAGCACTACGGCGGACGCTACGTCCAGACGCGTATGTCGTGTCTCAACGCAGGTACCATCAACGAGATGCTCCTCACCTCGGAACTCTCAAAGACCTTCCGCACCTCCACGCTGCGCATCGGCGTGAACGAATGGTACTACCACATCGACTACTGCTCCAACACGACAATGTATGACCAAAGCGTGCCCGAGGACGGATCCTACGCCGTGCGCCTCTGGGACGCCAGCAAGCGCCAGAGCATCTTCTACGACTTCAACAAGAATGCCTCGGAGTACTACCAGGGACACGAGAACAAACTGGCCTTCTACTTCACACACGACTGGGACATCACGCCGCAGCTCAATGCCTACTACGGCGCGCGCATCGAGTGGCAGCGACTGAAGGGCGAGAACGCCGCGGTCAAGAACGCGGCCGGCGAATATGTGGGACGCTTTGCCGACTACTACCTCGGCACCACCGCTCCCGACGGTACGCTGATCGCACCGACGCAGATGGCATACAATTGGGTGAACTACGACTTCACGGCAGCGCTGACCTACAAGCTGACGAAGAATTTCGGATTCACGGGCGACTTCACCTATATCGTGCAGCACCCCACGATCTCGACCTTTGCGCCCGCCACGATGCCCAACACGGGCAGAATCAGCGTGCCTCTGGGACGCGCAGGTATCTACTACAACAACCCGTGGCTGAGTCTCACCTCTCTCTTCTCATACATTTCAAAGACCAACAACAACTCTACGCTCAACCTTCAGCATGACGGAGAAATCAAGGCTGCTCCGTTGACCTATGACATTCAGACGTGGGGCTGGACCACCGACGTGGTCGCACACCCCTTCAAAGGATTCGACTTCCACTTCCTATTCACTTACCAGAAACCGACCTACAAGAAGTATGAGACCAGCGTGAAGTTTGCAAGCGGCTACGAGGGAAAGATCAACGCAACGGGAAATATCGTGGCAGAGGTGCCGCAGGTGCTCATCGAGCTCGACCCCAGCTACATGATCACGCCGGAACTGAAGCTCTGGGCTTCCTTCCGCTACTTCTCCAAGACCTACGCCAACATCAACGAGGCCTACTACTTCAACGGCCACTGGGAGACCTTCGGTGGTGTCAACTGGCAGGCCAGCAAGCGCTTGTCGCTCGGATGCACCGTGGTCAACTTCCTCAACCAGACGGGTGCCAAGGGTAGCATTGCTGGTGCGGAGCTCATCACCAAAGACGAGGCCAAGGGCATCAACAACCAGCTCATGACGGGCTCCTACCTCCGCCCGTTCACCGTGGAGCTCTCGGCCACACTGAAATTCTAACCAAATGTTTCACGACTAAAATCATAAGACAATGAAGATCAAGTATCTGCTTTCGGCAGGAGCACTCGTGGCCCTCTCGGCCACGGCACAGACCCTGCAGACCACACAGAAGGGCGACACCACGATCATCAAGGTGGAGAACCCGACGAAGTATCTCATCCTCCCCATAGAGGAGGAGCGTCCCGAGGCCCAGCTGCAGCTCTATAGCGGCAAGGCCACGGACACCTGGATGGACGTACGACTGGCCGTGGGCAAGACCGACTACTGCGTGCCCTTCGCCCTCACGCAGGGCAAAGAGGCAGTGGTGAAGATCGTAGGACTGCCGAAAGACGCCGTGGCACTGAAGGAGATGAAACTATCGGACACCTTCGACACGACCAATACGGACTACTACCGCCCCGTCTATCACCACACGCCGCTCTACGGATGGATGAACGACGCCAACGGACTCACCTACAAGGATGGGGAGTATCATCTCTACTTCCAGTACAACCCCTACGGATCGAAGTGGGGCAACATGCACTGGGGCCACTCCGTCAGCCGCGACCTCGTACACTGGGATCATCTCGACCCCGCCATCGCCCGCGACCCGATGGGACACATCTTCTCGGGAAGCACCATCGTCGATACGCGCAACTCGGCAGGATTCGGCAAGAACGCAATCATCGCCTACTACACTTCCCACAGCATGAGAAACGGCAAGCAGGTGCAGGTGCAGTGTATGGCTTACAGCAAGGACAACGGACGCACCTTCATCAAGTATAAGGGTAACCCCGTGGTGACGCCGTTTGACGGACTGGAGAACTTCCGCGACCCGAAGATCTTCTGGTATGAGCCCACGAAGTCGTGGTACATGATCGTGTCGGCCGACAAGAATATGCGCTTCTATCAGTCGAAGAATCTCAAGAAGTGGACCTACGTAAGCCAGTGGGGCGAGGGCTTCGGAGCTCAGCCCAACCAGTTTGAGTGTCCCGACTTCTTCCCGCTGGCCGTCGATGGCGACCCAGCCAACAAGAAGTATGTCATGATCGTCAACGTCAACCCAGGTTTCGTCTTTGGCGGTTCGGCCACGGAGTATTTCGTCGGAGAGTTTGACGGCAAGGAGTTCAAGTGTGACTCGAAGCCTACCACCGTGAAATGGCTCGACTGGGGCAAGGATCACTACGCCACCGTCACCTTCTCCAACCTTGGAGGACGCATCGTTGCCGTGCCCTGGATGAGCAACTGGCAGTATGCCAATGCCACTCCGATCCATCAGTATCGTGGCGCCAACGCGCTGCCGCGCGAACTGAAGTTGTTCTCCAACCATGGCGAGACCTATGTCTCGGCCAATGTCGTGGAGGAGGCCCGCGCCCTGCGCAAGGAGACCAAGCAGTTGGGCAACGTGGCCGTGGACAACGCCAACCCCTATGTTCAGCGCAACCTCTTCGAGGGTAGCGACGGAGCCTTCGAGCTGGAGGCCGACGTGACGCCGAAGGAGGCCGATGTGGTCGGGATCGTGCTCTACAACGACAAGGAGGAGCGCACGGTCCTCTATCTCGACCTCAAGAAGAAGCGCGTCGTCATGGACCGCTCGGAGAGCGGACTCACCGACTTTGGTCGGCTGGCCGAGCGCCACGATATCGAGAAGCGTGCCGAGGCAGCTGGCGAGATGAAGGGAAAACTGTCGCAGGACCTTGTCGTCAACTACAAAAACGACTTCGCCCTCGGCACATGGGCTCCGCTCGCACTCTGTGACGACGACCACTCTGCTGGCAATGGCTGCTGTGCTGAGGCCCCCGTGGCAGCACAGGGTTGCAAGACTTACCATCTGGATGTCTTTGTCGATAAATGCTCCGTCGAGCTCTTTGTAGATGGCGGACGCATCGCCATGACCAACCTGGTGTTCCCCACCGTGCCCTACAACCACGTGAAGGTCTATGCTGAGGGTGGCAAGGCAGAGGTGAAAAACCTTACGGCCTATCGTCTGGGCCTGTAAGGGGTATGTGTCCCCGTCGCATGGGGATGTCTCAATGAAAGAGAGAGAAAAGGCTGGTGGGCTATCCTAAGGCCATGGCAGACCGCTCAGCCGTCTTCTGATAATGGCGAGGGACAGGAAGTGTTTCCTGTTCCTCGCCTTGTTGTTTGGTGCGGTCGTGAAGGCTACTTTTCGCTTGCTGGGTGGAAGAAGGGGAAGCGTTTTCTTCTGCTGGCATAGGGCCGGACGAAGGGCCTTAGAATCTGGGAAATGCAAAAAGCACACAAATTGTTTGCCTGTCTTGTCTTTTTTATGTAATTTTGGGCGCCCAAATATACTAAAAAGCCATTTTATGCTAAAGTCTATTCAGCATTTCGCTTATATCGCTGCCCTGATGGCAGCCCTCGCCCTTCTGGCCTCTTGTACTGGCGGGAAGAAACGTTATGTCATCGGTGTCTCGCAATGTTCGGAGGACGTATGGCGCGAGAAACTTAACCAGGAACTGCGGGTGGCGGCCCTATACTATAATAATATGGACCTCGATATCGCCTCGGCCAACGACGACGTACGGCTGCAGACGGAGCAGATCAACCGCTTTGTGGACAAGGGGGTCGATCTGCTCATCGTGGCGCCAGGACAGGTCTCGATCTCTCCCGCCATCGATCGTGCTTATGAGAAGGGAATACCTGTGATCATCTTCGACCGCCGCACGCGATCCAACAAATATACGGCCTATATCGGTGCCGACAATCGTGAGATTGGCGAGTCGATGGGAGAATACCTGGCGGGTGCGCTGCCCAAAGGAGGGCGTGTGGTGGAGTTGTGTGGACTCTCGTCTTCGTCGCCGGCGATAGAGCGGGCGGAGGGCTTCGATAGCGTAGTTGCCGTGCGTCCCTCAATCGACATCGTGGCTAAGCTCCACGCCGATTGGACGGAGCAGGGAGGCTTCCGAGCCATGGACTCGCTGCTGCGTAGTCCGCATCCCGACTTCGACTGCCTCTTTGCCCACAACGACCGTATGGCGATGGGCGCGCGTCGGGCAGCGCAGGAGCACGGACTGGACCTCCAGCGCATCCGCTTCTGCGGAATCGACGCCATGCCGCAGAAGGGAGCCGGACTGGAACTCGTCAAGGACGGGACGCTCTTTGCTTCCTATATCTATCCGACGCGTGGCGACGAGGTGATGAGGCTGGCAATGAATATTCTTGAAGGGAAGTCCTATCAGCGCGAAAACCGTCTCTCCTCGGCCCTTGTCACCCGTGACAACGCCCGCGTGCTACTCATGCAGAACGATGAGACCATGCGCCAGCAGGATCACCTCGCCACACTCCGCTCGCGTATCGACAAGGCAGCCGACGACTTCAATACGCAGCGTGGCTACCTCCTGGTGCTCTTGTTCTTCGTCGTGCTGCTCGTCGTGGCCTGTGGTTTGGCCGTCAGGGCTTATGTGGCCAAGGCGCGCATCAACCGCCAGCTCAATGCTTCTATGGATCAGCAGCGACAGATGACGGAGGAGATGGAGCGGATGACGCAGACGCAACTGCAGTTTTTCACCAATGTGAGCCACGAGCTACGCACGCCGCTGACGCTTATCGCCGGACCGACTGATCAGCTACTGGAGGACGACACCGTGCAGGGAGCGCATCGCATGATGCTGGAGATGGTGCGGCGCAACACGCGCATCCTCATACAACTCGTGGGCGAGATACTCGACTTCCGCAAGGTACAGAACAACAAGGCGCACTTGCATCTCAACCGCTTCGCCTTGCAGCGGGAACTGGCGACATGGGCCAACGACTTCCGGGCGGTGGCGGCGCGCCGTAAGATCACCATCGATGTGGACGCCTCGGAGGTGAGACAGGATGCCGTGATCATTGCTGACCGCGACAAGCTGGAGCACATCTACTTCAACCTGATGTCGAATGCGCTAAAATATACGCCTGAGGGCGGACGGATCACGACGGCATTGTCCTACGACGGCAAGCAGTATGTGCTCAGCGTGAGCGATACGGGCAAGGGAATTGAGGAGGAGGCGCTGCCTCATCTCTTCGACCGCTTCTTCCAGGCGCGCGGTGCTGTCGGCGGGACGGGGATCGGACTGTCGTTGGTCAAGGCCTACGTGGATCTCCATCATGGCGACATTCGCGTGGAGAGCAATGAGGGAGAGGGCACAAGGTTTTTTATCTCGCTGCCTGCCGCCCAGTCAGGCTACGACCCTGCCAAGGATCGCGAGGCAAGGCCGGTTGCGGAGCGGGAACTGGTAGACGATAGCTATGTGCCCGAGGATATCAATGCTAAGGAGGCGGCGGATCGCATCACCAATGCCGAAGACTTCGATGCGGACCGCCCGCTGGTACTCATCATCGATGACAACAACGGGATGAGGGCCTATCTGCGGTCTATCCTGAAAGACCGGTATAATGTCTCGGAGGCGGCAGACGGTCGCCAAGGCCTGGAGAAGGCGCGGCACGAGGTGCCGAAGTTGATAGTCTGCGACGTGATGATGCCTGTCATGGATGGCCTGGAGTTTACGCGTCAACTGAAGGAGGACATTGCGACGAGCCATATCCCCGTCGTCTTGCTCACGGCGCGCTCGTTGCCCGAACAGCGTGAGAAGGGTTACGAGACGGGCGCCGACTCCTATCTGACGAAGCCTTTCTCAGGACAGGTGCTCCTCTCGCGTATCGACAACCTGCTGCGCTCGCGCACGTTGCTGCGCTCTCTCTTCTCGGGCGACAAGGCGGAGGCGGCCGAGGAGGAACGGCTCTGCTCGCAGGATAAGACTTTCGTGACAAGACTGCGGGAAATCATCCAGCAGCATCTCGCCGACTCCGACTTCTCGGTAGAGCGGCTGGGTGAGGAGATCGGCCTTTCGCGCGTGCAACTCTACCGCAAAGTGAAGGTACTCACGGGCAAGACGCCCGTGGAACTCCTGCGCAAGGCCAGACTGATGAAGGCGCGCACGATAGTGACGACGACCGACCGCTCCATCGCAGAGATAGCCTACGCCACGGGTTTCACCTCGCCATCCTATTTCAACAAGTGCTTCAAGGATGAGTTTGGTGTCAGCCCTGGCGGAATGAGGGGATAGTGCTCGCGCGCTTCTTCTTTCTTCACGTGCTTCCTCTTGTTGTTTCTTCTGTTATCTCTTTCCACGCAGTCTGCATTATTTCTTCTTCTGCATTCTGTGATTAAAGGGCGCAGAGGAAATTCTCCGTGGATTGCCCCTGCGCTAGTATTTATTCCTCAGTAAAATGTCTATTCAACGACGTTGAATAGACATTCGACGACGTCGAATGCAGGTTCGATGACGCTGAACGCACATTCAACGTCGCTGGACAGAACTTTCTTCTAGGCAAAAGTACATCTTTTCCTAATAACAACCAAGACTATTTCTTGGGAAATGCGACAAGGGGAGGCAGTTCCGAGACTAACGGACCTGCCTCCCCTTGCATAGGTTGGTGGATGGAAATCGCCTTCAATTAGCGATCCTTACTTGTGTTTACTCAAAGCGGATGGTTCCCTCCACTTTGTCCTTGACCGGTTGCTCCTCGCGGACCTGCTCGGGAGCCGACTTCTTCTTGATTTCATTCAGCATCGGTTTGGTCCTGTTGAAGGTGGGAATCGACTCCACTTCGAGGATCACGTCCTCGTTGTCGAGGTCGTCCTGCGAGAAGAGGTAGATGTGTGGGCGCGGCTTGGCCAGTTTGTCTCCGTCGTCGCCATAGTATTTGCCGCGTCTGTTGCTACGCTCCGCGTCGGCTTCCTCCTGCTCGGCCTTCTTCTGTGCCTCCTCCTTGGCGCGCGCCTTGTCCAGGCGGCTATGGTAGCTGGCCACATCCTCCAGGTCGTCAAGGCCAAAGCCCGTGGCGAGGATGGTGATCTTCACCTTCTTCTCCAAGGTGTTGTCGATGGCAATACCCCACTTCAACTCGAAGTTGGATCCGAAGCGACTCATGAAGTCGTTGATCTCGTTCATCTCCTCCATGGCCAGTCCATCGGTGCCATTCTCGCTGCTGAAGGCTATGGAGAGGAGAATCTTCTGCGAGTTATAGATGTCGTTGTCGTTGAGCAGCGGTGAGTTGAGCGCGTCGTCAATAGCCTTGCGCACGCGTCCATCGCCCTCGCCGAAGCCCGTGGACATGATGGCTACGCCGCCATCCTTGAGTACGGTGCGCACGTCGTTGAAGTCAAGGTTTATCAGTCCGCGGACGGTGATGATCTCGGCAATGCTCTTTGCTGCTACGCTCAGCGTGTCGTCGGCCTTGGCAAAGCCGTTGAGGAGGCTCAGGTCCGGATAGACCTTGCGCAGTCGCTCGTTGTTGATGACGAGGAGCGCATCGACGTGCTTTGCCATCTCATCGACGCCGTCGAGGGCCTGGTCGATCTTCTTGTTGCCCTCAAACTTGAAGGGGATGGTGACGATACCGACGGTGAGGATGCCCAGTTCCTTGCTTACGCGGGCGATGACTGGTGCTGCTCCCGTGCCTGTGCCGCCGCCCATGCCCGCAGTGATGAAGTCCATCTTCGTGCCGTCGCTGAGCATTGCTTTGATGTCGTCTATCGACTCCTCGGCAGCCAGGCGCGCCTTCTCGGGTCGGTTGCCTGCTCCCAGACCCTCGCTGCCCAGCTGGAGTCGCTCGGGGACGGGGCTGTCCTTCAGGGCCTGTGCGTCGGTGTTGCAGACCACAAACGAGACGTCGTGGATGCCCTGCTTGTACATATTGTTTACGGCGTTGCCGCCTCCACCACCCACACCGATCACCTTGATGATGCTGTTCTGACGATCCGGCTCGCCGAAGTCGAGATGATCGGCCAGCGTGGCCATGTTGTCTTTATCTTTATCCATCATTGTTGTTCAAAGTTATCTTGATAGTATTCTTCTCGTAGCCTGCGCTTGGCAGTTTCCGTTCTATTCCTCAGCCTCCAAGATCTTGCCGCCAAAGCCCTTTAGCTTCTGGGCGAGTTTCGAAAAGAAGCCAGACTTCTCGGGTGCGGGAGTTGGTTCTGGATCATGTGTGGGCTCTGGTGCGGGAGGTGGTGTGGGTTGGGTGTTATTTCCGCCGTTTCCGCCGTTTCCACCATTTCCGCCATTGTCGCTGCTCGTATGCTGCTGTGTGCCCCCCTCGCCGTTGGTGGTCGAATGGGTGCTCGTTGTCGTAGGCGTCTGGCCAAAGAGGTCTGTTCCCGTGGTCGGATGGATTGGTCCACCAGCACAGTTCATGTCGCCCTTGGCCAGCAGGGAGATAATGGTGTTGAGCGTGGTGTCGTGCTTCTTGATGTCATCGATGTTGGACTTGATGGCCAGGTTGACGAAGCGCGCCTTGCGTATCTTGTCCATGTGCGTGTATTTCTTGAAAGCCAGCTCGATGTTCTTCATGTTGGAACCGCCACCCGTGAGGATGATGCCACCCAGAAGTTTGCTGACATACTCCGCGGGCACCTGATGCCACACGTTCTGCACAATCTCCTCCACGCGTGCCTCCACCAGTTCGATGAGCTGTTTGCTCTCGATGGTGCGCTCGCCGTCGATGGAGTAGGTGAGGGCAGGATCCATGTCGGCTATCTCGGTATAGGCGGATCCGTGCTTGAGCTTCAGCAGTTCTGCCTCGCGCTCTTCCATCTTCAGTGCCGTGATATCCTTGGTGACGTTGTTGCCGCCCAGGGGGATGACTGCCAGGTGGCGCAGCAGGCTCTTGTGATAGACCGACACCGTCGTTGTGTCAGCTCCCAGGTCCACCAGCACGCAGCCACCGCGCTTCTCCGACTCGGTGAGCACGTTGTCGGCCAGCACCAGCGGTGCGGGGAAGATCTCGGCAATGGCGATGCCCGCCTTGTCGAAAGCCTCGTTGAGGTTGCTGTAGAAGAGTTTTCTCTGGGCGATGTTGAGGAAGTTTCCCTCCAGCCGTGTGCCCTTGATTCCCACAGGGTCGACGACATACTGGTTGCCGACCTTATACTCCTGTGTGACGACGTTGAGGATCTCCAGGTCGGGATAGTCCATGCCGCGGTTGCTGTCCATCAGTCCATCTACGATATCGCCATCGACAATCGTCTCCGTGGGCAGGTCCTTGACAATCACGTTGCGCACGCTCCGCACCGACTGGCCGCCTACTCCGACATACACATGGCTGATGTTTTGCTTCATGGTCTTGCTGAGCTTGGCCACGATATTCTTCAGGCAGGTAGCGGTCTTGTCGATATTGTTGACCACTCCCTTGCGGATACACTGCGTCGCATCCTCCTTGACGAGCGCCTGCACGGTGATGCTCCCGTCGAGATTCTTCTTGCCGGCAATCCCCCGGAAAACGGACGACCCCAGTTCAATGGCTACAATAAATTCTGCCATATATATTCCTTATTTAATTATTCTAACTGTCGTTTCTTGCAAATAATCTGGTTGTCAAACTCCACATCGATGTAGCTATACTTGTTCCATCCCGTCTGCGAGAGTCCGTAGCGGTAGAACTTCTGTATGCGGGTGAGTTTCTTGTCCATAAACTCTGTCACTGCTGTCTCGATCTGCGACCGCTGGAGACCTTCGGGCAGCCTTCCGAGGTAGAGGATGTGGTCTCCCACGCGTGGCACCAGCTCTATACCTCTGTTGGGCAGCACGTTGATCTGTACAACCTGGTTTCTCCAGAAGTCAGAGGCCATGATGGCCTTGGCCATCGGTGTGAGGTAGTTGCGGGCGAAGGATCGGCTGATGTGGCCCGTGGCGATGATCAGGTCGCTCGTATATTTGGAGTTGGGCATCGGTCCTCCCTTGTCGTCGATGTAGTAGTCGTCGCCCCTGCTGCTCTTGATGCGGATGATGGGCACGCGCTGTGTGAGGGCTATCGTGACGTGGCCGTTCTGCGTGACGTGGCACTCCGCCGTATTGACAAAGGGACTGGTGCGGAGCACCTCCTCGATGGATCGTGGAGAGATCCCCGCTATCGGTTTGCCAAGCGGATAGAGGCCCTGCTGCGTGAGGATATGCTTGATCTCCTCTGCGCTCAGGAACCCGACGTTGTTGGCGTCGGAGATGTTGACATCCACCTTGGAGCAGACCCTGGAGGCCGAGGCCGGCGTGTTCCACAACGTCACGGCCATGACGAGGTAGGCGGCCAGTATCAGGTCGACCACGACAAACAGCACGCGCTTCCAGTTTACATTGACTCTCACGATACCTCCTGTTGTGCGTTATGCTTTTTCCTTCTCCTCCAGTATGCGGGTTATCTCGGGCACATAGTCGTTGAGGTCTCCCGCTCCCAGGACTACCAGCACGTCGAAGTCTCGGCTGCGCACCCACTCCGCCACGTCGTGCTTGGCTATCATCGTGCGCTCCACCCCCTCGCGCAGGTGGTCGTAGATGAGCTTCGAGGTCACACCCTCGATGGGCTGTTCGCGGGCGGGATAGATCTCTGTGAGCACTACCTCATCGAAATGGCTCAGCGCATCGGCGAAATCTGCATAGAAATCGCGGGTGCGCGTGTAGAGGTGAGGCTGGAAAATGACCGTCAGTTTGCGGTGTGCATAGAGCTCCCTCAGGCTCTTGGCACACTGGAGAATCTCCTTCGGATGGTGGCCGTAGTCGCTGAGGAACACGTGGCGTGGGTTGTTGATCTTGAAGTCGAAGCGACGCTCCACTCCCGCGTAGGTCTCCATGCCGCGGCGCAGTTCCTCCGCCGTGCAGCCGTTGAGTTGTGCCATTGCCATGGCGGCGACACTATTCTCGATATTGATGGGTACGGGATGGCCCAGCGAGACTTGGGTCACCGTCTCCAGCGGCGATACGAAGTCGAAGACGATCTTGCCGTCGCCGATGCGGATGTTGGCAGCGTGGAAGTCTCCCTCGTCGCGGCTGTAGGTGTAGGTCTTCACCCCCTCGGGTACGTGGGCCTTCATCTCCAGTCCTGTGTGGAGGATCAGCGCGCCTCCGGGCTGTATCAGTTCGGTGTAGTGGCGGAAGCTCTCCAGGTAAGCCTCCTTTGTGCCGTAGATGTCGAGATGGTCGGGATCGGTAGAGGTGATGACCGACATCCAGGGGCGCAGCCAGTGGAAGGAACGGTCAAACTCATCGGCCTCTATGACCACATAGTCGCTTGTCAGCGAGAGGATGTAGTTGCTGCCCACATTCTTCGAGATGCCTCCGAGAAAGGCATTGCAGCCTATGTGGCTTTGGCTCATGATATGGGCGCACATTGTCGAGGTGGTCGTCTTGCCATGGGTGCCCGCGAAGCAAAGGCCCTTGTGTGTGCGGGTGAGCGTGCCGAGCACCTGTGCCCGCTTCTCGATGGTGAAGTCGTGCTCCTTGAACCACGCCAGTTCGGCGTGGGAGGCAGGGATGGCGGGCGTGAAGACCACCAGTGTGTGCTCCCTGTCGCGGCAGGGCGCAGGGATCTGGTCAACGTCCTCCTCATAATGGATCTGCATGCCCTCGCGCTCCAGTTCGTGGGTGAGCGGTGTCGGCGTGCGGTCGTAGCCCGCCACGACGAGGTGGCGGTGCAGGAAGTATCGTGCGAGGGCGCTCATGCCAATGCCTCCCGCTCCGACGAAATAGACAGCCTTGATATCTTTCAGTTCCATAATTTCTCCTTTATTGTTCAATCAGTTTGAGGACCTCGCGTGCGATGATCTCCGCCGAATCCTTGAGGCCCATCTTGTGCACATTCTCACCCAGCTGGCGCAGTTTCGCATCGTCGGCCACAGTCTGCAGCGTCAGGTTCAGGAGCTTCTCCGGAGCCTCGGCATCCTCTACGTAGAGGGCTGCGTCGCGACGGACGAGAGCCATGGCATTCTTGCGCTGGTGGTCCTCCGCCACATTGGGGCTCGGGACGAGGATCACGGGTTTGCCGATGAGCTGAAACTCGCTGATGGAGCTTGCTCCGGCACGGCTCACGACGAGGTCGGCGGCATGATAGGCCGCTCCCATATCGCTCACGAAGTCCATCACCTTGAGGTTGGGCAGTTCTTTTCCCTGCATCTCCTTCTGGATGCTGTCGAAATAGTATTTGCCCGTCTGCCAGATAAACTGCACCTCGGGATGCGCCTTGATCAGATCAAGGTGCTCCAGCACGCTGCGGTTCATCGTTCTTGCGCCGAGGCTTCCTCCTACGATCAGCACGGTCTTCTTCTCCGCGTCGAGTCCGAAGGCGCGTCGTGCTTCCTGCGGTGTGCCCTGGGCCTCCAGGATGTTCTGTCTTACGGGATTGCCCGTCATGATGATGCGGTCGGCGGGGAAGAAGCGCTCCATCCCCTCGTAGGCCACGCAGATCTTCTTGGCACGGCTGGCCAGCAGCTTGTTGGTGACGCCCGCATAGGAGTTTTGCTCCTGTATGAGGCAGGGAATGCCCATTCGCGCGCACGCGTAGAGCGTGGCACCGCTGGCGTAGCCACCCACGCCTACTGCCACCATCGGGCGGAAGTCCTTGATGATGTGGCGTGCCATGCGCAGGCTCTTGAGCAAGTGCCACACCACGCTGATGTTTTTCAGCAGATGCCGGCGGTCGAATCCCTTGATGGGAAGTCCCTTGATCTCGTATCCCGCTGCCGGGACACGCTGCATCTCCATGCGGCCCTCTGCGCCGACAAAGAGAATCTTTGCCTCGGGGCGCATCTGCCGCAGCGCGTTGGCTATCGACACGGCGGGGAAGATATGGCCTCCCGTGCCGCCACCGCTGATGATTATCCTCAATTCTTTGTCCATTGTGTTCGTTTTAAATTGCCGAGTGCCGCCAATCTTCTGCAAAGATAGTGCAAACGAGCGTAATGAGAGTTTTACTCTCAAATTGCCGAGTGCCGCCAATCTTCTGCAAAGATAAACAAAAAAAATGTCTTTCTACTATTTTCTGTTTATTTTTCCTCTTTCACCCCTGCCAGATGCTTCCTGCGGCCTTCTTTTTGGCCGAACGGCTGACGGAGAGGATCATGCCCATGTAGATGCAGTTGATGACCGTTGACGTGCCGCCTCGGCTGATGAGCGGCAGCGGTTGTCCCGTGACGGGCGCCAATCCCACGGCCACCAGCATGTTGAAGAGCGCCTGTATGACGAGCATGAGCGTCAGTCCCATGGCCAGGAATGCGGGGAAGTTGTTCTCACATCGGTTGGCGATGATGGCGACTCGGAAGAGGAGGAAGACGTAGAGCAAGGCGACGAACGCTGCCCCTATGATGCCCAGCTCCTCGATGATGATAGCATAGATGAAGTCGGAGAATGCCTGTGCGAGTCCGTCGCGTGCGGTCGAATTGCCCGGTCCCTTTCCCACGATGCCCGATGAGGCTATGGCGATGTGGGAGTAGTTCTTCTGTGAGTCCTTGTCTCGCAGGTTCACCTTGTTGGCCGGGACGTCCTCCGGGTTGGTAAACTTCACGATGCGCGACTTCCATGTGTCGAGGCGGTCCTCGAAACGATCCGCCAGGGTCTTGGGCTGCTTTGTCTTGGCTTTTGCCATTTGCTCCGTCAGCTGGTGGCGCGGGTCCTTCGCCCGCTCTTGTTCGGTCTTGCCGTATATCATGATGACCGACAGGGCAATGGTGGCTATTACCGCCATGACGCCGAAGAGTTTTCCCAACTGGTCCAGCGGCACGCGTCCGACAAACATCATCACGAAGATGGTGATGGCCAGTAGGAAGGCCGTGGATCCATTCTCCATGGCAATGGGGATGATGATCCAAGCCGAGAGCAGGAGGATATAGCGAAACGCCTTTCGGTCCGCTCCCTTGTCGGTCTGCATCGCACTCAATATCTGTGCCGTGGCGAGCACCAATGCTCCCTTCGCCAGTTCTGAGGGCTGAAACTGGATGCCAAAGAAGGTGAGCCATCGGTTGGCTCCGTTGATGGTCTCGCCGCCCACGAGCACCCAGAGGATCATGATGATGGATCCGCCGAGGGCGAAGGGCGTGGCCATCTTGAAGTACTTACACTCCACGTTGAGCACACAGACGAGTGCTACCACTCCCAGTATGATCTTCTTGGCGTGGTCCATGATAGGCGCCCAGTAGTAGCCCTTTTTGAGCGTCAGCGAGCTGGATGCCGAATAGACCTCAATGATGCTAATCATACAGAGGAAGAAGAAGATCATCCAGATGACTTTGTCTCCCTTGAAAATGTTCGTCAATGACTTTCCTTTCATTTCTTTCTTTCTGTTTTTGAGGCGGATGCGAGTGGATCGAGTGTTTTTTTGAAGATTCGCAGAATAGTTGTTGTTCAGTCTTTCCCTCCCCTTTTTCTCTCGTTCCTTGCCCGTCCGTCCTGTCTTGTTTTGTTTCTACGGTTTGTGATTGGTATGATAGAGTCTCCTTCGCCGCCCCCATCGGCACAAACATTGTGCCGATGGGGAATCGGTGTCGGAGTGAGACTGCGACGGTGTGGCGTTATGACCTCATGTGGAAAGTGATGTTTTCAGTCCGTGTCAGAGCGATCTTACCAGTTGCTTAAACTGTTCTCCACGGTCCTCCATGTTCTTGAAGAGGTCGAAGCTGGCACAGCAGGGGCTGAGCAGCACCGTGTCGCCCGGCTTTGCCAGTTCGTGGCAGGCAGCCACACAGTCCTTCATCGAGTGGGTGTCCCGCACGGGGATTCCCAGTTCGTCGAAGTTGGCGTGGAGCTTGGCGTTGTCTGCACCGAGATAGACGATGGCGTGACACTTCTCCTTGACGAGCTCCTTGATGGGTCCATAGTCGTTGCCCTTGTCCTTGCCGCCGACGATGAGCACTGTCGGTGTGCGCATGCTCTCCAGCGCGTACCAGCAAGCATCGACATTGGTGGCCTTGGAGTCGTTGACATACTGCACGCCACCCACCTTGCAGACCTTTTCCAGTCGGTGTTCCACGCCCGGGAAGTCGCTCAGGCTCTTGCGGATGCTCTCCTTGCGGATGCCGGAGATGTTGGACGCGATGCCGGCGGCGAGCGAGTTGTAGATGTTGTGCTTGCCCGTGAGCGAGAGTTCCTCCTGCTCCATGTTGAAAGGCGTAGGCTTCTCGATGACGTACTGTCCCTCCTCGATGTAGCCGATGGAGCCCGTCTCCTTGAGTTCGGAGAACGGATACTGCACGGCCTTGATGTCATACTTCTCCAGTTCCTTCTTGATCACCGGGTCGTCGTTCCAGTAGATGAAACTGTCCTCCTGCGTCTGATTCTGGATGATGCGCATCTTTGCCGCGGCATAGTTCTCAAACTTGAAGTCGTAGCGGTCGAGATGGTCCGGCGTGATGTTGAGCAGGATGGCGATGTTGGCACGAAACTCGTACATGTTGTCCAGCTGGAAAGAACTGAGCTCGATGACATAGTACTCGTGCGGATCCTCTGCCACCTGCAGCGCCAGGCTCCTTCCGATGTTGCCGGCCAGTCCCACGTCGTAGCCCGCATCCTTGAAGATGTGGTAGATGAGGCTTGTCGTGGTGGTCTTGCCGTTGCTTCCCGTGATGCAGACCATCTTGCTGTGGGTGTAGCGGCCCGCAAACTCTATCTCGCTGATGATGGGCGTGCCCTGCTGGATGAGGTGCTGTATCATCGGGACGCTGTCGGGGATGCCCGGGCTCTTGATGACCTCGTCTGCCGAGAGCACCTTCTCCTCCGTGTGGTGGCCCTCCTCCCATGCGATGCCGTGGTCGTCGAGCAGCTTCTTGTATTGGTCCTTCACCTTCGATGTGTCGGAGACAAACACGTCGAAGCCTTCCTTCTTGGCCAGCACGGCAGCACCTGCGCCGCTCTCGCCGGCTCCAAGAACTACGATTCTTTTCATCTTTCTTTTGCGCTTGATTTTATCGGGGTGGGAGACTTTGCCGCGTCCGCTTTGTCGGTCTGGGGCCGTCGTCCGTCGTCCTTTGGCCGCGTGTCAGCCTCCCGCTCTTCGTTTCTTATCTGATTTTCAATGTGATGATCGCCAGCGCCACCAGCAGGATCGTGATGATCCAGAAGCGGATGGTGATCTTGGCCTCGTGCTTCGCACCATGCGGCACGCGGATGAGATATTTGCAGTCGGGATCCAGTTGCGAGTCTTGCGTGCGGAAGTTGTCATGGATCGGCGTGCGCTTGAAGATGCGCTGCTTCACGCCGCGGCGCTTGCCAATCTTGTAGTACCACACCTGCAGGATGACGCTCAGGCTCTCGACGAAGAAGATGCCACAGAGGATGGGCAGCAGCAGCTCCTTGTGGATGATGATGGCGCCCACGGCGATGATTCCGCCGATGGTGAGGCTTCCCGTGTCGCCCATGAAGACCTGGGCGGGGTAGGCGTTGTACCACAGAAATCCGATCAGCGCGCCGATAAAGGCGCAGAAGAACACCACCAGTTCCTCCGACCCTGGTATGTACATGATGTTGAGGTAGGCGGCATACTGGATGTGGCTGCTCACGTAGGCCAGGATGCCGAGCGCCACGCCTATGATGGCCGAGTTGCCCGCACACATTCCGTCCATGCCGTCGTTGAGGTTGGCGCCGTTGGAGACCGCCGTCACGACAAAGATCGTCATGATGACGAAGAGTATCCAGCCCGCCGCCACGCTATGCTCGCCGCAGAAGCCCATCACCTTGGAGTAGTCGAGGTTGTGGTTCTTGACGAAGGGGATGGTAGTTTTGAGCGTCTTCTCCGCCTTCTCGCTGTGCTTGACGACGATTTCCTGTCCGTTTTTCTGCCTAAGCTCCATGTTCAGGTTCGACTTCACGTCGGGCGAGGCCCATAGCACCAGTCCCACGATGAGGCCGATGGAGACCTGTCCTACGATCTTGTACTTGCCCTTCAGTCCCTCCTTGTTGTGGCGGAAGATTTTGATGAAGTCGTCCATGCCGCCGAGGAATCCGAGCCATACCGTCGTGACGATCATCAGGATGAGATAGATGTTGCGCAGTCGGCCCAGGAGAATGACGGGGATGAGCAGGGCGACGATGATGATGATGCCACCCATCGAGGGCACACCGACCTTGTTGATGCCAAATGGGTCGATCTTCTCGTCGCGTGCCGTCTCCGTGATCTGCTTTCGCTTGAGGTACTTGATAAACTTTTCGCCAAACCAGGCGGAGATGACGAGGGCCAGGACAAGGGCGAGGATCGAACGGAAGGAGATGTAGCTCCATAGGTGCGATCCGCTGACGCCAAACTGGTCGAGCCATCTGAAGATGTAGTATAACATACTGTCTTTGCTTTACTTTACGTTGAAAATGTCGCGCAGCACCTCGTGGTCGTCGAAGTGGTGCTTCACGCCATTGATCTCTTGGTAGGTCTCGTGGCCCTTTCCCGCCACGAGCACGACGTCGCCCTTCTCGGCCATCATGCAAGCCGTGCGTATCGCCTCGCGCCGGTCGGTGATGGTGATCACCTTGCGTCGCTGCTGCGCGTCGAGTCCTGCCAGCATATCGTCGATGATGGCCTGTGGGTCCTCGTTGCGCGGGTTGTCGCTCGTGAGGATCACCTTGTCGCTCTGCCTGACGGCCTCCTGCGCCATGAGCGGTCGCTTGCCGTGGTCGCGGTTGCCTCCGGCGCCACAGACGGTGATGACCTTTCCCTTGCCGTTGAGCACCTCGTGGATGGCCGAGAGCACGTTGGCGATGGCGTCCGGGGTGTGGGCGTAGTCGACGATGGCGGTGAATCCCTCCGGCGACCGGATCGGCTCCAGGCGTCCGCTGACGCTGCCCAGCGTGCTCATGGCCACGAGCACGGCCTGTGCGTCTTCGCCCAGCAGTACCGCCGCGGCATAGACCGCGAGCAGGTTGCTCACGTTGAAGCGTCCGATAAACTGCACGCCGACCTCCTTGCCGTCGATCTCGAGGTACATTCCCTCGAAGTGGCACTCCAGGATGCGCGCCCTGTAGTCGGCCACGCGCTGGATGGAGTAGGTCTTGACGCTCGCCTTGCAGTTTTGCACCATGAAGAGTCCGTTCTTGTCGTCAGCGTTGGTGACGGCGAAGGCCGTCTTCGGCAGCATGTCGAAGAACATCTTCTTGGCGTTGCGGTAGTTTTCGAACGTCTTGTGATAGTCCAGGTGGTCTCGCGTGAGGTTGGTGAAGAGTCCACCCGCAAAGTGGAGTCCGCCGATTCTGTGCTGATGGATGGCGTGGGAGGAGCACTCCATGAAGCAATACGTACATCCTGCGCTGACCATGCGCGCCAGTAGCTCGTTGAGGGCGATGGGGTCCGGCGTGGTATGGTCTGCCGGGACGGCCTCTCCGTCGATGTAGTTGCATACCGTCGAGAGCAGTCCCACCTTGTGGCCGAGCTTGCGGAAAAGATTGTAGAGCAGTGTGGCAATGGTTGTCTTGCCATTGGTGCCCGTCACGCCGACCAGTTTCAGCTTCCTCGACGGATCTCCGAAGAAGTGGGTCGCCACGGGTCCTACGGCCTCTTCCGTCGAGGCCACCTGTATGTAGGTCACGCCCTCGGTCTTCTCCTGCGGCATGTCCTCGCAGAGGACCGCCACGGCACCCTGACCAATCGCCTTGCCTATGAAACGGTGGCCATCGACCTGCGTGCCCTTCATGGCCACGAAGAGGTCGCCTTGCTTCACCTTGCGTGAGTCGATTTCCACTCCCGCAATCTCGACATCGCAGCTTCCCTCCACCGTGAGAGGTTTCACTGCCTTGAGCAGTTCGCTTAATGCTTTCATATCTTTGAGTCTCTTGTTTTCTCCTTATTATATATATGAGTAGTCCATCACGTTTATAACATGGGATTTCCCATCACGTTTATATCATGGATTCCCCATCACGTTCCTATATGGGTAGTCCCATCACGCCGACAGGGCCTTGCGGTCCTCCCGACGGATGGGTGCTTTCGCTCGCTCCTTTGCCCAGCGCCTCTCTTGGGGCGGCTACGCCTGCAGCGCCAGGTTGCAGCTCATGCCGCTTCTGATGCGGGTGCCTGGTGCCAGGCTCTGGCTGACGACCACGCCGCGTCCGTTGATTCGCGCCTTGATGCCGCGGCTCTCCATGAGATAGACCGCGTCTCGCGCGCCCATGCCGCAGACGTCGGGCACGTAGGCCTGTCCCACGACGGACCCCTTCACCAGCGTGAGCCGGTTGCGGGTGGTACTGTCATCGACGGCTCCCCAGACCGGGTCGCCACACTTGAAGTATCCCTTCCATCCGTTGATGAGGTCGAAGCCCAGGTCGTGGAGCACGAAGTCGGCTGCGTGGAGGTCTCCCTCCTTCACCCGCGGCAGCAGCACCGACGACGAGTCGCGCGCGTCCTCCATGCTCACCTTCAGGATCTGCGACATGATGCCCTCGGCAATGTTGTGGAATACCACACCACTCATGCCGCCACCCGAGGCGGGCAGTCCTTCCTTCTGTATGCAGACGATGCAGGAGTAGCGTGGGTTGTCGGCCGGGAAGTAGCCCGCGAAGGACAGCAGGTACTTGGTGCCGCCCGCCTTATATCCCAGGGCTCCCTTCGACATCTGTGCCGTGCCGGTCTTTCCCGCCACCTCAAACTTGTCGCTGCCAGCCTTTTTTCCTAGTCCCTCGCTGACCACCTCGCGCAGGATGCGCTGTATCCACTCGATGGTCTGAGGCTTGGCGATCTGCTCCTTGACCACCTGCACCGGGAACTCCTGTACCACCTCGCCATCGCGCATGATCGCCTTGACCAGGCGCGGGCGCACCAGTTTGCCGCCGTTGGCAATGGCGTTGTAGAACGTGACCGTCTGCAGCGGCGGAATCTGCGTCTCGTAGCCGATGCTCATCCAGGGCAGGGCCGTCTTGCTCCAGTTGGTGTACTGTCCCCTCTTGTTCTTCTTCGGCATGCGGATGACGCCCGGCACGTAGCCCGGGATCGGGACCTTATAGTCTGTGGCCAGTCCGAAACTGTGGATCTTCTGCACGAACTTCTCCGGCTGGTCGTGGTAGAACTTGTCGATGATGCGGCTCACGCCGATGTTGGAACTATACTTCAGCGTCCAGGGCAGCATCAGCGTGCCGTAGCCGCCTCTCGACCAGTTGTGGTCCTTCATGTCGCGTCCGTACATGTTCCACACGCCGCCTCCCGTCTCGACCATGTAGGTCGTATCGACGTAGCCGTCGTCGAGGGCTGCCATGATGGAGGCCGTCTTGAATACCGATCCCGGCTCCAGCAGGTCGCTCACCGCATGGTTGGCGATCTCCCTGTACTCTCCGTCGTCGCAGTGCTGCATGTTGACCATGGCCTTGATGTCTCCCGTGGCCACCTCCATGACGATCGCCACGCCGACCTTTCCGCCGATCAGTTTCAGCTCGTCCACGACGGACCGCTCCGCCAGGTCCTGCATGTTGACGTCGATCGTGGTCACTACGTCCGATCCGTTCTCAGGCGGCACGTCGGTGATGGTCAGAAACTTGCTGCGCACCATCATGCTGTGGCCAATGCCCTCCTTGCCTCGCAGCACGGAGTCGAAGGCCATTTCGAGCCCACATCGCGGCACGCGTCCGCCATACTGCTCCTTGTAGAGGTCGCCGATGGTGCGTCCTGCCAGCGACCCAAACGGATGCTGCCGGTAGGTGAACTTGTCGGCGTGGATTCCGCTTTTGTTTGCGCCCCTGCGGAAGACGGGCAGCTGCGAGACCTCCATCCACGTGTCGTAATCGACGCGCTTCTTCCACACCGGCCATACGCGGCTCCGCTTGGCATATCCCTTTTTCAGTTCGGCCTTGAACTCCTCTGCCGGCTTCTCGGGGAAGATCTCGTTGAGCCCCTGGCAGATGGCGTCGAGGCTATCGGCAAACGCCGTGTCCGTAGGGTTGGACCGCAGCGTCTCGAAGTCCATGAATATCTTGTATTGCGGCATCGTGGTGGCCATCAGCCGCCCGTCGCAACTCAGTATGTTGCCTCTCGTGGCCTCCAGCTTCACGCTGTCGCGAGCCGATTGCTTGGCCGCCTCGGCCCAGTAGTCCTTTTCTGCTGTCATGATGTAGAAGGCTTTTCCCAACACACAACATGACACCAGCGTCATCAATACCGACACCAGCATGTAGCGCGGCATTACCTTTGCGTCATTCAGTTTACTCATTGTAGTTGTTTTTTAAGTTATCAAATGGGGTCCGTGCGGCCTTTCTGCCTTTTCCACGGGACCGTGTCGTCACTCTGCTTGGCCTCCCTCCTCGGGCACCTGTATCTTGTAGGGCGGCTGGTCCGGGATCTTCAAGATGCTGTCCTTGCTGTTGCGCAGCGCCTGGAGCACAAAGCTCAGTCGCGTCTTCTCGGTGTATTTGCTGCCCGTGGAGAGCGCCCTGTACTTCGCGTCTTTGAGTTTCGCCTCCAGCCGGTTGATCTCCTTGAGCTTCTCCTGCACGCTGTAGCGGTTGGTGACGGAGACGAAGAGAAAGAGTCCCACGACCGCCATCAGTCCCACGTTCTTGCGCATCACGCCTGTCTGCAGCATCTCTCCGCCGATGATCTGTCGGAGCGTGTAGTTGGTGGAGTGGGGATTCTCGTCCTCGCGCGCCTGCTCCTCGATGGCCTGCCTGATGGCCTCGGCCACGCGCTCTGCCTCGGCCTCTTCCGAGGGCTGCTCCGTCGCGGCATCCTCGCGGGCTGCTCCTTGCGCCTCGACGGTCTCGCCCTCGGCTTCTCCCTCCTTGCCAGCCGGCTTCCTGGCGGCCTTTCGGCCCTTCAGCGGTTCCTCTCGTTGTGGACGCACAGAGGCCTCGCCGGCAGCCTGTGTGGCCTCCGTGGCCCCCACAATCTCCAGCTCGACGGGCTGTCCCATCAGCGGCTCCTGTGTTTCCTTGTTGTTGCTCATCAGCGTTCTGTCCTTTCTGCTATTCTCAGTTTGGCACTACGGCTGCGCGGGTTGCGCTCCTGCTCCTCCGCCGTCGGCACGATCACCTTGTTGTTGACCAGTCGGTAGGGTGTTTCGGCCTTGCCAAAGAAGTCCTTGACGACCTTTCCCTCGGCGTTGCCGCTTCGCATCACGTTCTTGACGAGTCGGTCTTCCAGCGAGTGGTAGGTGATGATGCTCAGCCTGCCTCCCTCTCCGAGCACGTCGGTGGCTGCCGCCAGCAGTTCGCGCAGGGCGTCCATCTCGTGGTTGACCTCGATGCGCAGCGCCTGGAAAAGACGTGCCATTTCCTTCTTCTCCCGGCTCTTGTTTAGTAAAGGAGCGACAACGTTGGCCAATTCTATCGTTGTCGTGATCGATTTTTGCTGTCTTGCCTTGACGATGGCTGCCGCCATGCGTCGCGACTGTCGAAACTCTCCGTAGAGATAGAGCACGTCGGCGAGCTGCTCCTCGCTGTAGTCGCTCAGTAGGTCGGCCGCCGTCAGTCCGTCTCGTTTGTTCATCCTCATGTCCAGCGGCGCGTCGAAGCGGAAGGAGAATCCCCGCTCCTCGTCGTCGAAATGGTGGGAGCTGACCCCCAGGTCGGCCAGTAGGCCGTCGATATGGTCCACGCCGTAGTAGCGCATCCAGTTTTTCAGATAGCGGAAGTTGCTGCGCACAAACGTGAAGTTGTCCTCCGCCTCTGTTCCGATGTTGGCCTCTGCGTCGGCGTCCTGGTCGAAACTGTACAGATGGCCTGTGCCATGGAGCTGGCGCAGGATCTCGCGGCTGTGGCCTCCACCGCCAAAGGTCACGTCCACATAGACGCCACCCTCGTGGATGGCCAGTCCGCCGATGCTCTCCTGGAGGAGCACGGGCACATGATATGTCTGGGTAGAATCGGTCATTGTCGTGGTTGGTTGCTGTCGTTCTCGCTCTCTGCCGCGCCCGGGAATGCGCTCCCCATCCGGTCCTCCAGCGCCTGGGCGAAGGCGTCGGCGTCCATGAACGGACCCTCTCCCTCGTCGCCGCTCCAGATCTCGATGGCGTCGTCCATGCCGATGAAGCGCACCTGTCCCTCTATGCCCGCCATCTGCTGGTAGCGGCGGGGGATGAGGAATCGGCCGTTGCCGTCGAGCGCCACGGGCTCCACGTCGGAGACAAACTGGCGGAAGACCATTTGGTCCTGGCGGTTCCAGCGGTTGAGGCGTGCGCGCAGGCTGTCGAGCATTTGGTTCCACACCGACTCGGGATAGAGCACGAGGCACGGCTGGAAGATGTCCTTGCGCAGGACGAGGCGCTCTGCGCCCGCCGTGCTCAGCACCTTCCGGAAGGAGGCGGGGAGAAACACCCGTCCCTTGGCATCGGTCTTGGAATCTATCGTTCCCAAAAATCGCATGTGTACTTCTTTGAAGAAAATATATTTTCGGCTTCAAAGGTACACATTTTTCCCCACATCTCCCCACGCTCCCCCACAAAAGTTTCAAAAATGTCTGTTTTTTATTGATTCAGGTATAGGATGCCCTCTTTTCCGTCCTTCGCCCGTCGGACCTCGGAGCCGCCCGGAAGGGCCCTGCCGAGGCGGTGGAAATGTTACAACAACATGAAATAAGGGCGTCCTGACCACTTTTTCGGCGGAAATAGTTGCACACTTTGAGAAAAATGAGTATTTTTGCGCATTGTAAGAGAGAATTGACGAAAAGAAAGAGCGGATGGAGAAGACTATCGACATCGAGAAAATACTCACCAGCAAACTCGGCGGCAAGGCGCGCCTCGTGCCCCGCTGCCTGATCAACTGGCTACGCAAGATAGCCCACGAGGACCAAGTGAACCAGTTCTTGTACGACCACCGCGACGAGGTCGGCACGCAATGGCTCACCTCCACCGTGGAGTATCTCAAGATGCATATCACCATCGAGGGCGAGGAGAACCTGCCCTCCAAGGATGATGGCAAACTCTACACCTTCGTCAGCAACCATCCTCTCGGCGGACAGGATGGCGTGGCCCTGGGCAGCATCATCGGGCGCCACTACGACGGTCGCTTCCGCTACCTGGTCAACGACCTGCTGATGAACCTCCCCGGCCTTCGTCCGGTCTGTGTGGGCATCAACAAGACGGGCAAGCAGAGCCGCGACTTCCCACGCATGGTCGAGGCGGCCTTTCAGGGCAACGACCATATCATCATGTTTCCCGCCGGACTCAACTCGCGGATGACCGACGGAGTGATCCGCGACCTGCCGTGGAAGAAGACCTTCGTCACGAAGAGCGTGCAGTATCAGCGCGACGTTGTGCCCATCCATTTCAGCGGGCGCAACTCCGACCGCTTCTACCGCATCGCCAACTGGCAGAAGCGCCTCCACCTCAAGGTGAACCTGGCGATGCTCTTCCTCGTCGATGAGATGTATCGCAACGTCGACAAGGACTTCACGGTCAAGATAGGCAAACCCATCCCCTGGCAGACCTTCGACCGGTCGCGATCGGCCAAGGACTGGGCCCTGTGGGTGGAGGACCAGGTCTATGCGCTCTAAGGAGGCAGAAGAAGAGACAGAAGAAGGTTCAGAAGAAGAGTCAGAACAAGAGAATCCCCCCGTTTTACATCAAACTCTGGAAAAATGGAAGAAGAGATTATCCAACCCATCAGCAAAGAGGTGCTGCGCAGCGAGCTTACTCCTGAGAAGCTGCTCCGCACGACCAACAAGAGCCACAACGATATCTATGTGGTGACAGCCCACAACGCACCCAACGTGATGCGGGAGATAGGCCGGCTGCGTGAGATAGCGTTCCGCGCGGCAGGTGGCGGTACGGGAAAGGCCGTAGATATAGACGAGTTTGACACGTCGGACAACTGCTACAAGCAGCTCATCGTGTGGAACCCCGAGGCGGAGGAGATCATCGGTGGCTACCGCTATCTCTTCGGACGCAACTGGCGGCTCAATGCCGACGGCCAGCCCGAGTTGGCCACCAGCCACATGTTCCACTTCTCCGACCGCTTCCTCCAGGAGTACATGCCCTACACCGTGGAGCTGGGCCGATCGTTTGTCTCGCTCGACTACCAGAACGTGCGCAAGAACTCCAAGAGCATCTTCGCGCTCGACAACCTTTGGGATGGTCTCGGCGCGCTGACGGTCATCAATCCCGACGTCAGGTACTTCTTTGGCAAGATGACCATGTATCCGAGCTACATCCGCATCGGCCGCGACATGATCCTCTATTTCCTCAAGAAGCACTTCGACGACAAGGACCACCTCATCGTGCCCATCCACCCGCTGAGCTACGAGCACCCCGAGGAGCAACTGGCCAAGATCTTCACGGGCGCCGACTTCAAGGAGGACTACCGCATCCTCAACCGCGAGATTCGCCACCTGGGCTTCAATATCCCGCCGCTCGTCAACGCCTACATGAACCTCTCGCCGACGATGAAACTCTTCGGAACGGCCATCAACGACGGTTTTGGCGAGGTGGAGGAGACGGGCATCCTCATTGCCGTTGACGAGATCCTCGACGAGAAGCGCGTGCGCCATATCGACAGTTTCGTCAAGGAGCACCCCGAGGCCCTCCATATCACCAGCGGCGCCAACAAACTCATTTACAAGGACCGGGCCTGACCCTTCCGCGAGGACCGGGCCTGACGTTTTCCTCCATCCATCTCCAAACTGTATTTTTCCCCTCCCGACATGGAATCGATCAAAGAAATATTCAGAATCGGCAAAGGACCGTCGAGCAGCCACACCATGGGGCCGCAGCGGGCGGCACAGATCTTCCTCAAGCGCCATCCCAACGCCCACCGCTTCGAGGTGACGCTCTACGGCAGCCTGGCTGCCACGGGCAAGGGCCACATGACCGACGTGGCCATCCAGGAGGTGCTCCGCGAGGCCGCCCCCGTGAAGATCGTGTGGAAACCGACGGAGTTTCTGCAGTTCCACCCCAACGGCATGAAGTTTGTCGCCCTCAACGGCTACGACAAGCCCACCGAGGAGTGGACGGTCTATAGCGTCGGCGGCGGCGCCCTGTCGGAGGGCAAGGGCAAGGAGGACCAGTGCTTCCGCCCGGAGCAGGTCTATAACCTCCACACCACCAAGGACATCCTCGGCTGGTGTGAGGACAACGGTCGTGGCTACTGGGAGTATGTGGCGCTTTGCGAGGACAAGGACATCTGGGACTACCTGCGCCAGGTGTGGCAGGTGATGCAGCGTGCCGTCCACCGTGGCATCGACCACGAGGGCGCGCTCCCGGGCCCCTTGCACCTGGCCCGCAAGGCCCCGACCTACTATACGAAGTCGCTTGCCTACAAGCCGTCGCTGCAGAGCCGCGGCCGCGTCTTCGCCTATGCCCTGGCCGTGAGCGAGGAGAATGCCTCCGGCGGCACGGTGGCCACGGCCCCGACGTGTGGAGCCAGTGGCGTGGTGCCGGGCGTGCTGGTCCATCTGGCCGAATTCCACAATTTCTCCGAGACGCGCATCCTCCATGCCCTGGCCACGGCCGGCATCTTCGGCAACATCGTCAAGTACAACGCCTCGATCTCCGGCGCGGAGGTGGGATGCCAGGGCGAGGTCGGTGTGGCCTGCGCCATGGCCTCGGCGGCCACCTGCCAGCTCTTCGGCGGCACGCCGTCGCAGATAGAGTATGCGGCGGAGATGGGCTTGGAGCACCACCTCGGCATGACCTGCGACCCCGTCTGCGGCCTCGTCCAGATCCCTTGCATCGAGCGCAACGCCTTTGCGGCCTGCCGTGCCCTCGACGCCCAGCTCTACGCCTCGCTCAGCGACGGCAAGCACCGCGTCTCCTTCGACAAAGTGGTGGACGTGATGAAGCGGACGGGCCACGACATTCCCTCGCTCTACAAGGAGACGAGCGAGGGCGGACTGGCCAAGGAGTTTTAGCAAGCGATTCAAACAACGATTTCAGCCAAAATCCTTGCGACCTGTACGGTTGAAACGGGCTGAAAGCCCAACAGACCATAGCCCAGGGCATCGCCCTGGATATAATAGCAATCAACAATACCCCCTGCAAGGTAGGGCGTATTGGGTAATTTCAACCGTACAGGTCGGAATCTTTTCCCTTCGTTTTACCTCACCACCTGCTTGACGGTCGTGCGATGGCCTTGCGCGTCGGTCGCGGTGCGCACCACTACGCCCTTCGTGCCCTTGGCGATGCGCCGTCCCGTCAGGTCGTAGTAGCCTACGCGCGTGGGATTCGTCGTCTTGGCCGTCTCGACAGAGAGGGTGGGGTCAACGGGCGTCAGGCTGGGCTTCGTGTAATAGACGTAGGGATAGTAGTAGCGTCCGCGGTTCACGCCCAGCGTCAGTTCGTCCGTGGAGAAGGACCGGGTGGCCGCGTCGTAGGCCAGCGCCGGGTGGTCTATCTCGTAGAGGCCATACTGCGCGTTGCCCTCACTGTCGGTATAGGGTCCCCAGCCGAAGGGGTAGAGATACATGTGGCCCGCGCCGTAGGTGGTGTTGCCATGGTCCACGCCCATATACTGCCATTTCTCCAGTTTCAGTTGGTTGCCCTCGATCGTTCCCTCGCACCACAGGTCCTTCTGCGTAGCGTCCAAGCCGCCGAGGAAGACGCGGTTGCCCTCGAAGACCACGCTGACCTCCTGGGTCATGCTGGCGTTGCCCGGACCGTAGTAGCTCATCTTGTACGCCACGGGCGTGGCCGTAGCCGAGGGCGAGGGCGCTGCTGCCGGCTTGCTATAGACCGCCACGGTGTCGCCATAGCCGTAGAAGAAACCGTCGGCGGCCCCCAGTCCGATGAAGGCCGTGGCGTCTCCCACCTTGACCAGCGAGTCGCCCTGCTGCTCGAAGCGCACCACCTGCGAGTTGGCGTCCACCTTGGCGTAGTTGTTGCTGCCGTCCTTGACGTAGCGCCAGGCGTAGAGGACCGGATCCTCGCCGCCCTGGTTGTCATAGACGGCCTGAGGCAGATGCACCTCGTAGCCGTTGCCGTCGGCCGCCTTCACGGCCTTGACCCACACCTCGGCGTCATCGACGGAGAAGAAGCCAAACGGATTCTTGATGTAGAGACTGCCGTCGTCGGCCTCCACCAGGTCGGCCACGCAGCCGTCGGCGAAGTAGTCGTAGATGGATCCGTCGGAGGGATAGACGTAGCAGCCCTCGAAGTAGTGGTTGACGTCTTTGTGGAGCGTGCCCTCGGGCTGGCTACTGATGATCGTGGAGAGGTCCGGGAGGTCCGATCGATTCTGCGCCTGGAGGGAAAGTGTCGCTGCCAGGGCGATCGCAAGGGTCAATGTTTTCTTCATAAGCATAAGCATAAGTATGTTGGATGTTTTCCACAAAGATACTAATATTCGCCCACAACGCCCGCCTGCCTTCGTCGAAATCTTCATTCACGCCCCCGTTTTCGCTCCTTTTTGCATCTAAAGGCCAAAAATATTCATAAAAAATGGAGAATATACCCTGTCTTTGCGTTTTTTTTCGTAGATTTGCGGTGTCATTGTTTCTTTGACAGTATCTACTCATCAAGCACCTATCTCCATGCAAGACCTTGAAATCAAGATAAAGGTGACGCTCTGTCAGATGGACGAGCTCTCCGCCGAGGACCAAGCGCTCGTGGGGCAGGCCATCGAGGCCACGCGCCACAGTTATGCCGTCTATTCCCACTTCCATGTGGGGGCCGCGGTGCGCCTCCAGGACGGTCGTGTCGTCATCGGTGCCAACCAGGAGAACGCCGCCTTCCCCTCGGGGCTCTGTGCCGAGCGCACGGCCCTCTTTGCGGCCCAGGCCCACTATCCCGACCAGCCGGTCCTGGCGCTGGCCATCGCCGCGCGCAACGCCGTGGGACTGACGGCGCAGCCCGTCACGCCTTGTGGCGCCTGCCGCCAGGTGGCGCTGGAGGTGGAGGACCGCTACCAGCAGCCGATGCGCGTGCTCCTCTATGGCACCGAGGGCGTCTATGTCGTAGGGAGCATGCACGACCTGGTGCCGCTCTCCTTCTCCGACGGGGCGATGCGCTGAGGCCGTCTGTCCACACACACACACAATCACAATCGCTATGCTGAAAAACTATTATGAGCAGGGCAGGGTAGAGGCTGGCTGCGACGAGGCTGGCCGTGGCTGCCTGGCTGGCAGTGTCTATGCCGCCGCCGTCATCCTGCCTCCCGACTATCACAACGAACGGCTCAACGACTCCAAGAAGCTCACCGCCCGCCAGCGCTATGCCCTGCGCCAGGATATCGAGCGCGACGCGGTGGCATGGGCCGTGGGCGTCGTCACGCCGCAGGAGATCGACCAGATCAATATCCTCAACGCCTCCATCCTCGCCATGCACCGTGCCCTCGACCAGCTCCAGGTGCGGCCCGAGGCCATCATCGTCGATGGCAACCGCTTCAAGCCCTACCGCGACCTGCCCCATACCACCATCGTCAAGGGCGACGGCAAGTACCTCTCCATCGCTGCGGCGTCTATTTTGGCCAAGACCTACCGCGACGACGACATGGTCCGCTTGGCGCAGGAGTATCCCGACTACGACTGGCAGCACAACATGGGCTACCCCACGCGAAAGCATCGCGAGGCCATCCGCCAGCATGGCGTCACGCCCTACCACCGCCGCACCTTCAACCTCCTCGGATCCGAGGAACTGACCATCCCCTTTGACAGTTAACCAAAAGGCCGCTCGGTCTTGGATAGCGTCGTACAGTCTTGGATAGCGTCTACTGTCTTGGATAACGTTGTACTGTCTTTGATAGCTAAGCAAGGGCCGCTCTGTCTGGCGGCTCTTGCTGTAACCTACCGTGTCTAAACGGCTGCCATGCAGCTCGTCACGCCGAGGGCCGTGGCGATGGCCGTGAGGATCGAAATGGCGGTCTGAATGACGAACCGCCATACCTGTCTTTTCTTTTCATCCATGATTTTTCTTTCGTTTAAGGGTTTGA